>Ga0335081_10000393_pt1 | contig 79747 bp, 77 predicted proteins | sample Lox_Sample_35_FD_206713 | JGI IMG/M metagenome (GOLD analysis project Ga0335081, IMG submission 206713) | Soil microbial communities from Loxahatchee National Wildlife Refuge, Florida, United States - Lox_Sample_3.5 | ecosystem: Environmental > Terrestrial > Soil > Wetlands | place: USA... | reverse complement strand
CCTGCGGAGAGATTGAAATATATGATCAAAAAACGGGCCCTCGACAATCCAGCACAGCTCCCGGTGACAGTGGCTATGTTGTATCTTGCGATTTTAAAGGAGACTCGGTCCCCCTAGTCTATAATTCAAAGATGCATAATTATACGGAATGTTTATGTAGCAACTATCACTTGTATGCCATTGAGTGGGACTCTCTCGGAATAAAGTATTTCTTCGACGAAAACAAATTCTGGGAATATGATACAATCAATGCAAGTTACAACTTTCCTTCATTTCATCAGCCGTTCTACTTTATCGCCAATGTTACTGTTTATGCATCACCTTATCCTATCGACACCTCAATTTTCCCCCAGAAGATGTACCTCGACTACGTCCGCGTCTACCAGAAAAGCACGCAAACAATTAATAGTCCCCAAAAGCGCGGGCTTGAAAGCATGACTTTGGAGAACTCCTCAAAAGCAAGGCTCAAAGTGTACGACCTCCAAGGACGTCTGATCGCCAATTATTTGGACATCACAAGATTCTTGAAGCCCGGCGGAAACATGCTGAAAGGCGTATCATCCACTTTACATGCCGGAGTGTATTTAGTCAGTCTCTTTGACGGCGGAGTGACATTTTCGGAAAGGTTGGTTGTCCAGAACTAAAGTTTATGCTTCCACACGGTGACCTGCCGCAGATGGATCGCTAGCCACCCGGGACTCCGCAAACCATAGGAATCCGGCGCCAAAGAGGGGGTGTGGGTGCGGATCGCCGCCGCCTCCGGCATTCGATCTTCTTTTTTATTGTGAAGGAGGCGGCGGAAGCCGCACCCCAGGGGGAGACCTCCCCCGCTAATTTAATTCGCATATAGGCGAGTCACTCAATTTTATTCCAGGCCCAACATTTCCATCACCATCGCCGCGTGCACCTTTATGCCGGTCAGTATCGCCCCCTCGTCCGGCGAAAATTCCGCAGTGTGGATTCCAGGCACCTTTTTCCTGTTCTTCGGCCGCACGCCGAGGTGGAAATACACGCCGGGCGCCTTTTTCTGGAAACTGGAAAAATCTTCGGCGAGCATGACCGGTTTTATGCGCCAGGTCACCCTTCCCTTTCCAAGTATTTTCGACAGCACGCGGAAGGCGCGTCGTGCCAGCGCTGGATTGTTGAATCCCGGGGGATATGATTTGTCAAACAACACTTCCACGCGCGCTTTGTGTTTTCGCGCAATTGATTCCATCAGGCGTTTTGATTTTCGCATGAGCGACAACAGGTGCGGTTCCGACATGTCGCGCATGGTGCCGCCAAAGTAAGCCTGCTCGGGAATAATGTTATACTTGGTGCCGGCGCTGATTTTCCCCACGGTCACGATGCACGGGTCGCGGCGCGACGATTCCTTTTTGGCAAGCTTGGCCAGGCCGGCCACCATGTCGGCCGCGGCAACAATGGGATCGATCGCCTTTTCAGGCTCTGCGCCGTGGCCGCCCTTGCCTTTCACCACGACGTCGAAGTCGACCACGCCGGCGTAGTCGGGCCCGTTCTTGATCGCCACGGTGCCGCTTTGGTGCTCGGGGTTCACGTGAAGGCCGAACACCGCGCTCGCGCGCGAGGGAAAAGCCCCTTCCCTGATCATGGCGACGGCCCCGCCGGGCGCGCTCTCTTCGCTCGGCTGGAACAGAAACACCACCGTGCCCTTCCATTGGTCCCGCAGCGCCGCCAATGCGCGGGCCGCGCCCGCAAGGATGGCGGTGTGCATGTCGTGGCCGCAGGCGTGCATCACGCCGTTATTGACTGAAGAGAATGCGAGCCCGGTTTTTTCGATGATGGGAAGCGCATCCATGTCGGCCCTGAGCGCGACGGTCTTTCCCTTGCCGTTCTTCAGGGACGCCACCACGCCGGTTTTGTTGCAGCAGAGCTTCGGAGAAAGGCCCACGGAGAGAAGCTCGCGGCGCACGCGGGCAGCGGTGGCCAGTTCCCGGCCCGAAAGCTCGGGCCTGCGGTGAATTTCCCGCCGCAGCCTTACGGCCGGGGCAAAGGCCTTTTGCGCGGCCGCGGCTATCGCGTTTTTCACCGGTACATTTTCTCCCGTTTCCTGAAGAACTTGACAAGGGGGTCAACGTAGTCGGCGCCGGTGGAGACGCGGATCTCGTCGATGCCGTTGGCGCGGAAGAAGCCCGACAGCTCGGCGCGCCGCCTCTCCGATTCCTTTTCGAAGGCCCTGCGCAGGTTCTTGTCGCGTGTGTCAATAAGCATGGTCCTGCCGGTTTCCGGGTCGGCCAGCTCGATGAGGCCCACGTCGGGAAGACGCTGCTCGCGCGGGTCGGAAACGCTCACCGCAACGAAATCGTGGCGCCTGCCCGCCACGCGGATGGGCACCTCGAATCCCGGCGACAGGAAATCGGACACCAAAAACACTACCGATTTCTTAGTGAGCACGCGGTTGAGGAACTCCACGGCCGCCGCAACGTTGGTGCCGGCCTTTGCGGGCCTGAAATAGAGCAGCTCGCGGATCACGCGCAGCACGTGGTTCTTGCCTTTTTTGGGCGGTATGTATTTCTCGACGTCGGAGGTGAAGATGATGAGGCCCACGCGGTCGTTGTTCTTGATTGCCGAGAACGCGAGCAGCGCGCACAGCTCCACCGCGGTCTCGTCCTTGAAGCGTGACACCGAACCGAAGCGGCCCGACGAGCTCGCGTCCACGAGGAGCATTACCGTGAGCTCGCGCTCCTCCACGTGCTTCTTGACATAGGGCTGTCCCATGCGCGCCGTGACGTTCCAGTCGATGTTGCGCACGTCGTCGCCCTCCGTGTAGGTGCGTACCTCCGAGAACTCCATGCCGCGGCCCTTGAACACGCTCTGGTACTCGCCCGACAGGATGGACTCCACGATGCTTCTTGTCCTGATTTCAATGCGCCGGACGTTTTGGAGTACTTCTCTTGGAATCATACTAGTCCGTTACCATTTAAAAAAATTGGGCGTTTCCCCGCTTCGCAGGGCCGGCCGTCCTTCCGGTCTCGGCTTTGCCTCCGGCTGCCACGGCCCCTCTATGCCTGACGGCGAGGGCCGGACAGCACCGCGCTCCAGCGCGGCCTCCAGTCCTGCCTAACGCTTGGCAAATGGTAATTTCCACTTTGGCTTTACGCGCAAAGCACGGCTAACTTCTAGAAAACTTGACCAACTTAAAATCCGCAGATTACCCGATACCGATACAATGTTCTCTTCTTCCGCCGAATTAAAGTGGGGCCTGTCACTGCTCTATCGCCAGCCACCATGCTGTCTGCGCATCACAAAAGTATCAGCGCCCAAGAGGGGGTGTGGGTGCAGATCACCGCAGCCTCCCGGTTTTATTTTTCCATTTAAGCAAGGGAGGCTGCGGAAGCTGCACCCCAGGGGGAGACTTCCCCCGCAAAAACTCTTATCAAGACTATTTACTACGGCACTTCCACACTGTCAAATATCTTCTGAATAATATCTTCCGGCGTAATGTTTTCCGCCTCCGCCTCGTAGGTGAGCAGCACCCGGTGCCTTAGCACGTCCATGCCCACCGACTTGATGTCTTCCGGCGTGACGTAGCCCCTGCCGCGGATGAAGGCGTGCGCGCGCGCGACCTGCGCGAGAAACAAAGTGGCGCGCGGCGATGCGCCGTAGGCGATGAGGTCCTTGAGGTCCTTCTGGCCGGCCTTCTCCGGCTCGCGCGTCGCAAATGTCAAGGCAATGATGTAGTCCTCCACCTTGGGGTCCATGTAGATCTCGTTGACCACGCCGCGCGCGCGGAAGATCTTGTCGACCGTGATCACCTTGGCCACTTCGGGGATTTCGCCCTTTCCCATCCTGGCAAGAATCGCCTTTTCCTCCTCCCGGGTGGGATACACGATCTTGAGCTTGAGCATGAACCGGTCGACCTGCGCCTCGGGAAGCGGGTAGGTTCCCTCCTGCTCGATGGGGTTCTGCGTCGCGAGAACGAGAAATGGCTCGGCAAGCGGGTATGTGGTGTCGCCGATGGTGACAGTCCGCTCCTGCATCGCCTCGAGCAGCGCGCTCTGCACCTTTGCCGGCGCGCGGTTGATTTCGTCGGCGAGAATGATGTTGGCGAAGATCGGTCCCTTCTTGGGAACGAACTCGCCGGTCTTCTGGTTGTAGATCATGGTGCCAACCAAATCGGCAGGCAGCAAATCGGGCGTGAACTGGATGCGCTGGAACTTCGTGTCGATGATTTTTGCCAGCGTCGATATCGCCAGGGTCTTCGCGAGTCCCGGCACGCCTTCCAGAAGAATGTGGCCGCGCGAAAGAAGCCCGATCAGAAGCCGGTCGAGCATTTTCGACTGTCCCACGATCACCTTGCCCATCTCGCTGCGCAGCAGGGTGACAAAACTGCTCTCCTCCTTGATTTTGTCGTTCAACACTGCAATGTCAACGCTCATCGCCCGCGTCCTTTCCTGAAAAAGATTGATTTTTTTGGTCGTTATTGATAATCTTAAAAAGGTAAATATTACGATATTCAAAGATAATTATTTTCTGAACAAACGGCGCAGAAATATGTAAAACATGCTTCCGCAACATGCCGGTTGTCACAAAGGAAAGAATATTGTAATTTAATAAAGATCACCAGTGATGCGCCCGAGTAAGGTTTCGTCACCGGTAAACGGAGCGATACATGACAGGCCTTATTGTATGGGCTTCCCGTATTCTTGTTTTGTATGTCATCATCAGAATAGCATATTCTCTATTTATAAAAAAACGGTCTCCGCAAGGACAAAAGAAGCAGGAAACGGCGCAACGGTTCGACGCGCAAGGCAAAAAAATCGAGGACGCCGAGTTCAAAGAACTCTGAACCGGATCACGTCCCCGGATATCGGGATCCGCCTGTTTGAAACACGCACGCGAGGAGGATTTCCTTGGAATTGAAATTCACCGACATCGGCACCTACAAGGTCATCAAGATCAGCGGAAAGGTCGACTGGGAAAATGCGCGCACGCTCGACCGGGAGATCCAGCGGATCATCGACGGCGGCTGCTCGCACATCGCCTTTGCCCTCGACGAGGTGTCTTTCATCTGTTCGGGCGGCATCGGCGCGCTCGTGTACAACCTCAACAAGGTGAAGAAAATGGGCGGCGCCATGTACATCATCTCGGCAAACGAATACGTCAATTACATCCTGGAGACCCTCAAGTTCGACATCGTCTTCGACGGATTCCTCTTCTCGTCGTTCGACGAATTCAAGAACCAGATCATCGAAAAGGACTAGCGGTGACCGATGTTTCGCGCGTGACTCCTCTGCGCTTCTCCCCCATTCTCAAGGAAAAAATCTGGGGCGGTGCCGCGATCGGACGCGTGTTTTGCAAGGCCGCGCCGCCCGACGCGGCCATCGGCGAATCGTGGGAACTCTCCGGCATGCGCGGGAACGAATCCGTCGCCCTGACAGAGCCCTATGCGGGCAAAACCCTCCCGGAAATTCTCGCCTCAGGGCACGACGCGATTGTCGGCGCCATTCCCCGGTACAAGGGATTCCCCCTTTTGTACAAATTCATCGATTCGCACGCAAAGCTTTCGGTGCAGGTGCATCCCGACGACGCGCAGGCAAAGGCGCTCGGCCTCGGCGATTTCGGAAAAAGCGAATGCTGGTACATCATCAGCGCCGAGCTCGGCGCCCAAGTGGTGTGCGGGGTCAAAAAAGGCGTGAGTCGCGACGACCTCAGGGATGCCGCAGGTTCGGACAAAATAGTCCCGCTCCTCAATTTCGTGGACGTCGCCGCCGGCGATGTGGTGTTTGTTCCGGGCCGCACCGTGCACGCCGTGCTCGGCGGTGTTTTGTTTTACGAAGTGCAGGAAACCTCCGACACTACCTTCCGGCTTTACGACTGGGACCGCCTTGACAAAAGCTGCATGCCCCGCGATTTGCACGTGAGGGAATCGCTGGAAATCGTCGACACGACCTGGCACCAGTTCCATAAAATCCCTCCCGCGACGGTCGATAAAACCGCCGCGTTCAGCCATTCGTTCCGCGTCGCCTGCCGCTATTTCGCTCTGGAAGAATACCTGTTTTCCCATTCAGCGAAGGTTCCCTTGCCCGCCAAACGCTCGTTCCGCGTGATAACAGTATGCAACGGGGATATACGGCTTGAAGATAAACACTCCTCCACGACTTTGCAAAAAGGTGATACCGTGCTTGTTCCCGCATGCCTCACCAAGATCAAAATAACTACTGAGGCCGGCGCAACAGTGCTTGTTTCCTCGGTTCCCGATTTGCTCTCCGAGGTTGTCGAGCCGCTCAAAGAAAAAGGCGTCTCTTCTGATGCTATTGTTCAGCTCGGGGGGAATCCGGAGACGAGTGATCTTGCGGTACTAGTATAACCCAATTTCCAAAGAAAAGTTTGCCACGGAGACGCGGGAACGGTTCTTCGGATTTCCCCCTTATAAAGATTCGCGTAAACCGTTTCAGACCCTGCTCAATTATGCAAGACCACGTTGGACTTTAATTCATCAAGCAAGTCTTTGAATCCAATCAGACATCAACGTCAAATCCATTAAACAACCAATTTGTCTCACTGAGTTGATTGATTGGGAGGATAAAACCGGTTTCGGGCAATATCAATGAAGTTTCCGGCGTAATTCTTATAAAATAAAGGAGGTAAAATATGTATTTAAGAAAAATATTACTATCGTCGATGCTGGTGATTTTTGCCGGTGCGGGAGTTGCTTTGGCCGGGAGCCCGGGACCGTCTGGAACAATGTCGGAAAAGGTAAAGCCTGACAATTGTCAGTGCGTGAACACGGAAAACAGCCAGAATTCAAGTTCGAATTCCGGTAATGCAGTGAGCACGTCCGCCAAGGCCGGCAAAACGAGGCCTGCCGACCAGGTCAATTGGGACAAGGTTTTTGGTTGGACAGGATAAAGGGTACATAGCAAGTGTCGGACATGAGGGATCTAAAGAGCGGTCCCTCATGTTGTTTTTTGGTCAAAACTCGTACTGTATTTTCCATGTGACGTGGTCGCAAGATTTTATTTCCGTCTCAAGATACGGTTCAAATGAAAACGTGTTGTCATTTGCCCACACCGGAATAAACGACGGGATATAATTGCATCTTACAATAACCTTTTCAACAAGGGGATGCAACTGTTTTGCGGAAAATATTCCTGTATTGTCAATTATGAGCGGCTGATACAGGCCTTTTTTCCAGTTATAGCCGGGCTTCAATTCAATATAGCCTTCATCATTAATGGAAAATCCCGGATTATTAGGGACTGAAACAGAACCGCTGATCCGGCAGGCGACATTGTTTTTTGGAAAAGGAAAGAACGGATGCGGGAACCAGCGAAGCGGCAAAGGATCCCTCCCATTATTTGAGAGATTTGTTTTGGACTCGACATTTCTTTCTTGCAGCGATACGGACCGGGTTATTGAAGTATCCCACTTATCAAATACCTGCCGTGTTCGCATGGTGATTGCACCGGCCATTTGATCAATGTCCCACTTTGCGAATTCCTTCACTGCGGGATTGTCACGGACGTGAAACGGCGTTTTAGGGCTCGTGCGGGTCACTATTCCGACGCCAAGCACGCAAACATCCTCGCCTATCGCGGCTTTTTCCTCGTTCAATGCGGTTAGAAAAACCTCAGGCGCCCCCTGACCGTCAAAAGAATTAAATCCGCCGTCCGGATAAGTTGGTCCCGAAAGAAGATCACCGATTATGTTATCTCTGACCTGAAAAATATACCCGCCGGTACAGTACCGGGATCCGAGCAATTTAAGGTCCGCAAATGGATCAACAAGCTCTAAGCAAAGTTGCGCATTTTCTAGTTTAAGCATATAATTCAATTGCTTATGACTATCAATTTAATATCCAAAATCCGCAATAATATACCTCAAGCGCCCGTATTTAGTATGGCTGCGAGTAGTTGGTATTTATCGGTTGAAAGTGGTACACAGTTCCTCAGTACCTCCTTCATTCTTAAAAAGGGCGAACCTGCCGCATGCAGCCGCGGCAGGTTTTTTTTTATCAATATTCTCAGCAATTTATACTAGCATTGTATCGTAGTACAATTGACTGCAGTTAGTAGTAGTTAGTGAACCTCCTTTAGGTGATGGTGAAAACCCGCCGGTTGCAGTCGCCGGTGGGTTTATTATTCAAAGGCATTTCAAATTGTTTGACCCATTATTACGATATTTTTTCGCGGAGATATGACGAGCGAGATTATTCTATCGTGTTAATAGTATCAGCACCGATTGGAATCATCAAAAATACCCATCCGGTAAAGAATTCTCGTCACCTTACGAGCTTTTTATACTTTATCCTCCTCGGCTGATCGGCGTCGATCCCCAGCCGCGCCCGTTTTGCCTCCTCGTAGTCCGCGAAGTTGCCCTCGAACCAGTGCGCCTGGCTTTCGCCCTCGAATGCCAGGATGTGCGTGGCGATACGGTTGAGAAACCACCGGTCGTGCGTGATCACGACTACGCAGCCGGAAAAATCGAGGATGGCCTGTTCGAGCGCCTGGAGCGTCTCCACGTCGAGGTCGTTGGTGGGCTCGTCGAGCAGGAGCACGTTGCCGCCGGTCTGGAGCAGCTTGGCAAGATGCACGCGGTTGCGCTCCCCGCCCGAGCAGTCTCTGATGGGCTTCTGCTGGTCGGAGCCTGAAAAATTGAACCGGCCCACGTAGGCGCGCGAATTCATTTCCAGCTTGCCGAGCCGGATGATGTCCTGGCCGCCCGTGATCTCCTGGAATATGGTGTTTTCCGGGTTAAGCGCGTCGCGGTTCTGGTCGACGTAGGAGAGCTTCACTGATTCTCCTATGACAAGCCGGCCCGCGTCGGCTTTTTCCTGCCCCGTGATGATTTTGCAGAGCGTGGTTTTTCCCGCGCCGTTGGGACCGATGATGCCCACGATGCCGGCGCGCGGCAGGCTGAAATTCATGTTTTCGAATAAGAGTTTATCGCCGTATGCCTTGACAAGGTTTTCCGAGCGAATCACCAGGTCGCCGAGACGCGGGCCGTGCGGGATGACGATGGTTGCGGTGGTGAGTTTTTCCGGCGTCTCCCGGCTCCGCAGCTCCTCGTACGCGTTGAGGCGCGCCTTGCCCTTGGCCTGCCTTGCCTTTTGGGAAAGATGGATCCAGTCGAGTTCTTTCTTGAGGCGCGCCTGCCGGTACGTTTCCTCGCGCTCTTCCTGCGCCATTCTCTGCGTTTTCTGCCCAAGCCAAGACGAGTAATTTCCCTGCCATGGAATTCCCCGTCCTCTGTCGAGCTCGAGGATCCACCCTACCACATTGTCAAGAAAGTAACGGTCGTGCGTCGTGAGGATGACCGAGCCCTTATATTCCCTCAGATGCCGCTCGAGCCAGGCGACCGATTCGGCGTCGAGGTGGTTGGTGGGCTCGTCGAGCAGAAGAAGATCTGGTTCCTCCAGCAGAAGCCGACACAATGCCACGCGCCGTTTTTCGCCTCCCGACAGCGTGGCGACCTTCGCGTCTGCAGGCGGCAGGCGCAGCGCGTCCATGGCGATTTCCATGTGGCGGTCGAGCTCCCAAAGGTCCTGCGTATCGATCTCATCCTGCAGCCGCGCCTGCCGGTCGAGCAGCTTCTGCATTTCTTCGTCGGACATCGGCTCGCCGAATTTCGCGGAAACGTCCTCGAACTCCTTAAGCAAACCGCGCTGTCGCGCCACGGCCTTTTCAACATTTCCCTTTACGTCAATACTCTCGTCGAGCGCCGGCTCCTGCGGCAAATAGCCAACGGTGCGGCCCTGCTCGATCCACGCCTCGCCGAGAAATTCCTTGTCGATCCCCGCCATGATGCGCATGAGCGTGCTCTTGCCCGATCCGTTGATGCCGATGATGCCGATCTTGGCGCCGTAGTAAAACGACAGTGAAATTTCCTTAAGCACCTCCTTTTTAGGAGGATAGACTTTGGTCATTTTGTACATATAGTAAACGAACTTCTCTGGCATTATCGGATATCCTTTTCTTGATGAACTTTCCCGACAAGATAAAATACGTTGGTGTGAAGATTAAAATGGTTATTTAGGAGATCGCATTTCCGGCTCGCAATGCCGCCTTTATGCCCGTCATGCATCATCAGGGAATACGCTTTACCGTATTTACCATCAGTAAGATTGAATAGTTCTTATCCCCTTTAACTAAACCCGTCAATCAATTATTTTAACGCTTCTTGGACAGCTGATTTTTCGTGACATTTTTCACACTTTGTAAAAAGATTTTCCCGGCATTTATCCCGACCCTAAAGGGGAGACATCTGTATGGAACTCCTGCAAATATCAAAAAAAGACCTTCTTGACTTTATCGGAACACTCGTTGCCGGGCCGCTTGACGTGATCGGACCGGTGCAGCGGGACGGCCGGTTCGTCTATGAAAAACTCGGCGGCGCGAAAAGCCTGCGCCTTGACTTTGACGAAACGCTCTACTCTCCAAAGAACTATGTATTTCCGTGCAGGGAAACACTGCTGTCGTACGAGCCGGGCGACGCTTCGTCGTGTAAACCGGTGCTTGAAGATGGCGGCCGGGTGATTATCGGAATTCATCCCGGAGACCTCGCCGCAATCGCCATGCTTGACAAAGCATTCAGCGAGGAAAACGTTGACGCGCATTATTGCGAGCGCAGGGAAAAAACCATTCTCATCGGCATTTATCCCACGAAACCGGGAAAATACCGGTTCACCTCCTCGATGATAAAGCCCGAAGAACCGTATCTTGCGGCCGACGCTTTTCTGATTGATGTGGGCGGCGATTTGTACGCCGTGGAGATCGTGAGCGAAAACGGCAAGGAATTCTTCTCGAACAGCAAGGCGAAACCGGCCCCGGGCGAAATGAAAACAAAAACGGAGAAAATGAAGACCGCGGTGAAGGACGGCGTTTCCCTTTCTGTAAAGCGTGACGAGCTTCCAAAATTCCTTGAAGGCAAGGAACGTCATCCGGTGTGGGAAAAGCGGGGCGAGAAATGCTTCTCGTGCGGGTCGTGCGTGATGGTGTGCCCCACGTGCTACTGCTTTGACGTGCTTGACGAACTCGACTTGTCGCTCGCCTCGGGCAGCCGCGTGCGCAAGTGGGACGCGTGCGTGCTCGAGCCGTTCGCCGTGTGCGCGGGCGGCCACAACTTCCGCAAGAAGGCGGCCGACCGCATACGGCACCGGCTGTTCCGCAAACAGAAATTCCTGTTCGAGCTTTTCGGGCTTCCGGGCTGCGTGGGCTGCGGCAGGTGCAAGAAGGCCTGCGTGCCCGACATCGCGTATCCGCCCGACATCGACAACGACATCATAGGAAAGGGGGCATAGCATGTGCGAAAGCTGCGGATGCCATGACCATGATTCACTGTATATGCCCCAGGTGGCGACCATTGTAAAAACAAGTCCCATGACCAACAGGGACCGTTTCTTCGAGTTCAAGATTGACGGAAAAGAACTCGGGCACAGGCCGGGCCAGTTCGCAGAGCTGTCGATCCCCGGCATCGGCGAGGCGCCCATTTCCGTTTCGTCGTCCCCCACCAAAAAGGGGAGCTTCGAAATGGTGATCCGCAGGGTGGGAAAGGTCACCGCCGCGCTCCACGGCCTCAAGGCCGGCGACACCATCGGCGTGCGCGGGCCCTACGGCACGCATTTCCCCCTCGACGAACTCAAGGGAAAAGACCTGGTCATCTTCGGCGCGGGCATCGGCCTGGTCCCGCTGCGGTCCGCCATCAACTACATTCTTGACAAGAGAGACGATTACGGCAAGTTCTTCCTGCTCTGCGGCTTCACCGACGCGTCGCAGCGTCTGTTCACCGACGAGATGGACCAATGGCGCAAAAACAAGTCCATCACGTTCCTGGAAACCCTCGACCGCGGAGACGCATCGTGGAAGGGTAACATCGGCGTCATCACCACGCTCATTCCCAAGATAAAAGACCAGGTCAACCCCAAGAACACCGTTGCCTTCATCGTGGGGCCGCCGGTCATGTACAAATTCGTGATCCTCGAGCTGCGCTCGATGGGATTCAAGGACCAGAACATCATCGTGTCGCTCGAACGCCGCATGAAATGCGGCGTGGGCAAATGCGGGCACTGCCAGATCGAGGGCATGTACGTGTGCCAGAAGGGCCCGGTGTTCACCCTCGACGGCATTTCGAACCTCGTGGAGGCATTGTAACATGAAACCCAAGGTCGCGTTTTTCGATTTCGCGTGCTGTGAAGGATGCCAGCTCCAGGTAGCCAACCTCGAGGAGGACATCCTCGGGCTCGTCAACATCGTTGACGTAGTGGAATTCCGCGAGGTGCTCACGGGCAAGGCGCCGGCATACGACGTCGCGTTCATCGAGGGCTCGATCACGCGTCCCGAGGACGAGGCGCGCATAAAGGACATCAGGGACCGCAGCAAGCTGCTTGTTGCCTACGGCGCCTGCGCGGCGACGGGGGGCGTCAACAAAATTAAAAACCTGTGGGGAAACATCGACAGGGTGAAAAAAGAAGTGTACGGCAAGGACGCGGCGATGCCGCATCTCGAAACCTATCCGACCAAGGCCGTTCACGAGGTGGTGAAGGTCGATTATTACGTGCACGGCTGTCCCATCACGCGTTCGGAACTGCTCAAGGTGGTCAAGGCGCTTGTGTTCGGCACCACGCCCGACATTCCCGAATATCCCGTGTGCGTCGAGTGCAAGATGCGCGCGAACGAATGTATGTACGACAAGGGCCAGGTGTGCCTCGGGCCGATATCCCGGGCGGGCTGCAATGCCATCTGCCCGAGCAACAATTCACCCTGCGAAGGGTGCCGCGGCGCCGTGCCGAACCCCAATAAAAACGCCATGCATGAAGTTCTTGCCAAATACAACTTGACAATTGAAGATATCAAACGGAAATTCACGTTGTTTGCGGTAGATGCGGAGGCCGGAAAATGAGCTCCAATACCATTCATATCGACGTCCACCACGTGACCCGCGTCGAGGGACACGGCAACATCCTCGTCGATATTGACAAAGGAGAAGTAAAGACCGTGACGTGGAGCGTGCCCGAGGCGCCGCGCTTCTTCGAGGCTATGGTGGTAGGCAGGGACTGCACCGAGGTGGCGACCATCACCTCGCGCATCTGCGGCATCTGCTCCATCGGCCACACGTTCTCGTCGCTCAAGGCAACCGAGGCGGCGCTCGGCGTCACCATTTCCGAGCAGTCGCGCAGGCTGCGCAAAATCCTGAACCACGGCGAAAACCTGCAGAGCCACGTGCTCCACGTGGGATACCTCGCACTGCCCGACCTGCTCAAGGTCGGCAGCGTCATTCCGCTCGCGACCACGCACAAGGACGCGGTGCTCCTTGTTGTCAAGCTGCACCGGCTCGCCAACGAGACCTGCGACATCGTGGGCGGACGCACCACGCACCCCATCCGCACGTGCATCGGCGGGTTCACCAAATTCCCCACTGAAAAGGAGCTTGCAGGGCTCAAGGCAAGGTTCGAGGCTGCGATTCCCGATCTGAAAACGCTTGCCGCGGTGGTAAAATCCGTTGCCGGCGGCCTTCCGAACTTCACGCGCGAGACGGAATATGTTTCTCTCACCGACACGACCGAATACGCGCTGTATGACGGGAAGATCAGGTCCAGCGACGTCAAAGACCCGATTCCCGTGGACGGCTACCTCAAGGTCACCAACGAGTTTATGAATTCGCAGTCGACCGCCAAATGGGCGAAGTTCAACCGCGAATCGTACATGGCCGGCGCGCTCGCGCGGTTCAACAACAACCACACCCAGCTCCCGCCGCTTGCCAAGGCGGTCGCGGCCGACCTCGGCCTCAAGGCGCCGTGCTACAATCCCTACTTCAACACCGTTGCGCAGGTGGTGGAATGCGTGTATTCGGTGGAAAAGACCATCGAGCACCTCGACTGGCTGCTTGACAAAGGGGTCAAGAAGGAAGAGGCCGCATTTGCGCGCCGCGAGGGCCGCGGCGTGGGCGCCGTTGATGTGCCGCGCGGCATTCTATTCCACGATTACACGTACGACAAGCACGGGAAATGCGTCAAGGCCAACTGCATCATCCCCACCAACCAGAACCACGCCAACATCCAGAAGGACATGGACAAGCTCGTACCGCAGTTTGCGGACCGGGGAAAAGATGAGCTCCAGCTTTTGCTCGAGATGCTCGTGCGGGCCTACGATCCGTGCATTTCCTGCTCGACGCATTAAAAGTACGGTTTAAAGTCGGACGTTGAGGGTTGAAAGTTAAGAAATGGAATGTGGGTTTTTACTTTAAACTTTTAATTTCCAACCACATTTTTTCTCCTTCGCTATTATCAAGAAGTATTAAATGCATGAATACTCCGTCGCCACCGAAATCGCCGCCATTGTCAAGCAGACCGCGCAGGGACGCAGCGTAAAAAAAATCACCATCGTGATCGGCACGCTCAGCGGCGTTTTTTCAGAGTCTTTGCTCATGTACCTTGAGATCGTTCTTCCCGACATGGGCATGGACAAAGTGGAAATCGAAACAAAAGAATCCGCGGCGGTCTTCGCTTGCGCCTGCGGGAACGAATACACGGCAACAAACATGGCACTTGCCTGCCCGAAATGCGGCGGATATGAGCGCACTATCAAGGCAGGACAGGACTGCATCGTGGAAAGCATCGAGGTTGAAGATGATTGAGAAAATAAAGCTCAGCAAAAGCGCGCACGCGCTCAACGACGCCGTTGCCCAGAAGAACCGCAATGCGTTCAAGGAGCTTGGTCTCACGGTTTTCAACATGATCAGCTCTCCCGGGTCCGGCAAGACATCGCTCCTGGAGCACCTGGCAAAACGCCTGGGGCAGCGGCTGCTCGTGATTACCGGCGACATACAGACGCAGCTTGACAAGGAAAGAATCGATAAAGCCGGCGCCCGCGCGGTCCAGATCGAGACGCGCGGCTCGTGCCACCTCACCGCTGCCATGATCAACACGGCGGCGCGGCAGCTCTCGTTTTCCGGCGCGGAATACCTCGTCATCGAAAACGTGGGCAACCTGGTGTGCCCGTCGTCGTACGATCTCGGCGAGGACGACAAGATCGCGGTGCTGTCGGTGGCCGAGGGTGACGAGAAACCCATCAAATACCCCACGCTCTTCATCCGGGCCGGCGCGGTGATCATAAACAAGATCGACCTTCTCCCTTACGTCACTTTTGACGTGGCCCGCGCCACGGGTGACATAAGGAAACTAAAGCATGATGCGGAGATTTTCCAGACGTCGTGCAAAACCGGGGAAGGGATTGAGGGCGTTGTTGCTTATTTGAATAAAATAAGGCGAAAAAAATAAGTTTTTCAATCGATAACAAATCCGTAATCATCATTGCACGCTCTATAATGGCAAATGAAGAAGGTCCCGGTCATTTGCTGCCCGTAAGTTCCCTGAACCTTAGCGCCAGCGCCGGCCCCCTCGCCGCGCTGTCGTCCTCATGCTTGAAAAACACGAACGCCGTTTTCCATTTCTGCAATGATATTTTTTTCGCCCATCCGGAAAGATCGCCTTCGGAATAGTCCGGCCTGCGCAAACGCAAATAGCCCCATGAAGTGGTGCCGACAATCTCCTCAACGGACTTCTCGTCCGTGTCTTCCATGCAAAGGCAGCACCCCTTGTCGCGGAGGAGGCCGAAAATTTTCATGTCCATCCACGATGAACTCCTGAAATCGAACGCGCAGGGGATTTTTTCCGGTATCAGGCCAAGGAAATTCCCAAGCGTCTCCGCATCCTGGCGAAAACTGGCCGGGAACTGGAACAGCACGCAGCCGAGCTTTTTGCCCAGCCGGGAAACCGATTTCAAAAAAAACCGGGTTTCCTCTTTCACATTTTTAAGGCGCTTTATGTGCGTGATCATCTGGGGAGCTTTTATCGCGAACATGAATCCCGGTGGCACCTGCTTGGCCCACCCCATGACCACCGGCTCCGTGGGCATGCGGTAAAACGTGTTGTTTACTTCAACGGTCTCGAGGCGGCCGGAATAAAACGAAAGCATTTTGTCCGCGGATATTTTTTCCGGATAGAAATTGCCCTTCCATTCCTTGTAGCCGTAACCGCTCGTACCAACAAAGATTTTCATGGTTGTCCTCTTTCTTTTCCGGTCCTGACAGGTTCCCGCACGGCCTCGTCGGCGCTTTTATCCTCACGAAACCGTATGAATACCGGTTGCCTCATGACGTTGTCTTTTGTCCATTCCGTAAAAGCAAACTCGCCGACCAGGACTGGTTTAACCCAGGTGACGGGGGTCTCTTCCGGCGGTGTGACGCTAAATGGACATTTATTTTGTACCAGAGGCTGGAGCCTTTCATAGAGCGATTTGAGATTTTCCCTGCCGAAACCGCCTCCCGAGTGCCCCACGTAAACCAACGTTCCATGATCGAACGCTCCCAGAACAAGACTGCCGATGTATGTGCGCGACCCGCGCGGGCCGGTGAACCCGGCGATGACGCAATCCTGTTCGAGGCGGTTCTTGATCTTGAGCCAGTCCCTGCTTCTGATTCCCGCGCGGTAGGCGCTCTGAGCATTTTTCGCCATGATGCCTTCCAGCCCTTTTTTCTTCGCGGCTTCAAAAAAAGAAACGCCGTCTTTCCATACGTGGTCACAGAAAACGGCATGCGGCAAGGGGGGCAGTATTGATTTGAGCAGGTCTTTTCTTTTGTAAAGAGGAAGGCCGGTGATGTCACGGCCTTGGTAAAACAACATGTCGAAGACATAGTAGACCAGGCGCCCTTGCGGGGATTTGCGGTAATCCTGGAGCATTTGGAAGTCTGGCTTTCCTTTTTTGTCAAGCACAACAATTTCCCCGTCCAGCACGGCCTCGAACCGCAGTTCCCGCAATGAATCGACGACCGGGGAATATCTGTCCATGAGCGGCAGTTGATTGCGGGAATAAAGCAGAATCTTTTTCCTGTCGATTTCCGCAACCGCGCGGTATCCATCCCATTTGATTTCAAAGATCCATTCAGGATGATTGAACGCTTTTTTTACGCTCGCGGCAAGCATTGGACGGACATGGTGAGGCATTGCCGCCGATCGTCCGTTTTTCACCTCGGCGGCAAGGGATGTATTTTGCCCGCGGCTCGGGCCGGCCGTGTTCCTCCCCGAGAACGCGGCCCGGCCGTCGCCGGATATTTCTTCAAGTGTCTTATTTGACACCACGGAGCGGTCCTGCTTCAGGACATCGGCCGAGGAAACAAACCGGTCTTTTTTCTTCAGCAGCAGCCACGATTTGTCGTCCCAGCGGGTCTTGACAAGGGCAAACTCTCCCTTCAGCTTTCGGCCGGCCGCGGTGAACTTGATGTCCCCTTTTTTCATTCCTTCGAGAATCAGCCGTTCGCTTTCAGATTTTGTTGTTGCCAAAGGATGGCCGTAATAGCCCGTGTCCCAGATCATCACCGCTCCGGCGCCGTAATTTCCCTCCGGGATGACCCCTTCAAAATCCTTGTAGTCAAACGGATGGTCCTCGACCATGACTGCAAGTCTCTTGACGGATGGGTCGAGTGAGGGGCCTTTTGGGACGGCAAAGCTCTTGAGCGCGCCGCCAAGCTCCATGCGCAGGTCGTAATGGAGCCTCCGCGCCGCGTGTTTGTGAACCACAAAAACAAGATGCCGCTCCCAGCTTTTGCCCCTGCGCGGTTCGGGCTCCGGCGTTTCGGCCAGCTTCCGTTTTTTCGTGTATTGCCGCAGCATCATAGATAAGGCAACCGTTGTTTGATTTCAAGAATTTCCCGAAATGAATCGCCGAGCTTTTCAACGCGCCCGATTGCTTCTTCGGCGGTCACCACCAGTTTTTCAGGATCATGTTTTTGTTCCAGCTCCCCGAGTTCCTTCCATCCGAGCGGGAACGAGACCTTTGGCATTTCCTCCGCGCGCAATGAGTAAACGCACACCATGGTCTTTGAGGCATCGTTTTGGGCCCAGTTGATAAACACCTTGTTTTTTCGCGATTCCTTCGCGATGTCCACCGTGACAAGATCGGGATAGTTTTTCCGCAAGGTGACGGCGATCGCTTTTGAAAAGCGTTTGGTTTCATCGAACCCCGCGCCGTTCGAATTAAGGGGCACATAGACGTGAAGCCCTTTTTTCCCGGAGGTTTTTACGCAGCTTGACAGTTTCAAATCGTCAAACAGATTTTTCAAGATGAGCGCCACCCTGGCACAGTCCAGAATGTTCGCCTGCTCGCCGGGGTCAAGGTCAAAGACCACCGAATCCGGGACGCGGGGCGCCGATGTTTTCGCCAGCGGAACGTGGAGTTCGATGGAGGCAAGGTTTTCAACCCAGACAAGAGCTTCCAGGTCGTTTACCACGCAGGCGGTCAGCGTTTTCTTTGAACCGTAAGGAACCTCGGCGGTTTGTATCCACGGCGGACGGTGCGCCGGGCAGCGTTTCTCGAAAAAGAAATCTTTTTCGACGCCGTCGGGGTAGCGCTTGAGCGTCATCGCGCGGTTCTTGAGGTGCGGAAGCATGAACGGCGCGATCCGCGTATAATATTCGAGGACGCGCTCCTTGGAGAAACCGTACGAAGGGTATAGATCTTTTCCGAGGTTTGAAAGCAGCAATTCCCGGTTGTTAATGGTTATTTTCGATTTGTTCATCGGGCCTTCTTCATGGTGCGCATGCTTTTTTCCAGGGCGGCCATGAGGTCGGTCATTCCCCCGCCCGCCTCCTCCTCGATTTCCGGCGCCTCGACCTGGGCTTTTTCCTTAATTTTCTTTTTAAGGATCCTCATGAGCTTTTCCTTGCGCTCGTCTGCGTATTTACCGGGCGAAAAGCCCTTCATCATTTTCTGGATGCCGCCTTTTATGGCGTTCTTTTCCCGGTCGTCAGCGTCTTCTTTTTTCAGTGCGCCGCGGTCCTCAGGGAGCAGCTCGTCGCTGTAGTGGAGCGTGTAAAGGACCAGTGCGCCCTCCCTGCTCGTCACGGTCACGAGGTATTCCCGTTCGTCCAGAACGAATTTCGCGATCCCCGCCCGTTTCGTCTGGCGCATCGCCTCGGCCAGAAGGCTGTAAGACTTCTCGCCGCCCTTGAGCGGGACGAGATAATACGGATGGTCGTAGTACAACGGGTCTATTTCGCTTTCGTCAACGAATTCGGCGATCTCGATGGTCCGGCTCCGCGCGGGCGACACCGATTCCAGCTCCTTGTCGGTCACCATGACGTTTTTACCGGGCGCGATTTCGTATCCCCTGACGGTCTCTTCGGGGGGGACCATCACATTCTCCTCGGGGCAGAACATTTTCCGCTCGAGCGGCGAGTAGTCCTTGCCGTGGAGCATGCGGAAGGAGACGCGTCCGGGCTCCACGGCCCGCACGAGCCGGACCGGGATCGCCACCAGGCTGAAGCTGACGGTCCCGCTCCAGATTCCCAGGCCCGGCGTTTTCTCCGGCAGGTTACCCCTCGCCGCCTTAGGTTTACGGTCGCGCTTATTGGTTTTCATCTTATGCCGCCCTCTTCAAACTTTTTTCCAGGGCCGCAAGCAGCCTGCTCGGGCTCGTAGCTTTGAGGTGTCTGGGCTTCAGCAGCGTCAGTTTTTCCCCGCGCGCTTTCTTCTCTATGAGGGCCATCAATTTTTCGTAGTGCTCATTCTTGTATTTTTGCGGCTCAAAATGCACTGTCAGTTTCTTGATCAATTCACTGCCGGTATCCAATTCCTTCTGAGATAACGGAAAGATCTCAAGGCCGAGTGATTGCACCGGTATCACCTCATCGGCATGCCTGAGCACGTTCAGCCTCAGGGAGGTTCCGGATGAATGCAGCGCGCCAAGATACGCTCGCTTCCGCATCACCCAGGTGCAGACGCCGTCGGCCTCCATTCCCTTCATGGCCATAGCAAGTGCCGCATAACTTTTCGGGGACGCTTCAGGTTCCAGATAATAAGTCCGATCCAGAAAAACAGGATCGATTTCCCCGGTTTTCACGAATTCCCGGACCGTGATGTTCCTGTCGCCCTCGGGTTCGGTCTCTTCAAGCTCCTCCGGGTCAAACAGCACATACTTTGCTTCGTCAAGCTGATATCCCTTCACCTGTTCCTCGGCCGGGATCGGCACCTTTTCAAACGCGCATATCATCTGCTGGCGCAGTTTGACCCTGTCTGTTTTGTGAAACAAATGAAACTGGACGCGATGCTGGCTGACCGCAGTATGCAATTTCACCGCAACGTTGGTGTCTCCGAAATGGACGTTGCCGATCCAAATGGCTCCCGACATAAATGGTCCTTTTTTATGGAAGTTTCATTACACCCTTTAAAAGGTGATACTATCAATAATTGCATTTGTCTTTCACACATTTTATCTCAAAATTGACAATTTCAAAATACGCAAGTTTTGTGCCTTTTAAAATTTTATATGGATTTTAAAGGGTATTGATCCCCAATTTCCGATTGCACGACCATTTCTTCTTATTTATAAGAACCATGCGGCTATTAAAGACTTCCGTTATAATTATTGACAAAATCCCCCTTCTACGAGCATCTTCAAAGTCAGCCGGATATAATTTGTATATCAAAACAGTACTGTATCTCAATGGATCCCGTAATATCCTATCATATCACCATCAAAGGCACGGTCCAAGGCGTGGGTTTCCGGCCTTTTGTCTATCGTCTCGCGCACCAGCACGGCATTTCCGGAAATGTCAAGAACGATTCCACGGGTGTCATCATCAATGCGTACGGGGAAAGAATCCTGGTTGATAAATTCGTCCAATCAATCAAGCAATCCTCCCCGCCTCTTGCGAAAATCCGGTCAATTGAAATTCAGGAAAAACCGGTCCATAAAATTCCCCCAGGGTTTGTCATTGACAAAAGCGGAAGAGGCGAGGCGGCGGAAATAGACATTTCCCGCGACGTCGCGGTGTGCCCCGCATGCCTCAAGGAGATGTTCGATCCGAACAACCGGCGTTTTCTTCACCCCTTCATCAACTGCACCGACTGCGGACCGAGATACACCATCATCAAAAACCTCCCCTATGACCGGCCTTCCACCACCATGGCGGAATTCGCCCTGTGCGACGCATGTAAAAAAGAATATGAGCATCCCGGCGACCGGCGCTTTCATGCCCAGCCGACCTGCTGTCACGACTGCGGGCCGAAGCTTGCTTTAAAAGACAATCACGGCTCAATCATCAACGAAAAAGATCCAATGCATGCGGCAATTGACTTGCTTGTTGACGGTAGAATTGTCGCCATAAAAGGCATCGGCGGGTTCCACCTCGCGTGCAGGGCGGATTCAGGCGAATCGATCACCAGGTTGAGGTTGAAAAAGCACAGGGAAGAAAAACCGTTCGCGATCATGGTGAGGGACGTTGAAACCGCGCAACGCGCGGCTTTTGTTTCTGCGGAAGAGCAAGCATTGCTGGAATCCCCCGAACGGCCCATTGTCATCCTGCAAAAACGAATTGACTGCCCGGGAATCGCTTCCGAAGTCGCTCCTGGCATGCATACGCTCGGCATCATGCTCCCTTACACGCCTGTCCATCACCTGCTTTTTCACGATCCAAGAATAGGCGCACTGACCATGACAAGCGCGAACCTGAGCGACGAGCCGGTTGTTTTCAAGGATGAAACCGCTTTTAAACGCCTCGGTGATATTGCCGACGCATTTCTCACGCACAACCGCGCGATCCACATGCGCAATGACGATTCAATCGTGCGCGTTGTCACCGGAAGTCCGGTTATCATGCGGCGCTCCCGCGGTTTTGTCCCGGAGCCGCTTCCCGCGCCCGCCGACGTAACCGGTCTCGTCGCCCTCGGCGGCGTGCTCAAGAGCACCGTGGCCATCGGCAGGAAGCGCGGCTGCTACCTTTCACACTACATCGGCACCATCGAGTCCCTTGAAGATTTGAATAATCTCGACATGGCCGTCAACCACCTGACCGCCGCGCTTTCGGTCACGCCCGAGAAATTTGCCTGCGACCTGCACCCGCAGTCACTCGTGGCGTCGTACGCCGAAAAAACGGGATTGCCTGTTGTCAAGGTCCAGCACCACCACGCGCACGCGGCCGCGTGCATGGCCGAAAACGAAATCAGGGGCGACGCGCTTGCCCTGGTGTTTGACGGCACCGGATACGGTCCTGACGGCCGCATCTGGGGCGGGGAAATTCTTCACGCCACCTATAAGGGGTTTTCGCGGCTCGGACACCTTTCGTACATGCTTCTGCCCGGCGGCGACGAGGCCATACGAAATCCGGGCCGCATCGCGCTCGCCGCGCTGCATAAAACGCTCGGCGAAAAAGCGGCCGGTGCATTTCCGTGGATGCCCGAAGCGGAAAAACGCGCCGTGCTTGACATGGTGGAATCCGGCGCGGGGTGCGTTGAATCGAGCGGCATGGGCAGGCTGTTCGACGCGGCGAGCGCGCTTCTGGCCGTCTGCACGAAGCGGACCTATGAGGGCCAGCCCGCGATCATGCTTGAAGGGATTTGCGATCCGTCCGAAAAAGGCTCCTATGGTTTACCGCTGTCTGTCGAGGAAGACGGAATCATCATTGACGCCGGCGTGTTGCTTCACGAAGTGTATAAAGAGGTGAAAAACAAAACGCCGGTCCAAAAAATCGCCGCCAGGTTCCATACCACTCTGGCACAGGCCTCCGCAGCCGCGGCGGCAATCGCCTCGCAGCAATCCGGGTGTAAAACCGTGTGCCTGAGCGGCGGCGTGTTCCAGAACGCGTTTCTTGTTGAGCGGCTCGTGCCGCTGCTTTCGCAGGCCGGACTCCTGCCTGCGCTTCACCGCCGGACCCCGCCGAATGACGAATGTGTTTCGTACGGCCAGTTGGCAATCGCGGCCGCGGGAAGAAGATAAAAATTGAAATATTTTAAGGGATATGGTAGTATTTTAATACCTTTCCCCGTCTTCAGCAAACGCTTTTATTGAGAGAAACATTATGTGTCTTGCCGTCCCGGCTCAGGTAACAGCAGTAAGCGGTTCCATCGCTACGGTGTCGGTGCTGGGCAACACCACCTCGGCGGACATCTCGCTCCTCGAAGGCGTGCGCGCCGGCGATTACGTTCTTGTCCATGCAGGCTTTGCCATCCAGAAATACGACGAGGAGGAGGCAAAGATAACGCTCGAACTTCTCAAGGAACTCGCGAAAACGGCGGAACAATGAGCCTCGTTGAATTTTCCGACCCGTCAACCGCGCGGCTGCTTCTCGCCAAGATAGCCGCGACCGCGGCCTCGCTGGGGCAGGTGCGCATCATGGAGGTGTGCGGCACGCACACCATGGAAATCGGCAGGCTCGGCCTGCGCTCCCTGCTGCCGAAAAACGTGGAGCTCATTTCCGGGCCCGGCTGCCCGGTGTGCGTGACGCCCGGCTCCTACATCGACGCCGCGGCCGACCTTGCCCTTAAGAAAAACGCCCGGCTCGCGACCTTCGGCGACATGGTGCGTGTGCCCGGCGACCGCACCTCCCTCGACGAGGCAAGAGCAAAAGGCGCCGTTGTCGATGTGGTCACCTCGCCCCTCAACGCGCTCGAGATCGCGTCGCAGAACAAAAAAGACCAGGTCGTGTTTCTGGCCGTGGGGTTCGAGACCACCGCGCCCGCCACCGCCCGCGCCATAGAAATTGCTAAACAGGAAAAACTCAAAAATATCTCCTTCTTTGCGTCGCATAAAATCGTTCCGCCGGCGCTTTCCGCGCTGATCAGCGACAAGGAAAACGCGCTTTCAGGATTTCTGCTGCCCGGCCACGTGAGCGCCATCATCGGCGAAAAGCCGTATCAGCCCCTTGCAAGCGCCGGGCTGCCCGCGGTCATCACCGGGTTCGAGCCGCTTGACATTTTGAGCGGAATCATGATGGTCTGCGACATGATTGCCAACAAAAAAGCCGCGGTGCTGAACGCCTACCAGCGCATTGTGCACAAGCAGGGCAACCCAAAGGCCGTCGCGGCCGTCAACAAAGTGTTCGATGTCGCAGACACGGCCTGGCGCGGACTGGGCATGCTGCCCCAGAGCGGGCTTGCAATAAAAAAAGACTATCAGGATTTCGACGCGGCCGCCAGGTTTTCGGTTCCGGCGGACGCAACGGCGGCAATGCCGAAGGCCTGCTCCTGCGGCGATGTGATACGGGGACGCATGAGGCCGGACCAATGCCCGCTTTTCACCGTGTCGTGCACGCCGGAGAACCCGGTGGGCCCTTGCATGGTGTCAAGCGAAGGATCCTGCGCGGCGTATTTCAAATACGGAGCATAGGGAATGAGCGTCACGACCATCCGCATGTCGCACGGCAGCGGCCGGGGAAACAAGGAGCTCCTTGAATCCGTTGTGTTGCCCGCGCTCGTGCCGGGCGGCACCGGCGTGCTGGAAGACGCCTTCATCTTTGACATCCCCGGCCGCCGCTTCGCGTTCACCACGGACTCGTTCGTGGTGACGCCGCTCGAATTTCCCGGCGGCGACATCGGAAAGCTCGCCGCATGCGGCACCATCAATGACCTCGCCATGATGGGTGCGCAGCCTGCCATGATAACCGTTTCCCTGGTGCTCGAGGAAGGCCTCGACGCCGCGCTCCTTGCGAAAATGCTGCGCTCGCTTTCGGCCGTGTGCGCGTCAAACGGCATGCGCATCGCCGGCGGCGACACCAAGGTGGTCGAAAAGGGAAAGGCCGACGGCATGTACATCACCACGTCGGGCATCGGTATTGTCAAGGTGGGCGTGTCGCTGTCGGCCGCGAACGCAAAACCCGGCGACGCGGTGATCGTGAGCGGCGCTATCGGCCTGCACGGCATCACGGTATTGTCGCAGCGGAAAAACCTGCATTTCGCGTCAACGGCCGTTTCCGACTGCGCTCCATTGTGGGCACTTGCCAACCTGTTGTTAAGCTCGGTGCCGGTCCGCACGCTGCGCGACGCCACGCGCGGCGGGCTCGCCGCCATATTGTGCGAAATCGCGGACGCATCAAAGGCAAGCATCGTGATCCACGAAGACGCCGTGCCCGTGCCCGAGGTCGTGCGCGGCGCCTGCGCGTTTCTCGGCATGGACCCTTTACATATCGCAAACGAGGGCAGGTTCGCCGCCATTGTTCCCGCCGAGGCAAAAGACAAGGCGCTTGCGGCCATGCACAGCCACCCCGACGGCAAGGAGGCGCGCGTCATCGGCTACGTGGCGGAGCGGGGCAAGTTCCCGGTACTCATGAAAACCGTCATCGGCGCCACGAGGCCGGTTGAGATGCCGCAGGGAGAGTTGCTGCCGAGGATTTGCTGACTAAAACATTCCCGTAGACATATGCTTTGACATTCTCCCCCATGGCAATTATTTTTTCTTGCCGTTAACCTAATCCCTTCTATCTGATTCATGCAAGAAACCAAACCATCCGGCCTTCAAATCTCTTCGTCAACCTGGGTGCGCATCATCATCATTTTCCAGCTCGTGTTGCTTGGAACGCAGTTCACCCCTGGCCTTTCCACCAACGGCGACGACGCGCGCTACTACCTACTCGGAAAGGCGATCCACGACGGAAAAGGGTTCAGGCAGATCCAGCACCCCACCATGCCGGTTGAAAAAACATATCCCGCGGTGTTTCCCCTCATGCTTTCTTTTCTGGATGTTTTTTCCGACAGCATCCTGCTCGCGAAAATCGCGCAGGGCATCCTCGGCGCCTGCGTCACGCTCCTTGCGTTCATGCTGTTTCGGATCTATTCCAAAAACCTGCTCGTTCCCATGGTGCTGCTGTGCGCGGGCTCGGCGACGCTCGCGCAATTCAGCTTGAGCCTCATGAGCGAAATACCGTATCTTTTTTTCTCGCTCCTCGCGCTGTACCTGTACGAACTGAGCGTTGCGAACCCGAAAAAAGCGTGGCTGTTCTGGCTCACGGCCGTGATCTCGGTTTTCCCCATGCACTGCAGGAGCGTGGGGCTCGCGTTCAGCGCGTCGTGGATCCTCACGACCCTCTTTACAAAACGGTACAGCTATGCGGCCGCGCATGTCGTCCTTCTCCTGGCGACCGTGGTCGTGTTCCACATGCTCACCTCGTGGGAAAATTCCTATCTCGTCCAGATCATCCAGAAAAATACCTACGACCCCGAGGCGGGCTTCGTGACGCCCGCCGAGATGGCGCAGCGGGTTATGGAAAACATCAAGGCATACGGTTCGATCATCATGCAGCGGTCCCTGCTTCCCCTGCCGTTCCCCTCCACGCCGGGCCAGCAGACCGCCGCGGGCATCTTTATTGTCGTGTTCATCCTGTTGGGATGGGCGCGCGGCCTGTTCGGCGCCATGAAATTCCTTTCGTTGTACGTGTTCATGTACTTCGGCATCCTGCTTATGTGGCAGACGCAATGGTCAAGCGAGCGCTTCGTTGCGGGCGTGGTTCCGTTTCTATTTTTCTTTCTCCTTTACGGCCTCGAGGGCGCAGTCGGCGTATTCGCCGGGCAGCAGAAAAAAACGCCGTTCCTTGCACGCCTTAAGAACGCAGCCCTTGACGTGCAGGGGCCGCCGGTTCCCGGCCGCGCAGCCGCATGGATCGCCGTGGCCTTCGTCCTTGTCCTCAACGTCTCATATGCGTCGATGTTCCTGCGCAAAAGCCAGGCCCTGGGTCCGGACTGGAAAAACTTCTACAGCTGCGCCGACTGGATGCGGATCAACACGCCGCCGGACGCCGTCGTCATGAACCGGAAAGTGGAGTTGTTCTACATCCGCGCAAAGCGCGCCGGCGTCATGTATTCGTACTCGCACGATGTCAACAATATCATGAGGGAAATAGACAGCGCGCATGTGGATTACGTGGTGCTCGACAACTTCGCCTGGACCGCGACCACGCGGCAGTATCTCTACCCCGTGCTCCAGACGTTCCCGGACCGCTTTCAGATGGTGTACGTGCTTAACAACCCGCCCACGGCGGTTTACAAGGTGATACGGCAATGAACATTCGCGCGCTCATCCGCCGCGACGCCGCGGTGTACCCTGTTATGTTTGCCGCGTGGGCGCTCGTTGTCGGGCTCATGCACGGCAACTACCGGTATTTCGGCACACCGTATCCGTCGGCCACCATCGGGCAGATCAATGACTCGCGGCAGCAGTCAATTGCAAACGACATCGCCAGGATGGCGCAGGCGCTCGCACCTGAGAGAAATCCCGAGCAGCGCGCCCGCCTGGAGGCGAACATCGGCGGGGCATTTAACGAACTGTACCGTGGCTCGCGCAATCGCGCCGCACTTGATTCGGCGCAGCGCCACTTCGAAAGCGCGTTCGCGATAGCCCCAAATCTTCAGGTGGCTCATTATATGCTCGGCATGACGCTGCTTGAAAAAAACGATCCCGCTGCGGCCGCCCCGCAATTTACAAAGGAAATCGATCTGTATTCCTCGAACCCGGCAGCCGGTTCGGATCAGGCGACCTTTCGAACGACCGCGGCGCTGTCGTGCTTCCAGCTCGCCGCGCTGTATTCCTCGGCGCTTAAAAATCCCGGCCTGGCGCAGGAATATTTCAACCGCTACTGCCGGCTCGAAACCGACGCGAAGCGCAAACAGGACGCGATACAGGCGCTCAAGCAATACGGCGTGGTTTCCGTCAACAACGGGCTTTCCCGATGAACGCCGAAACGGCCTGGGACGGCACATCAAAGGGCAGCGCCGCCGGAACATGGATTTTCATCCAGCTCGTCACCCGGTTCGGGCTCGTTCCCGCCTACGGGTTGCTCTTATTCGTGGCCTTGTATTACGCGCTGTTTAAAAAAGAGCCGGCGGCCGCGGTCCGTTCCTTCAGGAGCCATTTACACCTCAGAACCGGGCTGTTTGACCTTTACCGGCACTTTTTCTCCTTCGGCATGAGCCTTATTGACAAGTACGCATTCCTCACCGGCAGAAAAAAATTCTTTTCGTTCGAATCGATCCGCGAGGACGTGATCGCGCAGGCGCTGGAAAAGGGGCGGGGCGTCATCCTGCTCGGCGCGCATATCGGCAATTGGGAGATCGCCGGCGACCTTCTTTCGGAACGGCTCAGTGCGCCGGTCAGCTATGTCATGGTCGACGCCGAGCGGCCCGAGGTCCGCAGCGTTCTGGGCCGGGCCCTTGCGGCGCGCAGGACCGCAGTCATTCCGGTTGCCGGTGACGGCCTCGACTTCATGTTCGCGGTGCGCGAGGCGCTCAAAAAAAACGGCATCGTGTGCATGCACGGCGACCGGAGCATCGGCAAAAAAGGTGAAAAACACAATTTTCTCGGCGACGACGTCCTATTCCCCGTGGGCCCGTTTGCCATCGGCGCGGCCACCGGCGCGCCCATCGTGCCCGTCATGGTGACGAAAACGGGGCTTAAAAAATACGCCTTCAAGGCCCATGCGCCCATCCTCTTTGACGGCATCACACCGGAAAACCGGGACAAGTACCTCTTCACGGCAATGGAACGGTATGTGGGCATTCTCGAGCAGGTGGCGAAGGAAAAGCCGCACGAATGGTTCAACTTCTATGACTTCTGGCTATCAAAATAAAGATTGACTGCTGGTTCGTGCTGTTCAAGCAGCATTATTGGGCTCCCGACTCTCTATTTCAAACCAAATCTGCAGGCATCTACCCACTTATTTGAACTTTTTATACGACAGAGATTTATAATAAGCAATCTTTTCAGGCCACACTCTATCTAATTATATTTAAGGGTTGCATCTGGGTAATAAAACAGCCAATTTGAAAAAGGGAGGTTATTATGGTGTCCCGTGCCTTAAAGGCGATGGCGGGGTTGCTCGCAATAACAATGTTATGTCCTGTTTTGGCATCCGCGGGGGAAGAAACGTATGAGGGATGCAAGCTCACGACCGACAACAGCGGCCGCATCACCGCAATGACCTACAGCAATCCTGAAACCTATCTCGGGATAGAGTCGGGTTTCCAATTTTCCGTTTCAGCCGACGGCAGGGCAACGGGCGGCACCATCAACTTTAAAAACGGCTTTCAGCGTCAAATGAACAACGGGGAAGCATCGCTTTATTTTGCCAAGTGCGGCGGCCCGAACACAGTGTGGGATTACAGCCGGGATCATGGGAAGACCGTTTCTTACGTGATCGGCAACGACAAGGTTCCGAACGAAGTATTCGGTAAAACATGCCGGCTGATCAGCCCGGAAGGCAAAGAGTATATCGGCAAGCTCGCAAAGTCTTCAAATGGGGACGGCTTTTCACTTGCCGTTGACGGCGCCAGCGGCGGACCGTTGCTGTTCACGGGAAACACGGTAAAGGAAATCCAGGAAATGAAGTAGGATTTTTACTAAGATGCGATCATCTGGACGTTTCCGGAATGGGAACGTCCTTTTTTTACCCTGCCGCCGGCATTACTGCCGTTTTGAAAGTGCGGAAAATTCTTTATCGTTCCATAAAAAGGACAGGTCCCTGTCATGTTTCCATGCATCGACGTCCGTAAACCCGTTTTCAATGGATTTCCTCAGCCACACCAGTGCATCGTCCCTGTTTTTCTCAAGCGAAAAGCACTCGGCGATCCGCCAGCATGACTTTGCCGCCAGCTGGCGGGACTCCAGCGATTTTTTGTAATCCGCGACCGCCGAATCATAGCTGCCATGCGATTTATAAATATTTCCGCGGTGCAGGTAGGCGAACCGGTCGTCCGGTTTCATCCTGATCGCATCGTTGAAATCCTTAAGCGCCATCTCGTTGCGGCCGGTGAGGCTGTACATCAATCCCCTGCCGAAATAGGCGTGTTCCTGCACGCCGTCATATTCCAGCGGCGAAAGCAGACCTATCGCTTTTGTAAAGCACACGATGGCGCTGTCGTATTGCTTTGCGTCCCCCAGCGCGCGGCCCTTGTTGATGAGGGTAAGGCTATGATTCGGGTCGAGAGCGAGCGCGCTGTCGTAGTCCGCGATGGCCTTGTCGAGTTCTCCCTGCTGGTAGTACACGTTCCCGCGGCCGAAATACGCGTTCACGACATGGAGCATCGGGTTGAATTCATAGGTATTGCTGTCGCATTTTATTGACGCCGTGTAATCCGCAATAGCTTCTTTATATCTGCCCAGGGATTTATACGTCGCGGCCCTCTTGGCATAGGCATCGGCATAGGCAGGTTTGATTTTGATGGCAAGGGTGTAATCCTCGAGCGCCGCGCTGAAATCCCTCCGGGCTTCCCGGAGAACGCCCCTGTTGGTGAGCGCCTGAACGTAGGAACTGTCGAGCGATATCGCTTTCGTGTAATCGGCTATTGCGCTGTCGTACTGCGCTTGCCTGTACCGTTTGGGATCGGAAATGTTCATGCGTGCCGCATAATTGGGGTTCGCGGCCATGGTCGAAATATAGTACCGCGTCGTTCCAAGTCCGTTGCGCGCCGGAGCGCTTCGCGGGTTCGCGGCCACGGCGGCTTCGTACATCACAGCGGCGGAGTCCAGCAGGCCGGCGTACAGAAAAACGTCGGCAACGCCCGCGAGCGCGCCTGCATTGTGCGGATCATGGCCGAGCACCTTCCTGAATTCGGCAATGGCGCCGGCATGATCGGTGAGCTTGAGACCATTGCCGCGGCGCAGGATGATGCTGTCTTCCTCGGAAACGGCGGCCGCCGGTTTTTGACCGGCCGCGGTCCTGCGGATGTCCGCATTCAGGGTGATCCGCGCCGGGGCATGCTTGACAAGACGGACAGCCTCCGTCCTTTTCGGCACGTTTTCCTGCCTGCGGATCGGTCCGGTCTTCTCTTCACCGGACGGCTGAGACACGCCGCCACGAAGCAATTTCGCCATCCTTGCTTCCGGAATGGTGCGGCGGATATCGGGCACGCTCTTCACCGGTTGCATGGTGCTTAATACCACGCCGCAGACAACCCCGGCAGCCAGGGTCGCTGCAAGAGCATTGCGCAGACGCCGCTGCTTGTCAATGAGGAAAATATCGCCGCGCTTGTTGAGCGCCTGCGCCCATTCGGCATCGCTCAGGACCCGGCCTTCCTCACTCTCCTCGTCATCCTCGCATGATGGTCCGTGATAGAGAGTCCTGTTTTCCGCAGTCATGGGGCGCCTCGGTACGAATCATCTTCCGCCGCTGCGCCGGCTACTTGAGGCGCTGAATCTCTTTCACGGCGAACTTGTAAAACAGCATGGTGCTGTTATGGATATTCAGCGAATACCAATCACCCGTGCTCGGCGGAGGAACCTGGCTGAGAATGCCGATGTACCTCATCCCGTCCTGGGATATGATCCGCACCTTCTGTCCGATGAATTCCGGCGGGACCGGATCACGGCCGAAGGTGAAAACCGCGACACCGCCTTGCTGGGCCATGAAATCCCAATACGCATTGTCGCCTTTGAATTCAGAATAGTAAAAGCCTACCTCTTCCGGCGTCATCGCGCGTTGAAAACCGCTCTTGAAATGAATGGTGCCGCTCGTGGCTGTCCCGCCGGCATCCACGGTCAGTTCAAGGTCCTTCTCAATCTTCAAATACGTTGAAGGATCGGCAAAGACCATGGTAGCGGCTCTGCCGTTCCCGCCCGGCGTGATTTTCCAATTGTTCACGACCTGTTGGCCGAACAGCAACTGGAAGCCGAGAATTAAAAAGGCACCGCACGGCGTCATGAACTTCATCGCAATATTTTGCATCACATTCCTCCTTCTCATGATAGGCACTTCTACTTAATTAGACTGAAGTTTCAGAATATGGTTTCCAGCTTTTTTCAATCACATCTTCCGGTTTGGAAATCATATATTTAACAATGCAATTTTTCTGCCAATAGATAAATAAAGAAACCTTTCCCCGGATGCAGGGTCTTATAATATGGATGATACCGGGAGCCAGGACAATGATCTCGTCCTGCGCAGCCAGCGCGGGGAAACGGATGCTTTAAGAAAGCTCCTGATTTCCAACAGCAGGCTGATACAGTCGGTTACGGCTCGCATGACCAGAAATCCTCAAATGCAGGAGGACATTTTTCAGGAAGTAGCAATGCGGGTGGTCCGGGGCATCAAGGAGTTCAAGGGAAATTGCAAATTCAGCACGTGGCTGTACCGGATCACCGTCAATGTCGCGCTCACCATCCTTGTTAAGGAAGGAGGGTATAAAAAAACGGTCGCGCTTGAGGACGTTCCGGAGCATGCGCTGAAACGCGAGCAGACCATCGAGGATTCGGTGGACCGGGACCGCGCGTTCGGGGAAATCAGGTCGGCCGTTCTGGAAATGTCGCCGAAGAACCGGGAGGTTTTTTCCCTCTTTTACTTCGCGGATGCCAGCATCGATGAGATCGCGGCCCAAACCGGAATGCATTCGAACGGGATAAAGGCGATCCTGTTCAAGGGCAGAAAGACGATCACGAAACACCTCAGAAAAAAAGGACTTCTGGATTTAGCATGAGATGTCCAATCAGCGAGCGTCACATTTACCTGCTGTGCGACGGCCTTCTCCAGGGGAAGGAAAAGTCGGACGTTCAGGCGCATATCCAGGCATGCGGCCGCTGTAAAAAAATCCATGATGAGGCGCTGCGGTCGCTCGCCCTGATCAAGCGGCCGGCTCCGGAACAGTTCCTTCTCGACCGGGCGGCAACGGAATCCGTCATTGATCGCGCCTTTGCAAATGCAAACCGCCGGCCCCGGATCATTTCCCTGACGACACGGAGAAAAACATTTGCCTGGCTTGCCGCGGCGGCCGTTCTTTTGCTTGTTCTGGGTTCAGGCATTTATTTATTGCGGAACGTTCAAAAAAGCGGAGTTGAGGTTTCTTCCGCCGTCCGCAACGTGGGCGCCGAAATTCCACTGCTGACGTCGGCAAAAGACACGTTGGTCATGTTCAACAGGATGTGCGCCATTCATGCCGGCCTCAACACGCGCGTCTCGATAGACCGCCGCGGGCCGCGGGTCGTGTATTTCAACCTGGACCAGGGCGATGTGCAGATCGCGGCGCACAAAGGGCTTTACGATACGATTGCGGTCAGGTGCGCGCCCGTCACGGTGTTTACCACCGGAACGCATTTTTCCGTTGAAAAGACAGGCGCCGAGGTGCTCGTTTCCGTTGTCGAGGGCGGCGTAAAACTCAGCAACAGCCAGACCAACGGCTGGATGTTGCTGTCATGCGGAGACAGGTGCATCATTCACTGTGAAACCGGCGCCTGGGAAAGAACAGCTATTCCCGAGGTTGAACAGAAACAATTGACCGAACAATTCGAATCCATTGCCTCATCCGACATCGCACTGGTCCCGGCACCCGCAACGGGTGCGCGCCAGCAGCGCGGCGACCGTCTTCAAAAGCCCGCCCTGCAGAAACAGGGATACGACGCGATCCGCGGCCTTATTTATCGCCGCGATTACGATAAAGCAATCATTGCCATTATGCAATACCTTGCATCGGCTTCAACGGACCGCGACGTCGCCTATTGCGACCTCGCGCTCTGCTACAGCCGCACCGGCCGCTGGGAAAGCGCCCTCGATGCCTATGACAAGGCATCGGCGGCAACAGAGGACAGCCTTGTCAAGGAAGCCGTGCTGCACCGGTCCAACAGCATACTTTTTTCCAAGCTCGTCCGTTACGGTCAGGCTGAACAGGGAATAAAAACCTATCTCGCGCGGTACCCGAACGGCGCCTGGCGGGAAAGGGAATACGGCATGCTCGTCAAGGTTCAAATCGCTCAACAGCGCCGAGAGGACGCGCAGCGGACCGCACAACGGTACATGTTCGAGTTCCCCGGTTCGTGCAGCGCCGATAAAATGCTGATGGAGATCGCAAAGATTCCCGCCGACCAGAGCGCAAATCGTCGCCTGGTCCCCGCGCGGTGACTGAACGGCCCTCGGACGTGTGACCCTGACCATTTAATAAAAAAGCCGCAGGAACGGGCCCGCGGCTTATAACGCAAAAAATTTTTTTCTTATTGCTTGATGGTCTGGATTTCCCGCACCGCTTTTCTCCAGAACAAGACCCTGTTGCCCTTAATGTCGAGCGAAAACCACTCCGGCGTATTCGTATTCTGGCTCAGCGTCCCCATATAATAATTGCCCTCATTTGAAATCACCCGCACCGTGCGTCCGAGAAATGAGAGCGGGATCATGTCGACCGAAGAAGTAAAGCTGTTTATTTTTCCCTGTGGCTGCAGGAAATCCCAGAAGGCATTGGCGCCCTTGAGCAGCGACCAGTAAAAGCCGACTTCCTCCGTTGTCAATGCGCGATGGATGCCGTCCTTGAACTTGACGGTCGCCTTCACGGGAATGCCGGCATTGTCAACCTGGTATTCCATTTCCGCTTCTATCTTGAGGGGTGTGGCGGGATCGGTGATGAGCATCGTCGCGGAGCCGTCGCCGGCCGGCGTGATCTTCCAGTTGCTGAAATACTGCTGGGCGGTAAGCGGAAACGCCATAGCCGCCATGATGCACAACGCCGCAGCCAGTACCTTTTTGGCGAAAACCATACTTCCTCCTTTATGTGCGATGCTCCAGTCTGGATATAAAATAAGATAGAAAAAGGGGAAAATGGGAAAAAAATGAGAGAAATAAAAAAGATGGGCGTTCCCCCGGTGATAGGGGCGAAAAATTCTTCACCCCTATCACCGGGGTCGGTTCTCCTTGCGGGCTCGGCCTTTGGCCTCGTTGCCGGACCGCCCTATGTCTAGCGGCCGGGTCGGCCGGCAACGCGCTCCAGCGCGCCCTACAGTCGCCTCTAACGCGGCGGCGGAGTCCATTTTATCAACAAATTCTTGTCGCGCCGTCGAGTGGCGGTGGTGAATCCGTAAAATAAGGGTGAAACGTGTGGCCTGACTCTCCGAGTCAGGTTCTTATTCTAAAATCGGTTCGAGCCATGATGAACTTTGATTAACCTGTTCAGCGACTATCCAGATGAAACATTTTTGGATTGAGTAACATTCATGTTAAAACTATTTAAATATTTCCTAGTACTTTTACTGCTATCTGGTTGCAGAACCAATCAGCCAACCAATCCAAATAGTCTTAGAACAATCTTGCTTAAAACTGGAATAATGCAACTTAATGCAAACGGCGGGGTCGTTTCCTGTACACCCACCTTTTGCGTCTGTTTTGAGGACACCATACCGGTCTTCAGCATTCCAAAAGACAGCGTGGGAAAAATTGAGGCAATGATTGCGAATGACACCAACGAATACAACGCGGATGTGGCGAACCACCGGTCTTTTTGCGCAAACGGCGGATGCAGGATTCAATGCAAATACATGTATTGCGAATAATTCAGAATTTCCGCAACATTTACTTATAATACCTCTCCAGATCATCAAACAACTGACTCGAGAACAAAATCTTCCTGAACTTTACCAAATCCTCATGAAATACCCGTTTGTTGTCATACACGGTAAAATGCTTTTTTAATTCTTTGTAAACATTCGTCGTTCCTTTGCCCATGGTCTTTGCATTTCTCAGCGACAGCGCCTGCAGTTGCGCGAGCGTCTCGAGCGTGAGCACGTGCTTGGCGTTGCTCACGGCCTTGAACGCCTTGCGCGCGGCGACGGTGCCCATGCTCACCACGTCCTGGTTCGAGGCATTGCACGAGATCGAGAGCGTGCTCACCGGGTTGGCGAGCTGGCGGTTCTCTGCCGTGGTGGACGTGGCGAGATACTGCGCGCCCATGAACCCCATGGTAAGGCCCACGGTGCCCACGATCAGGTGCTCGGGCAGGCCCTCGTTGAGGCTTTTGTCAAGCAGCTTGTTGAGCCGCCGCTCCGACAGCGTGCACAGCTCGGCCACGGCCATGCACAGCGTGTCCATGGCAAACCCGACGCTCTGTCCGTGGAAATTGCCGCCGTGGATGATTTTTTTCTTTCTCGGGATGATGATGGGATTATCGTTTGACGAGTTCGCTTCGATCTCGATTGTTTTTGCCGCTGCGTCGAGCGCCTCGCTCACGGGCGCCAGGATCTGCGGGGTGCAGCGGATGGAATAAACGTCTTGCACGTTGATGCTGGTCTCGTACACCTTGTCGCCGGTCTGCTGCTTCCGGATGATGTCGTGCATGTCTTTGCGCAGCGTGATGTTCTTCGAACCCGCGTACAGCCTGCGGATGATCTGGGCGATGGCCTTCTGTCCCGGATGCGGCTTCACCTCGTGGAGGTCCTCGTCGAACGCGTCGTCGATGCCGCCGAAGATCTCAATGGCCAGCGCCGCGTTGACACACGCGAGACGCAGCAGCTTCTTGGCGCCGAACAGCGCGAACGCGGCGACGGCGGTCATGGCGCTCGTGCCGTTCATGATCGCGATGCCCTCCTTGTAGCTCAGCCGCAGGGGCTTAAGCCCGGCCCGCCCGAACGCGCCGGCCGCGTCGCAGTATTCCTTCTTGTAAAACACCTTGCCCTCGCCGATGACGGCGAGCGCCACGTGCGCCAGGTGCACCAGGTCGCCCGACGCTCCCACACTGCCGCATTCGGGGATGAACGGAGCGATACCGGCGTTCACCATCGCGGCCATGAGCTCGACCAGCTCGGTGCGCACGCCGGAATACCCTTTGACAAGCGTGTTGAGCCGCACCGCAAGCACGGCGAGCGCGATGTAGGGCTTGATGGGATCGCCGAGGCCCGCCGCATGGCTTTTGATCAGGTTCACCTGAAGGGTTTCGATGTCGCCGTCGCTGATGATCTTATTGCACATGGGACCAAACGAGGTGTTCACGCCGTAGATGATCCGCTTTGCCTCGACCTCTTGGGTCAAGAACGTCCGGGACTCCTTGCAACGTGCAAGGGCGTCCTTGTCGATCGCAACGCGCTTGTCACCGATGCCGATGGCAACGATGTCTTCGACCGTGAGGTTGCCGCCGGTGAGCACGACTGCGGGGCGCTTGTCCATTTGTCTACTCCTTAAAGAATAAATCCGCCACGGAGACACAGGGGGCACATGGAATAATGAGAGTTATTTAAGGTGTGGACTCTTTATTCCCATTTCCTCTTGTGTTTTCTGCGCCTCTGCGGCTATCTTTTCATGAAAATATATGAAAAAGGGCATAGAAGTTCTATGCCCTTTTATTTTTCAATCACCCTACCGCCTTACTTTAGCCCGGCGGCCTTCCTGATCTTGTCAACCATGTCGAGTTTTTCCCAGGTGAAGTTGGGCAGCTCGCGGCCGAAATGGCCGTTGCGCGCTGTCTCGCGGTAGATGGGCCGCCGCAGTTTGAGTTTCTCGATGATGGCCGCGGGACGCAGGTCGAACACTTTTTCCACGATCTTGCTTATCCGGTCGTCGGACATGATGCCGGTGCCGTAGGTGTCCACGAAAATCGAAATCGGTTTTGCGACGCCGATGGCATACGATACCTGTATTCTCACCTTTTTCGCGAGCTTTGCCGCAACGAGGTTCTTGGCGATCCAGCGCGCGGCGTACGCCGCGCTCCGGTCGACCTTGGTGGGGTCCTTGCCCGAAAACGCGCCGCCGCCATGGCCGCCGTAGCCGCCGTAGGTGTCCACGATGATTTTGCGGCCTGTCACGCCGCTGTCGCCGTGCGGCCCGCCGATCACGAACCGGCCGGTGGGATTGATGTGGTAAATGGTGTTCTTGTCAAGCAATTTTGCGGGGATAACCTTCTTGATGATCTTCTCGATCATGTCCTTTTTGATCTTCGAATACGGCGCCTCGGGCGCGTGCTGGGTCGAGAGCACCACGGTGTGGACGCGCAAGGGCTTGTCGTTCTCGTATTCCACAGTCACCTGCGACTTGCTGTCGGGCCGCAGGTACTTGATGAGCTTCTTTTCACGTGCCGCGGTGAGGTATTCCATGAGCCGGTGCGCAAGGTGGATGGCGAGCGGCATGTAGGTCTTTGTCTCGTCGCACGCATAGCCGAACATCATGCCCTGGTCGCCCGCGCCCTGTTCCTTGTGCAGGCCCTTGCCGGCCGTGACGCCCTGCGAAATGTCGGGCGACTGCTTGTCGAGCGTCACCATGATGCCGCAACTCTTGGCGTCGAACCCGAGCGTGGGGTCGTTGTAGCCGATCTCGGCGATGGTCTTACGCGCGATCCCCGGAATGTCAACGACCGCCTTGCTGGTGATCTCCCCGGCGATCACCACGAGCCCTGTGGTCACCAGCGTTTCGCAGGCGACGCGGGAATAGGGGTCCTGCTCGAACATCGCGTCGAGCACCGCGTCGGAAATCTGGTCTGCGACCTTGTCCGGATGCCCCTGCGACACGCTTTCGGAAGTAAATAGATACCTCATTCATTCCGCCTTTCGGAAAAATTGATTTATGGTAATTGCAATAAATTTCCGGGTGGATACCGTTAATGGATGGAGTAAAATACTATATCCCGGCGGCGGCGGACAAGGGGATTGGGGAAACCAAGTTGCGTTATAAGGAAACATTGATCGAAGGTCGTTCGACTGTCCCTTAAGCCACCTTTATTTTCATCCCTTATAGATTTCGGCAGTGTCTCACTTAAGACACCACCTAGATTCAAGTACTTTGCCATCATTTTAGTTTATATGGTATAATATGCACATCGTGATGGGGATACATCATTGAGAGCCCACTAAAGTTATGAATAAATTCCTAAAAAACCAATAAAAAGCCTTATGTCGATAAACTTGAGCAAATCCTCCGCCTGTATCTTTTCGCCGGTTTCAGCAGCGCTGTTGGGAGCCGCCTTTTTTATCGCTGTTTACGGTTGTAAAATCCTCAATCCCCTATTTATTGAATGGACTCTGCGTCAGGACGCCGCAACACATTTTTTAGGATGGCACTTTTTCAGAACGGAGCCCTGGCATTTTCCCCTTGGAATAGTTCAATCGCTAAATTATCCACAGGGCACAAGCGTTGTCTTTACCGATTCCATTCCGCTCATTGCCTTCCTCCTCAAGCCTTTTTCGCCGTTCTTACCGGCACACTTCCAATACCACGGTATATGGCTGCTTCTCTCCTACATGCTTCAAGGGATTTTCGGGTGGTATCTTGTTTCACGCTTTATTAAAAATCGATATATCGCGTTCGTCGGGACTCTGTTCTTCATCATGTCGCCGGTTCTGGTTCAGCGCGCAGAATTACATGAAAGCCTCACGGCGCATTGGATACTGTTAGCCGCCCTGTACCTTTATTTCGATCCAGATACGCTTCATACGCGCATAAAATGGGGGGTTCTATTTTTCGCGGCGTCGATGATTCATTTTTATTTTCTTTTCATGATCGTCCTTCTCTATAGTGGGTATTTTCTCCGCAATTCGCTCGAGTCCGACGGGCGGCATCGCGCCTCAATTTTTTCTTTTTCCGTCATTTCGGCATTCATGCTTTGTGGCGCTATGTGGATTGAAGGATATTTTATCATCGGAATCAAGGAAGCGTCCGCATCTGGATTCGGCTACTATTCGATGAACCTCCTCGCTCCTCTCAATCCAATGCCTTTCACCTCGTTCCTTTTCTTTAACGCCCTGCCCTCTGCAACTTTGGGCCAGTATGAAGGATTTAATTATTTGGGACTCGGATTGATCTTACTTGGGGTGACAAGCGGAATCGCAGGTCTTCGGCACAAATATATAGTGAAGAAAAGCAATGCTGTCCCCCTGGCGTTGACCTGCCTTATTCTTTTTTTGTTGTCGATTTCAAACGCAATCACCTTTGCAAACCATGAATTGCTGCACCTCAGGCTCCCCCAATTGGTGTATGAAAAACTTGGAATAATCAGGGCCAGCGGAAGAATGTTCTGGCCAATCACTTACATCCTCACGCTTTCGTGCCTTGTGCTCATTGTGAGAATACAGAACAGCAGGAAAGCAGCAATCATCATTTCGTTTGCCGTTGTCATTCAAATAATGGACTTTTTTCCGTTTTACAGAAGCGTCTCCATCGACAGGACATTATGGAAAAATTCATTGCACTCAAACGTATGGGCGCAGTGTGCGAAGAGATATGATCATATTGCCTGCATTCCAGCGCTTGTTGAAAGCGATAATTACGTGCCTTTCGCATTATATGCAGGAGACCACGGTCTGACCATAAATGTTGCGAGCATGGCGCGTGCCGATTATTTTGCGAAGAGCAATTATCGGAACGATCAGAAGAATCTTTATGCACGGGGATCCTTCGATAAGAATACACTCTATGTTTTTCTTAACAAATCCACCGTACCTGATTTCTTGCCTTCGGATTCTCTTAGAAATCATGCAGTACGTTGGGTTGACGGCTATCCAATAATTATGCCGTAACACAAGGGTTAACAAGGGTCGAACGTGCTTGGAAAACGATATTTTTCCATTTGTTAACCGTGCCGAGAAAGCATTACGTGCAAAACGTCAGAAGCATTTCAATCGTCATCCCTGCGTTTAACGAGGCCGCACGGCTCCCCGCGACCATAAGCAAGGTATTGCGCTATTGCGGTGAAAGACCCTACCAGTTCGAGGTCATCGTCTGTGACGATGGCAGCACCGACGGGACAGCTGCTGCGATCAAGGCTTTTTTGAACGACCATCGTGTACGATTGCTTCGGACCAAGACGAACCAGGGGAAGGGCGCGGCGGCCCGGAGAGGCATTCTGGCGGCCAAAAATTCATACATCCTGTTGTTTGATGCCGATATGTCAACGCCCATCGAGGAGATCGAAAAACTTTTGCCGCTGGCGTCGGAAAACATCGTGTTGATCGGGTCCCGCGCCCAGCAGACTTCGCGACTCGTTCGGCGTCAGGCCTTTTTCCGGGAAAGAATGGGAAAGATCTTCAATTTTATCATTCGCATCGCATTGGGATTCTCGTTGCGAGATACACAATGCGGCTTCAAGCTCTTCCCGTTGGGACTTGCCCAGGAAGTTTTCCAAGATCTTCTTGTCCGGCGGTTCGCCTTCGACGTGGAAGTACTGTTAAAGGTTTTAAAAAAGAACATAGAATGCCGGGAAATAGCCGTACAATGGATGAATTCCACACCGAGCAGAGTGCACCCCATTCACGATTCGGTGCAAATGCTCATTGATGTCATCCGCATCCACCACAGATATGGAAAACTGCCATGGACCGAAAAGAATATGTAAAAATGTTTTCTTTGGAAGCATCTCACTGGTGGTTCGCGGGGATGCGTCACAACTACCTGCAAAGAGTCTCGAAGTACTTTAGGCCGGGCGACCTCATCCTTGATGTTGGAATGGGCACCGGCATCATCTCTTTGGAGCTTCGGCGGGTGGGCCTGCGTTCCGTGGGCGTAGATATTTCGAAGGATGCATTATCATATGCGAAAAAACGTCAAGGATTGGTCTGTGTCCAGGCCATGGGATGTTCCCTTCCATTTTGCCAACACTCATTTGACGGCGCGGTATGTTTTGACACCATGGAACATGTCCCCGACGAAATAGCTCTGTTGACCTCCATCCGGCAAGCTCTCTCGCCGAACGGCATGCTCGTTATCTCCGTCCCGGCCCATCCATTCCTTTTCGGCGCGCACGACCGCGCCCTCGGCCACGAACGCCGCTACTCGAGGTGGAGCCTGGAGCGTGCACTGCTGAAAAGCGGATTTTCACCGGTGAGCATTGAATGGCTCAACGTTACGCTGTTTCCGCCGATCGCTTTGGTTAGGTGGATCAGAAGAATTTATCAGGGAAATCGGCAGTTAAGCAAGAGTGACATGTCCGAAATTCCAGATCCCCTCAATTCTGTCCTTAAGACGATTCTCGCGGCCGAGGCCGGCTGGACAAAGCTGCTTCCGTTCTTACCCGGCCTCTCGCTTCTGGCTGTCGCGCAAGACCGATCAACATGATGGAATTAATTCCTTGTGTAAACGATGTATCGCCCTTATCTTTCCGCTTTTGTAAACTCCTCCATCAGCTCGATCACCGGCTCGCCCGTCTTTCCGCTCATCTTCGCCAGGGCCTCATATTCCGGCTTTGTAAACGAGCGCCCTTTGTACGAGCACTCCTTCACCGCAATCACCTGTCCCCGCAGGCGGCCGGTTCCGGGCTTTCTTTCCGCGACAACGCGGCCGGCCTGATGCACGCGCACGCCGAGCGTGCGCGTGTGCAGCATGATGGTGTCGATGAACTCCTGCTGCCTGTCCGGCGCGCAGAGCACGGTGAGCCGGTAGCCGGGACGCCCCTTTTTCATGAACACCGGCGTCCAGGAAACATCGAGCGCGCCCTGGCGCATCAGGAGCGCGGCGGCGTGGCCCATGATCTCGCCGGAAATATGGTCCATGTCCGATTCAATGACATTGACGCAGTCGCCCGGCTGTTGCGGGTCTGCCTTGACAAGAAAGACGCGGAGCACGTTGGGTGTTTCCTTGAGAACCTTGTCGCCGCAGCCGTATCCCGTTTTGATGATTGTTCCGCTCACGGCCGTTTCCTGTTTGCCAAGCGCGGTGAGTACCGCGCAGCCCGTGGGCGTGAGGAGTTCCGTGGGGACATCAAGGATCTTCAAGACAAATCCCTCGGCCATCGCGGCGACTGCGGGCACCGGCACCGGCATGACGCCGTGCAGGGTCTCCACCGTTCCCCTGCCGTCGGTAAGGGCGGAAAACCGTATCTCGTCAATGCCGAGAAAATCAAGGCCGAGGCATATTCCCGCAATGTCAACAATCGTGTCGACCGCGCCCACCTCGTGGAAATGGACGTTTTCAAGCGGCATGTCGTGCACCTTCGCCTCCGCCCTTCCCAGCCGCATGAGCACCGCCTCGCACCGCTCATAGACGCTTCTCTTGTAATTCGCTTTTTTTATCATGTCGAGGATCTGGCGGAGGTGGCGGTATGAGCGCGGCGTGTCCCACTTCATTCTCAGGTGTAAACAGGAAATGCCGCTGCGCTTCCGTTTTTCCACGTCAAAGGCAAAGCCCGGGATTCTGAGCCTTGATAGTTCCCTGCCGAGATAGGCTTTGGGCACGCCGACATCCACCAGCGCGGACAAGATCATGTCGCCGCTGGCGCCGGACATGAGGTCGAAATAAAGGGTCTTCATCATGATTCCTTTTTTATAATTCACGTTTCCTGAACGCGAGGACGAGAAAAAACGAGATCAGGCAGCTGTACAGGGTCATGTTGATCAGCGGATGGACCGGCCCGATGCTGTGAAAAGGGCTATTGTCGACAAGCGAGATCGCGTAGCTTTGCAAAGATGAAATCTTGGGCCATGCCATTCTCCACACCGACACCTTGCCCGCCGCGGTGCCGACCGCGGACTGCACCACGCTGCTCTGCATGATCACGTAGAACAGGTCGGAAACATAACTGATCCCGACAATGCCGATCCCGACAATCGCGGCGGCGAAATCCGGCATGAACAGGGAAAGCAGGCAGACAAGCAGCGTTACGAAGAGCACATTGACAGAACAGACCAGCGAGGCGGCCAGGTATCCGGGCATGGTGCCGCCGGCGTTTAAAAAGGTTATGATGAAGATGGTGAGGTGGAGCACGAACATGAACCCGAACGAAACGATCCATACGCCCACAACCCTGCCCGCCGCGTACACGGTGCGGGACACAGGCGCGGAAAGCATGTAAAGCGTGGTGCCGTTTTCCCGGTCGCGGCTGAAAAGGCCCATCGAAAGAATGACGGCAATGAGTAAAACACCGGCGCACACGACGTGAAACGCGAAGATCGAGGCATACCAGGCGACCTTGACGCTGTCGATGGCGTGGCCGCTCGACGCATCGACATAATTCCCCTTGTAACAGCCGCGCAGCAGCAGAACGAACGCGATGCTCACGCCGAGCAGTATAAAAAAGCTCTTCTGGTGGAGCAGGTCAACTACGGTATATTTGACAATATGGAGCAACTTACGCATGGCCGGCCTCAACCACCCGCACAAACACATCCTCGAGCGTCTCCCCCTCGCGGACGATCGATGCGATCTTATCTTTGAGCACGATTTTGCCTTTGTTGATGATGGCCGCGGTGTCGCAGGTCTTTTCCACTTCGCTTAACAGATGGGAGTTGAGGATGATGGTGACGCCCTTCTGCTTGAGCGCCTCCATGATGCGCCGGACGTCGCGGATGCCAAGGGGGTCAAGGCCGCTTACCGGCTCGTCGAGCACGAGCACCTTGGTGCCGGCAAGCATGGCACCCGCGAGGCCGATGCGCTGGAGCATGCCTTTTGAATAGGTCTTTACCGCAGCCCTTTCCTTTCCCGACATTCCGACGGTGTCGAGCAATTCCGCGATGGTCTTTTTTGCCGCGGCGCTTTCCATGCCGCACAGTTCGGCCAGCCGCCGGAGATAATCGAGCCCGGAGAGATATCCGGGTATTTTAATATTCTCGGCAAGATACCCAACACCCTGCCGTCCCGAAGGGAGCGCGCTCGAGACCCCGTTTATATCGATTGTGCCTTTTGTCACCTTGACAAAATCAAGCATCATCTTGACGAGCGTGGTCTTTCCCGCGCCGTTGGGGCCGAGCAGGGCGAAAAACTCGCCCTCGCCCACGGCGAACGACACATCGTCGACCGCGAGCGTTCCGGAGCCGAATTTTTTCGTGACGGAAGTGAAGGTTACCATGTGCGATTAAATATACAATGTCATGCGGCCGGAGGGCATAATTGGTTGAAATCGTCAATCAGGTATGACGGCTTGATCCTGAATGACGAATGATCATTGTGGCTCCAATTTACAAAAGCGGTATCAACGCCTGCCTGGACGCCGCATTGAACATCGAACTCCGAATCGCCGACCATGAGCACTGTGGATTTATCGTTGATCTTGAAGAGCGACAGCGCTTCGAGGACCGGATCGGGTTCGGGCTTATGCTTCTCAGTATTTTCCGGCGTAACAAATATCTCGAAGAATTCAAATATCCCTGTCTTTTTAAGGTACAGTTCAAGCGTCTGCCGCCTGCGCGAGGTGACAATGCCGCAATGCCTTCCCCGTTCGCGCAGGCAGGCGAGCCCCTCTCTCACGGTCGGGAACAGCTTCAGATATTTCGGATAAATTGACAGCTGGTAATTCATGTGTTCGCCCGCCAGCATGGAGAACCGCTCATTGTCAAGCGGACCGAAGTACACTTCCATCTGGCTTCGCAACGTGAGGCCGATGTTCCTGATCACTTCCGCCCGCGATACCTGCCTGTCGCCGAACTTTTTGCAGGTGTAGAGAAAGCACTGGTAGATGAGCTCGGTGGTATCGATGAGCGTGCCGTCGGCGTCGAAGAGGTAGTGGGAATAATTTTTCATAGGTCTTTAAAATAAGATAAAACATTTCATGTGGGGCAAGTTTCCCCCTCGCTTCAGCCCAATCGCGCTCCTATATTTCTCAAATGCCGGGAATCAGCGCGATTGGTCCTACGCTACCCCCTCCTGGGTGCAGCCGGGCGCCATTTGATTCAAGCCCGTTCCTTTTGCTGGGCGCACCCTTGATGCGGCGGTTGAAAAGTATCAACGCAATTTTCGATTCGCGGAACGCTGGTTGGTGAAAATTTGATTTTGAGCGCGGCCTTCTTGCCTGCCTAACGCGGCGGGGGAGTTCTTGTTAGTCAACAGTTATCGGTGGCGCCAATCGAGCAACGAAATTTGACAATACACCAATCATCTCTGTCCATATAAATGTATCAAAGTTCTCAGAAGGTAGGAATTCAAAAAATTTTTTAAGTTATCTTGAAGAACTTTGTCTCATAATCAAACCATCTGATTTATTCCCCGTTCAATTATCAAACACCACCAAAATCCCCCCCTCAAAATCCCTTAAATTCCGCCACTTTTCTATTGGCATACCCATTGCCTTTATTAGCTGTTGAAAAACAGAATCCGCAATTGAACATTGGAGGATCAGATGGAAACGAACAGGCATGTGATAGACAAACGATCCATAAAACTCGAGGACGTTCTTAAAAAAGATTACATTCCCTTTCTTGGAGGAAGGCCGAAAAGGGAAAGCATAATCAGCAAGGACGAAATCACGAACCTTGAAATCACGCTCAATACCTGTAAAAGCGTGGAGGAATTTCTTTCGAAAGTCTAAGACAAAAAACGACAACCAATTTTTATAAACCTTAAAAAGGAGGACTTATGTCAGCACTCATCAGGTATGAAACACCGGCAACCACCTTGTCCAACTTGCTGGACGATTTTCTTGGCACGGGCATCTTCAACGCATGGGACCGGGACATTTCACTTGTCAATTACCCGCGCGTCGACATCGTTGAGGAAAAGGACACCTACAAAATCAGGGCCGATATGCCCGGGCTGGACAAGAAGGACATCGCCGTCGAGGTCAAGAACGGCGTTCTCTCCCTGAGCGGAGAGAAGAAAGAGGAGAAGACCGAAAAAGAAAAGAACCGGTATTACCATTATGAAAGGCGATACGGCTCGTTCCGCAGGGAGTTCGCGCTCCCGGACCACGTTGACGCCGAGCACGTCGAGGCGAAATACGCCAACGGCGTTCTTGAATTGACGCTCAGGAAAACCGAGGCGGCGAGACCCAAACAGATCGAGGTGAAAGTGGAATAAGAGAACCCCTTTTCCGAGTACCCAGGGGAGAGGCCGCGGAATACCGCGGCCTTCTTTTTTATGATCTATTCAAAAAATCCTAGGATAATGTCACTCCCGCGAAAGCGGGAGTCCATTTTTTCCTATAAAATCCAAAGGTTGGATTCCCGCCTCCGCGGGAATGACACCCTCAATGACCGGCACCAAAAATGTCCTCATCGCATTTTTTTTTACGCTGATACATTGCTCATTAGTTTCTCCAAACATCCTCCCTCATCAATTATTTTATTGTGTCCTGTTACCAAATAGAAACGCCCTCTCCTTCCCCGAAGAAAAGGAACCATATGCTCAAATCCTCTTCCGAGCCCTTGAAGCAGGTGGATGACAAGAACAACAAGAACTGGTCGGTCCATTTCAAGGGGATGAGCCGGGACAATGTGCGGCTCGGCTTTCTGAACAACCTCGAATACTGTCTCGCAAAAGACAAATACTCCCTCACCGCGTACTCGCAGTTTTTGAGCCTCGCCTTCACGGTGCGCGACCGGCTCATCGAGCGGTGGATCATCAGCAAGCAGCAGTACCACGAGAACAACGTGAAGCGCGTGTATTACATGTCAATGGAATTCCTCATGGGCCGGCTGCTCTCCAACAACATCGTGAGCCTCGAGATGTTCAAGAGCTGCACCGAGGCCATGAAGGACCTTGGCCTTGACATTGAGGACATCGTTGATCAGGAGCACGATGCGGGCCTCGGCAACGGCGGCCTCGGCAGGCTCGCGGCCTGCTTCCTCGATTCCATGGCCTCGCTCGAGCTTCCTGCCGTGGGCTACGGCATTTTGTACGAGTTCGGCATCTTCAACCAGCGCATCATCAACGGAAGCCAGGTTGAGTTCCCTGAGCAGTGGCTGCAGAACGCCAACCCGTGGGTGATGGAGCGGCCCGAATACAAGGTCCGCATCAAGTACTACGGCAAGACGCTCTACCACACCGACGAGCACGGCAAACAGCAGGTGGCATGGGTGGACACCGACGAGGTGATCGCTCTCCCCTTCGACGTGCCGGTGCCGGGCTTCGGCAACAACACGGTCAACACGCTGCGCCTGTGGAGCGCGCGCGCCGCGCACGAGTTCAACTTCGAGTATTTCAACAGCGGCGACTACATCGGCGCCTGCGAAGATAAATTGACAAGCGAGAACATCTCCAAGGTGCTGTACCCCAACGACAACAACCATTCGGGCAAGGAACTGCGCCTCAAGCAGCAGCACTTCTTCACCTCGGCCTCGCTGCAGGACATCATCAGGCGCTACCGCTCGAACAACAAGGACTTCCACAACTTTGCCGACAAGGTGGCGATCCAGCTCAACGACACGCACCCGGCCATCGCCATCGTGGAGCTCATGCGGCTGTTCCTCGACGAATACGGCCTGACCTGGGACGAGTCGTGGGACATCGCGGTGCGCACGTTCGCCTACACCAACCACACGCTCATGCCCGAGGCGCTCGAAAAATGGCCGGTGAGCCTCATGAAAAACCTGCTACCGCGCCACATGGAAATCATCTACGAGATCAACAGCAAGTTCCTGCGCCAGGTGTCGTACAAATATCCGGGCGACATCGAGAAGCTGCGCGACATGTCGCTCATCGAGGAGGGGCCCGAACCCAAGGTGCGCATGGCCTACCTCGCCATCGTCGGGTCGCATTCCGTCAACGGCGTGTCGGAGCTGCACACCAAGCTGCTCGCCAACGGCCTGGTGAAGAACTTCTACGACATGTGGCCCGAAAAATTCAACAACAAGACCAACGGCATCACGCAACGGCGCTGGCTCTACACCGCCAACCAGTCCCTTTCGTCGCTCATCTCGAGCAGGATCGGCAGCGGCTGGATAAAGGACCTCATGGAGCTCAAGAAGCTCGCGCCATTTGCCGACGACCCGGAATTCCGCAAGCAGTGGCACGAGGTGAAGCTCGCCAATAAAAAGCGCTTCGCGCAGGTCATCAAGAAATGGGAGAACATCCGGCTCAACCCGGACACCATGTTCGATGTACAGGTAAAGCGATTCCACGAATACAAGCGCCAGACGCTCAACATCCTGCACTGCATCTCGATGTACAGCGACATAAAGGCGGGGAACAAAAAAGGCTTTGTGCCGCGCACCATGCTGTTCGCGGGCAAGGCCGCGCCTGGCTATTACATGGCAAAGCTCATGATCAAGTTCATCAACAACGTGGCAGGCGTCATCAACGGCGACCCGGACACCAACAGCCTGCTCGCCGTACATTTTATCCCAAACTACCGCGTATCGCTTGCCGAGTTCATCATGCCGGCGGCGGACGTGAGCGAACAGATCTCCACGGCCGGCACCGAGGCGTCGGGCACCGGCAACATGAAGTTCGGGCTCAACGGCGCCATCACCATCGGCACCATGGACGGCGCGAACATCGAGATGTGGGAGGAAGTGGGCGACGAGAACATCTTCATTTTCGGCCTGCGCACCAACGAGGTGAGCGAGGTGCGCGCCAAGGGCTACAACCCGTGGGACTACTACCACAAGAACGAAAAGCTCCGGAAGGTGATGGACCTCATCTCTATGGGCTTTTTCTCCCCCGAGGACCCGCAGCTCTTCAGGCCCATCTACGACTCGCTGCTCAACGGCGGCGACCGGTACATGGTGATGGCGGATTTCGATTCCTACGTGCAGTGCCAGAAGACCCTTGCCGACGCCTACAGCAAGCCGGACAAGTGGGCCAAGATGTCGATTCTCAACGTGGCGAACATGGGGCGCTTCAGCTCCGACCGCACCATCCAGCAATACGCCGATGACATCTGGGGCGTGAAGCCGATACGAATCGAGCTTGACAGCTGAGAAGTCCGGTTTTTGAAAACTCGACTTTACCTGCGGGATTCCAATTGCCGCGGCGCTGTCTGTGTGGTTCCCCCGGCCGAAATCCGTATCGTCACTTCGCCCTCCCCCTCGATTGACGGAACCGGCACCAGCGAAAAACGCGCGGCGTTGCGCGCCAGATCGCGCATGCTGTAGGCAGCGTTGCCGATTTTCCCTCCGGGACGGCTTTCGAGGCAGACGACGCACCCGGTGCGCATAAGCGGAATAATCTTCCTGTTTCCGGTGAACCGGTATGCAATCGCCTTTCCATTGTCGTCGCGCACAAATGACGATGCCGGATAGGATTTTCCTCCGTAAAGAACCTCAATGGAAACCGCAGGGCCCAGTGCCCTCTCATCGGCACCGCGGTTTGAAAAAAAGCGCCATGCCGAATTGAAGGATGACACTCATCACTGCGATTCGCCATTCGCCGGCGGCCGGCATTTTCAGAAGATTCAATCGTCCGCGTGGTTGCACCGTTTCGGGCATGGCCGGTCTCTTGGGCTAGAACGCGAACAACCGCTGGATGGTGAAGCCGTAGGAGAGCGTGTTGTCCGGCGCGCCGCGCATGAGCCGCCGCATGACCATGTCCCTGCTGTTCCCAACGTTTATCATGAAATGATGGCCGTGGGTGGTTAATTTGACGCCCGCCAGGAAATAATCGACGCGGGGCGCCCCGTTGAATTGGATGTCCCGCGCCCCCAGAACGGGATAATATTCTCCCACTAAGTCAAGATTATCCAGAATCATGATGTCCAATCCCGTCCCGAGGCCGAACTTTTTGGAAAGGCCGTCAAAGGCGAAGTTGACAACAGGAAAAAGCCTCCACAGGATCGCGGTACTTTGGAGATTGATCTCATACAAGGCGTTATAATTCCAGTTCGACGAAACGTCCGACTGCGCGCCGTAAAATTGAAGATATGCCTGCGCCCGGAAATAGAGCTGCGGAAATGAAAGGGTATAACCCGCGTCAAAAGCAAATTCCTTCGGGATAAAAACATATTCCGACCGCACCTCCAGTCCTTCCCAGATCGCATATCTGAGCCCCACCTTAACATTTGCGCCCGCGATGAAATTATCGGGAAACTGGGCCGTGGGAATGCGGTAGAACCGGTGGGTTACGTTCACTTCGAGGCTCTTGGAATCAATCTGCTCGGGTATGATGAGATCGGGCATTGACTTTTCATCATACGCCGATGCCAGGGCAATTCCCGCTGCCAAAAAAAGCATTGCATGCCGGATTCTCATTTATAAGATCCTTTCGCGAAATTGATAATGCCGGATAAAAAAAATACGGGTTCTGTTTCACGGGAGCCATGCCGCAACTAAATTAATGGAAACGTTTAACGGAAGACTTATTTGCAGAATTGCAAAAAACGTACCAGAGATTTTAGGCAACGGGGAGGCAATCCGGTTTTTATGCTGGGCGAAAATGGGAGCCGGATCAAAGACACCGGCTCATTTTTGATCATCGTACCAGAACTGGAATGACAGACTTTTGCGATCCGGAAGTCGCCGCGTGATAAATCCCGGCAGCGACTTTTTTACCCGATTCGTCACGGCAGTCCCAGGTGGCCGCGCCTGCTTCAGTATTCATGGTGCGCAGCAGCGTGCCCGAACAGGAATATATCCGGATAATACCTGATGATCTATTCTGCACAAAAAATTTTACCGAGGACGCCCGTCCACTGTAGGACACCCGCAGAGGCCTGATCATACCATAGGCTTGAATTTTCTGCTGGATTGTAGCTGTGGTCGAAGACACGTAAATATGCACGGGGTTGATTTTAAGGAAGGTATCCGAAAATGATGTGCCGTTCGGGGTGATCGTCCTTTCTTCGTCATACACCGTTACCGGACCCTGAAGCCCCGGCACGGTGACGGTGACCTGCTGCGTGTCTTTTGCCCCCGTGATTTCTATGACGTCAACAGCGAAAATGTAAAGGCTCCCGTTGTATTCCTTGACCCGGAAGGCAATCGATCCTTTCGGATCGTTTGTTTGAACCGTGACGGCCGCCTTGGAATCGGCACCGCACAGCACGCTGGTGAGCGCCGTGATCTGGCCGTTCACCTGCTTGAGCATGGCGATCTGTGAATCGGAAACGCAGCACTGCGAATAGCCCGGGCACTTCCAGGAATGCGTGAAATAGCCGATCGAATTCGCCCCCTTTACTATTGCGAGCCACACTTCGTCCTTCACCTCGTAGGGATAGGGCCCGTCGTCGGTACCGCGCGCGGGGATCGAGCACCACTGGCCCGAGGTCGCGACGCACTCGATCCACTGGTAGGTGCTCTTGGTCCCCTTGCAGTATTTGCTGACAAGCTCGTCCTGGCTGCCTCCCACTTTGTAAATCCAGTCGGGCCTGCACCAGCCGTACACCGGGTAATAATCGAACCCGATCACATCGGTGAATTTGGGATAGCTGTAATACATGGAATCGCTGCCGTTCATCCACGCCGGCAGGGCGTCACCGCTGTAGAACCCAGAGGTGATGGTGAGAAAGGTGATATGGTCCGAGTCGGCCGCCTTGATCGAATCGTATTGCAACTTTATGGCCGACGGCGGAATGTTGTTGCCCTGCAGATCGGGCTCGTCCCCGAACACCCAGCCGAGCATGGCCGGGTGCGCCTTTACCGACGCGATTTCCGGGGCGTTCCACGAGGGAACCGCATACACGCCCTGCGCCTGCGCCTCGTTGCAATACGCGAGCGCCGTCGAATTGTCGCCCTGGCCAACGAAGGTGTTTATGCCGTAGGTCTTTTCCGTGGCGATGCGTGACGCGTTCTGCAGCCAGGTCATGATGGGAAAAAACGGCTTTCCGTCGAGCAGCACCTCTTTGTTGGGGCCGATGGAGACGGTGGCGGGAAGGCCCGCAATCGGCAAAGAAACGACAAGACAAATCAGCAGCGTGAAGGGACGACTGGACTTGGAACGCATGGCCGCCTCCTAGGAAAAACTATTTCACGTCCACCAGTTTTATCACCGCGTTCTCATGCCACACCACACTTACGTCGCCGACCATGGCCACGGGCGTGGTGAAATTCATCTCGGCGGTGATGATGCTGCCGTTTTTCACGTCGAGCACCGCGGTGCCGTTGCCGGTGCCGAACACGGGAACATTGCTGAGCGCCGAGCTGTCGGCCTTTCCGCTTCCCGCGTACCGGAATTTCCAGCTTATCATGGCCGAATCGCCGGCGAGCACGTTGAAGGTGTAGTTGCGGTAGACCTCGCACGACACCCTGCCGCGCGGGCTGTTCATGGGAAACACGTCGGTTCGCTCCCATGTGAAACCGGGCTTCAACGGCTTTGCTGGGAGCGAGGGCAGGAGCTTCGCGAGCTGCCGGTACAGGTCCCACTCGAGGTAGTTGCCCGCCGGAATTTCCTTGGAAGTGTCTATGGAAGGAAATCCGTTGGCGAGGGAAAGGGAATAATCGGACTTCTGCAGCTTTTCGGTGATTTCTTTTTGCAGATCCTCCTTGTAAATGTCGGACTTGATCGACACGCTGTCGGCCTTAAGGGACAGTTTCTTCGCGTCCTTTTTCGACGCGACCAAGAGGCATTTGATTTCCGTGGACTTTGCGGTGTTCGCGGATTTCTGCCTGAAATTACCCTGCGATGTATATGAAATGGTGTAGGTCCACTGTTGCTTTGCGCCGTAGTCGGCCTTGAGAATCACGCCTTCGGCTGGTTTGTCCTTGGCAGAAAAAGCAAGAGAAAACAGTACGATGATCGTGATGGACGAGAGATAATAAAACCTCTTCATTGGCGGTCCTTTGTGTTGAGGTGATGGAATCTATTCTTTTTATTAATATAGTTAAAAACATATTGTGGGGGACGATTCCCCCTCACTCCAGTCCGTCCGCGCTTCCCAATGTTCTGTAATATTTTCTTTCCCGAAATTGCGCGGCCGGTCTCCCGCAACCCCCTCCTGGGTGCGGCCGGGTACTGATAGTCGCGAGATTCAACCTTCTGTTGGGCGCACCCGCGGTGAGCAGTTGTTAAGTAACATTACTTTTTTAATAACCTTAAAACAAATAATTTGGAAAGAAGGTTAAGCCCGATTGGCGCCGCCAATAGTTATTGACTAACAGGAACTCCGCCGCCGCGCCAGGGGCGACCCGGAGGCCGTCGCCAAAGCGCGGTGCTGCCCGGCCCTCGCCGTCAAGCATAAAGGGGCCAAGTTGCCCGAGCCGAAGGCGAGACCGGAAGGATCAACCCGCCCAACAGGAAGGGCGGAAAAGTTGCCGGTGCCGTGACCGGCAGGCGCCATGATTATTTAAGTAGTTTGTGAGACAGGCTGGACTTCCCCCGACATTTTTTTTAAATTCACTGGCGAATATTTATTTTTGCTATTTGTAGTTATCCAATTAAAGAAAGGACACCGTCCCATGGACATCACCCTCTCCCCCGTCGAAGCGCGCGTGCTCGGGTCGCTTGTCGAAAAGGAACTCACCACGCCCGAATACTACCCCCTCTCGCTCAATGCGCTGGTGCTGGCGTGCAACCAGAAAAACAACCGCGACCCGGTGATGTCGCTTTCCGAGGAGGAGGTGAGCGCCACGCTCACGACGCTTCGCTCGAAGGATCTGGCGTGGCAGATGTCAACCGCCGGCGGCAGGGTCCCCAAGTACGAACACAGCCTTCCCGCCAGGCTTTCAGCCATAAAGGGTGAGACGGGCGCAACGCACCAGGACAGCATCGTGAATGGCCGCACCGTCGCCACCAACCAGATGCGGCCCGAGCTTGCCGTTCTCACCGCGCTCATGCTCCGCGGCCCGCTCACCGGCGGGGAGCTGCGCGGCGTCACGGGCAGGATGTATTCGTTCAAAGATCCTGCCGAACTGGAGACGACGATCCAGAAACTCATGAACTGGGAGAACGGCCCCCTCATTGTCAAGCTGCCTAAGCAGCCGGGAAGAAAAGAACAGCGTTACGCGCACCTCTTTTCGGGTGATGCGGCGGCGCAGCCGGGTCCGTCCGAGGCTGTTGCAGCCGTGCCGCAGGCCGCCGCTCCTGCTACGGGGCTTCCCCTGAACGACAGGCTTTCCGTCGTGGAGCAGAAGGTCGCAATGCTCTTAGAGGAGGTTGTGACTTTGAAGCAGGCGATTATCGCGTTAAAAAAGCCGCAATAGTGTATTAAAATTCATCCTCCTGCACACTTGATGATGTTCTGATCATTGCCAGCTTGTCCTTCTTCGAATGCCGTTTTACAGCGTATTCTTTTTTAAGCGCCGTGCTTTTGTTCCTGCAGGATATCGAACAGACCAATTTCAGCGGCAGCCTGCCCCGCGTATATTTCGCCCCCCTGCCCGATCGGTGAGCCCTGATCCGGCCTTCCAGATTATTGGTGATCCCGGTGTAGAACGTGCCGTCCCCGCACTCCAGAATGTAAACAAACCAGGCTTGTTTAATCTTCTTATATTTCATTAGTGATAAAATACAATCTGGTGGGGGAAGCTCCCCCTCGATCGAGCCACCTCAGCCTCCGGCCTGCAGGGTCTCTGGCTGCCCCTCCTCGGTGCAGCCGGGTACCACCGTTGCAAAATTCTCGCATCCGTTGGGCGCGCCCGCAAACAGCAGTTGTAAAGTATAAATATTTCAGGCATCCTAAAGAGCTACAATATTTTTCTGACCGTGTAAAAGCTCGTGCTCCCAAGATTGGATCACCAGCCACCAATAATAATTTTCACTCCATATTTTCCCCCTCTCCCATTGAGGGGGCGGGATGAAGTCGGATCGCCGCCGCGCAGGCATTTTTTTTGCATCATATTCAAGGCGCGGGCGGAAGCCGGTGGGTCAAAGGCAGACTTGCCCTTCAACATTCTTATAAACATTTTTTGGCAAATCCCGCCCACAAGTGCTATAATATTATTAATACATTGAAGGACTGGGTGGAGATTACCATGATTTACCGGACGTGCCTGTTAATTATCTGTTTTATGATCCTGGCCTCGTTCAATCCCGCTTTTTGCAGAAATTTTGGACCCTATCTCGGTACGTTCGAGCTTCAAAAACACCCGAAGTATCCGACAAAAGAAAACCTTCGCGCCGCAGTACAGGACGTACAAAAGTCCGGATGCAAAAAAACCATCCGCGTTGCGGCCTTGGTGGACGCCTCATTTTCCGAATCGGGCCTCACGGCAGCCGGCTGGCGGTTGATATCGCGCATCGGCGACGTCATCACCCTCGAAGGTTGCGAAAGCACGGCACCGTACCTCACCGCGGTTGACGGCATCCTGTTCGTGGACAACCGCACGAAATTCTACCCCACCATGGATTCGGCGCGGAACCAGGCGCATATCAATGAAGTGCAGGGCAGGGCACCCAACTATCTAACCAAACATTTCACGGGCAAAGGCGTGCTCATCGGTTTTCTTGATACGGGGTTCGAGCCCCATCACCCTGATTTCCTCGATTCGCTGGGCCACACTCGTTTCATTGCGATGTGGGACCAGACCGATACATCGGGGATTCCACCCAAACCGTACGGCTACGGGCTCGTTAAAATGCAGAAGGAAATCGACCAGGACACCTTGTTCGGCACGCAAGAGTCGGGACATGGCACAATTGTCGCGAGTTGCGGCGCAGGCTCCGATACCACCCACCCGTTCTGGGGTGCAGCGCCACAGGCCGGCATCATCGCGGTGAAATACGGCAACAGCGTTGCAAATTTCATCGACGGGCTCAAGTGGGTTTTTTCGATCGCCGATTCCCTTGCCATGCCGTGCGTGGTGAACATGAGCATCGGCATCCAGGAAGGGCCTCACGACGGCACGTCGCTCATGGACCAAACCATCGACCAGCTCTCAGGCGCAGGCCACATCATCGTGGGCGCCGCGGGCAACGATGGGAACTTAAAGGCGCACATTAAATTCACGCTCCCGGCGGGCGGGGCAGGAGGAACATGGGTCTGGCCTGAAATAATCATCGATTCCCTAAGCCCCACCGATGTCCATCACTATGCCTATTCCTATGCAGACATCTGGGGCGAGCCCAACAAGGCGTTCACCGACACCATCTATTTCATCGACCTCACAACAATGGCATATAAAAAAAGCGGCCGCGTGCTCACTACCAGCGTCAACTTCCAATCCATAGACACGGTGTTATATCCCAATAGCGCGACCGGCCCCGACACGATGATATTCTACACCTATGTCGAGCGCCGCAATGCCGCCAACCTCAAGCCGCACATTGAGGTTGCGATGTATGCCAACGGCATGAACCTTGTTCCCGGCGTGCGCCTGGCGTCAACCACCGTCCAAACCATCCACGCGTGGAACTGCTACAAACAGAATTTCAGCGGGTTGAGCCTGCCGGGATTTTCCGACGGCGACACCATCACCACAATCGACGAGGTGGGCGGCACGGCAAAGACGATCATTTCGGTGGGCAGTTATTTCAGCAAAACCGTACAGCCGCTTTATGACGGCACCGTGACCGGCATCGGCGACACCACGCTGTACCAGTGGGCACCGTGGTCGAGCATCGGGCCCACGGTTGACGGAAGGGTAAAACCCGAGATTTGCGCCGGCGGCCGTATCATCACGGGTGCCATGAGCTCTCAAGCCGAGGAGACGGGCCGGACTGCCGTGTGGCCGGACCACAGCAACACGCGCGGCCGCTATGGGTGGACCCAGGGTACCTCGGTGTCCGCGCCGATCGTGGCGGGCATCATCGCGCTCATGCTCGAGGCCGACAAGACCCTCACCCCCCAGACCGTGGTGCAAACCCTGCAGAACACCGCAACAAAGGACAAATACACGGGGAACATCACCACGCCGGATGTGCGCTGGGGCGCTGGAAAGGTCAACGCGCTTGCGGCGATCGAGAGCATGGGGATTCCTGTCATGTCAACGCGGTTAGGGGCGGCCTCCATGGTGACGGCCCGCACCATCCTGCTGGTGCTCAGCGGCGGCGACATGCTTTCGCTGGCCGGACCGGGCGTTAAAGACGCAAAAGAAATATTCGTTGACGTGTTCGATTTACGAGGGAGATTGTGCGCTTCCCTTCCCATGCAGCCAGGCCGTGCGGTCGTCGTTCCTCAGATTATCGCCAAAGGCTGCTTTGTGGCGAAGGCTCGATGGAAGGGCGGGAAGGGAATTGAGCAGGTTTTTACAAGATTTTAATTAAAAATAAAAATGATTCGGGGGAGAAGTATCTCCCCCGGGGTGCAGCTTCCGCCGCCCCTTGCTAAAAAAGAAACCAATGCGGCGGCGGTGATCTGCACCCACTCCCCTCTCCTGGGTGTGGCCGGGGGCAAACCCGAACCTTCCGCTGGGCGCACCCTTGAAGCGGCGGTTCAAATGAATCGATATGGAGTATACTTCTTTATTTTAGCTATGTGGAATGAATGCTAATAATCTTCTAAGGGTTGCTAATATTTTACAAAGTCGACCGGCCTAACAATAAAAACCCCACTTGCAGTATTTTTCCCCGCACGTAATGTTTTCATTCCGTCCACGTTAGTTCTGTGGACGAAACTTCCATCCACCGCAAAAACATCAAACACGTCCGCCGCCTGAAATTTTTCAAATCCGCCGCCTAAATTCATTGAAATAAATGCACGATCCTTTTTATTTATTTTCATTCCGGAAGACATGGCGATCACCGCCGAATGACTCGAAAAATTCGCCAGTCCGTTTGTAATGGCGTCGGGCGAAAGGGGAATATTGGTGTCCACCAATTGCTGGCCGTAAAAATCGGTGACACGCAGGGTGAACGGTCCGGGCCCGAGCCCGCTCGTGTCAACGAAGTAGTTGTAGTCCGTGCGGGGGACGTTCGCCCATGCGCCGTTGTAAAGCGCCTCGACCTTGACAACTGGCGTTCTATGATTGAGGATCTGGATGCCGATCCACCAGGCGTTGCTGCCCGTCTTCACGCGGTATTGGATGGGGCCCGTCACCTGCGTTTCAACGTACCACCACGTTACCGGCACGCGGCCGAGGATCGTGTCGTCTATTTTCGCAAACGCCTGCGGGCTCATGTCGATGTTGCCCTTCGGGCATTCGGGGCACCGGTCAACGATGCGCACCGTCACCTCACCCAAGCGTCCCTTGACATGAATGGAAGCGCCGCATACCGAGGCACTGTCGTATTCCGTATTGTTCATGGCGACCACCATGAGATCATTGGGCGACGGGCCGAACATGCAGTTGCCGTCGCCCGTGGCCGCATAATAGGTGGCCTGGCCGGCGTGGATGATGTTGCCGGAGTCGGGTTGGGCGGAGAGTGAAGAGAATCCTATCATGATAATAATTGACAAAGGACAGTATTTTGCAAACACCTCGACGTTCACTCTCGCCTCCTATTTTTCTCTGTGTCTCTGTGGCAATCTTATTCTCGGGCGATCTTTGCGTCCTTTTGCGAGAAATCTTTTTATTTATCCAAATTCAACGCCACGGTCGACCCGGTCTTCATGATATAGCAGCCGGTCGCGAGCCGTATGATCCCTTTTCCATCGCATGCGTTGCCGAACCCCAGTATCGTGGTTCCCATCTCGATATTCGTATTCACTTTAAGGTCGAGGATCATGGCATAGCCCGTGGTCTGGGTTGAGACGAGAGGGTTACTGCGGCATGCGAAGGGTTTCATCGTTACCGCGAGCATAACGGCCTGGACCACATCCGTGGTTGAGGGGCTGACACCCAGATACTGGCTCGCGCCGTACAGCGTGTAGGTCTCCTGTCCCAAAACGCCGCCAGCGGGCAGCTTTGCAATGGTGATCCATGCCTTCTGGTTCACGGCGAGTGAGCTGTCGGTGGGAAGCGTAGTGGGCACGCCGCCGAGCTGCACCTTCACCGCGGAATCCGTGAGCTTGACGGTTGCGTTGAACGTCTCGGCCGAATCGGTGTTGATGCCCTCGGACGCGAACACCACCATGGTGCCTGACGTGTCGCGCACCATGGGTACGAGGGCGACGTTCTTGAGCGAGAAGGTGCCGTCCTTGATATTCGTGTTTGTAAAGAACACCGACCCCACCGCCGCGTTCGAGTCGCTCCACAGCGCCGCGACCACCATGGCGCCGTTCACCGTGGTGGGACCCACCGGCAGCGGATGCGCCGGGGTTACTGAGATGGTCACGATAGCGTTGCACGGAAAGGAATCAGGGTTCGGCGGCGTGCGCACCACGGTGACGCCCGGTTGAACAATCCCGTTCACCGCGTCCATGGCGGTGTTCGCCGCGTAGGCAAGCGGCAGGCTCACCTTTACCGCCTTGGTGAACGCGTCGATCTCAGGTGTCCTGTCGAACTGGTCAAGTATTTTTTGCAGCGGATTGGAACAATTCAGAAAAAGAAAAAGCGGAACGAGAGCGATCGAAGCAACAATTTTCATAATTTCCTTTCAACCGACATAAGCTTGATACCAGTTAATATAACGAGGCTGAACGTGGTTTGCTAAAATTAAAATCATCAAAATTACGGGATGAAATGAACATGACGACTAATTAAAAACGGTAATTCCTATCTGCAAAAGTCCGTTCCGTGAAAACCGCGAATCGCCCAGGGTGAACGGCGGGTCGCTTGGCTGCACCGGCATGTCGTCGAGATCATAGAGCGCGTAGACGCAGCCGCCGCGCGCGCCGCGGATGAAAAAGGCCTCGACGCCCACGGCCTCGCGCCAGAACCAGTTGGTCCCGTTCGCGACATGGGAGCCGTCCAGGCGGCTGAAATTGCCCACCGTTGTCTCGCCGCGCATGGAAAAAATCCAGCTGCGGCGCTTGTAGAACGCGTACCGGCATTTTGCCGACGCATCCCATATGAAAGGATCGTTCCCGTCAATTTTATACGGATCGACCCAGCCGAACAGTTCCTTGAGGTAATATCCCGCCCCGGCCTGCCATGCGACGCGGTTTCTGTACGAAAATTCCCGGTCGGCCACGAGCGTGCGCCAATAAGTGTTGAGGCGCGCGTTGGGCGACGACGCCTCCGCGTGCAGCCGGTCCCACCAGACGATGGGGAAGTCCTTTCTGTCAATATCATGGAAACAACGGTGTTCGAGGCCGGCGGTCACCCATGCGTTGCGGAGCCGCAGTTCGAGGTCTGGGCCGTAGCCCAGCGATACGTTGAGGTTGGTAAACACGTTGTCACCCGGCACCTCGCCGAGCCCGAACAGGAAATCCACGTCCCATGCCATCGCGATGAAGCTCTTAAACGAAAACAAATAAAAGTCCAGGTCCGGGTGGGGCTCGGCGAGATATTGGCGCCGGAAAAATGCATCGCGCTGGAGAGCAAAAGCGGACATGTCGAACTGCATGTAATATTCCGGCAGCAGGGTGAAGGATTGCGCGGGCGGCATAGAGAGTGAATCATTCGGCAAGGCGCTTACTACGCTCACTGCAAGAAAAATTGCGGCAACAACAGGGCCAACCTGTTTCATACGAATCCTTTTTACGGTCATTTGCCTTGGATGATAACTCCAGCCGCTGCGCATGACTGTTTCGGGAGCATCACCTTTGTCCCCGCCCGCGCGGGATACCGGATGATTGCAGTTCCCAGCAACCTTCCCAGCAGATCGAACAGTCTTGCTCTGGATGAGTTCCATGCCGGCAGGCTCCGCGTTACGCCGGCCACGCCTGCATCGGTACATGTACACTGTTCCGGATACTGTGCGAAAAAATCGAGCGCCGGCTGGTACACGGTTATTCCGAGGTTTTCCCATGCGTCCAGGATGAGCGTTTCGTTCGCCTGCGTGGAATAGTCCGTGAAACCAGCGGTCGCGTCCCCGGAGGCCACGGCCTCCACATTCAACATTTTTACCGGCGTGCGGCATGACATGTCGAACGATGCAAGGTTGAAATAGCGGAATTGTTGGTTGGACTGGCTTTTAAAGACCACATACAGGCCCTTTGGGTCAAAGATAACGCTGTATTGGGTAGATCCCTGCTCCGTTCTTGACAAAATGTATTCCCCATACGTGCCGGTTGCAACGGCAGTGTCGTAATTTTTCGAAAGAGTCGCTGCGCGAAAGAACCGGTCAAGTGAACCGGTGCTTGCCGTATCGGTCAGTCCCTTGCTCAAGTAAGCAAGGGAATTGTCGTAGGTATCGTTGGTGAGCGCGGCATAGGGCAGGCCAGCGCCTGTATGGCACACCATGACGCCGTTCAGGTGCTCGATCACCGCTGTGGCCCCGCTCTTGTCGGTGACGAAAAAATGCACCCGGGAATAATCTCCAGAGGGCTGGCGTATCCGGATGGTTTTATCGCTCGCGACGACCTCGTCCACGGTGCTGAAATTGTCGAGCTGGTACTGGATCCACTGATCCATGGAAACCGATTTTCTCGCGTCCGGAGCGGGGTATTGCGCTTCGCTCAAGTACAGCCCGTTCACCACCAATCCGGCCTCGTTCATGCCAGCAAACCCGTTTTCGCGTCCATACTGGCAGAACGTCGCGCTGCCGTACCGGGACAGCCATTGGGCCGGGTTGTCCGGCGCCTCGCCGTAATAGGCAAACGCGGTCTTGGACAAGCCGCTTTTATTGATGAAAACGATGCACTCGTTGAACCCCCAGTCATAGTTCCTTCCGACCACCGGCTGGTCGCCCTTCTGAATACAAAATACGGTGCAGGCATTCAGTTGTAAATTTGTTGCGGCCAGTGCGAGGATAATTGCGGCCATGATTCTGCGTTGAGCGGTCATGGGTTCCTTCCGACGGCGAAGAGCATAACACACCCGATATATATTATTCTATCATATGCAATGAATGAATTTATAGCAAAAGTTGCAAAATAACTGAAAATACGGACTGAAATATCCGCATTGCAATTCTTATCCTTGCAGTTGCAGATTTTTAGGAAATGCTTATTTATACGAACCTGCTGTCCAATAAAAAATTTTTAACAAGAAGATTTTTTTCCAAGCAAAACGCCGCATGCACCATTATATTATGAGCAAGAAAGAAGTTTTAGATAATTTAATCGCTTCAACACAACCGGGGGGATAGAGAGGGCTTACAAAATGGCGCTTCACCGCCTGAAAACAACAACATTTGTCCAACTCACATTTGTGTTCCTTTTTTTACTGTCATCAAATGCTTTTTCCGGAGGTTGGAAACTATTCTGGTCCGATGAGTTCGACAGCACGGCCCTCAACGAAAGCAACTGGACGGTGAATCCGACAAACAACCCGCCCAACGGCGAACAGGAACAATACACCGCAGGCCACGACCAGGCAGGCTCCAACATTTTCGTGAAAAACGGCCATCTCATTATTGAAACAAGAAACAACGGCACCATCACCTCCGGCAGATTTAACAGTTCGAACAAGAAAACATTCATGTACGGCCGCATCGAAGCGAGCATGCGCCTGCCCCTCACCCAGGGCATGTGGCCCGCGTTCTGGATGCTCGGCGTGGGCGGCGGGTGGCCGGTGTGCGGAGAAATTGACATAATGGAAGGCAAGGGCAGGCTTCCGAACTGGACCTCGGGCACCTTCCACTGGGCATCGAACAACTCCCAGGTGGGCGGCACCTATACCATGCCCACAGGCAACGTGCATGACAACTTCCATACGTACGCGATCGAATGGAACACCGATTCGATACGCTGGTATTTTGACACCGTCAATTTCGTGACGCTTGTAAAAGCACAGCATCCCGACGTTCCTATTGACAAACAGTATTACATCATCTTCGACCTTGCCGTTGGCGGCAACTTCGACGGCAATATCAACAATACCACCGTGTTCCCGGAAAGCCTCATCGTGGACTATGTCCGCGTGTACCAATGGGACCCGAACGTGGGAACGGTGTTGCCGGCTGCCGCAAGCCCCGCACGTCCGTCCGCCTCCCTGAAAACGTCGGGCGGCTCGGTTTTTGTCGACCTCCCCTCCCGTCAGACCTATTATTTTGAACTGGTTTCGGTGCGGGGCGAGAAGGTGCTGTCGGCACGCGGGACTGCCTCATCATTCAGGATCGACGCGGGCAGGCTCTCCCCGGGCGTCTATTGCGCGGCGGTCCGCGGCGCCTTCGGCGCGCTCACCGGACGCGTCGTCGTCCAGCGGTGAACGGCGCGCACGCCGTCCTCATCCGATCAGAAGCGTTCTGCCAATTCTTATCAGTAAAGGAATGGATGCCGTGGCGATTTCCCGTTTTGCCGCTTTTATTTTCATGCTCCCCCTTTCCCTTTGCGCCCAGGGCTGGAAGCTCGTGTGGGCCGACAGCTTCGACACCTATTCCGGCCTTCCGGATTCGACAAAATGGAGCTATCAGGTGGGCGCCGGCGGCTGGGGCAACAACGAGGCGGAATACTACACCGCAAACCGGCCGGAAAACTGCAGGGTGGAAAACGGCACCCTTATCATCGAGGCGCGGCAGGACTTCTGGCAGAACAACGAATACACCTCGGCGCGCATCCGCACCATGAACAAGGGCGACTGGCTGTACGGCCGCTTCGAGGTGCGCGCGAAGCTGCCCTACGGCGGCGGCACCTGGCCCGCCATCTGGATGATGCCCACCGACAATGCCTACGGCGGCTGGCCCCAAAGCGGCGAAATTGACATAATGGAACACGTGGGCAACGACCCCAGCGTGATCCACTTTTCCGCGCACAGCCTCACGTACAACTGGCGCGCCGGCACGGCCAAGACCGACACCACGCGCGCCGACGACTTCGCGACCGCGTTCCACGTGTACGCCATGGAGTGGACGCCCGACACCATCCGCGGCTACCTCGACACCCTGTGCTATTTCACCTATGTCAACGAGCACTCCGGCTGGGAATCGTGGCCGTTCGACCGGCGGTTCTATTTCATCCTCAACATCGCACTCGGCGGCGACTGGGGCGGCGCCATCGACAACAACATTTTTCCCCAGCAGATGGTGATTGATTACGTCAAGGTGTACCAATGGTCGAATGGTGCCTCCGCCCGCGATAAAAAAACCGCTGCGCCGCGCCCCGGCTATTCGGTACAGCGGCTTACTCACTCGCTCATGGTCACCATGCCCTCCCCTGACCGCCGTACGGCCAGCCTTTACGGGCTGGACGGCCGCGTCTCGGTCGTCGCCAACTGCACCGGCAATTTCTGCACGCTGCCGCTTTGCTCGCTTGCCAAAGGAACATACCTGCTCCGGATATCAGGAGTAAAAGATGTCTTTCAGACCAGAATCATTTGGGACAGATGACACCCTGCGCATGACAGATCACGCTACCGCTTTGCGTTCTCCCAACACTATTTTCATTACTTTGCCGAAACCACTATTTCATGGAAATTACCGGGGCCTCGCGGTATGCAACGTTTAATACTGTTTTTTACGCTGATCATCCTGACCTTGCATTCATCGCCGAGTTTCGCCGCGGGTGAAACCGTGAAGGCCTGGATCACCACGACCACGTCGACGTGGGTCGCGCGCGGGCTCGAACCCTGCGATTCGGCCGTGTTCGGCCAGGACACGCAGCACGCCGACATGGTCCTCTCGGTGAACGAGAAAATAAAATACCAGCAATGGGAAGGCGCGGGCGCATCGTTCACCGACGGCGCAGCCTGGCTGGTGGACAGTGTTGTCAAACCGGAACTCCGCGACAGCCTCATGACCGCCCTCTTCGACCCGGTCAAGGGGATCGGGGTGAGCTACCTGCGCAACCCCATGGGCTCGTCCGACCTCACGCTCGAGCGGTATACCTACGACGACAGCGCGGCCGACAAATACGACTCAATGCTGCCCAATTTCAGCATCAACCACGACCGGCGGGACGTGCTCCCCCTGACCAAGAGGGCGCGGGCGCTTAACCCCGCGCTCACCCTGCAGATGAACGCCTGGAGCCCGCCGGCATGGATGAAATCGAACAACAGCCTCGTTGGGGGCGAGATCCTCCCCGCGTGCTATCCGCACCATGTAAACTATTACCTCAAGACCATCCAGGCATACGATGCGGAGGGCGTGCACATTAATTACGTGACGCTCAACAATGAACCGTCCTGCTGCGACAGCATCGACTATCCGTCGGTTTCGATAATGGGCAGCGACGCCATGCACACCATGCTCACGAGTTACTGGCTGCCCGCGTTCGCGGCCGCAAAGCTGACCACCAAGATCCTGCTTCTGGATTTCAACTGGGACCACTTCAGCCTGGTTCAGCCGTTTTTGAACGACCCGGCGATCCAGTACAGTCCCATCATCGGCGGTGTGGCGTTTCATGGGTACGGCGGCGACCCTTCGCTTCAGACAACAGTTTTTGACCAGGGCTATAACGTTTACTTCACCGAATGGTCGGGGTTCACCGACGGCCGGCCCCAGCAGGAGGCCGACATGCGGAAAATGGTCGCCGTGATCCGCGATTTCTCAAGATCATTTGTCAAATGGCCCATCGCCGCCGACGAGCAGAACGGGCCGCATGTGGGCGGCTGCAGCGACTGCCGGGGCCTGGTGCGCGTGTGGCGCTACGACGCGTCAAAACAGGGCACGTTTGACTTTCGCATCGACTACTACGACATCGGCCACATCACCAAGTTCGTCTCCAACGGCGCGTACCGCATACAGTCAACCTACGACAACCAGCTCCTCAATGTTGCCTTTGTAAACCCGGACCAGTCCATCGCGCTGCTCGTGTTCAACGACACGCTTGCCGACAAGACCGTCAGGGTGGTGTGGGGCGGCCAGTCGTTTTCCTACCTCGTGCCCTCAAAGGCAAGCTTCACGTTCAAATGGGCGCCGACTGTTTCCATTTCGGAAAGGATGGCGCAGGCCGCGGCGTTCGGCCGCCGCGTTTGGGCGCGGCAGTCGGCTGACGGGATTTCCCTAAAATTTCCTTCTGTAAACACCTATGCGGTCGAGCTGTTTGCCATGAGCGGACGGGCGCTGATTAAAAAAATTGTTTCAGGCGACCGGGCGGCGCTCAACACGCGAGGACTCGGCACGGGGATATATATGGTAAAGATCACGTGCGGGAAGTGTTCGCTCCAGCCGTTCCACTGGATAATAGGGAATTGATTCTCTCTCTTGTCAATTGTTATCGCCCCGGACAATCCCGCAACAGCAGATTTTTTTAAGCGCCCTTCGAAGCACCGCCGCAATCGTGACCTTGGCAAATGAGGGGAAAACAAGGAAAGGGAAAAATACCAGTGAAATGATAAGCCGCGATTTTAATCGATCCTGGTTATCCGGCAAAATGACTATATGGCGTTTATCTTCATTGTGAACACATACTCGCTTACGACGCCGCCGATCTGGAACGCCAGCACGACGCTCACGTTTTTCCCCACGTCGCCCTGTGAGAACAGCGGGTACAGCGACCAGCCGCCGCTGCCGTACAGGTACACGTTGATATGTTCGGACGGCAGCATGATTTCCGAAACCGTCTCTCCCTTGGCGACAACGGTCGGCTGCTGCTGCACCGACTTCTGCGCATAGCTGACGCCGCGGTGGATCACCCGCTTGCGCTCGCCGCGGGGATTGACATACGCGGATTTCTCCCAGAGAATGGAAACGGGTTTCCCCGTCTTATTTTTCAAGTTGAACTCAAACTGGTATTCGGTGATGAAGAACACGGCGTCGAAAAGGCTGTCGCTGAACCGGTACTTTATGGACATCGTATCGGGGTCCCTGGCGATCGCAACGGGACCGCACTTCTCGGCCGCACCCGCGGGACGCTGCACGTCGAGCAGGGTGAAATTGCAGAAATACGTGTTGGCGCACGAGATGAGGAGAACGGCGGCCGACAGCAAGGCCAGTTTTTTCATGCTTGATTCCAGGTTCTTACCGCGACCATTTGTACGTCCCCTTGACCACCCATACCCCGTTGGCCTTTTCCACCTCATAGGCCGTGCCCGATGCAGCCTGGGGCACGCGCTGCTCCGCGGTCAGGACGTCAAGGCGGTTGCAGGACAGCTTGTAGTTCCTGTCTTTGTTTAATTTCATGAGGTCCCTTGCGGAATAGGAAATCTTGAGGACCGGCTGCGCGGTCTGGGCCGAAACGACCTTGATGATGCTGTCCGCCTCGGGCTTTGAGAGGCAGTCCAGGATCCACACGTCATTGTACTGGTAGGTGGTCACGACCATGAGTTTGGTCTTTTGGGTCGTCTTGACGCAACCGGCCATCGAAAGAAGAAACAGAACGAAAAGAAATTGGAGAACTCTCATGGAACACCTGCTTGCTATATCGTTCAATGTTATTTTCTCGCCACGGCCTCGATCCGCTCGATCTTTCGCCGGGTCTCGACCGTGGGCCTCACCCAGTTTTTTGTAATTCCCAAAACGCTTATCCCCAGATAGCCCCGCATGCGCAGTTTTTGCCCGTTATCGGTGATCGTACAAAGGCATGAGTAGGTCTTTCCGTTTTCGCAATCATACACCGTCCCTTTTTCCCACCGGTTCTTTTTTGCATTAAACACAAGCCCGGACAGCACGGTCGCGCCGTACATTTTTCTTGACTTGAGGGAATCCACTGGATTGAGCGTGTCGATCAAATCGGGATGCGAAAGCCCGAGCTGCCTGGCGCGGTATTCGTTGCCGGCCTTGTAGAAATCAAAACACGCCGTGCCCTCGGGATTCTGCCATTTGCCGAGAATCGAATCGCCGGGAGAGGCGGAAATAAAATAAAAGTGTGACAGGAGGATGATGATCGAAAAACGATAGGTAGTTTTCATAAAAAAAATAAAATGAATACTCTTGAATGATCGTTGGATAAGAAAAATATACTAAGAAAATCAGGGAAAAGAAAGCGCCTCAACTAGGTGGACGAAATGAACTACCTCGAAGCAGAGCTTCAAGGTGCCAAGAAATTTAAGAATAATTTAGAACCGCAGCAGAGCTGCGGGGAATTTTACCTTTCCTGAGAGCAATAAAAAAGGCGGGGAAACTTACACTGTCACCCCGCCTGTCCTTCATCAAAAACTATACTGCAAATAAAAAGGGCCTACTTGATAAGCGGCACAATGAGCAGCGCCACGATGTTCACCACCTTGATCATGGGGTTGATGGCGGGGCCCGCCGTGTCTTTGTACGGGTCGCCCACGGTGTCGCCCGTGACCGCTGCCTTGTGCGCGTCTGACTTCTTGCCGCCGTACGCGCCGTTCTCGATGAACTTCTTGGCATTGTCCCATGCGCCGCCGCCGCTGGTCATGGCGATGGCCAGGAACAGTCCGGTCACGATCGCGCCGATGAGCACGCCGCCGAGCGCCTCTTTGCCCAGGCCCGGGATGAGTCCGACGGCAATGGGCACCGCGACGGGAAGAAGAGCGGGAAGCATCATCTGCTTGATCGCGCCTTTTGTCACGATGTCAACGCAGGTTCCATATTGCGGTTTCTGCGTTCCCGCCATGATGCCGGGAAACGCCTTGAACTGGCGCCTGACTTCCTCGACAACGCCGCCTGCGGCGGTTCCCACGGCCTCCATGAGCAGCGAGCCGAAAAAGAACGGCAACAAGCCGCCTATAAGGAGACCGACCAGCACCCGCGGATCGGAGAGATCGAACGAGATCGCGGTACCGAACGACCGGGAAAACTCGGCGAACAGCACGAGCGCTGCAAGCGCCGCCGAGCCGATGGCATACCCCTTTGTGACGGCCTTTGTGGTGTTGCCCACGGCGTCGAGGGGGTCGGTGATGTTGCGTACCGCCTCGGGCAACTCGGCCATCTCGGCGATGCCGCCCGCATTGTCGGTGATCGGGCCGTAGGAGTCGATGGCCACCACGATACCGGTCATGGAAAGCATGGCGACTGCGGAAAGGGCGATTGCAAAGAGACCCGCCGCGGCGTTCTGGAAACCGTGGCCGAGCCAGAACGCGCCCAGGATCGAGGCGCTTATCACGAGCGCCGGGAGCGCCGTTGACTTCATCGACACTGCAAGACCGGCAATGATGTTTGTCGCGTGGCCTGTCTGGCTCGCGCTGGCAATATGCCTGACCGGCCCGAAACTCGTCGAAGTGAAATATTCCGTGATCATGACGATGAGGCCGGTAAGCGCCAAGCCGATGACAGCCATGAGGAACACATTCAGGGCCGAAAAAACCTGCTCACCCGCGGGGAGCTGCTTGATGAAAAGGACGGAGACGAAATAGAATGCGATCGCGGCAAGCACACCGGAGACCGCGAGCCCCTTGTACAATGCTCCCATGATGTACTGCGTCTTCCCCATCTTGACAAAGTACGTTCCGATGATCGACGCAACGATGGAAATGGCGCCTATGAGAAGAGGGAATTCCACCCACATGCTCTGCGCGCCGAACACCGTCTTGGCAAGAAGGATAGCGGCGACGATCGTCACCGTATAGGTTTCATACAGGTCGGCCGCCATTCCGGCGCAGTCGCCCACGTTGTCGCCCACGTTATCGGCGATCACGGCCGGGTTGCGCGGATCGTCTTCGGGTATTCCTGCTTCAACTTTTCCTACCAGATCGGCGCCCACGTCGGCGGCCTTGGTGTAAATGCCGCCCGCGATGCGCGCAAACACGCTCATAAGCGAGCAGCCGAACCCGAGACCGACCAGTGCATGAAACGCGGATTCGGGCGCGTAATGTTTCGCCACCATGTAGAAGCCGGTCACGCCGAGAAGGCCGAGGCCGACAACCATAAGGCCCGTCACTGACCCGCCCTTGAAAGCCAGGGACAATGCCTTCTGCAGCCCGTTCTTCGCGGCCTCGGCCGTGCGCACATTGGAGCGCACGGTCACCATCATGCCGATATATCCGGCCAGCGCGGAGCCGACCGTGCCGATGAGAAAGCCGATGGCGATCCAGACGCCGCTTCCTGTTTTCCAACCCATGATACCCAACAAGACGACAATGACCACGGCAACCATGGCAACGGTGCGGTATTCCCGGTTGAGAAACGCGGTGGCGCCCTCGCGGACCGCTTCGGAAATCTGCTTCATGCGGTCGGAGCCGCTCGGCTGCTTCATGATCCAGCCCGCGGTGACAAGCGAATAAAGAACTCCCAGAACTCCTGCCCCAAGGGCACACCAGGTGATGTAATGCATACTCCTGCTCCTCGGTTAAAATGTATGATAAAAACAAAACAGTGGCGGCCTAACAAAATAAATAAAAGATGGCATGAAAAAAAGGTTTCTGGTGGGGGAAAAAGTTATGAAGAATGCTTGAAGATGAATAAGAAATACGGGGGAGAAGTATCTCCCCCGGCCTCGGCCTCCCCGGCACTCCCCTCTCCTGGGTGCAGCTGGGAACCACCCGTTGCAAGCCCTAACCTACTGCTGGGCGCACCCTTGAAGCGACTGTTTTTGAGAAATGGAAACTTACCAATTGATTGATTGGAAAATGTTTTGGTTGGGTTTCCTGAGCCCCGCAGGGGCGAAATATCTGTAGCCCGGGGCAACGCCCTGGGGAAAATGAAAAACACAAACCATTTTCCCTCTTCGATTCGGAGAGGGGTGGCCCGAAGGGCCGGGGCGAGGTCATGTCTTAAGAAACAAATTTTCTATTTTCCATTAATTATATTTTTGTAAACAGATGAAAAGAGCCAGACATAATAGTATCGTCCTTCTAGCTCCTATTTTTCTTTTTGCCTCATCTACATTTGCCACTCAAGGCCTTATCTATTATCAATCCTTGGGATTTTCACTCAACCCCCTCGGGGTGCTGCTCGATTCCCGGGCCCAGTACCGGCTGCCCCTGTCTAAAAGCAAAAACATTTTCTGGAAATCCACCAAACTCGACGCGGGACTCGCGAACGAATGGACGCCGGCGGACGATTTCCTGGGCCTGCGCGTCACCCTGGAGCCCATCGCCTTTTTCGACATCACCCTGCGCGGCGGCTACTACGGCATGTTCAATGTTTTCGGATACGGGTATTATCCCATGGCGACGGCAACTTCCGATTACGGCGACTCCGCGCGCAAGGCCATTCATCCCGCCTCGGTCAACGGCTGGTGGTGCTCTGCCGCACCCGAAATAAAAGTAAAGCTCGGCCGTTTCATCGCGGTCGACTGCGTCACCGCGAACTATTTCGATATGAAAAGCTCGGGTTATTTTCTTGAAATACACTCCTGGGCACTTCACAAAACGGAAGACGTCGACGTGCAGGACGACGCCTATGCTCTGGTTGAAATAAACAAAATGGTCATGAGCGGCCTCAACTACCACACCCTTTCAGTGCTCGGCACCAAGGTGTTCTCCGACCGCCTGAGCGCCATGGCCATAATACAGCCTGAATGGAAAACCTTTGAATCGAATTTTCTCGCGGTGATGGCTGGCCTGTACTTTCGGGATCCGCAGTTCCGGGGGAAGGGGTATTTTGCGATTCAGGCGGGATTTGAGTTAAAAGTAAAATAATATCAATATGATTTGGGCGCCTGCCGGTCACGGCACCGGTTCTCCTTTCGGGCTCGGCTGTTCGCCTCGTTGCCGGTCCGCCCGAAGTCGCCTGCGGCGAGGGGTCGGCCGGCAATTCGTTTGAGCTCACCCTCCAGTCCAACCTGGCGCGAAAATTCATCCTCTTCTTTTTGTCTTACCAAATAAAAAAAATCAATTCAGTTATTGCCCCAAAGAAGTTGCATACATCCAGAATTGTAGCCTTTTTCAAACCAATATTGTTAAATGCATTCCATCGTTGTTGTGGAATATCCACAATTGGTTTTGACATCGAGATCAAATCATCGGCAAGGAAGGCATCCCAAATTCCATATTTTGAAAAGACAGGCTCATCAATTTTTAGTTGAATATTCCTAAAAGATATTTTTTTTATATTTTCAAGTAATTGCTCTACAAGTACGCGATTGAACCCCTTTTTTTCAAGCGCGTCAATTAAATCATTATTTGACTTTTTCAACATTTGCATTTTTAGTTTCATTTTCGGCTTAATCCAGTGCTCGCGGGGCGCCGGGCAGCACCGCTCTCCAGAGCGGCCTCCAGTCCTACCTAACGCCGGGCAGAAGACCTTTTGCCGGTTTTATTTTTTTTCTCAAGTGGTCAGCCAGACGAGTACTTTATTTCAACTTTATCTGTGCTGTCTATAATATTCTTCTTTTTCCACAAAATAATAGCTCGAGTAACCGCCACCGTCTCGCCAGCCACCAAGTCTGCCTGCAAACCACCGAGTACCGGCGCCAAAGAGGGGGTGTGCCCCCGGATCGCCGCCGCCTTCCCGATTTTTGTTTTTGTCAAGAAGGCGGCGGAAGCCGGGGGCCAGGGGGAGACTTCCCCCGCCAAAAATTTTAAAATTATTTCATCAAATCGCCGCGCGGAGCCTTTTCCTTCTTCCTTTCCACCTCGGTCCGCAACATCGCCGACATCACGTTCGCCGAATCGGGCACGGTAAACGAAACGGCCTCGGTGCCGGACGTCCAGTCCCGTTCGGCCTGCAGCCCGTGCTTGAACAGGGTCTTGCTCTTCATGAGAAGACAGTACGATCCCGGCTTGATCAGAAACGGCGCCGGCTTGTCGAAATCCACCGGCACGTTGATGCGCTTGCCCGTTGCGGTGTTGACAAAGTTCAAATCGTATGAATACGTTTCATTGCCGGTGATCGTCATGATGACCGCACTCTGCGAAAACGCCTTTTCGACAAGCCCGGCCTGCAGCGTGGATTCGGGGCAGAACATCTGCCGCCAGACCATTTTATATTGGTCGAGCTTCACTTTGTTCGTTTTTATTTCAAAGATGTAATTCTTGTAGTTGACCTTCTGCTCGCAGCGCGCCAGCCCGTCGAAAAGCTGTTGCACCTCGCCGGGCACCTTTGTGTCCACGTTCAGCCAGTCAACGATTTCGGCAATGGGCTTCTCCCAGGTCTGTGGGTTCATTTGCGATATCTTGAGGTTTGCCGCCGTGGTTTTATTCGGAATATCGGGAAAGGTCCTGCCCTCGGTCTTTGCGACGAGCGCCATGCCGTACGACGACATCGCAGAATCGTACACGCCGGAATTTTCCAGGCTCGCCGCCGACCGCTCCTTTGACGTCGCCACCCTGCCCGGGCCCATCATGACCACCGTGACGATGATAATGACGATCACCGCCACCGCCGCAAGAAAAAACAATATCTGCCGGTTCATGGCACACTCCTTTGGTAAAGGTTCCTATCTGAATAGAAGGCGGGCTGATGCGGCCGGGATTCCCGGCGATGAAGCATGGTTCATCATCGCGCCACCCGCGTCCTGCGAAAATCACGGTTACCTGCGGCACCGTACGATAATCTATCTTTAGGAGATAGAATATCAATAAAATAAATATACCACCATCACCAGTTGCAAACCGGACGAATATGAAAAAGAACCTGTCCCTGTTGGTCCCGATTGCGGCCCTGTGCCTGGCCGGCTGCGCGGGCCGAATGGCGACCTACGAAAACGACAGCGCCGGCCTTCTTCTTGACAAAGGAAAAACAGTGCTGTGCCTGCCGCTTGACACCCTCCATGTCCTCTACGTGGACAACACCAAGGCGATCCCCGATTCCCTTTTCAACGATTCCTTTTTTATCCGGGCCGCGAATGCGCTGCTCTCCTTTGAGGTCTCACAGAATTTCAGATTGTGCCAAAGCAAGCCGGACACGCTCGATTCCCTTTCTGATTTCAGGCGCGGCGGCTATTCCCTGCTCGACAAGGACACGGCGAACCTCCGCGACATTTCGCTGCGCGTGCAGTCCCTGGCGAAAAAGCACGGCGCCGACTTCATCGCCGTGCCCTATTCCTGCGAAATCAGGAACGCGGCGATCCGGCCAACGGGCTGGCGCCACGACAGGTTCAACGGCCCTTCCTATGAACGGCCCACTTCCTATACGGCCAAAACGAGCTTTCACGTGCAGATATGGGACAAAACCGGGCGCGTCATTTACGAGCGCACCGGAAGGAGCGACACGGGAAGGCCCTTTTTGTATTCGTGGTTCAACCGGGAAAAGAAGCCCGACGCCGATATCGTGAAATACGCCAAACGGTTTTACGCGCCGCCGCTGGTGAAGTCGCTGTATGAGGCGATAAAATTAGCGATGATGGTAAGAATTTAATTTTTGAAAAAAATTCTGGTTGGGGGAGGTTTCCCCCTCGCTACGGCCCGGTCGCGCTCCAAATTATTTCCTACGATATCGTATCCGAAATCCAGCGCGGCCGGTCCTCCGCTACCCCCTCCTGGGTGCGGCCAGGTACCAATAGCTGCAAGCCTGAACCTTCTGTTGGGCGCACCCTTGTGACGACAGCTGAACAGGAATCTAACGAGTTTACTTACCATCGTGAAACATTGGAAACGACAGGTTGCTTCCGCTCCCCTTTTCCTGATTCGGGGAAAGGGGCAGGGGGACAGAGGTTATGTCACAAAAAGCAAATCATTCAGATTGGTTTACTTCTTGCAGATTGACTGGCTGCTGACCGGTGGCCGCTGATAGCTGCGGCTATGAAATAGACTTTTCTCGGCTGTCAAACTACAATTTTCTCTGTGCCCACTGTGTCTCTGTGGCAATCTTATTTACCGATACCGCAGGCCTTTTCGGCGGCCTCTACCGTTTGCCGCAGGAGCGTCGCGATCGTCATCGGCCCCACCCCGCCGGGAACGGGCGTGTAGGCGCTTGAGCGCGGCGCTGCTCCCTCAAGGTCAACGTCGCCCACCTTGCCCGGATGGTATCCGGCGTCAACGATCACCGCGCCGTCCTTTATCCAGTCCGCCTTGATGAATTTCGGTTTCCCCACCGCGCCCACCACGATGTCGGCCTGACGCACCAGACCCGGCAGGTCCTGCGTTCTTGAATGGCAGATGGTGACCGTTGCATGCTTGTTGAGCAGCATCATGGCCATGGGTTTGCCGAGAATCGGGCTCCTGCCCACCACCACGGCGTGCTTTCCCGCGAACGGGATTTTGTAATGTTCGAGCAAGGTCATGATGCCGGCGGGCGTGCAGCTGCCGTAGGCCGCCTCGCCCATTGCCATGCGGCCGAAACCCAGGCAAGTCACGCCGTCAACGTCCTTGCCGAGAGCGATGCGGTCAAAGCATTGCCGCTCGTCAATGTGGCCCGGCACCGGGTGCTGCAGAAGGATGCCGTGGACGTTTTTATCGGCATTAAGCCCGTCGATCGCGGCAAGCAATTGTTCGGTGGTCGTCGCTTCGGGAAGCTCCACCTTTTTCGATTGCATGCCCACGCGCGAACAGGCATTGCCCTTCATTTTTACATAGGTGGCACTTGCCGGGTCAGCGCCCACCAGAATGGTGGCCAGGATTGGGACCGCGCCTGTTTTCTTTGCAACCGCTTCAACGCGGGGCCTGAGGGATTCTTCGATTGACTTTGCGAGGGAGGCGCCGTCGAGAATGAGCGGAGGCATGGGTTGTCCTTTTTTGATAGAGATTGAATTTTCCAAGAAAGATAAAAATAAATAAAGGATTGAAGATATCACAGACCGCAAATTAACAAGGCTTTGCCAGCAGACTGTGTTCTAAATGAACACGATATTTTTTCTTCCCTATTGACATCCCCCGCCCATTTTGGTATGTTATATTCAAAAGGATTTATCCATGAAAAAAACCAATATTTATGAGTACACCGATTATCGGCTATATCTTAAAGACGTGTTCAACGAACACAAGCAATTGAACCATACATTCTCCCACCGTTTTGCCGCGTTCAAGCTCGGGCTTTCAACCTCCAACTTTCTCTGGCTCGTGATGCAGGGAAAAAGAAACCTCAACCAGACCCTGTGCCTCAAGCTGTGCGACCTTTTCAAACTCAGCCCCAAGGAATCCGACTATTTCGAAAACATGGTGAATTTCACCCAGGCCAAAACGCACAGGGAAAAAGACCGGTATTTCTCAAGGATGATGGTGATGAGGAAAAATTCCAGCGCAGGCAAGATCGACGAGCGGCTTTATTCGTATTTGAGCAATTGGCACAACGCCGTGATACGCGAGATTGTGACGCAAAAAGGATTTAAAAAAGATTTTGCCAAACTGGCAAAACGTGTCACGCCGCGGATCACCGAATCCCAGGCGAGAAAATCCTTTCAGCTTCTCCTTGAACTTGGCTTGATAAAGGAAAAAGGCGGGCACTTCGTGCAGAGCCCTCCCGTTATCAGCACAGGCCCCGAAGTAACATCGGTCGCGGCAATGAATTTCCATAAAAATCTGGGACATCTGGCGATTGAATCTTTGGACTCGCATAACAAGGACGAAAGAAATGTTACTGCTTGCATAGTCGGCCTCTCAAAGGAATCATATAAACAAGCTGTTGATGCGATCGCGGAGTGCAGAGGCAGGCTTTTGTCAATAGCAGAAGCCGAACGGAACCCGGCGCAGGTGTTCGCGGTGAATTTCCAGTGTTTTCCGGTGTCAACGGAAGAAAAAGAGGAATAAGATATGAAAAAACTATTGTTGGCAGCAGCAATTCTAGTGGTCCTAACTTCTCTCATTTTCCTTCATTGTACGAAAAATATTGCGGGTGGGACAGAGGTAGGGAACCCGAGCGTTTCAGCAATGCTGTATAACCCCGGCGGAACGCCGGCTGCGCATGCTACCGTCCGCTTCTACCCGGTCAATTACAACCCGCGCACCGGCGGATTGGGAAAAATTTTGGCGACAGCCGCAACCGTTGACTCCGCAATCACCGACAGTAACGGCAACTACGCCGCAAAACTTAACACCGGCACTTATAACGTACTCGCCACCGGCGATAGCGGAGTTGTATACCAGGACTCCATAAAAGTAGTCAAAGACTCCACGATCAATCCGCCCACCGATACCCTGAAAGCCCCTGGTTCTTTGCGGGGTGTTATCCGCCTGCAACCGGGCGATGACGCCCGCAAAGTCTTCATTATCGTGATGGGAACCAATACCCTCACAGAGCCGCAAGATTCAGTGGGTAATTTTACGCTGGCAAACATGGCGCAAGGCAGCTATAACGTGCGCATTCTCTCAGTTCTGGACAACTATGGCGTGCTGGATACGAGTCTGGCGGTGAGGGCAGGAAAGAATGATACCTTGGCTGATACGATCGTACTGCCGTTTACAGGGATTCCAATACCAACGGGATTGAAGATTAGTTATGACACCGCAAGGCAGATAGTCACGCTCACCTGGAACAAAGAGGATTCGGCATTGGTCAAGGGGTACAACGTATATCGGCGGAATGTTGACTCAAGCTTCGGCCAGACACCGATCAACGGGACTACGTTGGTCAGAGGTACGGTTTACAGAGACAGCACGGGGATTCAAGACCAGAGCTATGAGTACAAGGTGGTTTCCATCGACAAGGGTGACAATGCGGGAAAGTTCAGCGGAGGCACAACCATTAAGGTGGTTACCAACATCGCACTGATCGATAGCGTTCCTCAATTGAAGCCGGTAGACCGATTTGCTATTGGGCCAGATTCTTTATTCTATGGTGTTTACATCGGTGACAGTTTTGTAAGAGTTTTCAACAGGACTGGTGATTCCATAAGAGTAATTGGTTCGGGCGATTTGAATTCACCCACAGACGTAGCTGTCGATTCACGTGGCAGGATTTATGCAGTCTCGTCGAACGGTATCAATAAATATGCGGCAGACGGCACAACGCTTGGACATTGGGCAGTTACCCAGCCCGTTTATTTGGCGATTGATTCAAACAATTATCTGTACGTTATCTATAATAACGGCCATACCATTGCTAAAGAGGATTCCACCGGGCGAATAGTCGATAGTGTCCAGGTGCAGTCGGCCGTGGAGATTGTAGCAAGCGCCAGCAGAACGGTATTCGTTGGTGATGGCATTTGCCAGTGTATTCATGTAGTGGATACCTCATTGGTGACGATAAGCAGTACCGAATTTAGAGTTGGGACAAGCGGTAGCCCAAACATAATGGCTATTGATACTAAGGGGCGACTTTACACGCGAGATGTTGTTGACTTCGGTGGTCAAGGCGTTCTTGAAGTACACATTTTCGACGCACAAGGTACGTTTGTTGCGAAATTTCAGCCGAGTAGGGGCGGTGATGACATTCACATTTTTGGGAATACAATTTATCTGGTTGACCGAAATCTGGGTCTCTCGACATACCGGCTTCCCTTCTGAAAGGGTGATGGCCAGAGCGGCCATCACCCCGGAACTATTCCGTCACGAACAAATTACGGCGCAGTCGTGGTATGCACCCACGTTACCCCCGTTCCGTTAAGGGCAAGGTACTTGTATCGGATGGTTCCAGCATCATTGTACTGAATAATTAGCTTGTTGTTGCGAATGTAAATCCTGCCTTCTGCGCTCGACGCAGGATTGGCCGGAGTATTTGTAGGTTCCAAAGTAAGAGCACCAGCAACATCAAGCTTGGACCCCGGATTTGTCTGGCCTATTCCGACGTTTCCCCCTGAGTCAATTGTCATACGGATATTAGAAGTTCCGCCTGTTTTGAATTGCATTTTTGCGCTGGCGTTCTTTGAAGTGATGGTAAGACCGTTGGCGGAATCAGCTAAAATATCATTGGAACCGTCCAACCCTACACGCAGACCGTTAAACCCAGCATATCCGGTGACATCAAGCTTTAGTTGCGCTCCGTCAATAGTACCCGGCGACGTATTGCCAATACCTACGAGTCCACTTTCAACCATTAAGGCTTTACCATTTGCATCAGTATAGATGTGTACACTGGACCTGACTCCTTAAAATGGACACTCGTTTAGGCACATTGGTTCAACTTTACAGACTCAAATATACGGGGCGGCATGCCGATCGCCGTATGGATTCTCTGGCCATTATACACATGCTCAATATACTCAAACAATTCTCGTTCTGCGTGTGTGACGTTTTCCAACTTAACAGTTGGAAGCCACTCATTTTTCAGCGTCGCGAAAAAGGATTCAGCCACAGCATTATCCCAGCAATTCCCTTTTCTGCTCATGCTCTGTACCAACTTCATGCCGGAAACAGTATTTCGAAATGCGTCGCAACAATACTGTACACCGCGGTCAGAATGGATTACGCAACCAAGCGGCAACCTGCGTCGCCAGAAGGCCTTCTGCAAGGCTGTCAGAACTCCCACATGACTCAACGATGGGCTGACACACCACCCCACGACCATTCGAGAAAAAAGGTCAATAAAGACCGTCAGGTAAAGCCACCCCATTGCACTGGGCAGATAGGTGATATCGCTTACCAGAACCTTGTTCGGTGCATCAACCGAGAAATGGCGGTTGAGCAGATTTGCCGCAACCGGATGCGTATGCTTCGAATCGGTCGTCATCCGATACCGTCGCTTCGGCTTTGCCAGCAGATTCTGCCGTCTCATACTGGCCACAATGCGCTTCGCACTCGCTTGCCGGCCCCGAAGGCTGAGTTCCATGCCAATTCGTACTCGTCCGTAATGACCCTTGCCAGCGACAAAAGCCGCCTTTACTTCCACGTCGAACAATCGCTGCTTCCGGCAACGCTCACTCTCGGCACGACAACGCCAGGCATAAAAGCCACTGCGCGACACCTCCAACACCTCTGCCATCCTCTCAACCGAAAACATGTCGCTATACTCCCTCATAAATCGGTATTTGTCTTCGGTTTTGTAGAGAAGATGGCTATGGCTTTTTTTAAGATATCCCGCTCCTCCCGCAGAACTGCGTTTTCCTGGAGCAGGCGTCGATATGCTTCATCGCCCGGCTTGAGATGCCCCGTGCCGGGAAAGGCATGGCGCGGATCCGCTTCTAGCTCTTCCCGCCAATGCCGAAGGGCACCTTGGTATAATCCCAGCTCCCTCTCAAGAATCGTTTGCTTCTTTCCTGAGGTTGCCAACAACTGGACTGCTTCCCGTTTGAACGCATCGTCATACTTCTTACGTGACGTAGACATACACACCTCCAAGAACAAAGATAAATTTGGTTCTCGGAGTGTCCAAATTCAGGAGTACACCTCA
>Ga0335081_10000392_pt1 | contig 79867 bp, 78 predicted proteins | sample Lox_Sample_35_FD_206713 | JGI IMG/M metagenome (GOLD analysis project Ga0335081, IMG submission 206713) | Soil microbial communities from Loxahatchee National Wildlife Refuge, Florida, United States - Lox_Sample_3.5 | ecosystem: Environmental > Terrestrial > Soil > Wetlands | place: USA... | reverse complement strand
GATCGTCGGCGTCAGGGCGGCTGAACCCGGCGCGACGTTGCTGGTTTCCTGTGCCACGTCGAGGATGACGTTGCCGTCAGCGCTGATGCGCGGCACCACACGCAGGATGATACCGGTGTTGCGATAGTCGATGGTGCTGACGACGGTGTTGTTAGCCGTCAGCACCGTCGCGGTCCCGGTCGAGATCGGCACCTGGTTGCCGACCTGCAACGTTGCAGCTTGGTTGTCGAGCACGACCAGCGACGGGTTGGAGAGCACTCTGACTTCGGTCACGGTATGCAATGCGTTGATGATTACCTTCGGCATGGTCGCTGGACCAAGCACGAAATTGAATCCGGGGAGTACGCTGGATATCGTGCCCAGTGCAGTGCCGCTTAAGGCAGTGGAGGTGATTGTGTTGATGGCCGAGCTGGCGTCCGGGCTGTTGAGATTGTGGGTGCTCAAAAAATATTGCACGCCGTATTGCAGGGCGTCGTTAAGCGTCACCTCGGCGACGGTGGCCTCGATGGCGACCTGCATCGGCGGTCGGTCGACCTGCCGCAATGTCTGTTCGACGATGTGCTGGGTCTCCTGGTTGGCATAGACCAGAATCGCATTGTTGACGATGTCGGGCGTGATCCGCACGTTCGGCAAATAGCCCTCGCCGGTGCCACGCCCGAAAGCCCCACCACCGGGGCTTGCGACGGCGAGATCGTTGCCGCCACCGGGCGCCGTCGCGGTCGCAGTGGCGCCAGCCGCGCCGGCTGGCCGGACCGTTGCGCTCGCACCGCCGAGACCGGCTTGCGCCGTCGCACTCGGCGGCTGCGCGCTTAACGCGGCGAGCGGACCGCCCGAAGAATTAACCGCGAAGCCGCCGCCCGGCGCAACTTGGCTTTGCGCAGTATCGAGGCCGCCGGTGCTCTTGCCGACCAGAATTTCGTTGAGCAGTCCGGCGATCTGCTTGGCGCTGCCGTAGCGCAGCCGATAGACTTTCAGGTTGATGCCGGCCGTGTCGGATTCGTCGAGGCGCTTGATCCAGGTGGCCGCGGTCTTGAGATATTCCGGCTTGCGGCTGACCACGAGGATCGCATTGAGCCGCGACACCGCCTGGAACTTGATCATATTCTGTGTCAGGCCGCCGTCGCCCGCGTCCATGATCCGCTCGAGCTCATGGATAATCGGCTCGGGCGTGCCGTTGCGCACCGGGAATACGCCAACCGATTGGCCACGCATCCAATCGCCGTCGAAGCTGAAAATTGTCTCGACCGCGGCGCGTCGCTCGGGACCGGAGCCCTGAATGATCATCACATTGCGCGCATTGTCGACGCGAACGGCATTGGGCTTGATGCCGAAGCCGTCGAGCAGTTTCAGAATTGCCTGCGCTGACACATAACGCAACGGCACCACGCTGATGCCGTAGCCGGCCCGAGTCGCTTCGTCGCTGTCGACAAAGCCGCTGCCGGTCGCATCCGCCACCGGCATCAGACGGTACCCGCTGCGGTCGCGCACCAGCGCGACGTTTGACATGCGTAGCGCGTTTTCCAGGACGAACAGCACGTCAGCTTTGGCGACGGGTCGTCCAGACGATAGCGTGATCGTGCCTTGCACGCGCGGGTCGATGGTGTAGCCGACGCCGAGAATGTCGCCGAGGATGACCTTGGCCACGGTGCTGACCGGCGCGTTCTCGAAATTCAAATCGAAGCCGTCACTGCTCGCGTCGGCGCCGGCGTCGATCGAGCCTTTGACGGCGGCCGTAGTGTCGCCGAGAAAGATCGCTGGGCGCGATGGCTGCGGGTTGCCGGCGGTTACGACTTTGTCGGAGGGCGGCTGCGACGGAACCGATAGGTCGATGGACCGGAGTTGATCGGTCACCGATTGGGCGCGCGGGTCGTTGGGCTTGGCTTCGTCGGAAGGGTCATGCAATAGGCAAGCCGCGAGCACCACGCCTACGGCGCCGAGCACCAGCAAACGCATGCCTGCCGGACCAACTCGCAGCACTGCAAACCCACCCTGACGCACCATACGACGATCAAACGCTACTCGTCGCGACCACGGACCGGCGCTATTTTACTATAGCGTGTTTGACTATAGCACTTTTGACAGCTCCACAACCGTTTGTTATTTATGGCAGAAAGTCAAGTTACATGGGTTGTCGCCGCTTGGGATTTTGCCGGCCATTGCGTAGCAGCGTGAGCATCCATGCAAGGCCCGTCACCTGAGAAATTCGGCGCGTATCTCCTCGAAAAATATCCGTTGCCCGCTGCCGCGGCGCGTATGGCCGCCGAAAAGCCGGGAACGCCGGCCGTTAAGGCTTTGCGTGAATTGTGGGAATCCACCGACCTGCCGGCTGCTGAATTCGCCGACGAGGTGGCGCGGTACTTCGACCTGGAACGCATAAGTTTGCCTGCCCTGTTGGCTAGCGATGCCCAGGTCGAGGGCTTCTCCCGGCGCTTTTTACGGGAATCCATGGTGTTTCCGTTTCGATCGGGCACCGGCGGCGTCAAGCTCGCGGTTGCCGATCCGCTGGATACTGCCGCCATCCGCGCCGCCGAGATCGTGTTCGGTGACAGCGTGGAACTTGTCATCGCCTCGTTCGAGGACATCGCTACCGTGCTGGAGAGGCTCGACGGCGGCGAGGTGGTCGCTGAAGACGCCGCCGGTGGCGCGCACAGCGACGACGACATCGACAATCTGCGCGACCTGGCGAGCGGCGCGCCGGTGGTGCGCGCCTTCAACGATCTGATCGAGCGTGCCGTCGAGTTGCGCGCCAGCGATATTCACATCGAGCCGTTCCGCAACGGGCTCACGGTCCGCATGCGGGTCGACGGACTGCTGCGCGCCATTCCGGCGCCCGCGGGCGTCATGCCGCAGGCCTTGGTATCGCGCATCAAGATTCTCGCCGGGCTGAACATCGCCGAGCGGCGTTTGCCGCAGGACGGTGCCGCGCGGCTACGCGTCGGACGCTCGGAGATCGACGTGCGCGTCGCCACCATGCCGACCCAGCACGGCGAGAGTGCCGTGGTGCGGCTGCTGCCGCGCGACCGCGGCTTGCTCGACCTCGCCAAACTCGGCCTGTCGAACCGCGATGAGAACACGATGCGCCGGCTGCTCGACCTGCCGCACGGCATGATCGTCATCACCGGCCCGACCGGCAGCGGCAAGACCACGACGCTCGCCACCATGTTGTCCATCCTCAACGAAACGACACGGAAAATTCTCACCATTGAAGATCCGGTCGAATACGAGCTGCCTGGTATCAATCAGTCGCAGATCAAGCCGTCGATCGGCTTGACCTTTGCGACGGCGATGCGCGCCTTCGTCCGCCAGGACCCGGACGTGATCATGGTCGGCGAAATTCGCGATCCGGAGACGGCGCATATCGCTATCCACGCTGCGCTGACCGGACACCTCGTGCTCACCACGCTGCATACCGAAACCGCTGCTGCGGCCGTGCCGCGGCTGCTCGATCTCGGCGCCGAGGGCTATCTCTTGAAATCGGTGTTGCGCGCGGTGATCGCGCAACGGCTGGTGCGCATTCTGTGCGATCGTTGCAAGACGCAGCGCAGCCTGGCCGCGCAGGATTTGGCCCGCGATCCGCGCTACGGCATGATCGGTTTTGCCGCGGGCGATACGATACATGAAGCGTGCGGCTGCGAGCGCTGCGGCGGCACCGGCTACCGCGGCCGCGCTGGCGTGTTCGAATTGCTCGAGATCAGCGGCGCAGTGCGCAACCTCGTCGGCGCGCAGACCGACGCCAATATGCTCGATGAGGCCGCGATCAAGTCCGGCATGACGACCATGCTCGACGATGCGGTCGCCAAGTGTCGTGCTGGCGTCACGACCGTGCCGGAAACGCTACGCGTCACCACGGTACGGTGAGCCGATGCCGAATTACCGCTATCGGGCGATGAATGGCAGCGGCGAGCTCGTGTCCGGCGCCATGGCCGGCCAGTCCGCCGGCGAAGTGGCGCGGCGCATCGAGACGCTGGGTCTCGTCCTGGTCGAGACGCCGTCGGTCGAAGAAGCAGGCCAGCGGCGCAGCTTCGGCCTGTTCGCCAAGCCGCGCGGCGAGGACGTCACCGTGTTTACCCGTGACCTCGGGCTGTTGCTGCGCGCCGGTGCCCGCGTCAATGATGGCCTCGAATTGCTGTCGGGCGATCGCGATATCGGCCGGCTACGGCCGGTGGTCGCCGAGGTGCGCTCGCACGTGCTCGCCGGCGAGACCTTTGCCGACGCGCTGGCGCATTATCCAACCTTGTTCACGCCGATGTATGTGGCGCTGATTCGCGTCGGCGAAGCGTCGGGCTCGCTCGATCAGGTGCTCGAAGTGCTGGCCGCCGAACGGGCGCGTGCCGAAGCGGTGCGGCGCAAGCTCTCCGAGGCGATCCGCTATCCCGCCTTCATCCTGGTCGCCGCGGCCTGCGTGCTCACCTTCTTCATCACGTTCGTGCTGCCGCAATTTGCATCCGTGCTGCACGATCTCGGCGCCAAGATCGATCCGACGCTTGCGATGTTCCTTTCGTTGTCGGCGTTTCTCAACGCCAATTTCAACGTGATCGCGATTTGTGTGGTTGTGATCCTGACCGCGGCTTGGCTCACGCTGCGACGCCCGGCGGTGCGCACTGCCCTTGTCGTCGCCTTCACGCGGCTGCCACTGGTGCGCCGGGTGATGCCGTATTATCAGGCGCCGCTATTCTGCCGGAATCTGAGCGTGCTGTTGGGTAGCGGCGTGCATTTGACGACAGCGCTGCGAATTCTGGTTGACATTATGGCGACAACCGGTCCGGTCGACATCTGGAACGAGATGGTGGACCGCGTGCGCCATGGCGCCAAATTGTCGGAAGCGCTGTCGGAATCGGATGCTTTGCCGCCGATGGCGGTGCGTATGCTGCGGCTTGGCGACGAAACCGGACAATTACCGGTCCTGGCGGGCCGGGTTGCCGAGTTTTACGAAGCCAAGCTGCAACGCGCGTTGGACCGGCTGGTTGGCATTGCCGGTCCGGCTGCTATTATCGCTATCAGTCTCGTGGTCGGAGGCTTGATCGTTTCGGTGATGACGGCACTGGTTTCGGTGAGCCAGCTCATCAGTTGAAGCGGACAAGCTTCGGGGAAAGGAAGACGCACATGAGAACCGCCCGGCAAAGGCGTCGTCGCGCTGCAGCGCTGCGCAGCGGCGAAGCCGGCTTCACGCTCGTGGAAATCCTCGTGGTCATCACCATTATCGGCCTGATCATGGCGATCGTCGGCCCGCGCGTGTTGAATTATCTCGGCGAGTCCAAAGTCAAAGCGGCGAAGATCCAGATCGAAAGCTTCTCGAGCGCGCTCGATCTTTTTTACCTCGACATGGGCCGCTATCCGGCGTCCGGCGACGGCCTCGCCGCGTTGGTGCAACGCCCAGGCAGCGCGCAAGCGTGGAACGGCCCGTATCTGAAGGGCGGCGTCGTTCCCAACGATCCTTGGGGACATCCGTATGTGTACCGGTCCCCGGTCGATCGCGCGCCTTACGAGATCGTATCGTTTGGCTCCGACGGTCAGGAGGGCGGCACTGGAACCGCTGCCGACATTTCGAGCATCCCGGCGAACGCCCAGGCCAGCGCGTTGCATTGACGCGGCGACGAAGCAGGATGGCTACATCCTGCTCGAAATCGTCTGCGTGCTGGCAATCGTCGGGCTTTTGGCCGCCGTCATACTTCCCGCCATTCCGCGGACGACCAGCCGCGCCCGGCTCGAAGGCTACGCGGTCGCGACCGCGGCGCTGCTCAAGGCCGATCGCGTCGCTGCGTTGCGGCAGCAAACGCGCGTCGCAACTTTGATCAACGCCCCGGCGCGCACCATCCGTTCCGGCGCTGACGGGCGCATCGTGCAGTTGCCGACCGATGTGCGACTCGACGCCATGCTGGCGGCGCGCTGCTACGACCGGCCGGCCGGGTCGACCATCGATTTCTTTCCGTCGGGCCTGTCGTGCGGCGGTGTGATCGCGCTCACGCGCCAAGGCATCGGCTATGAGGTTCGGGTAAACTGGCTGACCGGAGGTGTCGATGTCCTGCCGCGGCAGCCGCTCTGAGGCGGGCTTCACGCTGATCGAAGTGCTGGTCGCGATCGCAGTCCTTGCGGTCGTGCTCGGCGCGATCGGCGCCGTGGTCGGATCCACGGTCAAAGGTATTCGCTCGGTCGATCAGAAGTTGCCGCTACTTGAGACGGCGCGGAGTCTCATGGCGTCGCTGCCGGGACGCGAGGCGTTGCAGCCCGGGACGCAGACCGGCAGGTCGGGCGAATATCGCTGGCGCATCGATGCGGTTGCGCTCACCGTTCCCGCGCCAGATCTCTTCGCCGCGGACGCCCAGACGCCGGCACCGAAATGGACGCCGCTCGCCATCACGGTGCAGGTGCAGGGCAACGAGGGGCCGCCGGTGCGGCTCGACACGGTGCGCCTTATTCCGAGGCCGCCCGGATGAGCGTGCAACGCCCCATACCCGATCCGGCAAGCGGCGAGGCGGGCTTCACGCTGCTCGAAATGCTGATCGCTACTATGCTGATGGTGTTCATCCTGGTGGCGCTCGCAACCGTCACGGCGCAATGGCTGCCGAACTGGAACCGCGGCATGGCGCGCATGGAGCGCGACGAGCGCTTGGCATTTGCGCTCAACCGCATGGTCCAAGATTTGTCGGTGGCCGAATTCGTCCCCGCCAATACCGCGGTGAAAACGCCGTATTTCGACGGCGGCGAGCTCAGCCTGAGTTTCGTGCGCACAGCGATCGGACCGAATTCGCGTCCTGGGCTTGAAATCGTCCGCTTTCTGGAGGCCGCCGATCGGGGCGGTCCGTCATTGGTGCGGGATCGCGCGAGTTTCGTGCCGCTCGATGTGGCCGCGCAGGTGCGGTTCACCGATCCGATTGTGCTGATCCGCGCGCCCTATCGCGTCGCGTTCGCCTATGCGGGTGCGAGCGGCGACTGGCTGCCGGCCTGGCGCGATGCCGTGCAATTGCCGGCGCGTATCCGTATCACCGTGCGCGACGGCGTCACCCAGCAGACCCTTGCGGTCTCGACGGCCGCGCTCACCCACGTCGACACGCCAGCCGAATGCGTCAGCGCGAAAAACGTAACCCAGTGTCTGACCCAGATCGCGCAAGGCGCGGCCAACGACAGTCGCGCTCCGGCGCCGGCGGCCGCGCCGGCCGAGCCTCGCCTGTGAACGCCATGGGCAATACAACTCAGCGACAGCGGTGCAAGTCGGGCGACGACGGCTTCATCATCGTCGCTGTACTTTGGATATTGGCCGCGCTGGCGACACTGGTTTCGGTCTATGCGATCTATGTGACGAACACGGCGATCGCCGTGACCACAAGCGGCGAAGCCGTCATCGCGGATCCGCTGGTTTCGGCAGGCGTCGAGCTCACCGCCTACCAGCTGATCGGCAGCAAGGCGGAGACCCGGCCGGCGGTTGGAAATTTCACCGCACGCGTCGGCGCGGCACGGTTGACCGTCGCGTTTCAGACCGAGACCGTGCGGATCGATCTCAACGCGGCGGCAAAGCCGCTGTTGGCGGGATTGTTCGTGGGCGCCGGCGCTCAGCCGCTCGATGCCGACAGCTACGCCGACCGCATCATTGCCTGGCGCAGCAAAATCGCGGCGCAGAATGTCGATACCGATCCGGAAAATTCGCTCTACGGCAGCGCCGGCTTGAGCTACACGCCGCGCCACGGCCCGTTCACCCATGTCGGCGAGCTGTGGCTGGTCTATGGCATCCCGCAAGGCTTGATCGAACGCGTACTGCCCTACGTGACGGTGTACAGCGGCAAGGCTCAGGTCGACATCGTCGATGCCGCTCCCCAGGTCATTGCCGCCGTACCGGGGATGACGCCCGAGACCCTGCAAGCCATCCTGGCGTTGCGCGCCGCCGGCGGTCTCGACCGCGCCGCATTGACGGGCCTGCTGGGTCAATCGGGGGCCGGGGCGTCCGCGGCCGATCCGGGCAAAACGTTCCGAGTTGGGGTGCGGATCGATTTCGACAATGGCCGGCGTAACGCGGCCGAGGCTGTTATTTTGCTGCCCGATGACGGGCCGGCTCCCTATCGTGTACTGTCCTGGCGTAACGCATTGGACGGGACCACGGATCAACCCTTGGATTTCGGTCGGCGATGACCTTGTGGCGTACCATCGGTGAGGTCTTGGCGCACTGGACCGATATCGTCGCGGCGGCCGTGGTCGCTACGGCGGGGCGTTTCGTGTCGCCGCGGGTGGTCCGGCTCGTCGAATGCGACCGGCGCGACACGTTTGCCCTGCAGGGCGACGGCAAGGCGGCGGCCGAGGCGCAGCAGGTCACTTTCGCCAACGGCCGATTCGCCGGCGGCGCCCTTGCCGACGCGGTCCGCGGCAGCCGGCTCGAACTCGTGCTGCGACCGAACCGCTTTCTGGTGCGGCCGCTGGAACTGCCGGCGCGCGCTAGCGAATTCCTCGACGGTATCGTACGCGCGCAGATCGATCGCTTGACGCCGTGGGCTGCAGCCGACGCGGTGTTCGGCTGCGCTGTGCCTGCGGCTGCCGGCTCCGGCAAGATCGTGACCACGATCGCCGCCACCACACGCGCCAACACGGAACCGTACGTCGCCGGACTTGCGGCGCTGCATCCGGCATCATTGTCGATCTTCACACCTGCGGGCGAACAGCCGCGCGACCTCATCAAGGTGTTCGAGTTGCAGGCGCATGGGCTGCTCGACCGGCAGCGGCTGAGCAGGCTGCTTCGCCTCGTTCTCGCCGGTGCCGCATTCGCCGCCGTGCTGTCGACCGCGGCCGGCGCCCTGGTCGGCAATTATCTCGACAGCCGCCGCGCCGAGCTCAACGGCGAGCTTGCGGCGCGCCGGATCGCGCTCAAGCTCGACCGCGACGGCGCCGACCGCTCGCCGTTCGCGGCGCTGGCGCGGCGCAAGCATGACAGCCAGGCCCGCGTCATCGTGCTCGAGGAGCTCTCCCGCATCCTGCCCGACAACACCTACGTCACCACGCTGCATGTCGACGGCGGCACGTTGCAGATCACTGGCGTCACCCAGGACGCGCCGTCGCTGATCGGATTGATGGAACAATCGCGGCATTTCTCCCGCGCCACGTTCTTTGCACCGACGACGCATGCGGCGTCCGACCCCGGCGATCGCTTCCATATCGAAGCCAAGCTCGAACCGATCAACACGGTGAGCCAATGACGGTCCGCGGCACGATCGAGCGCATGCTGAACTACTCGCCGATGGTTGCGGCCGGGATCTACGGCGCCGTTGTCGTCGTGCTGCTGGCAACCACTTGGCTTGCGCTTGCCGGAATTTATTCCGGCGAAAGCGCGCTTGCCGAGACCGAGGATTTGCTCGCGCGGCTGCAGAACCGCAAGGCGGCGACGGTGGCGGACGGCGACACCATGGCGGGCTCGCCGTTTCTCGAAGGTCCGAGCGTGACGACGGCCGGTGCGGCGCTGCTGCAACGGGTCGGCAGCGCGGTCACCAAGGCCGGCGGCACGATTCAATCCTCGCAGGTCGAGGTGGCCGCCGCGGCCGGCGGCATGGTGCGGCTCCAAGTCAGCTGCGAGATCGCGCAAGCGGATCTGCAGCGCCTGCTCTACGATCTGGAAGCCGGCATGCCGTTTTTATTCGTCGACGAGCTGACGGCGGAAATGCCGCAGGCGGTCGGCGCCAACGACGGCATCGGCCGTATGCACGTACAATTCGCGGTGTCGGGCGAGTGGCAGGGAGCAGCGCGATGAGCCGCGATCGCGCGCGCCAGGTCCGAATTGTTGCCGCCGCGCTGTGGCTCGCGGTGCCTGCCTTGGCGGCGACGCCGCCCGGTATCGACGCTCCCGGCGGACCGAGCGCCGACAACCCTTCCCTCAATGTGACCCAGCATGCCATGCCGCCGCCCGACGTCGCGGCGAAGCAGGCGGCCCCTTCGGCCGTTAGCGCCAATCCGTTGTGGGCCATTCCGCTGAGCGCGCTGGCGGCAACGCGCAGCCGGCCGCTGTTTACCCCGTCGCGGCGGCCGCCGGCGCCGATCGTTGCCAATGCGCCGGTGGTTGTCCCGGTGCGGCCGCCGCCTCCTCCGGCCGCGCCGGAGCATCCGGACCTCGTGCTGATCGGCACCGTGGCTGCGGGAAACGAAAGCGTGGCAGTGTTCATCGATAATTCGACGCGCGAGGCGGTGCGGTTGCACACCGGCGAGGGCCATATGGGCTGGATCCTGCAGTCGGTGGAACGCCGGGCGGCGACCCTGCAGAAGAACGATCAGACCGAGACGCTGGCATTGCCCAAGCCGACGGTGCAACAGGAGGCACCCGTCGTCTCCGCCTTGCCGCCGCCACCTCCGCCGCCGCCACCGCAGGCACCCGCAGCCGGGCGACAGCCGCAAGCGGTCGGCTGCATGCCCGAGCCGATCGGCTGCTGAGACGGCCCGCTAAATTTCCGGTCGGGCCGCCGCAGCTTTTTGCACAATCGGCCACGGGGGCGATGGAGATTGCGAGCGCTGCCGCGGCATGGCGGTTACCGTCCGTAGGCGAGCATCCTCAAGTTGTGCGTCTAAACTCTATCGACCGCATCCTCGCAGCCTGCTATTTTACTTTTTGGCGACGTGCGGAGCTTCCCCGGGGGCGGCAATTTCCACACCAGTACAACTACCGGGACTGTGACCGCCGTCACGCCGCCGTCGGCATCGATCGTGTAGATTGCATGCTGTCGTACCTCAATGTCAGGGAGGGGAGACGTCATGAAAGCATCAGTCCTGTTGGGTTTCGTCTGTGCCATGGGCCTGTCGTTATTGTCCGTGCCTGCGCACGCACAAGCGACGCGCACGTGGGTTTCGGGCGTCGGCGACGACGCCAATCCATGCAGCCGCACCGCGCCGTGCAAGACCTTCGCCGGCGCGATCTCCAAGACCGCCACGGCCGGCGAGATCAACGTGCTCGACCCCGGCGGCTTCGGCGCCGTGACCATCACCAAGTCAATCACGATCAGCTCGGAGAGCTCCGAGGCCGGCGTACTGGTGTCCGGCACCAACGGCATCGTCATCAGCGCAGGGCCGGCCGACACGGTCATCCTCAAAGGCCTCGACATCGAGGGGCTGGGAACCGGACTGAATGGCATTACCGTTTTGGCGGGACTGCAGGTCTACGTCATCAACTGCCGGATCCATCACTTCATTAACAACGGCATCAACATGGCGAGCAGCACGTCCGGCGCAAGGCTGTTGGTCAAGGACTCGCAGATCTTGCAGAACGGCACCTCGAGTTCGGTTCCGCTCACCGGCGGGATTAACATCAACGGCACCGCCAACGCCGGCATTATCGTCGATACGCTTGTCGACAAAAACCTGAACTTCGCAGTGCAGGCGAGCGGCGCCAGCAACGCGGTCGCGGTCACGCGCACTGAACTCCTTGGGAGCCCGACTGGGATCAACTTGGTTAGCGGCGGTGCGTCCGTCTGCGTCGGCCCGAGTAACCACATTGCTGGCGGCTTCACGTGCACGACGAGCCAAGCGTTTCAGTAGCCAAACCTGACGCGTCGGCTCCGGTCGGGCTGGCTCTCCAAGTCCGTACAGAGGATCGTCGAGCGGGGGTGCGGTCGAAAAGCCACGCCTCCCTCTATTATCGGGTCAATGGCCGTTCGCTTGCGTCGAGCTAGCATGGCGACGCTCTGCGATAATCGGCGTGACCATGAGTGTACCTGATGCACTCGGATGTGTCGACCTGCTTCGCCCCTCCAATGCAGCTACCACTAGCGCAATCGGCGGCGGAGGACCTCTGGCCCGAAGCAGTGTGCGAAAATAACAGCCAACGCATCTGCTGAGTAGAGGGAGCCAACATAGACTTTCGTGCGTTAGCAATCAGCGGATGGATTTCCTGCGACGATCACTGCTAACGCCTCTGACCCGCTTACGTAACGATCATACGGGTACAGCTCCGCCACAAGCAGAAACGGTCCCAGATCCTACTTGGTGCAGTTGCATGGAACATGGTGATCAAGGGAACGCTCGCCCGCCACGAGGGGGGGCGGTTGTGGCAGGGCGACTGCGGTCGATCGATCGATTTTGTGATCTCGTGCGGAAGGACGCGCTACTACGCGAGGTGCTCTGGAAGCCTGACGATGCCGAGCAATTCGTGGCGCTGGTTATGCAGTGAGAAGGATCGCGCCAAGATGGCCGCTGTCACGCGTTATGATGCCAAAACGCCCAATTTCAAATTTAGGCCGGATTCGGAGGCGAAGCAGCGCGCGGCGACCACCTTGGTTCGTGCAATCGCCAGCGCGTGCTTGGGAAAAACCTATGGCCAATCGAAACCTCTGCGGACGGATATATAGCGTCAGCGGTTCTGGGTCGCCATCTGTTCAGGACACCAGCATTCACTATCGTTGAATTGAGTTCTCAATTCTTGCTATGCTTACTTTTATGATGCAACGACTGCCTGACCGCGTTCGGCTGCCATTCAATTTTGATCCGTGTCTGCTGGTGCGTGACCTGCAGACTCTTGCCTCGTTTGACTGGATCAAACATTTCGTTCCGCAAAACTACGAGGGTGATTGGAGCGTGATTCCGCTACGCAGCAAGGCGGACGCGCGCCATCCGGTGATGATGATTTCCGCCGATCCGAGCGCCACGGAATTCGAGGATACGACGATGCTGCGCAACTGCCCGTATTTTCGCGAGGTCCTTCGTACTTTTGAGTGTCCGCTACGTACTGTGCGCCTGATGCGGCTCACGCCGGGTTCAGTGATCAAGGAGCATCACGACGTACAACTGAGTGTCGAAGAAGGTACCGCACGGATACATGTTCCAGTCGTCACCAATCCGGATGTGGAGTTCTATCTGAACGGCTCACGCGTCTTTTTGGAACCCGGCAGCGCCTGGTACTTGCGGCTGACCGATGCGCACAGTGTTTATAACAAAGGCGAAAGCGACCGCGTTCACTTGGTTGTCGATGCGACGGTCAACGACTGGCTAAAAGATTCGCTGGAGGCTGCCGCGTGCCGGCCACAGGAAGCTGCATGAGAGCTGGACTCGCCACCATCGATATGTTCAGCGACAAGATCGGTCAGGTCTTTGTCGTCGATGAGCCCGGTGTTCCGGCGATCGAACTCACGCTCGCCGAAGTTACCCCGCTGCGCAACTTCGCCAATGCGGAGCGCGCACCGTTTTCACTGCTGTTCACGAGCCGTGGCGGTGCCGTCCTGCCGCAGCGGATGTACGCGTTGCGGAATGCGTCCTTGGGTATGCAATCGCTATTCCTTGTGCCAATCGCCGGCAACAGCGTGAGCGCAACCTATCAGTCGATTTTCAACTAACACTCGGCACCACGTTTGTCAGGCGCTACGCCATTCCATTCCTAAATGTATGCCGTCGTCAGAGACCTCGCGAAAGCCTAGTCGACGGTACAGCGTCTGCGCTCGGTTGAATTTCTCGACTGAAAGGGTGACCGATAGTCTGAGGGCGCCCGCCTTTGCGCAAAGCCACCGCATCAAGGTAGTGCCGATACCCTGTCCCCGCCACTCTGGAAGAAGCGCGATATCCATGACGAGGAGCGTGGCGGGTTCGCGGTGGACATAGAGTCGTCCTACCGGCACTCCATTATGCTCCAGTATGTCCCAGGAGGCTTCCGGAAAGTAGGTCCGGTAATGGTGACGTTGAAAGCCGAACTGGCTATCTAAAAAAGCAAGTTTTTGGTCGTCGCTCCAATCCGTAACGATTGCGAGTTCCTCCCAGCGGGTTGATGCATAGAGCCGCCGCAGGAAAGGGATGTCGGCCTCCGTCTCGGGCCGCAGCGCAAAGCCGCGGTCAATCAGCGCCGCCGGTAACGCAAGCGTCCCGTCGGAAGAGGGGGAAGACGCATTCATGCCCGATTCTAGGGTAGCGTAGCCGCAATTGTCATCGGCGGCATTCGCGCATCGATGCTAATCTTGAAGTACAGCGTCAGTTTCGCGACGGGAATACACCCTGTAGCGCGATGCAGAAGTTGAGCGCCAGGTAGGGCTGCATGTTGTCATGCGGCTGCGAGCCACCGGTAACGCCGATGGTAGACGGGGAAAACACCGCATTGATCGTTGGCGATGTGCCGTAGAGACCATCGGGGTTGGATGGCCCGATGGAGGCGCCGCTTTGTGGTGCGGCAGCGTGTTCGGCAGCGCCGCCGGGCGCCACCACTTGGCTGACGACGGTGTGGTTGTGCGCTGGTATTTGACCGCTAATCAGCGTCACCGTGGAGTTGCCTTGAACTTCGCCGATCGAGGTATCGAAGCCGCCGGGACCAAGGCCCCAATGCATCGGCACGTTGCCTTGTAAATTGGGCAGGGCGAATGTGCTCGTGCCGTTGCCGCCGAAGCTGGTGCCAAGGAGGCTAAAGAGAGCGGTATTCTGAGAGATGGGCAGAATCTGACCGTTGCAAGACGCCCAACCAAACGGCGCGAAGGTGAAGCCGAAGCAGCGAATTTCGCCGACAAAGGGTTGGGTCATCGTCGCACTCCTCAATTCTGAGACGGGAAGACGCCAACGAGCGCGATACAAAAGGTAATGCAAAGCGACGGCATCAGATTGGTGTGCGGCAGACTGCCCCCGGCGATCCCGCAGCTGTTAGCTGCGAGTTGCTGCGCTACCAGGGCTGGGTTGGGGCTTGACTGGCTCACCGCATAGAGCGCGGCGTTTGCGACAGTAGGTGTAGCCAGCATGGAGTTGCTTGCGATTGCTGACGCTGTAGCATCGGCGGTGGTGGCGACAAAGGCGTGGTTATGCGATGGGATCTGCTGCTGGGTGAGGGTGACGTCCGCAGTACCGCCCGTTTGGCCGATAACATAAGGCGACAATCCCGGAGCCTCGCCTTGATTTACAGGCAGCTGCGATTGCAGGTTGGGTAAAGCAAAAGTGTTTTGGCCGTCGCCGCCATAGGTGGTGCCGAGGAGCTGGAACAGAGCTGCGTTCTGAGAGATGTCCATGAGTTGGCCATTGCAGAGTGCATAACCCGCTGGTGCGAAGTTGAACCCGCCCATAATGATCTGTCCGAGGTAATTCTGGCTCATAGCAATCGAACTCCAGTTTTCGGACCGCTGCCGCGCGCGCTCAATTGCGCGATGGGAAGATACCTGTCAGAGCGATGCACCAATTAATAACGAGATAGGGCTGCAGGTTTGTGTGCGGCTGTGAGCCGCCCACCAAGCCGACGGTGTTTGGATTGAGCGCGACGGTTGTGCCGGGAGGAGCATAGAATGAATCGCCCGGCGAAACGCCCGCGGGCGTCGTGCTTTGCGCTAGGGCGGAGCCCGATACGGGCCGTTTAGTATTGGCAGCCGACGAGGTACCGCTAAAACTATGGTTGTGCGAAGGAAGCTCATTGATGCCGATCGTTACCGCCTCCTCGCCTCCGACTTGGCCCTGAGTGAACCCACCGCCGAAATGCATCGGAACGCGGCTACGCAGGTCAGGCAGTGCGAAGGTGTTCGTACCATTGCCGCCGTATGTGGTGCCGAGCAGCGCGAATAGCGCGGTATTCTGTTGAATGGATAGCAGCTGGCCGGCGCAGAAGGCCCAGCCCCTCGGCGGGAAGTTGAAGGCAAACGGCTGCACCTGACCAAGAAATGGTTCTGTCATTGGCTCCCCACCAATGCAGCAGTGGACGCGAATTCACTGTCAACGATAGGAGAAGTCGTAAAAATCCGCAACCTTTGCCGAGTCGCTAAGGCCTCCATAAGCGAACGTAAAGTGCCTCTGACGGCTCAAATCCAATAACTGCAATGGGGCAACACGCCCGCGCAGGGTTATAAATCCAAAATACCAATATACCGCGAAGCTCGTGCCCTCTGAAGTAGACTTGGCTTTGACGTGTCCCTCGGAGCCTAATATCCTCGTGTCTTGCGGGGGCGTCATGGGTGGACCCGATAGACGGACGTTTTTGTCGATTTCCGCCGCGGGACTATGCATGCTCGGGTGCAGCGGGTCCGCGGTGGCGTCTTTGCTTCCGGACGCGGTTGCTTTGTCAAATAGATCGCGCCGCGAAATTGCAAACGCTTTAAATTTACGGCTGTTTCTAAAAAACAAAGATGCCTTCGGCCTAGCCGGCGTGATGACCGTGCACCCGGTTGAAAGTGAACCGAACAGATATCCCGCCGCCGCATTGTTCCTGTTTCCTTTCAAGCAGAACGCTTCGAGCGCAGATGCGTCGGCGTTCCTTCCAGGTTCTACCCCTGCAAGCCCTCTGCTCGAGACCGTTGTAATGCCAGCCTCTGGCCTGTCACCGGAGGAGTATCTTTGTCACTTTGTCCTCAAGGCGCCGTGGCAGAACTTTATCGGCTTCACAGTGGGCGCCGTGATCGGGCACGGCATGGAGAAGTGGCCCTGGCACACTAACGTAGCGATAGGTCATGCCAATGTAGGTTTTCGCTGGACAAGTTCTAACTTGAATCATCCATGGTTCGCCGGAAGCCGCTGGATTCCTGATAACGAGCAAGGCAAGGCTTGGCGCGCCCAGGTCATCGAGGGCGTTCGTCGGGCTGCGACAATAGTATTTTGACCGTGTTGGCGTACGGGAGGCGGCTGAGTTGTTGAAGTCCAACCATTGGTCAGTTAGGCGCATACTCACGCGCCTTATTTTGTGCGCGGGCGTGGCTATTGGATTTCCGGCGGCGATGGTCACGCCGGTCCAAGCGTCGTCGTCTTGCAGCGCGGTTAACTCGGGCGCCTTCAATCTGACAAATACGTCCCTCGGAGCGTCAAGCTCTTCGATCCTGTTCGCCTGGGCCGTCGGCGATCAAATCACATTGACGCTGTCGTCCTCTGATGGAATTAGCCGCATCGATGGATTTTATCATGGGTCCACATTTGCCGCGGGAACATTCGGGGCTCTTTCAACGACGACAGTTCCGGCAACGGGCAGCGTCCAAATTGCGTACACGGTAGTCAGTACAGATCTTACGAACGGAATCGCAGTCGATCCCGAGAATAACGACTCGGTAACGGCGACATGTACGCCCGGGCAGGTGCCTACTGTCACCAGCATCAGCCCGACCGCGGGACCGGACGGTGGTGGAACCACCGTGACCATCACCGGAACGGGCTTCATCAACGTCGTTGGGGTGTCCTTCGGACCCACCGCAGCGGCCAACACCGTCAATAGCACCACTCAAATTACTGCCACTGCGCCCGCCGGAAGCGGCACGGTAGATGTGACGGTCTCGACCGGCGCCGGGACTAGCGCCACCAGTTCGGCCGATCAATATACGTACATTCCGGTGCCGACCGTGACTTCGGTGTCGCCAGCGAACGGCAGAACTGCTGGTGGAACAACCGTTACCATCGGGGGCACGAACTTGAACGGTGCGACTACGGTGAGTTTCGGAGGGGTATCGGCGGCCATTATTAGCGACACCGCGACTTCGATCACGGCGACAACGCCAGCGCATGCTTCAGGTACGGTGGACGTAACGGTGACGACACCAGCAGGCGGCACCAGCGCTACAAGCGCCGCTGATCAATTCACCTATTTTGCTCCGCCAACGGTTGTCTCGATTTCTCCAAATGCGGGCCAAACTGCGGGAGGTGTAACTGTCACCATCATTGGGACAAATTTCACTGGTGCGACCGGAGTGAACTTTGGATCTAACCCTGCGACATTCACGGTCAACAGCACCAGCCAGATCACGGCGACGTCTCCGGCTGCCAGCGCCGGCGTAGTCGACGTCACAGTGATGACACCGGGCGGCAGGAGCGCTACCAGCGCGTCTGATCAATTCACTTATGGAGGTTATCGGACGTGGGTCTCGGCGGTGTCAGGCGATGATTTAAATCCCTGCACGACAACCTCGCCCTGCTTGACTTTTGCCGGAGCGTTGGCAAACACGATCGCGGGCGGTGAAATCAACGTTTTAAGCCCGGGCGACTATGGACCGACGACTATCACAAAGGCAATCAGCATCTATAACAACGACGTCGGCGAAGGCGGTGTGCTCGCGGCCGGTACGAACGGAATCGTAGTGCAGGCGGGGGCGACGGACACGGTCATCCTCAAAGGCCTCGACATCGAGGGGCTGGGAACCGGACAAGATGGCATCAAGATCCTCACGGGACTGCAGGTCTACGTTATCAACTGCCGGGTCCATGACTTCAGCGGCAACGGCATCAACATGACGAGCAGTACGTCCGGCGCAAGGCTCCTCGTCAAGGACTCGCAGATTTTGCAGAACGGCACCTCGAATTCAAACCCGCTAACCGGCGGAATTAACATCAACGGTACCGCCAACGCCGGCATTATCAGCGATACGCACATCGACAAGAACCTGAACTTCGCGGTGCAGGCGAGCGGCGCCAGCAACGCGGTCGCGGTCACACGCACTGAACTCCTTGGGAGCCCGAATGGGATCAACTTGGTCAGCGGCGGCACGTCCGTTTGCGTCGGCACGAGCAACCACATTGCCGGCGGCTTCACGTGCACGACGAGCCAAGCGTTTCAGTAGCTAAACCTGACGCGCCGGCTCCGATCGGGCCGGCGCGTTCGCCTCGAATCCTCGAAGGACGGCTCGATCGTGGGATCGAGCCGTCCTTTTCGTCACCAAGGTCGCGGTCCGCCGACGTCGGCGGTCGGCGGCCGCGCCCCGACCCCCTCGAAAGCCGGCGGTCGGATGGGGGCGTGCAGCATCATTGCGCGTTTCTGTATCAGTCTGTCGATGTGTTTGTCCTGGCGCAACCGCCGCGCTGGGCCATCTTCAGCTATCAGCCGAACGCCACGCATGAGTGGGCGATCGGACTGCTCACGACGAAAGACGGAGTTCTCACGGTCCGCAATCGGACTTGTGAATCCCGCAACTTGCGCCCGATCTGTTCCACCGGAAATATCGAGCCGCAGTACACCGTCTCGGGCAAGTAGTGCACGATCCCCCGCCGGGATCGGCGCCTTCTTATCGGGTCACAGCAGAAGCGGTCGAGCCCTGGCAATGTTATTTTTGCTTGTCCGTGGCGGTTGACAACCCGGAATTGACCCGGCCGGAGGAGAATACCATAAAATGCCAGGGGCACTTGCGTGAACTAAGGAACCGGTTACATACATCGTCCACGCAAAGGGACTGCCAAACATGGATTTGCGCGTCGCGCCGCGAAGCTCGAACTTCTACGGGTCCTGAACTGGCACGACCGATCGAATTAAGGTCGCTCACCGAGAATCGGATCGATAGAGCCGCAATAGACGATTTCTGGCGCGTAGTGGACGAGCTCGGGCGGCAACTCGGCCTTCTCATGCGGCTTCACGAGCAATGGTCTGGGGCTGCGGCTAAAACGCAATGCCGCCTTCGCATAGGGATCGCCGTCCATGACAGATGCGTTTTGCGGAAGCGTTTTGAAATTTTCATCGACAAACGTATTCAGGATATCGGGACGGTATTCAAACTGAATTGGCGTCCTGTCCCACGTCGATGCGCGTCCTTTCTCGGCAAAGACTACCGCATGGCCGTGCCGCCAGGGCTGATACCAGGTGTCTTCGCCGAAATAGGAGACAACGCCATCATGCTCGCGCAGCGGACGGAAATGATAGAAATCCCATCGCGACGTAATCTGATCGTCATCCCATTGCGCGAGATAGACTTGGCAGTCGTCGAAAGCGTTGATGCTGTAATAGTCGTAGAACCAGGACAGCGCGAATGCGACGTAGACGTTATGGCGGCGCGATGCGCGATTGAGGTGAAACAGGCGCCCGCCGACGCGCGCAAGTCGTGCCAGGTTTCGCAAAGCCGTGGCCGGATCGAAGACGTTGTCCAGTGTGCTGCCCTCGACGATGAAGTCGAACGCCTTCTCCAATTCGGCCGGAGGCTGGAGCGCACAAAGGTTGAACACGATGTCGGCGTTCTCATAGGCGCTTTGATCGAGGCAATGATAAGTCGCGTCGCTGAATAGCGAATAAAATGCCCGGTCGCTGATGAAGCCGCCATCACGACCGCCGCGGGTTGAGCCATCGATTTCCAAATTTGCGACGTCCACGTCGCGCCGGTTGCCGAGCTCGCTTTCGACCAGCGCGACGGCTTGGCGCGGCGTCAGATAGATAGTTTGCCGGCCGATCGAAAGCAATTTGCCGGTGATCGGCCGAAATCGATGCTCTCGTACGATCAGGCGCGCGGCGTGGCTGGATAATCCCATGCGCTTTTTTACCGGAAAGGCCGCAACGGTCAACCTACAGCGCGCCTGGCTCGATGCAAGGCGTTTTGTTTCACCGCAGTGCGAGATGCAACAGCGGTATGATGCTTGACACCCCGTAGAGCTGTGTTCGCGACGAACCTGAGCGAGTTGGGCTGTTGCAGTTGACGTGCGGAAAGTCGGTTGTGTAGGACTTGAGACCGACAGGTCGGTCCAGTTCGTTAATCGGGCGAGGCCGGCGTCGGGAGATTGAGATGACACGCGGCGACGTCACGTCTACAGACGGGTCGGGCTCGCAAGCCCAACTGAAATTGAAAGTTCTTTGCGTCGGTACCGGCCGCGACGGGACGCAATCGCTCAATCACATGATTGAATATGTTTTTGCCGGAAGCACCCGACATTCCCGACATTCAATGCACGAATACTGCTGCCGGGAATTCTATCAGGCGTTCTGCGATCTGCAGGAAACCGGCGAGGTCGCCCATGCCGCTTCCATTGCGCGGATGATCGCCGATTGTCCCTATGACAGCATCGTCGGCAACGGTTATGCCGCGATCCTGCCCGAATTCGCCAGACACTACGGACGGGGTCTCAAGCTCGTACATCTTCGACGCGACCGTGCCGCCTGCATCGAAAGCCTGATGACGAACTGCGCGATGTTTCCGACCGCGTATCGCTACTACTCGGCGAGCTCAGAGGCGACCGTCAAGCGCATGGCCGCATTCCATTTCGGCGAGATGTCGCGGACTGAATGGGACCGACTGCCGATCACGGAAAAGTTCGCCTGGTATTACGACAAGACCCACGCGCTCGTCCGTCAGCACGCGTCTCTGTTCGAGGCGCATATCGAGGTTGCAACCGAAAGTCTCGAGGACGAGGTATGCCGCCGCGCCATCGCTGATTTCGTTGGCGGTGAGGGGACGCTGCCGCCGAAGACACACCTCAACGCCTCGGTGATTGATATCGCCTCATTCGCAAAGCGGCATCAGCTAAAGATGATTTGGCTGCTCGGTCGGCTAAACATGGAGCAATTGGCCGACGACGACGTGTATGCGCTCAATTATTTTCTCGACAAATACATCGCCTGGACCGGCTATCAGATCACCGAGGCGCCGCAGCTCGGTGGTGCTGCGCCGCCCCCTCCTTCGCAGATCGCCGCCGGTCTGGAACGCGCTCGCCAAATCCTTGAAGAAGGGCTGCGGGATATCGATGCACTTTCCAAGCTCGTGCGCGATCGCGTCGAAAAATACAGACAGTAACGGCCACATAGCCCGGTTACGTGGGGCCCAAGGGCTTGCCACGTGCCTCGATACTCCGAAAGGGTCGAGGCAAGTGGAGCGGAGTGCATTACTCAGAATTCTGGTCATGGCAAAGCTACGCTCGCCAATGCGCTGGCGCGGCCATGGCCCCGCACCCGAGGCTGGGTTGGTTCGCCGCACAGGAACTAGTAGTGGCCATCAGTTTTGAAACCAGACCGCGTATCCGCATCGATGTGAGTGGTGCGTTCTGGCGCCAAACCTCTGCTCGCGCTCGCGATCTTTTTTTGGCACAATCGACAACGGGATTCTGACATCACAATCAGCGCGGCGATAAATGTTCGCGCTATTCATCGCGGGTCGACCACGAGTCCATGCTGAGCTGGCTGAAAAGACCGCGACACCACGGCGCAGATCCGACAAAGGTCTATATCTACCACGGCGCTCACGAACACGAGGGCATCTATGCCGAAAACGTTGTGCAATACTTGGAAAGCGAGGACGTGTTGTGCCGGAGCCTCACGCTGCGCCCCGACGGGTTACGGCCTGAGCTGCAGCTCTGCATCGATGATCGCGCCACCGCCGTCGTCGGCTTCAATTCAACGCTCGATCACTCCTGGCTTCAATCGGGCAGCTTTCTGACGGCTGCCGAGCAGAACCGAATTCCCGTTGTACAGTGGATCCTCGACCATCCCAGCAGCCGGTGGCACGAGTTTTATGCTTCCACCATCACGAATAGTCGCTTTCTGCTTAATACCGAGTACGAGCGTCAGTATTTTGAAACTTATTGCCTACCTGGCGCGGCGACCGCGGTGATGGGCGGCGTCGGCCCGAACCGCCGCTCGCGCATCGCGATGCTGACGCAGCGCGAATTCATGCAGCGACGCTTCGCCTGCATGATTCCGCTCAGCCTGCAGCGCGTCCGCGGTATGGCGCAGAACGAGGAGGCGCTGAAGGCGCTGGACCCACCGCTCAACGAGGTTGCTCGCGAGGCGATCGGCAGCGCCCGGTTCGACCTGACCGGTCCACTGCATCCGCACCTCGTCGCCGCTCTCGCAGCGCACCACATCGAAGTGGCACCCGCAATCTTCAACGCGGTCTGTCACATTATCGAACAATCGGTGCAGACGTGGCGCCGGCTGAGAATCTTCTCGATAGCGCGGGATTTTCCGGTGCTGGTGCAGTCCGACGATAGCGCCAAGTTCTATTTCAACGCCGGTACTGCAGCGCTAGAGACGAACGTTACCATGCAGTTCACGCTGGCACGGATTCCGAGTTGCCGCAGCCTGCTCAGCGTCAGTCCGGTTAACGACATGATCCACGACCGCACCATGAACGCACTGAACGCTGGCTGCGTTCCGATTTTGGAGGACAGTCTCGCCGCCCGAAGCATCTTCCGGCATGGCAAGAACGCGCTGTTGTTCCGCTACGACGATGGCAGCATCGAGGAATGCCTCGACATCGTCTGCAATCAGCCGCAGCGCGCCTACGAGATCGCCCGGGCCGGCATGGCGTTGCGCGACCGACCGCAATTGCGCTTCGGCCGGTTTCATAACATTCTCGATCTGGCGCGCCGCAACATCACGGTGATGAAAACGTAACGCGCGCTTGAGCGAACAGGCGCTCGATCGTCGCCGCCAGTGCTGGTCGCCACTACGGCGGCGTAAGCCGAAGGTCTTGCCGATAGCCGGCTCTCGGCGGGCCGCGCGGTCGCGTCGCCGTACTGCGTCGTTGTCGGCGAGATAGTGCCGGGCCTGCCTGTTCGGTAACGTCACGCGTTGACGCTGCCTATGAGGGTACCTACAAGGGAACCGCCTGACGGCGTTCGGACCTAACTGGCGCGACCTTCGGCCGATCTCAGCGCGTGCCCCATGCCAGCCCAGGATTTCTGCGATCTCTATCCTCGCTTCCTGGAAACGTCGGAAACGGTGCCCGCGCCGTCGCGGTTGAATGCGCGGTGGCGAGCCATGATCGGCTGGAACGAGACAATCCTCGCCGGCCGCCGGGTTGTCGATCTGGGCTGCCATGACGGGCGCTGGAGCTTTGCCGCGCTCAAGGCCGGCGCCGCTCACGTCACCGGCATCGAGGCGCGGCCGCACCTGATCAGGAAGGCAGAGCAGAATTTCGGCCATTATGGTGTACCGACCGGTGCCTATCGGCTCGTCACGGGCGACGCCATCGAAGTGCTGCGCGGGCTCAAATTGGGCACCGTCGATGTTGTGCTCTGCCTCGGGTTTTTCTATCACACCCTGGAGCACATGCGGCTCCTGCTCGAGGCGCGACGGCTCGGCGCCGAATATGTGATCGTCGATACCAGCATCTCGCCAGCATCGGAGCCGATCGTCGCGCTCGCCTTCGAGGCGATCAACGATCCGCGCAATGCGGTCGACTACGGCGAGACCGGTGCAGGCAAGGCGCTCATTGGCGCGCCGTCGAAGTCTGGCCTGCTCGCGATGTTGGATTACGCCGGCTACCAGGCCGAATTCTTCGATTGGCAGCACAACGCGGTCGACGACTGGACCGCCATGCCGGACTATGCCGCGCAGCTGCGCGTCACGGTGCGGGCGCGGCGGCGCGAGCCGTTGCTGCACTCAACGTCGACGGCGTCTGCAACACCATCGGCGCGCGCCCTTTTCATCGATCTCCTGATCCGCAGCCTGGTCGACGGCATCTATGGCGAACCGATGCCGGGGCCGTGGCGCGCTGGCAACAAGTTCGACCGCGGCGAGCGCGCGCCCGGCCTGCTCGGCCCGGCGGCCGCTCACACCATGGTTGGCGTCGACCGATTGAATAATCTGCGCGATCTCGCGCAAGCCGCGCTCGATGAAGACATTCCCGGCGATTTCATCGAAACCGGCGTCTGGCGCGGCGGCTGCTGCATCTTGCTGCGCGGCATTCTCGCCGCCAACGGCGCGCGCGCCCGCAAGGTCTACGTCGCCGATTCGTTTCAGGGCGTGCCGCCGCCGAAGCCCGACCTCTATCCGGCCGACCGCGGCGACACGCTGCACCAGCATGCGGAGCTCGCCGTGCCGCTTGACGCGGTCAAGGCCAATTTCGAGCGCTACGGCTTGCTCGACGATCAGGTGGTGTTTGTCGAAGGCTTTTTCAGCGACACCTTGCCGTCGTTGCAATGCGGGCCCTTGGCGCTCATTCGGCTCGACGGCGACCTTTACGAGTCGACCGCGCTTGCGCTGCGCCACCTTTATCCGAAGCTGTCGCCGGGCGGCTTCGTGATCGTCGACGACTTCGGCGTGTCGGCGCCATGTCGCCAGGCAGTGTACGATTATCGCGACCAGCACGGCATCAACGCCGCGATCCATACCGTCGACCGCAGCGGCGCGTGGTGGCGCAAGCCGTCATAGGCCGTATTTCCATGCAGAAAAATCTGCTGATCCTGCGCGCGAGCCCCAATTGGCTGAGCTTCGACATCGAACGATCACGCGAATTTCTCAGGGCGGTTCACCTGCCTGAGGATCTGATCGTCGCGTTTGCCGCGCTGTGGGACAGCCATTTCAAGCTGGATTATCGCGGCGTCCGGGCGCAGCTGAAGTCGCTCGCGCTCGAGACCTACGAAGCCGTCCACGGAGCGTCGCTGGTCCGGCATCAGAACTGGGACGGTACCGTACCGCCCGACGGCCGCGTTTCTTTCGTCGATGACGACGACTGGATGGCGCCCACGTTATTCGAGGGCCTGCCGGCACAGGGCCGCGGCGAGGACGGCGTGCGCTGGGGCTCGCTGCGGCTCGGCCGGGTTTTTGCGCCCGGTGGCTATGCCGTGCCGATCATTCAGCGCCGACCCTTCGATCGTACCGTTTATACCAATAATTACGCCGTGACAGCTCAGGCGCTGCAACGCCTTGGGCGCGCGGCGTTATTCGAGCACGATGCCGCGCAACGATCGTTCGACCGGCCGGATTTTGCACTTGCCGCCTCGCAGCGGTATTTGTCGTGCGCGGTGAAGCATCCGTGCTGCACCATGTCGGTCAACTATTTGATGTCCCAAGACGGTTTCCGTGCTGATCCGCGTCGCGAAATGGCCGTGTTCATGGCGGCACTGGACGGGCTGTCGCTCGACGCCTTGGAAGAATGGCTGAGGCAGCCGCTCGCGCGATTTCGCCAGATAATGAGCGATGCGGCTCGCCCCCGCTGAGGATTGGCCGTTTGAATCGATAAGCGAATGATGTTGCACTTTCGCGCGGGCGCCTGATTATAAGGCCCGTGATGCAGCCAAAACCGCAAGACCGCGCCGCCGCGCTTTACCTGGATCTTCTCGAGCAGACGCTGACCGGCGCGATTCTCGAAGATGTTGGCTTTACGCCGGGAAATCCTCCGCCCCCAGTGCCGCCGGTCTATGATCAACAGTCGCGGCTTTTTGGCCGCGACTGGCCAAGTCATGCCCATACCATGATCGGCCTCACACGGCTGCGCCATTTGCGCAACTTGATTATGCAAGTACTCGCTGAGAACATTTCTGGCGATTTCATAGAGACGGGCGTCTGGCGCGGTGGCGCTTGCATCTATATGCGCGCCGTGCTGGCGGTTTACGGCGTGACGAATCGTCGGGTCTGGGTAGCCGATTCATTCGAAGGGTTGCCAGCGCCGAATTCGGAACTCTATCCGGCCGATACCGGCTCCGCGCTGCACCAGATTCGATATCTCGCCGTTTCGTTCGAGGAGGTGCGAAAAAATTTCGCCAGATACAACATGTTGGACGATCAGGTGATGTTCTTGAGGGGGTGGTTCAATGACACGTTGCCTAAGGCTCCGATCCAAAAGCTTGCAATCCTTAGGCTCGATGGCGATCTCTACGAATCGACGATCCAGGCCCTGCAGTCGCTTTACCCTAAGCTAACGCCGGGTGGATTTATCATCATTGATGATTATCATGATTTGCCAGGATGCCGCAAAGCCGTTGAGGACTTTCGTGCTCACAACGCGATTACCGATGTTCTCGAAGACATCGACGGCCAGGCATCATTTTGGCGCAAGCGAGCGTGAGTTTCGCGGCCGCGCAATCGGGCTATTGAGGGTTAGACGCCGAATCGGTAGGCGAACTGCTCGATATCGCGCGCGTAGCGCTCGGCGACAATCTCCGCCGTAATCGGCGTGTAATATTCGGTGTAAGGCGCGTGCTCCGATCCGTTGGTGCGCGGCAGCTTGACTGGCGGTAGACCCAGACGGCGGCTGACTTCATCGAAATCGTCCTGCAGGCGCTCGAACCGACCGATGAAGTCAACGATGACGGTGCCGTCGTCGTCGACCAGATAATCGAGCTGATTACGAAAGATGTTCTTGCGGCCGTCGCTGTCGATGATTTCGTCGTCGCAACGCAAGAGAAACTCTTCGAAGCTGTGCGCATGTGTGAGCACGTAATCGAAGAACTTGTTTGGAGGATGGCCCGGATCGACGTATGGCCTGGCGTTGTCGATCAAGGACCACCATGACACCAGGCGATCCCAAGGATTACGGACGAAGCTGAATTTGAAGCAAGCGGCCCAAGTCGCGGGGTCGTAGGCCTGGCGCAGCTCGCGCGCTAGAAAATGCTTGCGAGGATCGGATATATTGCTGCCCAGCGCTTCGCGCACCGAATTGCCTCCGGTTTTCTGGACGTGGACGAAGATCCAGGACGGTGCCGCGGCGTTCATCGGACTAGCGGCTCGGCGCCATGTCCTCTGCAACTGTTGCCGCCTCGATGCTGTGGCAATGATCATCGAATTCTAAACGCGCAGCATCGAGCCGATCCAGCAAGTACTTGCTTTCACCGCGCGCGCAGATTTCCAGAAAGACGCGGTAGACATGGCGTGCCAATTCAGAAACCTCCCAGTGATATTTGGTCTCGTCCCAGGTCGCGTGCTCGTGGTACAGTTCCTGCGTCAGAAATTGATCGACCGCGGCTTCGGTGCGCGGAGACCGGTCGGGCCACTTCATGCCGGTCTGCCGGACGACGCGATCGACGTGATGCCGCCAATCCTGCAGCAATCCGTTGTACGTTAGAAAATAACGCGGTATGCCGCGCGAATAATATTCTGCATCAAGGACGTGCCTCAACCACAGTCGAACCGACTTTGAGATGGCAAAGTTTTCTCGGCGCTGCAGCGATAGCGCCACTTCCAGCGGATTGCGCACGGGGAGCGCGGCGACAGCTCTGACACCGAGACTGGCCAAAATCGACAAGGTGTAGGGTGCGAACCGGCAAATGCGCGGATCCTTGAGAACGATCACCGGCGCGTCACCAAATTCGTCGATCAGTACGGACTTGATCTTCGCTGTGTGCTGTGCCGCGGCTGGAGAGTGCGACCATGGTAAGTCGAATTTTCGCCAGTCGTGCCAGCAGGAATCTGCGGCGGCCAGAAATTCATCATGGGCCTCGACCATGCTTTGGGCTTCGAAGAAGCCCTTCAAGTTGTGTGGATGCGGCCCCATCAAGGTCCTTTTCGGCGCCGCCACACCCAGACCGTTGAACACGCCGGCCAAGGCCGAGGTGCCGCTGCGATGCATGCCGAGCACCAGGATCGCCTGCCGGTCCTGTGACAGCATTGCGGTTGCGGCGGTGGCGTCGCGACCGGATAATTCCAGGGCCGCCAAACCGCTCTTTGCCTCGGCAAGATCAGCATCCCAGTCGAGCGCAGCACGAAATTCGGCGGCAGCCGCCGCAGTATCACCGAGCAGACGGTGCGCCCTGGCGCGTGCCAAGTGAAAGCTCGGCCGCTTATCCGCCGGGGGTTCGCCGGAGTCGCGCAACCAGGCGCCGGCAACCGCCAAGAGCCGCTGTGGCGCGGCCTCGTGCGGTGCACGCTGGCGGGCCATGCGAGCCACCGCCGCCGCGGCCTGAAAGCGACGCTGGCGAAATTCGTCCTCGGCGAGGTCGACCAGTGCGGCGCAGACTTGATCGGCGGGACGTGGCGAAGGCGTTGCCCACAGACTTCGGTCGAACGACGGATCGAGCGGCAGCCCACGGACCGGCTCAACGATGGCCCGCGCCAGGTGCGGCAGGACCGATTGCGGCAGCGACCCGATATAAGTGCGATGCCGCGGTGCAGGTGCGCGCCATGGCTGACGGCGGATGGCTTGGTATTGCCGGTCCCATTCCGCCAGGTTTTGCTGCAACGTGCGGAAGTTCTGATTGGTCGCGATGCCACCGTGGATCTGATGAAACGTGGCCTCGCCGAGCAGGATGACGAGCTCGCTGTCCGGCAGCTCGATGGCCCGCGCCAGCGCATCGGGATTGACATAGCCGCCGCCGGGCAGGTCGAAGCGCTCGTCGAAGCCGCCCAGCCGGTTCCACATGTCGCGGCTCACGAAGAGCGCATTCGACTCTTCGATTTGTGAGAACCAGCCGTCGACCGAGCCTTCGTCGAAGGCGCCAATTTCAAACAGCCGGTAACCGTCCTGCGGCCAGCCGATCGAGGCCAGCATCTCGTCCTCGCGCTTCTGGCTATATCCTGCCTCCATGGACCAACGCTGCAAGTCGCGGCCGAGGTACCAGCCGAGCGTGACGACGACCGCGTTCGGATAAAGCGCGGCTCCGCGGCGGGCAAAGTGAAGCACTCCCGGGGTGGCGATGCGGGCGCCATCGATCATGACGCCGATGATCTCGCCCCGCGCCTCCTTAAGCCCACGATTGATTGCCTGCGCTGGCGAGGGCGACGCCGGATCGATGCGCAGCAGGCGGAAATTGCCAGACAGACCCTCGAGCACCTTCGCGTCGAATGGAGGTGTCGAGCCATTGTCGACGACAATGACCTCGTAATCATCGGCGCCGATATGGCGCTGGTAGGCGGCCGACAGCGAATAAAGCGTTCGTGGCGCCTCGCGTGCCATATTGTGCACGACAACGATTACTGAAAGCTCAGCCCGATTGCGCCGCCGGAACATTCACTGCACCGATAAAAAGCAAGTAATTGTGGGTAACATAACTGTATCACGCGGACCAGTCCGGCATATTCGGCCAAGCTGAAAGTTTATGCCATCAGGCGAGCTTCTATAGCCTGGCGGCGCTAGAGCGCAACGGAAAATCCGCGCCCGACGTAATGATCGCTGAGCCGAAAACGATCCTTGACGAGTTCAGCTGCGCCGCGCCAGATCACGGCGAAGCGATGATCGATTTCGACCTTGTCGATGACGCCGGAGCGATGTCCGCAGACCAGCATCAGCTCACACAGCAGAGGCGACATCAGCGGCTGGTCGGCCCAAGCGTCGGCCGGCCAGTTCTCGGCATGACCCCACGCCCAATCCTCGATGATGTAGGCGCCGCCAGCGCGTAGATACGGAAACACAGTCTCGAAGGCGGCCTTGGTCGCCGCGTATTGGTGCGAGGCATCGTCGATGATCGCGTCGATCGGTTCGCCGCTGAAGTCGCGCTCGATCGCGGCGCGGATGCGATCGTGATCGTTTTGCGCAACGCCGAGATGGACGCGCACGGCGTCGTCAAGTTTGTTGCGGGCCAGGTAACGCGTCAAAAACGGCGCCTCTGGCTGGATGTCGAAAACGACGAGCCGCTTTAGATTGTAGCGATGCTGCCAATAGATGGCGCTGCCGCCATCGAGGATGCCGATCTCGATCATAGATCGCGGACGAACACGCCGGAGCGCCTCATCCATCGCGGCGACGAAAGACGCAGCCTTGTGAACGTAAATGACGTCGTCGTTGCTCGCCGGCGGCCGATCGAGGCCAGCGCGGAAGCGCAACTCGATATCGCGAATGCGAAGCGTTGCGTCTTGCTCCAAGCCTCTCCCCGTCAGACCAGCGAAGCGATTCTCGCCCTCGCTTTTAAGCCAAAATGGACCGTGGTGGCAGGCTCAAGGAGCGAGCGAACTGCAGGGGCCGCTGAGCGGCTATCGGCTATGGCCAACGTCAGCTGCTCGGGTCAAGCTACGCATCCATCCTTCCACCGTACTTTCCCAAGTAAATTGTTCTGCTCTCCGTCGACCTTTCAGAGCGAGAGAGCTGGCCAATCCCTGATCCTCTATGATCGCCGCCAGAGCCTGCTCGATCGCGTCCACCTCGGGCGCCACAATCAGTCCCGCTTCCGCAACGACCTCGGGTAGGGCGCCGCCGTTGGAAACGACGACCGGCACACCACACGCCAAAGCCTCCAATGCCGGCAAACCAAAGCCCTCGAAGTGGCTGGGCAGACAGAACACCGCGGCCGAGCCCATAAGTGCGGCCAGTTCCCGATCGGTTACATTCTCGAACAATACCGGCGATGGCCCGGCACTCGTTTTCAATTCGGCAAGCCGTTGAGCCGTATCGATTTCAGCCTCAGTCCTTTGCGTTACGAGCACTAATCGATGCGGCAAACCTCGTGAAGACAGACGTGCCACCGCACGTTGGAGCAACGGAAGGTTTTTACCGCGGAAGAGCGACGCGACAGAAATGATGTAAGGTCGATCGTCGTTGGTTTGCGATGCAACCAGTTCACGGCCGCCGCCGAGACCTGGTTGAAAGACGCTCAAATCGACCCCTGGTGGCACCACGTCGACGCGATCGGAGCTGACGCCGAGCTGGGCAATATTTCGAGCCGACGCAAAGGAGATTGTGAGCACGCGTGTCGCTTGTCGGACCGCTTGCTCCGTCGTCGAGACGATCAGCGACAGGAATGCGGGATTGATATCGGCGGCCAAACTGGGCTCGACCCATCGGGCTTCCCAAATAAGCGCGACCACGGGTTCATGAACGGCTATTGCGCCAGCGTGCCCATTTGCAAGCCAGACGTCAGGGCGAGGGGTGACTGTATATTCACCTAGATCTTCGACGACGCAGGCCCGGCGACGAAGGTGTTCTACTCCAGTGCTCCAGATTCGCCCCCCGCCAGTTCCTCGGTCGAGCCGAGCCAAGTTCGCATTGACCCCCACCCGCAAAGAAATCTTCGAGGAGGCGAATCCCGATTCGTTCGACTGAGAAGTCTTGCCGGGGGAAAGGGCAGCGATGAGCCTCTTAAACATTCCCGTACTGTTCATTTATCCAACACTAGGCCCCTTACGTGCAGGAGCCTTTGTCCATATTCGACGGTCTCAAGGCACTCTTTAAGCGATCGCCTACGTGGGGTCCGAATGGCTACTTTAGCCGCTCAGTTGAGTGCCGAGGCTTGCAACGTCACGCCAATGCGGCTACCACCGCGGCGCAGAGGCCGACGGCGGCTATTCTCGACGGAGCCGATGTGAACCGCAAGATTCTGATCATGGGTCTGCCCGGCGCCGGCAAGACCACGCTCGCCAACGCGCTGGCGCCGCTTTTGAATGCCGTGGTCTTCAACGCCGACGCCGTGCGCGCCAACCTGTCGCGCGACCTCGGCTTTTCCCACGAAGACCGGGTCGAGCACGCCCGCCGCATGGGTTGGATGTGCGACCGGGTGGTCGAAGCCGGCGGCACCGTGATAGCCGACTTCATCTGTCCGACGGAGCAGACCCGCGCCGTGTTCGGCGAGGCTTTCACCATCTGGCTCGACCGCATCGAGCAAGGCCGCTTCGCCGACACCAACAAGATGTTCGTGTCACCGATAAAATTCGACCTTCGCGTCGACTCGGAAGGCACGCCGCAATATTGGGCCGAGCAGGCGCTCGCACTGCTGCGCCCGGCATTCGATCCGCAAAGGCCCACCGCGTTGTTCATCGGCCGCTATCAGCCGTTTCACGGCGGCCACCAGCGTTTGATTGAAGAAGGCCTGCGCCGGGTCGGCCAGGTCTGCATCGCCGTGCGCGACACGCACGGCACCGACGCCAAGAACCCGCTGCCGTTTTTTGCCGTCAAGCAGCGTATCGAGACGGCGCTGTCGGCCTTTACCGGACGTTTCGTGGTGGTGCCGCTGCCCAATATCACCAATGTCTTCTACGGCCGCGACGTCGGATACAACGTCGAGCGCATCGTGCTCGACGAGGCGACCGAGGCGATCTCCGCTACCAAGATCCGGAATTTGAGCGCGGCGCCCGGCTCGCGCTGAAAGCCGTGCTCTAGGAGCTTCGCCGCGGCAGCAGTAAGGGCGCGCCGATGACCGCGGCTGCATGGCGGTGGTCTGCCCCGAGATAGAGCCGTTCTGCATGCGCGCTCTGCAGAGCTTTGCCGCGCCATACCACGCCGTCGCCGACGGGCACATCGTCGTATCGCGCCGCTATCTCGGCATCGACGACAGGTCGCAGCGCTACGAGATCGTAATCATTTTGCCGCAACAATCATAAGGGCATCCCCAGCGACATTTCAGGAAGCGTTAACCTTGCTGCAGCGGCCGATCTTTTCGTCTCGCCGACAGGGCGCGCCAACGGGGAGCGGACGGTGACTTCTCGCGATGCCAAAGCCGTCGACCTTCAACACGCGCAGTGCCTGGCGTCGCTCGATATCTTTGTGATCGCCGGAGGGCTCGGCACTCGCATCGGTCCGGTCCTGGGTGCCACGCCGAAATTGTTGGCGCCGATCTCCGGGCGGCCTTATCTCGCGCATCTGTTCGATTGGCTGCGGCGGTTTGGCGCCAAACACGTCGTGCTGGGTCTCGGGCATCAGGCGCAGGCAGTGGTCGATTTTCTCGACCGGGATAAGGCCGCGACGGCCGGTCTCGACGTGGTGCCGGTGGTCGAGCCGCGGCCCCTCGGCACCGCCGGTGCCGTCCGCTTTGCCCGCGGGCAATTGCGCAGCGATCCGGTTCTGGTCATGAACGGCGACAGCTTTGCCGACGCCGATCTGTGCGCTCTGGTCGTGCACCACCGCGACGCCGGAGCGAAGGCGACGCTGCTTTGCGTCGAGGTCGACGACGCCGGCCGTTACGGCCGCGTCGAGATCGACGCCGGCGGTCGCATCGGCGGCTTCATCGAGAAGGACTTGAATTACCGCGGGGCAAGCCCGATCAGCGCCGGCGTCTATCTGTTTTCCGCCGCGCTGCTCGACGAGATCGCTGCCGGCGGCGCCGTCTCGCTCGAACACGACGTCTTCGCCGCCGCACCGCCCGGATCGTTCGCAGCGCTGGCCGGTCGCTTCGCCTTCATCGACATCGGCACGCCGGAATCGCTCAAGGCCGCCGAGCGCGTCATCGGCGCCAGGCTCGCCGGCACCGAGGCGGGAGGTCGATCGGCATGATCATCAGCCGCACCCCGTTCCGCATTTCGCTGTTCGGCGGCGGGACCGACTATCCGACCTGGTTCCGCGAGCACGGCGGCTCGGTGATCGGCACCGCGATCGACAAATATTGCTACATCAGCGTACGCCATCTGCCGCCGTTCTTCGAGCACAAGTCCAAGATCGTCTATTCCAAGGTCGAGCTGGTCCGCGACGTCGCCGAGATCGAGCATCCGGCGGTGCGCGGCGTGCTCACCGACATGGGTGTGACCGAGGGCTTGGAAATCCACCACGACGCCGACCTGCCGGCACGCTCCGGGCTGGGCTCGTCGAGCGCGTTCACGGTCGGGCTCCTCAACGCACTCCACGCGCTCAGCGCGCGGATGATCTCCAAGCGCGACCTCGGCCGCGAAGCGATCCGCATCGAGCAGGAGGTGCTGAAGGAGGATGTCGGCTGTCAGGATCAGATCTGGGCCGCCTACGGCGGCTTCAACCGCATCGATTTCCATCCCGACGGCGGCTTTTCGGTCATGCCGTTCATCTTGCCGGCGGCGCGGCGCGCCGAGCTCGCCCAATCGCTGATGCTGTTCTTCACCGGCTTCTCGCGCTTCGCTTCGAATTTCGCTGGCGATCAGATCAAAAACATGAACAGCCGCAAGAGCCAGCTGCGCATGATTCGCAGCATGGTCGACAGCGCCGCCGATATCCTGCTCGATCCGAAGACGCCGCTGCGCGAACTGGGCGAGCTCATGCACCAGTCCTGGCAGCTCAAGCGCGAGCTCGCCGACAGCGTCTCCAATTCGCAGATCGACGAAATCTATGAGGCCGGCCGCCAGGCCGGCGCGGTCGGCGGCAAGCTGTTGGGCGCCGGCGGCGGCGGGTTCATGGTGCTGTTGGTCGATCCGGAAAAGCGCGACGCCGTCCGCGAGCGGCTGCGCAAGCTTATCCACGTCAATGTCGGCCTCGACGACGATGGCAGCAGGATCGTCATCTATCAGCCGGACCGGGCCTGATGCGTGGAGACGCGCAAGAATCACGAAGTGAAGGAGCGGCGTGCCGACGAGCGCAGCGTCTTCCGACACCGTCCCGGACGTCGGCGCCGTTCTGATTATCGGCAAGGCTGTCGGCCACGTGGCACGGCATTTTGACGGCGGCTTTGCCGTTCAATTCATCGAACGGCAGCCGGTCGTGGTCGGACTGAGGTGAGGGCACCGTGATGGTCGCGCTTCTGGCGCGACTTCAGCAGCCTTGATCGCAACGGCGCGGGCGGACTTCGCGTGGTTCAGGCCGGGGCGCCTTTTGCCGGCGCGGCGAGCACCGTCATGCCGAATTCGACGTTCAGCGCCACCATGCTGGCGCGGCATTGCGGACAGCGCATTTGCTGCATCGTCTCGACGAACTGCTTCATGGTCGTCGGCAACTTGCTCTCATGGACCCAGTCATGACCGCAAGTCCGGCAGCGCACCGGCAATCGGTTAATCCAAACTCCGCTCATTATTGGTTCCTAGGCAACTGAAGGCGCACCCCCGCGCCTCGGGTCGTCAACAAGGGAACTCTTGCACAAAAATCCGCCGAAGAGATTTAGGAACGGTAAAGGGCGTCATCGCAATGCGGCCTTTAGGACGAGGCGCGACTTAAGGCTGGGCCGCCGTTTCGGAAAAATGGGGTGCTAATAAGCGAGGTTCGACGCGGACTTTCGACTATGAGGGTCGCCTCTTGGACATTCTAGACGATGCTGCCAGGGCGCGGTCGAAAGAAATTTGAACTTTTTTAATTAGTCAGGAAATACCTGACCAATATATCTAACAAGTTGAATATTTGCCGGTAAAGGCAACCCGAGGTCTGCTCCATTTAACTCAACTTTCAGCAGCAGAAGCCCAAGATGACGTGCTTTCTTATGGCTGAAATTTGAACGCCGGAATTGGAATCGCAAGTCTACCCCGTGTCCAGGAAGGGCACCATGGAAGTTGCTGGTTCGCTGATCGCCGAGCTCGAAGATGCGATCCAAGGTGGTTCGAGAGACAGGCGCGTCGATACTCTTCGCCGCGTTACCGATCTCTTTCTCTGCGATGCTGATCGCCTCAACGATCAGCAGATCGAGGTATTCGATGAGGTGCTCGGCCGTCTGATAAAGAACGTCGAAGAAAAGACGCTCGCCGAGCTCAGTCGTCGCCTTGGCCCAGTCAATAACGCGCCGATCGAAGTCCTGCGCAAACTGGCCGGTGACGACAATATCACGGTCGCCGAGCCGGTCTTGATCCAGTCGCCGCGCCTCAGCAGCAATGACCTCGTCGAAATCGCCAACACGAAATCGCAGGCGCATTTGTTGGCGATCTCCGGCCGGGAGCGCCTCGATGTGACGGTTACCGACGTGTTGGTTCAGCGCGGCGACCAACAGGTCGTCCGCCGGGTTGCTGGAAATTCGGGTGCGCGTTTTTCCGACGCTGGTTATGCAACGCTCGTCCAGCGCTCGGAAAAGGACGAAAAGCTCGCAGAAAGAGTGGGGCTTCGGCTCGATCTTCCGCTGCAGCTGCTCCGCCAACTACTGGCGCGTGCCGGTGAAGCCGTGCGAAAACGCCTGCTCGCGGTCGCCGGGCCGGAGATGCGTGAGCAGATTCAACGGGCCCTGGCGGCAGTCACGGAAGAGATCGGTTGCGAAGCCAGCATGGATCGCGAGCAGGACTACGCGCAAGCCAAGCGGCGGGTCCTGGCCATGCGCAATCAGGGAGAGCTCAACGAAGCCGCGGTACTCGAATTCATCCGCAACAATAAATCTGCTGAGCTGATCGCGGCGCTTGCGCTGATATGCGCAGCGCCATTCGAGTTGATGGTCAACCTTGTGCAGAGCCAGCATCGCGAAGCCATTCTCATCCCGTGCAAGGCCGCTGGGTTGGATTGGCCGGCTGTCCGCGCCGTCTTGAACGGCAGAGCCGTCGGCGGCGCCGTGTCGGATCACGATCTCGAACACGCACGGGCAGAATACAACAAGCTGACGCAAAGCAGCGCCCAGCGCGTGCTGCGGTTCTGGCAGGTCCGGCAGTCGGCGACAACGACCGCCGCTACCGCGTCGTGACCGTGGCCGACATCGTAGCGACGGCGACGGGGCTGCTATGAAGAAATTTGAAGAATTGCCGGGGAATCATCAAGCCTTGATGCTGGCGAAGCTCGCGCTCGAGATGAGCGCGCAAAACGTGCCGAACATCCATCATCTCGCCAAGGCGCAAAAAACCGACGTGATGGGGGTGTGGCGCATAGTCTGCCGCAAGGCAGGCCAGCCGCTATGCACAATTCCCATCGCGGCAATGTACGAAACCTCGTAAGCAGAAACGGGTGAAACCATGGAGACGTCGGGCGCCATCGAATTCTGGGTCACCGACAAGGGCCGCATCCGGCTGTTCACGGTGGTCGAACCGGACAAGGCCAAGGCGCAGCAAATTCTGCACCGCAGATTTCCGGATCTCGAGTTCGCGACCTGGCAGCCACTGCCCAGCGGGCTTATCAATGCGCTCAAATTGCCGGCGGGCGAAGTTCTTGAATGGGCGCCGCACAATCGTTGGTCGGCACGATAGGCCGTCACGGCTGGCCGGCGCCTAGTCGGCGAGATTCTCGACGGTTCGGTCCTGCCAATTGCGGTCCGGCGACAGCGAACGCAACTCCTTGAGCGCTTCAGTCTTGGTCTGCGTCACCAGCGGCACAATGGCGGGTTCGCCCTCGCCGTTCGCCGGCTGGCAGCTGAATTCGAGCCGGATGTCGTTCGGGTCGATGACGTAGATGGAGAAAATCCCGGGCAGGATTTCGAGCGGCCCGTCATAGGGAACCTTGGCGGCCTCGAGCCGCGCGCGGATGCGCGCCTGGCTCTGTGGCGACACCGCGAACGACACGTGTTGCATATTGCCAAGCGCGTTGCGGTCGCCCTTGCCCTTGGCGCCCTTGGGCATCTCGAAAAAGGCGAGCAGCGCATCGCGGCCCATGTCGAAAAAATAATGGCGGATCTCCTCGAACGGCGGATTGCCGCGATTGCCGGGCCCGCTGCCGAGCCCAGGCGGCACCCGCATGGCATGAACGAGCCGCATGCCGAGCACGCCGACATAGAAGTCGACGGTCATCTTCATGTCGTCGGTGTTCAAAGCGAGGTGATGGACGCCGTAATAGCGGATGTCGTTCTCGGTCGAACAAGCCGACTGCGATGCAGCATCGAGCAGCGCCATCGTTTCCTCCTGTGTGCGACCGGCAGCCTCGTTTACGCCGCCGGCACTTGCCATGACGCGAAGCCAGCGCCGACCAGCGTCTGCGGGCTCGGGAAATAGTCGATCAGCTCGAAGCCCTGGCTGCCGGCAGCGGCGTGCGCGATCACCCAGTCGCGAATCTCGTGGGCGCCGTTGCCGGTGCGCGGCAATTCGGTGGACAGGAACGCATCGAGCTGCCGCTCCTCGCCGTTTTCGAAGTGCCGGATGCAATCGTGATCGAATTTCTCGTCGATCCAGCCCATGGTCGCTTCGCCGATGGAATGGCTCAAGCCGCCGGTGCCGAGCACCGCGACGCGCAGCGGCTCCGGATAGCTCTCGATCGCCTGGCGAAGGAGCCGGCCCCAGGCAAAGCAACGGCGGATGGTCGGCATCGGCGCTTCGAGATCGTTGACCAGGATCGGAACGAGCGGCAGTTCGGGATCGACGCCGGCGCGCCACAGCGGAATGCAAGTGCCGTGATCGAGCACGAGCCGGTGCGACAGCGCCGGCTCGAAGTCGCTGTCGAGCGCGGTCTCAATGAGATGGCGGCCGAACCCGGTGTGGCCCTTCAGCGTCGCGTGCGGATAGACCTTTTTCATGAACGGCTCAGGCGGGCCGTCGTGCTCGTCGCCGACGCCGATGCAGATTGCCGGCAGATTGTTGATGAAGAAGTTGACCCAATGATCGGGCGAGACAACGACGAGGATATCGGGCTGGCAGGCGCGCAGCCGGCGGCCAATCTCGTCGAAGGCCGCTTCCAATTTCCCACGATGGTCGCGCGCCATGGTCTCCCACTCGCGCGCGATGATCGGCCCGTGGCTCGCCGCGAAAACGCCGACGAGCTTAGCCATGGGCGACTTTCTCCTGTTCGCCGGCCGCGTCGATCGCGTGCAGCTTGGCGATGAATTCGGCCTCGGGCATGCCACGAATCTGGAAGTAGAAGCGAAGAAGGTAGGCGTTGACCAGCGGCGACAGCACGGCGACATCGTCGTCCATCAGCGCGTTACGAACCTCCGGCTTGATCGGATAACGGCCGATCACCGCCGCCATGTCGCCGCGATAGGCTTTGGCCAGGTCCGCATCATGGTGCAAGTCGTAGAACAGCTTGCTCAGCCAATAATCGGTCATCGCCACTCCCTGCGAAGGCAATTCGAATTTTGCCGCAGCATGGGCCTTTGCGTGCGCATTGCCAAGAGGCGGCCGCATGCCGGCCAAGAGCTGGCAAAGTGGCGCGTCGGCGGCCGTGGCGATAACGTGTTGCACAATTGGAAGGGCGCGAGCGATGAAGTTCGGTCTGTTCTATCTTCCCACGTACCTGCCGGGCCTGCGCGACGTGCAGACCCATTATCGCAACATCATCGAGCAGGTCGAATTCGCCGACCGCATCGGCATCGACTACGCCTGGATCGTCGAGCACCACTTTGTTCGGCACGGCGGCGTGTTTCCGGCCAATTACGCCTTCCTGTCCTATCTTGCGGCGCGCACCAAGCGGATCAGGCTCGGCACCGGCGCCACCGTGCTGCCGCTGAACGATCCGGTGCGGGTCGCCGAGCAGGCCGCCACCCTCGACCAATTGTCGCAAGGCCGCTTTGATTTCGGCGTTGGCCGCGGCTTCATCCGCGACGAGTTCGACATTTTCGGCGTCGATATGAAGGAGAGCCGCGAGCGCGTCGAGGAGGGCGTCGAGCTGATCAAGCAGGTCTGGGCCGGCCCGACCATGGAGTTCAAGAGCAAATTCCGCCCGACGCTGACTGGCGGTCTGCCGCTCTTGCCGCCGATCTACCAGAAGCCACATCCGCCGATCTGGGTCGCTTGCCTGATGTCGCCGGAGAGTTTCGAATGGACGGCGGCGCAGGGCTATAATCTCCTCTACGTTGCCTATCACGTCGACCATCCGGTTGCGGCTGAGCGCATCGGTTGGTATCGCGACGCGCTGCGCAAGCACGGCCGCTCCGTCGAGGATCACGAAGTCTGCTGCGTCTATCACGCCCACTTCCTCGACAGCGAAGACGACGCCAAGCTCCGTGACATCGTACACAAGCCGATGAGCGAATATGCCGCCGCCGGCATCGAGGCGGCGAGCAAGCCGCCCGATCCGACCGCCTACAAGGGCTACGAACGCCGCGAAGCCGGCCAGCGCGATTTTGGCTTCGGCGCCTATTTTCCCGGCCGCGTCGTCATGGGCGGGCCGCGGCAGGCGATCGAGCGGATCCATGGGCTGCGCGACATCGGCATCACCCAGATCGGGCTTCTGGTGGACTTCGGCTCGCTGCCGCAAGATCAGATTATGCGCTCGCTGCACGTCTTCGCTGAGCAAATCTTACCGCAGGTTCGCCACATCTGAGGCCGTTGCCAGGCGGGCCGGCGCACCGGTTACGACGGAAGCCGGGACTTCACCGCGGAATCCGATTGGACGGTGCTGGCACAATCATGGATTGCCCAAAGATCGCCTGTGAATTCTGCGGGAGTGCCGAAATATTAAGCCTGTTTTTCAACGTGTTAGCCGGGTCGACATTGTGGAGCCTTGCAACGATTTGAATCCAAAAGTGTACATCGATCGTGCGCCGGCGGGTCGCAACCGGCGCCGGGCCGTGCTAGGGGAAGATGGGGCATAGGGGTTGCGTTGGGGCATTTCGCACATGAGTGAGGCGGGCACGGTGGGCGCGGACAGCGCATTGCGCATCGGGGTGGTCGGCGTCGGCGTCATGGGCTCGAACCATGCGCGGGTGCTCTCCGAATTGCCGGGGGTGAAACTCGCCGGCGTAGTCGATCCCGACCGCAAGCAGCGCGAAACCGTGGCCCGGCATATCGGCTGCCCGGCCTTTGCCGATCACGAGAGCCTGATCGCGGCCGGCGTCGACGCCATCACCATCGCGGCGCCGACTCACCTGCACCGCGACATCGCCATCGCCTGCGCGTCGCGCGGCATCCACCTCCTGGTGGAGAAGCCGATCGCGCCCACCATCGAGGAAGGCAACGACATCGTCGCCGCGGCCCGCCGCACCGGCGTCACGCTGATGGCCGGCCATGTCGAGCGCTTCAATCCGGCGGTCGAGGCGATCAAGCGCGCGATCAAGGGTCAGCACATTCTGTCGATCGCGGTGACGCGGGTCGGCCCGTTCCCGCCGCGTATGTCGAATGTCGGCGTCGTCATCGATCTCGCCGTGCACGACATCGATCTCATTCGCTGGTTCACCGATTCGGAGATCGTCGAAATCCAGCCGCAGACCTCGAGCGCGGTCGCCGAGCGCGAGGACATCGCGCTGTTGCAGTTCCGCACCGCCTCCGGGGTGCTGGCGCAGATCAACACCAACTGGTTGACCCCGTTCAAGGCGCGCAACATCACCATCGCCACCCGCGACAAATATCTGATGGCCGATCTGCTGACTCTGCAAGTCACCGAATGCTTCGGCTTCCAGCCCGATGGCAGCTACTCGATGCGGCATCTGTCGGTCGGTTATGCCGAGCCGCTGCGCTCGGAGCTGCTCGCCTTCATCAACGCCATCCGAACCGGCGGCAAGCCGGCGGTGACCGGCGAGGAAGCGGTCGCCAGCCTGGAAATCGCCATCCGCTGCCTGTCTGCGCGCAGCGCGCAATCGAGCGCGCCACGCAAGGGCCCGCGCCGCGTCGTGGGCTGAAGAGCATGACCCCGAAAAGTGGATGCCGGTTTTCGGACAAGGTCATGCTCAAGCTAAAGCCCTTGGCGTGACGCAGACGATGAATCAGCACGTGCGCCTGGACGACAGGCCGATCCCCTTCATCGACGTGGCGGCACAACGCCGGCGCCTCGGCAGCAAGGTCGACGACGCCATCGCCCGCGTGCTCGCCCATTGCCAATTTATCCAGGGTCCCGAGGTGCGCACGCTCGAGGCCGACCTCGCGGCGTTCTGCGGCGCCAAGCACGTTATCGGCTGCTCGAGCGGCACCGATGCGTTGTTGCTGGTGCTGATGGCGTGGCAGATCGGGCCCGGCGACGCCGTGATCTGCCCGGCTTTCACGTTCTGCGCCACCGCCGAGGTGGTCGCGCTGCTCGGCGCGACGCCGGTCATGGCCGATGTCGATGCCGAGACCTTCAATCTCGATCCGGAAAGCTTCGAGCGCGCGATCGCGACAGCGAAGCGGCGGGGCCTCAAGCCGCGCGCCGTGATCCCGGTGGATCTGTTCGGCCTGCCAGCCGATCACGACACCATCGGCGCGATCGCCGCCGCGCACGATATCATGGTGCTCGACGACGCAGCGCAAGCGTTCGGCGCCACCTATCGCGGCCGCAAGCTCGGCGCGCTTACTGCGGCGACCGCGACCAGCTTCTTTCCGGCAAAACCGCTCGGCTGCTATGGCGACGGCGGCGCGGTGTTGACCGACGACGATGAGCTTGCGGCCCGTATCAAGAGCCTCCGCGTGCACGGCGAGAATGCCGGCGACAAATACGATGCGCAGCGCATCGGTATGACCGGCCGGCTCGATTCGATCCAGGCCGCGGTGCTGATCGAGAAGCTGAAGATCTTTCCCGACGAGATCGCCGCACGGCAAAAGGTGGCGGCGCGCTACGCCGAAGGCCTCGCCGATGTCGCGATCGTGCCGCGGGCCGGTAACGAATCGACGTCCGTTTGGGCGCAATACACGATCCGGCTGAAACCCGGCCGGCGCGACGGGCTCGGCGCCGCGCTGAAGGCGCAAGGCATTCCGACCGCGATCTATTATGCCAAGCCGCTCAATCGCCAGGCGGCCTATCGCTATTATCCGGTGGCCGACGGCGGGGTACCAGTCAGCGAGCGCCTGGCCGATGAAGTGATCAGCCTGCCGATGCACGCGTATCTCGATCCGCCGGTGCAGGATCGCATCATCGCGGCGGTGCGCCGCGCGCTTACGGCATAGCTCCCTCTCCGCGAGGGGAGGGGAACAAGGCAGCGATGATCGGCCGTATTCTAACCGTCGGCGGCTATACGCTCCTGTCGCGCGTGACCGGCTTTGTGCGCGACATCATGCTGGCGGCGATCATCGGCGCCGGTCCGGTCGCCGACGCGTTCTTTGTCGCGTTCCGACTGCCAAACCATTTCCGCGCCATCTTCGCTGAAGGTGCGTTCAACGCCGCCTTCATCCCCGCCTACGCTCGCATCCGTACCCAGGGCGGTGAGGCGGCGGCAAAACTGTTCGGCGACCGCATCTTCACGCTGCTCCTGGCAACGCAGGTGGCGCTGCTGGCGCTGGCGCTGATCTTCACGCCGCAGGCGATCGATGTTCTGGCGCCGGGCTTCTCCCGCGATCCGCAGCAGTTCGCGCTCGCGGTCAGCCTGACCCGCATCACGTTTCCCTATCTTCTGCTGATCACGCTGGTGACGCTGTGGGGCGGCATCCTCAACGCGCTCAACCGCTTTGCCGCCGCCGCCGCCGCGTCCACGCTGCTCAATGTCGCCATGATGGCGACGCTCGCGACGGCCTGGCTGTTTCCGAGCACCGGCCACGCCGCCGCCTGGGGCGTGTTGATCTCCGGCGTGCTGCAGGCGGCCCTTGTCGGGGGCGATGCCTGGCGCGCCGGCGTCATGACCTCGTTCCACGCGCTCGCCTGGGACGATGACGTCAAGCGCTTCTTCAAGGCGCTTCTTCCTGCAACGGTCGGGTCGGCCGGCACCCAGCTCGCTCTGTTCGCCGACACCATCATTGCAAGCTTCCTCACCGCCGGTGCACTGTCGGCGCTGTACTACGCCGACCGCATCGACCAGCTGCCGATCGGCGTCATCGGCATTGCGGTCGGCACCGTGCTGGTGCCGGAGATGACCCACCGCGTCGCGGCGGGCGACCACGCCGGCGCGCGCTCGGCGCAAAACCGCGCCATCGAGTTTGCGTTGCTGCTGGCGATCCCCTGCGTCGTCGCTTTTGTCGTCGTGCCCGAGGTCATCATGCGGGGCCTGTTCGTGCGCGGCGCCTTCACCGCCGCCGATGCGCATGCCGCGGCGATGACGCTCGTCGCCTATACCATCGGCCTCATCCCGTTCGTTCTGATTCGCAGCGTTGTGGCGCCATTCCTGGCGCGCGGCGATACGCTCACGCCGGTGAAGGCGGCGCTGACCGGCACCGCCGTCAATATCGTCTTCAAGGTGGCGCTGATGGGTCCGCTGGCGCAAGTCGGGTTGGCGCTCGCAACCTCGATCGGCGCCTGGGTTAATTTCGTCCTGGTTTTGTGGCTCGCGACGCGCGCGGGACTGATTGCCTCGGATGCGACCCTGAAATCGTCGCTGACCAAGCTCGGTATCGCCGGATTCCTGTTTTTCGCCTTTCTGTTGGTGGCGACGCCGGCTGTCACATACCTGTTATCGTCTCTGTCCAGGTTCCGTGATGAGTCGGAATTGCTGGTGCTGGCGCTGCTCGGCGGCGGCTTCTACGGCGTGCTGGTTGTTGTATTGTTTGGGCGGCGTTGGCTTTCGCTGATGCGCGCGCAGGCGCAGACTGCGCCGGCGGCGCCGATCGATGCGTTCGAAGGCACCTCGGCGCCGGCCGCCGGGCCCGATGAGATTTGAGGCGACGGAGAATTTGATGCAGTTGACCATGATCGGCGCCGGCTATGTGGGGCTTGTGTCCGGCGCCTGCTTTGCCGATTCCGGCCACCGCGTCACCTGCATCGACAAGGATGCCAGCAAGATCGCGGCGCTCAATCGTGGCGAGCTGCCGATCTTCGAGCCGGGCCTCGCCGATCTGGTCGAGGCCAATGTCCGCAAGGAGCGGCTCGGCTTTGCCGCCGACCCCGAAGCCGTCCGCAGCGCCGACGCCATCTTCATCGCGGTCGGTACCCCGTCGCGGCGCGGCGACGGCCACGCCGATTTGAGCTTCGTCTACGAGGCGGTGCGCGAGATCGTGCCGCTGGTGCCCGAGGACGCCGTCGTCATCACCAAGTCGACGGTGCCGGTCGGCACCGGCGACGAGATCGAGCGCATTCTGCGCGACAAGCGGCCCGACGCCGATATCCAGGTGGTGTCCAATCCGGAATTTTTGCGCGAGGGCGTTGCCATTCAGGATTTCAAACATCCCGACCGCATCGTCGTCGGCACCGACGACATGCGCGCCCGCGACGTGCTGGCCGATGTCTATCGGCCGCTTTATCGGAACGCGCCGCCCATGCTGTATGTCGGCCGGCGCACCGCCGAGCTGATCAAATACACCGCCAACGCCTTTCTTGCCGCCAAGATCACCTTCATCAACGAGATCGCCGATCTGTGCGAGCAGGTCGGGGCCGACGTCATCGACGTGGCGCGCGGCATCGGCATGGACAACCGCATCGGCGACAAGTTTCTCCGCGCTGGTCCGGGCTTCGGCGGCTCGTGCTTCCCCAAGGACACCTCGGCGCTGCTCAAGACCGCGCAGGACAACGGCGTTGCGCTGCGCCTGGTCGAGGCGATCGCCGCGGCGAACGAGCAGCGCAAGCGCGCCATGGCGCGCAAGGTGGTGGCGGCGCTCGACGGCTCGGTGCGCGGCAAGACCATCGCCGTGCTGGGGCTGACGTTCAAGGCCAATACCGACGACACCCGCGACACGCCGGCGATCCCGTTGATCACCGCGCTGCAGGACCTCGGCGCGACGGTGCGCGCTTACGACCCGGCCGGCATGGAGCAGTTGCGGCCGCACCTCCCCGACGTCGCCTATTGCGATGACGCCTACGCGGCGGCCGAAGGCGCCCACGCCGTCGTCATCGCCACCGAATGGGAGCAGTTCCGCACGCTCGATCTCGGCCGGCTGAAAGGCATCATGGCGCGAGCGGTCATCGTCGACTTGCGCAACATCTATCGCGCCGAGGAGATGCGGCGAGCGAATTTCCGCTATGTCGCGGTGGGCCGGCCGGGCGTGGATTGATTTCTCCGTCGCGCTCGTTCCACACTGCGGCATGAACGATCAGTCGCAAGCGCCTTTCATCGGCCGCTCGCTGCCGCGGCGCGAAGACCGCCGGCTGTTGACCGGCCGCGGCCAATACATCGCCGATCTCGAATTGCCGCACATGCTGCATGCGGCCCTGGTGCGAAGCCCGGTCGCCCATGCCCGCATCAAGGCGGTCGACGTTACGCGCGCCGCCGCCGTGCCCGGCGTGTTCCACGTGTTGACCGGCCCGGAGCTCGCCCGTGAGCTGCCGCCGGTCTCCGACACCCAGCTCGCGCTGCCGAGCAAGTGGACCGCGCAGGTGCAGCACACCTTCATCAATCCGCAGCAGCCGCTGCTCGCTCACGACAAGGTGCGCCACGTCGGCGAGGCGGTCGCCGTGATCGTCGCCGCGAGCCGCTATGCCGCCGAGGATGCGGCGCAGCTCGTCGAGCTCGATCTCGAGCCGCTGCCGGCGGTGCTCGATCCCGAGCAGGCCTTGGCTGCGGGCGCGACCGTGGTTCATGACAAGTTCGCCACCAACCTGATCGGCGCCTTCACCATCGGCAAGGGCGATGCTGCCGCGACAATCGCGCGCGCGCCGCGGCGGCTGAAGCGGCGCTTTACGCACCACCGCTACGTCGCGCTGCCGATGGAGTGCCGCGGCGTTGTCGGCCTCTACGAGCCACGCACCGACTCCGTGACCATCTGGTCGTCGACTCAAGTTGTGCACTGGCTCAAGCGCGAGGCCGCCGGCGTGCTGGGGCTTCCCGAAGCGCGCGTGCGCTGCGTGGCGCCCGACGTCGGCGGCGGTTTCGGCGTCAAGGGCCACGTCTACCCCGAGGATTTGCTGATCCCGTATCTCGCGCGCCGCCTCGGCCGGCCGGTGAAATGGATCGAGGACCGCCACGAGCACATGCTGTGCTCGTGCCATTCGCGCGACCAGGTCCACGACGTCGAAATCGGCTTCGACGACGACGGCCGCATCCTGGCGCTGCGCGACGATTTCCTGGTCGATTGCGGCGCCTGGAATCCGATCGGCGCCGGCATCGCCTACAACACCGCGGTGCATCTGCCCGGCCCGTACAAGATCGGCGCCATCGCTATCTCCGGCCGCATCGCTGCCACCACCAAAGTGCCGAACGCGCCGTATCGCGGCGCCGGTCGTCCGGAAGCGGCTTTCGCCATGGAGCGCAGCATGGACCTCGTCGCCGCCGAGCTTGGGCTTGAGCCGGCGGCGGTGCGATTGCGCAACATGATCCCCGCCGACGAAATGCCCTACAAGGTCGGCATGCCGTACCGCGACGGCCAGCCGATCACGCTCGACGGTGGCGACTACCCGGCGGCGCTGCAAAAGGCGCTCGCCGCGCTCGGCGGCATCGACGCGTTCCGCGCGCGGCAGCGCGCCGCGCGGCAACAGGGCCGCCATCTTGGCCTTGGCATCGGCTGCTACGTCGAGGGAACCGGCGTCGGGCCGTTCGAGAGCGCGCTGGTGCGGGTCGATCCGTCCGGCAAGATTTACGTCGCGTCGGGCGCTTGTCCGCAAGGGCAGGGCATGGAGACGATCTTCTCCCAGGTCGTCGCCGACGCCTGGCAGGTCAGCCCCGACAATGTGGTGATCGCGCTCGCCGACACGGCGGCGATCGCCGTCGGCTTCGGCACCATCGCGAGCCGCAGCACGGTGACGCTGTCGGCGGCGATCCACGGCGCGACCGAGAAGCTGCGCGAAAAAGTCTTCGCCATCGCCGCCAACATGCTGGAATGTTCCGCGAGCGATCTCGAGCTCCGCCGCGGTCACGTCGGCATCGTCGGCGTACCAGGCGCCGAAGTCTCGCTCGCCAAGATCGCCGCCGCAGCGCGGCCCGGCTGGGACAATGGCCGCCCGCCCGGCGTCGATGCCGGGCTCGAAGAGACCTATTACTTCGAGCCGCCGACGGTGACATGGTCCTATGCGGTGCACGCCGCACTGGTCGACGTCGATATCGAGATCGGCCGCGTGAAAATCGAGAAATACGTCATCGCCCACGATTGCGGCGTCGTGGTCAACCCAATGCTGGTCGAGGGCCAGATCGTCGGCGGCTTCGTGCAGGGCCTCGGCGGTGCGCTGCTCGAAGAGATCAAATACGATGGCGCCGGCCAGCCGCTGACCACGACGCTCGCCGACTACATGCTGCCGACGGCGTGCGACCTGCCGCCGCTCGAACTCATCCACCAGCATTCGCCGTCGCCGCTCAATCCGTTCGGCGTCAAGGGCGTCGGCGAAGGCGGCCCGATCGCGCCGCCAGCGGTGATCGCCAACGCCGTCGGCGACGCGCTGCGGCCGTTCAAGGCCGAGTTCAACAGGACGCCGGTGACGCCGCAGCAAATCGACGCTGCCGTTCGCGCGGCGTCACGGGCGCGCTAGCTCTTCTGTCACCACCAGCCGCGGTGCCAGCCCCAGCGGTGCCAGCCCCAGCGGTGCCAACCGCCGCCCCAGCCCCAGTAGCGACGCGGGCCCCAGTAGCCCCAATGGCGATGCCAGTACGGGCCGGGCCGCCACCAGCAGCTGTAGGGGCCGCAGACCCAGGCGGCCTTTTCCACGCTCACGGCCGATTGCGTTGCCGCCGGCGTCAGGCCGTTCAGCGGCATGGCCGAGGCTTTATCGCTGACCGCGGCGGCGCCGAGCACGGTCGCGACAGCCAATGCGGCGATCGTAAGATTACGCATGATCGAATCTCCTTTTGCTCATCCTGCGCAATCGCCCACCGGGACGAAGCCTCGCGCATCGTCCGTGTAAGGACGCTGAAGCGCGCGTTCGGCTGTTGTTAATGAACGTTGCGGCGAGTTCATGTTGTATCGCGCCGCCGCTACGCCGTTACCTTCAGAGCAATCGTTCGATCGCGGCGGTCCATGCGGCGAGCTTTCGCTCGCGCGTGCTTGCATCCATTTGCGGCGTGAAACGCCGCTGCAATTGCCAATGCTCCGCGAAGCGATCCGGCGCCGGAAAGAATCCGGCGCGCAGGCCGGCAAGATAAGCGGCGCCGAGCGCGGTGGTCTCGCGGATCTGCGGCCGGTCGACGGTGCAGCCGACCAGGTCGGCAAGGCGCTGCATGGCCCAGTCGGAATTCGCCATGCCGCCGTCGACGCGCAGCGTTCGCGGCGCTTGCTCGGCTTTGGCCCAATCGGCGCGCATCGCCCGCAGAAGATCGACGGTCTGAAAGCATACGCTCTCCAGCGCCGCCTGCGCGAGCTCGCGCGGCCCGGTGGCGCGCGTCAGCCCGAACAGCGCGCCGCGAATGTCCGGCCGCCAATAAGGCGCGCCGAGGCCGACGAAGGCGGGCACCAGCACCACCTCCTGGGTCGGATCGGCGGCCGCGGCGAGCGCGCCGGTCTCGTCGGCGCTGTGCACGACGTGCAGATTGTCGCGCAGCCATTGCACCGCGGCGCCGGCGATGAAGATCGAGCCTTCGAGCGCGTAGGTGCGCACGCCGTCGAGCTGATAGGCGACGGTAGTGAGCAATTTGTTGGTCGACGCGACCGGCGTCGCGCCGGTGTTGAGCAGCGCGAAGCAGCCGGTGCCATAGGTCGCCTTGACCATGCCGGGTGCAAAGCAGGCCTGGCCGATCAGCGCCGCTTGCTGGTCGCCGGCAATGCCGTAGATCGGAATTTCGCCACCGAACAAGTCCGGATCAGTCACGCCGAACGCCGCCGCGCAGTCGCGCACCTGCGGCAGCACGGTCTTTGGTATATCGAGCAGCGCCAACAGCCGCTCGTCCCAGCGACCGGCATGGATGTCGTACAAAAGCGTGCGCGACGCATTGGTGGCGTCGGTAGCGTGCACCTTGCCGCCGGTCAGCCGCCAGAGCAGATACGTGTCGACCGTGCCGAACGCGAGCTCGCCGCGCAATGCGCACTCGCGAATGTTGGGCGCGTGGTCGAGCAGCCAGGCGAGCTTGGTGCCCGAGAAATATGGATCGAGCAGCAGGCCGGTCTTGGCGGCAAACTCTTTTTCGTGACCGGCAGCCTTGAGTCGCGCGCAATGATCGGCGGTGCGGCGGTCCTGCCAGACGATGGCGCGGTGCACGGCGCGGCTGTTGCCGCGGTCCCAAAGCAGCGTCGTCTCGCGCTGATTGGTGATGCCGATGGCGACGACATCCTTTGCGGTGGCGCCGGCCTTTTGCATGGCACCGCGGCAGCATTCGACCGTGGTGCGCCAGATATCCTCAGGCTCGTGCTCGACTTCGCCGTCGGCCGGAAAGTGCTGGGGAAATTCGGCCTGCGCGAACGCCGCGACCGAGGTGTCGGCGCGGAACAGGCTCGCGCGCGTCGAGGTCGTGCCCTGGTCGATGGCGAGAACATAAGGCGCCACGCGCTTTTCCTCCGGCCGGACGCTCCGCAACACGGGCTTCACAATACAATGATTTACCGGCATCGTGACCCGACTTCGCAGGGCGGCCGATGTCGCAAATCTCGGTGCAGAATGTCAGCAAGGCGTGGGGCGCGACGCGGGCGGTCGACGACGTTAGCTTCGAGGCGGCCGCGGCTTCGTTGCTCGTGCTGCTCGGCCCGTCCGGCTGCGGCAAGTCCACCACGCTGCGCCTGATCGCCGGCCTTGAGCAGGTCACCAGCGGTCGCATCGCGATCGGAGGCATCGACGTGACCGGGCTGCCGCCGGCGCAGCGCCGCATCGCCATGGTGTTTCAGTCCTACGCGCTGTTTCCGCATCTGTCGGTCGCCGAGAACATTCTGTTCGGGCTTCGCGTGCGCAGAGTGCTGGCGGCGGAGCGGGCGCGGCGGCTCACCCGTGTCGCGGCGCTGCTCGGGCTCGATGGGCTGTTGCAGCGCAAACCCTCGCAACTCTCCGGTGGCCAGCAGCAGCGCGTCGCGCTTGGCCGCGCTATCATCGCCGAGACGTCGGTCTGTCTGATGGACGAGCCGTTGTCCAACCTCGATGCGCAATTGCGCGCCGAGATGCGCCGCGAAATCCGCGCGCTGCAGCAAAAGCTCGGCATCACCATGGTCTACGTCACCCATGACCAGAGCGAGGCCATGAGCATGGCCGATCAAGTGATCCTGATGCGCGACGGCCATATCGAGCAGGCGGCGGCGCCCGATGAAATCTACGCGCGGCCGGCGACGACGTTTGCGGCGAGGTTCATCGGCACGCCGCCGATGAATATTCTGTCGAACAGCGATCGCTCCGATCTCTTGTTCGGCATCCGGCCCGAGGAGGTGATCCTCGGCGATGTCGGGCTGCCGGTGCGGGTGCAGAGCGCGGAATTTCTCGGCGCCGATACCGTCGTCACCTGCGCCTACGGTAACCAGGCGCTGACCGCGCGGGTGGCGGGCAAGGCTGCCTTTGCCGCCGGCGACGCCATCCATGTCGCCTGGCGGCCGGCGCATTTGCATTTCTTCGATGCTGCGACCGGCAAGCGCCGGGACGATGTCGACGCCCAGGCCGCCGGCACGTTTGGTCTGGTGCACAATTTCGCTTGAGGAGGGTGAAGATGGGTTACGCAACGACAAAATGGCTGAGCGTCCTCGCCAGTGCGGCAATGCTCGCGCTCACGACGGCCGCGATGGCCAAGGACGTTACGCTTTCATTCTACTATCCGATCGCGGTCGGCGGCCCAATCCCGAAAATCATCGACGGCTATGTCGCCGACTTCGAGAAAGACAATCCCGGCATCAAGATCAAAGCGATCTATGCCGGCACCTATCAGGACACACTGGTCAAAGCGCTGACCGCGTTCAAGAGCGGCGAGCCGCCGAACGTCGCAGTGCTTCTTTCCACCGACATGTTTACGCTGATTGACGAAGACGCCATCGCGCCGTTCGACGATTTGCTGAAGAGCGACGCTGACAAGGCCTGGGCGAAGTCGTTCTATCCAGCGTTCATGGCCAACAGCCAGACCGGCGGCAAAACGTGGGGTATTCCGTTCCAGCGTTCCACGATCGTGATGTATTGGAACAAGGACGCGTTCAAGGCCGCGGGCCTCGACGCCGACGAGGCGCCCGACACCTGGGACGACCTCGTCGCCGCCGGCAAGAAGCTCACCCAGCGCGACGGCTCCGGCAACGTCACCCAGTGGGGCATCGAGATTCCGTCGTCCGGCTTTCCCTACTGGCTGTTCCAAGGTCTGACCACGGCCAACAAGGTGCTGCTGATGAATGAAGCCGGCACGCAGACCGCCTTCGACAAGCCGGGCGTTGTCGGCGCGCTGCAGTTCTGGGTGGACCTTTCGAGGAAATATAACGTGCAGCCGGCCGGCACCATCGAGTGGGGCACCACGCCGAAGGATTTCTTCGAGAAGAAGACCGCGATGATGTGGACCACCACCGGCAACCTCACCAATGTGCGCAAGAACGCGCCGTTTGCCTTCGGCGTCGCCATGCTGCCGGCGCACGAAGGCCGCGGCTCGCCGACCGGCGGCGGCAATTTCTACTTCTTCAAGAAGATGTCGGACGAGGAGCGCGCCGCCGCGTTCAAGTTCGTCAAATGGATGACGACACCGGAGCGCGCCGCCGACTGGGGCATCCAGACCGGCTATGTCGCGGTGCGACCCGACGCCTGGGACACCGACGCCATGAAGAAATACGTCGCCGACTTCCCGGCCGCCGCGGTGGCGCGCGATCAGCTCAAATACGCGGTCGCCGAGCTTTCGACCCACGACAACCAGCGTGTCACCAAGGCGCTCAACGACGGCATCCAGGCGGCGCTCGCCGGCACCAAGACGCCCGAGCAGGCGATGAAGGACGCGCAGGCCGAAGCCGTCCGCATCCTCAAAGCCTATCAGTGATGCACGGGCCCGAACCCAAAGCCGCGGCGGCGGTTGCGCCACCGCCGCGCTTGCGGTTCTCGGCGCCGATCAACGGTTGGCTGCTGCTTCTGCCGGCCGCGGTGCTGCTCGCCACCTTCACGCACTATCCCGCCGTCGCCACCATCATCGACAGTTTCTATTCCACGCCGAAGGCGCGCCGCGCCGCGGCCTTTGTCGGCGCCGACAATTACCAGGCCATGCTCGCCGATCCGGTGTTCTGGCGCGCGCTATCGAACAACATCGTCTATGCGGCGAGCGTCATTCCGCTGACCATCGCGCTCGCGCTCGCCATGGCGCTGTGGGTCAACGGCAAGATCGCCGGCCGGCCGGTCCTGCGGCTGTCGTTCTTCATGCCGACCGTGCTGCCGATGATCGCGGTTGCCAATATCTGGCTGTTCTTCTACGCGCCGGGCTACGGCTTGCTCGATCAGTCGCTCGGCCTGTTCGGTATTTCGTCCCACAACTGGCTCGGCGACCAGCGTACCGCGCTCATCGCTCTGATCGCCGTTGCGGTATGGAAGGACGCCGGCTTCTTCATGATCTTTTATCTCGCGGCGCTGCAGCAGATGTCGCCGCAGCTCGGCGAAGCCGCCGCCATCGAGGGCGCGAGCCGCTGGTATTTCTTCCGCCGCGTGACGTTCCCGTTGCTGATGCCGACCACGCTGTTCGTCCTGATCAACGCAATCATCAACTCCTTCCGGCTGATCGACCACATCGTCGTCATGACCCAGGGCGGGCCCGACAACGCCACCGCGCTGCTGCTGTTCTACATCTACGAGGTCGGCTTCAAGTTCTGGGACACCGCTTATGCGGCGACGTTGACGACGGTGCTGCTCGTTCTGTTGGCGGTGCTCGCGCTTGGCCAGTTCCTCATCCTCGACCGCCGGATTCATTACCAATGAGCATCGAGCCGTCATTGCCGCTTAAGCGGCAAGCCATAATCACAGCCGGAGCCGATCCTGCATCAGTGACGACTATGGGTTCCCGCTTACGCGGGAATGACCGAATCTTCGCGGCGCTTGAAACCGGAGGCGCTTGGCTCTTGGCGCTGATCTGGATCCTGCCGCTCGCCTACGCGTTGTGGGCGGCGATCCATCCATCCGCCTATTCGGCGCATTTCGTGCTCAACGCACCGCTCACGGTCGAGAATTTTGCCCGTGCCTGGAGCGCGGCGCCGTTCGCGCGCTATTTCCTCAACACTTTCCTCCTCGTCACCATGATTCTGGCCGCGCAGCTCGTGCTGTGTACGCTCGCGGCCTACGCCTTCGCGCGCTTCACCTTTCGCGGCCGCGACCTCGCGTTCGTTCTCGTGCTCCTGCAGCTCATGATCATGCCCGACGTGCTGATCGTCGAAAACTATCGCACCATGAGCGCGCTCGGCATCGTCGACACCATCCCCGCCATCGGCCTGCCCTACATGGCCTCCGCCTTCGGCATTTTTCTGCTGCGCCAGACCTTCAAGTCGGTGCCGCGTGAGCTCGACGAGGCCGCCCGCGTCGAAGGTGCAGGCCCGCTGACGGTGCTGCTGAAAGTCTATGTGCCGCTCGCCAAGCCGGTCTACATCGCCTATGGCCTCGTTTCGGTCAGCTATCACTGGAACAACTTCCTGTGGCCCCTGATTGTGACCAATTCGGTCAACACCCGGCCGCTCACCGTGGGCTTGCAGATTTTCGCCTCCACCGACCAGGGCATCGACTGGTCGGTGATCACGGCGGCGACGCTCATGACCTCGGCGCCGCTGCTCGTCGCGTTCCTGTTGTTCCAGCGCCAGTTCGTGCAAAGCTTCATGCGCGCCGGCATACGGTGAGAAAGCGGCCTTGATCGCGCCTTGACCCTTTGGCTCCCCGGCGATAGCGTTTCTGCAACAAATATCGCGCGGGAGGATTCGCCATGACGTCCTTCGCCATTACGCCGCTGACCGACCACACCGGCGCCGAAGTCACCGGCCTCGATTTTACCAAGCCGATCGATCCCGACACCAAGGCGACGCTCAACCGCGCCTTCGGCGATCATCACGTGCTGGTCATGCGCGACCAGCATTTCGACCCGGACCAGTTCAAGGTCGCGGCGCAAGTGTTCGGCGAGTTGCAGATTCACGACAAGAGGGAACAACACGTTCCCGGCTACCCGGACGTCTATTACGTCTCCAACGACATCTTCAAGGATGGCAAGCGCATCATTCCGGGCGAGACATTCCACACCGACCACTCCAATCATCCACGGCCGCCCAAGGCGACGACACTGTTCGCCGTCGACCTGCCGTCGAGCGGCGGCGACACCCAGTACGTCAACATGCACGACGCCTATGACGATCTGCCCGATGCGACCAAGCGCAAGATCGATGGGCTCAAGGCGATGCACGTCTATCAGAGCAAATACAGCCCGCGCGAATTGACCGGGCTCAATGAGGACAGCCGCAAGCAATTGCCCCCGCCCGGCGTGCATCCGCTGGTGCGCACGCACCCCGAGAACGGCCGCAAGGCGTTGTTCCTCAATCCGGTGCGCATGGAAGCGATCGTCGGCATGGAAGACGCCGACGCGCTCAAGCTGATCGACGAACTGATGCAGCACGCCACGCAGAAGAAATACGAATACCGCCACAAGTGGCGCCACGGCGATTGGGTGATGTGGGACAACCGCAGCGTCATGCACCAGGCCAACCCCGACTACGACATGCGCGAGCGCCGCTTCCTCTACCGCCTGATGCTCAAGGGCGAAGTGCCAGCCTGACGCGAAAACTCGGAACCAGCGCCACGATGAACATCCGCGCGATTATCGTCGGCGCCGTCATTGTCGTTGTTTCCTTCGCCGCCGCGACCGTCCTGCTCAACCGGCTGTCGCCGAGCGCGCCGTCGCTGAAAGAGGGGCGGCCGGTGCTCACCGCGGTGCCGCCGCTGCAGCCGCTCGCCGGAACCTCGACGGTGCTGGCGCCGGCCGCGGTCGCCCTCAACGTCATCCGCGACGCGCTCGAGGCCCAGGCGCCGCGCAATCTCTCCGGCAAGCCGCAGAACCCGGTGTCGCAGCTTCTGACCAACGCCGACATGACGTTCGACATCACGCGCGGGCCGCTCAGCGTATCGGGGCGGCCGGACGCGCTGGTCGTCGTCACGCCGCTTAACGGCACATTCAAGGCCGCCGGCCAGATCGCAAGCGGCGCCAATTCGGTCGTCGGCAGCGTCGGCAATTTGATCGGCGGCAGCGTCGGCCAGTCGGTGCAGAATCTCGCCGGCAAGGCGTTCGATCAGCACGCCGACATCCAAGGCGCGGTGACGACTACGGCGAGGCCGACCATCGCGCCGAATTGGCGGTTGTCGCCCAACCTATCGGCCCAGGTGAACGTGGTCGACGTGGTGCTGCCGATCGCGGGCGTCAAGCTGAGCGTCGCGGGCCAGGTCAAACCGTTTCTCGACAATGCGGTGCGCAGCCAGACCGGCGCGCTGGAATCGCGGCTGCGCAACGATCCATTCCTGGAAAACGCCGCGCGCAGCGAATGGGCCAAGCTCTGCCGCGCCATTCCGCTCGGCGCCGCCGGGCAGGGCCTGCCGAACCTCTGGCTCGAAGTGCGGCCGACGCGCGCCATCGCCGCGCAGCCGAAGATCGATCAACGCGCGGTGACGCTTCTGCTCGGCGTGGAGGCCGACACCCGCATCGTGCCGAGTGAGACCAAGCCCGATTGCCCGTTCCCGCAACAGCTCGACCTGGTGCAGCAGGCCAACGAAGGCAGCGTCAACATCGCCGTGCCGATCGACATTCCGTTCCCCGAAGTGAGCCGGCTCCTGGAAACGCAGGTCGCCGGCAAGACCTATCCGGAGGACGGCTCCGGCACCTTCGCCGTCACCATCAAGCACGCCGACATCGCCGCCTCTGGTGACCGGCTCCTGATCTCGCTCCTGGTCAACGTCAAGAAGCGCGGCCTGTTCAGCTTCTTCGGCGCCGATGCCACGGTGCACGTCTGGGGCAAGCCCGTGCTCGATCAAGCGCAGCAGGTGCTCCGCTTCACCGATGTTTCGCTGGACGTGCAGTCGCAAGCTGCCTTCGGCCTGCTTGGAGCCGCGGCGCAGGCCGCCGCGCCCTACCTGCAAAAGATGCTCGCCGAAAAGGCGGTGATCGACTTAAAACCGCTCGCCGCCGACGCCAAGAAGCGCATTGCCGCGGCCGTCGCAGGCTTCGTCGCCCAGGGCAACGGGCTTGCCGCCAATCTCGCCATCAACGATCTTCGCCTCACCGGCATCGCGTACGACAGCAAGACCTTGCGCATCATCGCCAACGCCGCCGGCACGGTCGACGTTGCGGTGTCGTCGCTTGCAATGCAGTAGGTTCCGAAACGCTTTAGTAGCCGCGCCGCCGCCGTCGCTTCGCTGCCTTCTTGGCGGCGAATTGCGCCTCGCGTTCGGCGGCTTTCTTTGCCGCAATGATCGCGTTGGCGTCGGCGTTGCCTCCCGGCGCCGCCGTTTCGGCCTTCGTCTCACCCTTGGCGCGGTCGATGACGAAGCGCGCGTAATCGTCCATGTCGCCCTTGAACGGCTTGATGTTGCCGTCGGCGGTCAGCCACAGCCGATCGGCGACCAGATCGATCAGCGAGCGGTCGTGGGTGATCAGGATGACGGCGCCGTCGTAGTCGTTGAGCGCGTCGAGCAGCGCGCGGCGGCTGTCGATGTCGAGATGGTTGGTCGGCTCGTCGAGGATGAGGAGGTGCGGCGCCTCCATGGCGATGAGGTTGAGCAAGAGCCGCGCCCGCTCGCCGCCCGACAGGTTGGCGACGGTGGTATCCTGCTTGTCGAACGACAAGCCGAACTGCGCCAGCCGCGAGCGGCGCGAGGATTCGCTGTCGTCGGGCCGCGCGCGGCGCAGAATGACAAGCGGCGTATCGTCGGGATCGAGCGCCTCGATCTGGTGCTGGTGAAACCAGCCGACCTTGATGCGGCCGTCGCGCTTCATCTGGCCGGTCTTGAGCGGCAGCGCGCCGGCGATCATCTTGGCGAAGGTCGATTTGCCGGCGCCGTTGACGCCGAGCAATCCGATACGATCATCGACGTCGAGCCGCAGGTTGAGATTGCGCAGCACGATCTTCGTGTCGTAGCCGACCGCGGCGCCCTCGAGCTGCAGGAGCGGCGGCGCCAGCGGTCGCGCCGGCGACGGCAGTGTGAACGGCGCGACGCGTTCCTCGACCACCTCGGCGATCGGCTCGAGCTTGGCGAGCCGCTTGATGCGCGACTGCGCCTGCGTCGCCTTGCTGGCCTTGGCGCGAAAGCGGTCGATGAACTTTTGCAAATGGGCGCGCTCGGCCTCCTGCTTGAGGCAGGTCGCGGTCTGCAGCCGCGTCTTCTCGGCGCGGCGCCGCTCGAAGGCGTCGTAGCCGCCGGAGTAAAGATCGAGCTTGCCGGCGCTCAGGTGCAGGATGGCGTCGACCGAATTGTTGAGGAGCTCGCGGTCGTGGCTGATGATCAGCGCGGTGTGCGGATATTTCTTCAGCCGCGCCTCGAGCCACAGCGCGCCTTCGAGGTCGAGATAGTTGGTCGGCTCATCGAGCAGGAGCAGTTCCGGCTCGGCGAACAGCGCCGCCGCCAGCGCCACCCGCATGCGCCAGCCGCCGGAAAATTCCGCCATCGGGCGCTGCAGATCGGCGTCGGCGAAGCCGAGGCCGCTCAAAATCTCCGCGGCGCGGGCCGGCGCGCTGTCGGCGTCGATTGCGTTGAGATGCTCGTAGATCTCGGCGAGCTGTTCGGGGGCCGCGGTCTCCAGTTGGGCATTCAACGCCTCGCGCTGCGCGTCCGCGGCGAGGATGGTGTCGATGAGACTTATGGGCGTCGCCGGATGCTCCTGCTCGACCGCGCCGATCCGCGCCGCTTTCGGCAGGACGATATCGCCCTCGAGCGGGACAAGGTCGCCGGTGATGAGCCGGAACAGCGTCGACTTGCCGACGCCGTTGCGTCCGACCACGCCGACCCGGGTGCCGGAAGGAATGGTCACGCTCGCCCGATCGAAGAAGCGGCGGCCCCAGGCGTCGAAGACGAGATTGTCGATTTGCAACATTTTTGAGGGCAGGGCGCGTCCGGCGGAAGGGAGCCGCTTCTTAATGCGGCTCGCCGCCGATAGCCAGAGTCCTTACGCGGCTTTCTTGCGCTCCTGCGGCACCATGGTGAGCGTCAGCCGCTCAGGACCGCGCAAAACATCGAGCGTCACCTTGCGGTCGATGGTGTCGCCCGTCAGCGCGCGCACCAAGTCGTCGGCGCCGGCGATGATGGCGCCGTCGAGCGCGAGCAAGATGTCGCCGATCTTGAGCCCGGCGCGTGCGGCGGCCGAATTTGCCTCGACCGAGCCGACCATCACGGCGCGCTCCTGGGTGATTCCGGCGGCGTGACGCAGCCGGCGCGGGATCGCGGTCTGCTGTGCGGCGACGCCGATGAAGGCGCGGCGCACGCGGCCGTGCCGCACCAGTTCGCCGAGCACGAAGCTTGCGGTATTGGCGGCGACCGCAAAGCAGATGCCCTGCGCGCCCATGATGACGGCGGTGTTGATGCCGACGACTTCGCCGTGCGAGGACACCAGCGGCCCGCCGGAATTGCCGGGGTTCAGCGCCGCGTCCGTCTGGATCACGTCGTCGATCAGCCGGCCGGTGCGCGAGCGCAACGAACGGCCGAGCGCCGAGACCACGCCGGTGGTGACAGTCGATTCGAATCCGAGCGGGTTGCCGATGGCGATCACCAGTTGGCCGCGCTTGAGTTTTTTGGAATCGCCGAGCGCCGCTGCCGGTAGCGTCACCGGCTCGACGATGCGGATGAGGGCGAGGTCGGTGTCGGGATCGTCGCCGACGGGCCGCGCGGTGAGCTGCTGGCCCTCCGGCGTGGTGACCTCGATGCGGGTCGCGGCGCCCGCGCTGCCACCGGCGCCCGCCACATGGCTATTGGTCAGGATGAGACCGTCGGGCGCCACGATGACGCCCGAGCCGTTGCCGCCGCGATCGCGGCCGTTGCCGCTGGTATGGACCCGAAGCCCGACCACCGCCGGGCCGACACGGTCGACGACGTCGATGACGGCCCGCGAATAGGCGTCAAGGAGCGCCTGATCGGCGGCCGGAACTTCGACAGATGGCGATGCGGTCGAACCGCCGCCGCCCAGGGCGGCATCGTACAAGGGTATGATTTTCATGAATCGTACAAGGGTATGATTTTCATGAGATGTCAGTACCTTAGCCCAGCGTTCGGCTGGGGGCCGGCGACTGCACCGGCCGGACCCATATATGGGGACACACCATGTTCCGCAAAAGGACGGCCTGCGGCCCCCCGCCGGTTGACAGCGGCGGCGCCATATGGTGCGCCGGTCGGCCGTGAGGGAAGGATCGATGGCCATCGTTCGTGCCGCCTGTGCCGCTCGTCTTGCCGGGCTCGTTGCCGCCACGGCGCTCGCCGGATGCGGCCAGGGCCAGCAGCAGAACGCCGCGCCGCTGCCGGCGGTCACGGTCGCGAATCCGGTGCAGCGCACCGTGGTCGACCAGGACGAATATGTCGGCCGCTTCGCCGCCGTGGACTCCGTGGAGATCCGCTCGCGGCTGTCGGGCTATCTCTCCGAGATCCATTTCACCGACGGCCAGATGGTGAAGAAGGGCGATCTCCTGTTCACCATCGACCGCCGGCCGTTCGAGATCGTGCTCGAACAGATGAAGGCCAATCTCGCCCAGGCCCGCGCCAATCTCGCCTTCACCGAGGCCGACCTGCAGCGCGGCCAGCAGCTGCTCGGCAACAAGACCATCACCGAGCAGGCCTACGACCAGCGCACTCAGGCCAAGCGCGTCGCCGAAGCCGCCGTCACCGCCCAGGAGGCGATGGTGCATTCGGCCGAACTCGACCTCAACGACTACAGCGAACTGCGCTCGCCGATCGACGGCCGCATCGGCGACCGCCGCGTCGCCGTCGGCAATCTGGTCACCGGCGGCACCGGCGGCGCTACCACGCTCCTTGCCATGGTTGTCTCGGTCAATCCGATCCGCTTCGAGTTCTCCTTCGACGAGGCGTCGTATCTGCGCTACGTGCGCTTCGCCACCGGCAGCAAGGAGGTGGAGAGCCTGCACGGCAACGTGCCGGTGACGCTCAAGCTGATCGACGAGAACGATTTCGTCCACAAGGGCAAGATCGACTTCATCGACAACGTCATCGATCGCTCGTCGGGCACCATCCGCGGCCGCGCCGTGTTCGACAATGCAGACGGCGTCTTCACCCCCGGCATGTTCGGCCGTGTCCGCGTGCCAGGTTCGCCGCCCTACACCGCACTGCTCGTGCCCGATGCCGCCATCGGCACCGAGCAGGCGCGCAAATACGTGCTGGTGGTCGACGGCGACGATACGGTACGGCAGAAATACGTGACCGTCGGCCAGGTCGACGGCGGCCTGCGCGTGGTCAAGGAGGGGCTTGGTGGCACCGATCGCGTCATCGTCAATGGGCTCATGCGCGCGCGGCCGGGCCAGAAGGTGAAGCCGCAGGACGAAAACGCGCCGGCGCCGAAGCCGCCGAACCAAGCCAAGGCCGGCTGATCAAACAGGACGCGTCAGCGGATGCGCCTCTCGCACTTCTTCATCGACCGGCCGATCTTTGCCGCCGTTGTCTCTATCGTGTTCGTGATCCTCGGCGGGGTGGCGTTCTTCCGCCTGCCGGTCGCGCAATATCCGGAGATCGCGCCGCCGGTCATCAACGTTTCAGGCCAATATCCCGGCGCCAGCGCCGAGGTGGTGGCCGCGACCGTGGTCGCGCCGATCGAGCAGCAGATCAACGGCGTCGAGAACATGCTCTACATGTACTCGAATTCGACCGCCGACGGCCGTTTCACCATCCAGGTGACCTTCGATCTCGGCACCAATCTCGATATCGCCCAGGTCCAGGTGCAGAACCGCGTCGCCATCGCGCAGCCGCGGCTGCCGGCCGACGTGCGCAATATCGGCGTCACGGTGACCAAGGCTTCGCCCGATCTGATGATGGTCGTGCACCTTTATTCGCCCGACAAATCGCGCGATGCGCTGTTCATCACCAACTACGCCACGCTGGAGGTGACCGATCCGCTGACCCGCGTCGACGGCGTTGGCTCGGTCACGGTGTTCGGCAGCCGCGACTATTCGATGCGCATCTGGCTCGATCCAGACCGTCTGCAGTCGCTGGGCTTAACCGCAACCGACGTCACGGCCGCGCTGCAAGGTCAGAATATCCAGGTCGCCTCGGGCGTGCTCGATCAGCCGCCGGTGGCGCGCCAGGGCGCGTTCCAGATCGCGGTGCAGACGCTCGGCCGGCTCAATAATCCGGACGAGTTCGGCTCGATCGTGGTCAAGGAGACGCCCGGCGCCGTGGTGCGCTTGCGGGACGTCGCCAGGATCGAGCTCGCCGCGCTCGACTATTCGTCGAACTCCTACCTCGACCGCGATCCCGCGGTGGCGCTCGCGGTCTTCCAGAGACCGGGCTCCAATGCGCTCGCCACCGCCGAGGGTGTCATCGATCTGATGAAGCAATTGGCCAAGCGGTTTCCGCCCGGGGTGAAATACGACATCGTCTACAATCCCACGCAATTCATCCAGCAGTCCGTCGATGCGGTGATCGACACCATCTTCGAAGCGATCGCGCTGGTTGTGCTGGTCGTGATCGTGTTCCTGCAAACCTGGCGTGCCGCCATCATTCCGCTGGTGGCGATCCCGGTTTCGCTCATCGGCACCTTCTTCTTCATGGCGGCGTTCGGTTTCACTCTCAACAATCTGTCATTGTTCGGGCTGGTACTCGCCATCGGCATCGTGGTCGACGACGCCATCGTCGTGGTCGAGAACGTCGAGCGCAACATCGCATCCGGCCTCAAGCCGCGCGAGGCGGCACGCAAAAGCATGGACGAGGTCGGCTCGGCGCTGATCGCGATCGCGCTCGTGCTCTGCGCGGTGTTCGTGCCTTCGGTGTTCATCACCGGCATTTCCGGGCAATTCTACCGGCAGTTCGCACTGACCATCACCGGCGCCACGGTCATTTCGCTCATCGTGTCGCTGACGCTGTCGCCGGCAATGTGCGCGCTGTTGCTCAAGGCCCATGACGCCGGCCACCGCGACGCCTGGTGGGAGCGGCCGGTCCACGGATTCTTCCGGCGATTCAATCGCGGCTTCGACGCGATCGGCTCAGGGATTTCCTGGCTCGCGGTGCGCACCGTGCGCCGCGCCGCCATCATGGTGGCGATCTATCTCGGCGTGCTGGTCGCTGGATTTGCCGCGTTTCGCAGCGCACCGGCCGGCTTTATTCCGCAGGTTGACGCCGGTTATGTCATCGTCGTCATCCAGCTACCGCCCGGCGCGTCGCTGGCGCGCACCGATGCGGTGCAGACGCGCGCTCTCGACACCGCGCTCGGCGTGCCGGGGGTGGCCCATGCGGTGAACATCGTCGGCTTCTCCGGCGCGACGTTCACCAACGCCCCCAATGCCGGCGCGCTGTTTCTGGTGCTCGACTCATACGGCAAGCGGGCGCGCACGCGCGGCCAGTCCGCCGCCGAGATCCAGGCCGAGCTGAAGCGCCGCCTCGACGTCATCCAGGATGCGTTCATCGCGGTGGCGCTGCCGCCGCCGGTGCGCGGCATCGGCACCGCGGGCGGCTTCCGCATGATGGTCGAGGACCGCGCCGGCCGTGGCGCGCAGGCGCTGCGCGATGCTGCCGCCGGCCTAGCGGCACGGGCCAACCAGACCGCGGGGCTGACGCAAGTGTTCACCCTGTTCGAGACCTCGACGCCGCAGGTCTATCTCGACATCGACCGCACCAAGGCGCAACTTCTCGGCGTCAACGTCACCGATGTCTTCAACGCGCTGCAGATTTTCATCGGGTCCTCCTACGTCAATGACTTCAACCTGTTCGGCCGCACCTTCCGCGTCATGGCGCAGGCGCGCGACCAGGATCGCCAGCGCGTCAAGGACGTGCTGAAAATCCGCGTGCGCAACGCCAACGGCGACACCGTTCCGCTCGGTTCGTTCACCACCGTGACCGATATGTCCGGTCCATACCGCGTGCCGCGCTACAACCTCTATCCCACCGCCGAAATCGACGGCGCCGCAGCTCCGGGCTACTCGCAGGGCGAGGCCATCGCCATCATGGACAAGCTCGCGGCCGAGACACTGCCCGAAGGTTTTGCCACCGACTGGACCACACTCGCGTTCCAGCAGATCAGGGCCGGCAGCACCGGCATGTTCGCCTTCGCACTCGCCGTGGTGTTCGTGTTTCTGGTGCTCGCCGCGCAATACGAAAGCCTCACGCTGCCGCTCGCCGTGATCATGATCGTGCCGATGTGTCTCGTCGCCGCCATTACCGGCGTGTTGTTGCGCGGTCAGGACAACAACATCCTCACCCAGGTTGGCTTTGTCGTGCTGATCGGGCTTGCGGCCAAGAACGCCATCCTGATCGTCGAGTTCGCCCGCCAGCTCGAGGATCAGGGCCGCACCCGCTGGGACGCGGCGGTCGAAGCGACGCGGCTACGGCTGCGCCCGATCCTGATGACGTCGTTTGCGTTCATTCTCGGCGTCACGCCGCTGGTTTGGGCGATCGGCGCCGGCGCCGAGCTGCGGCAAACGCTCGGCACCGCGGTGTTCTCGGGCATGATCGGCATCACCGCCTTCGGGCTCGTCTTCACGCCGGTGTTTTATGTCATCGCCCGCTGGATCGCCGAGCTGCCGCTGTGGCGCGGCAAGCTGCGGCACGCAGGCTCCCAGCCGGCCGAGTGATGCGGCGGCACGGCTTCATACCGGCGCTGGAATAATGTCATAATCCCGGGGTTGATGGCGGGATAGCTGTGGGCCAAGAGCCAGCCTAAGAGGGAGACGAACTTATGATCCGTATCGTGTTGTCCATTGCCGCGATCGTGCTCGGCCTGAGCGTTGCCTTCGCTCAGGAAGATCCAATCAAGGCGCGCAAGCAACTGATGAAGGCCAATGGCAACGCGGCCAAGTCGCTTTCCGATATGTCCAAAGGCGACAAGCCCTACGATCAGGCGACGGTGGACAAGGCCTTCGCGACCTTCCAGGACGCGGCGGCAAAGATGCCCGCGCTCTTTCCGGACAACACCAAGGGCGGTGACCCGACCGACGAGTACAACCCCAGCCCCAAGGTTTGGGAAAACATGGCCGACTTCAAGGCGCGTTTCGTCAAGCTGGGCGAGGATGCCAAGGCCACCGGCCCCAAAGTGAAGGATGTCAACAGCCTGAAGGCAGAGCTTGGTCCTTTCGGCAAGAGCAATTGCGGCAGCTGCCACGAGACCTACCGCCTCAAAAAGGGCTGATCGTTTCGCCGACGACGGCGAGGGCGGACGTGGCATAGACGTCCGCCTTTTTTTGTGATTCTCAGGCGAGGAGATGAGGAACCACCTGAGACTGCGCTACCTCGCGATCGCCGCCATGGCCGCTGTGGCGGTCGCCTCCACGCTGTTCTGGGTCTTGACCCTACCGGACCTCGTGCCGGCGTCGGCGCTGCCGCCGTACACGCCGAACCTGGCCAACGGCGAGACCATGTTCAACATCGGCGGCTGCAGCGCCTGCCATGCGGTGCCCGACGAGGACCCGGCAAAGGTCGATCGGCTGCGGCTCGGCGGCGGCCTCGTGCTGCCGAGCCCGTTCGGCACTTTCACGGTGCCGAACATCTCGCCCGATCCGAATGACGGCATCGGTCGCTGGACCGAGGCGAATTTCGTCACCGCGATGTGGGAGGGCACGGCGCCGGACGAGTCTCACCTCTATCCGGCGTTTCCTTACGGCTCCTATCGCCACATGGAGCTTGCGGACGTACGCGATCTCTTCGCCTATTTGAAGACGCTGCCGCAGGTCTCCGGCCGCGCGCCGCCGCATAACCTTGCGTTCCCCTTCAACATCCGCCGACTGCTCGGCGGCTGGAAGCTTCTGTTCTTGCGCGGCGGACCGTTCGAGCCCGATCCGTCGAAATCGGTGCAGTGGAACAGGGGCGCTTATCTCGTCAACGGGCCCGGCCATTGCGCCGAATGTCACTCGCCGCGCAATTTTCTCGGCGGCATCGTCGCGAGCGAGCGCTTCGCCGGCGCTCCGACACCCGACGGCAAAGGCTGGGTACCCAACATCACGCCGGCCGGCCTCGGCCATTGGGGCAATGACGACGTCGCCTGGACTGAGAAGGACATCGCAAGTTTCCTCGACGACGGCATGAATCCCGCTGGAGACTACGCCGGCGGATTGATGGCCGAGGTGGTGCGAAACACCTCGCGGCTCAGCGCCGCCGACCGTGCCGCGATCGCCAACTATATTTTCAGCCTGCCGCCGGTCCAGGGTCCGAAGCCGCCGCCGAAGCACCAATAATCTCGTGATCCAAACTTCGTCACGACGCTCCTGCGCATGGCTGTCGCCCATGCGCCGGGGTGACGATTCTCACTCATTGCTGCTAGTAGTCGCCCGCCATGAACACCGGCAAAGGCATCGTGCTCAAGCTCGTCTCGGCGGTTTTGTTCGCCGTGATGTCGGCGCTGATTCGCTATCTCGGGGTGCGCTATCCGATCGGCGAGGTGGTGTTTTACCGCTCGGCCTTCGCCATCGTGCCGATCATTCTCATCTACGCCTGGCGTGGCGAGCTCGCCGCCACCGTGCGCACCGAGCGTCCACTGGGCCAACTGAACCGCGGCGCGCTGTCCGTCGTCGGCATGTTCTGCAATTTTGGCGCGCTGGCGCGGCTGCCGCTTGTCGAGTCCAATGCCATTTCGTTCACGTCGCCGCTCTTCAGCGTGGCGTTTGCCGCGCTGTTCCTCAAAGAACGCGTGCGCATCTATCGCTGGTCGGCGGTGATCGTCGGCTTCATCGGCGTGCTGGTGGTGCTGGCGCCGCATCTGTCCGGCGACGAGCTGACGATTGCCATAGCGAGCGCGACCAGCGTCGCCGGCGTTATCTACGCCATCGCCGGGTCGATCACCAACGCCGGCACCATGCTCCAGACCCGGTTGCTCACGCAGAGCGAGACGACCTCGTCGATCGTGTTCTACTTTTCGCTGATTTGCGCGATTGCCGGCCTCGTCACCTGGCCGTTCGGCTGGATCGCGCCGACCGGCCGCGAATTTCTGATCCTGGCCTGCATCGGCTTTCTCGGCGGCACGGGTCATATCGTGCTGACCGAGAGCTATCGCCATGCGGCGGCCTCCGTGGTGGCGCCGTTCGACTACACCTCGATGATCCTGGCGTTGATTCTCGGCTACGTCATGTTTGGCGAGACGCCGACGGTCATGATCGTCATCGGCTCAGCGATCATCGCCGCCGCCGGCCTGTTCGTGATCTGGCGCGAGCGGCAGCTCGCTTTGGCGCGCCGACGCGACGCCGAGGATATCCAGCGCGCCCGCTGACTCCTCAGCGACGTCCAATTACGACGCGCCGAACGCCTTGAAGGTAATGATGGTGCGGGTGTCGGCGACGCCGGGGATGGTCTGCACCTTCTCGGCGATGAAATGGCCGATATCGGTGTCCGGATCGACGTAGAATTTCACCAGCAGATCGAAGTCGCCAGCCGTCGAATAGATTTCCGAGGCGATCTCGGCATCGGCAAGCTTATTGGCGACCTGGTAGGACTTGCCGAGCTGGCATTTGATCTGGACGAAGAAGGGGATCATGCGCGCCTCCGGCCGGCAGAATAAGCATATATGACGTGCCTGCAAGTCTGCTTGCGGACGTAGTATCTTGATGCCGTCAGGAAGGCTTTGAAGCGATGCATGCCCCCCTCGAGCTTGCCGACGTCGCCGCCGACGTTTTGGCGCGGATCAAAACCCGCGCGCCACGGGTGCATTGCATCACCAACACGGTGGCGCAGGCCTATACCGCCAACGTGCTGCTTGCCGCCGGCGCCGTCCCCTCGATGACGATCTCGTCCGAGGAGATCGCGGCCTTCGTCGGCAGCGCCGATGGGCTGTTGGTCAATCTCGGTACCTTCGACGCCGAGCGCCGCAAGGCCGTCGACTTGGCGCTGGGGGCTGTGGGGCGGGGCGGCCGGCCGCCGATTCCGTGGGTGCTCGATCCGGTCTTGATCGAGCGCTCGCCGGCGCGCGCCGCGTTCGCGCGAGATATCCTCGGCCGTGGCCCGGCCGTGGTGCGGCTCAATGGTCACGAATTCTCCGCGCTTGCCGATGAGGAGCCCACCGGCGATGCAGTGACGCGGTTTGCTGCCGCCCGGAAGATCATCGTCGCGTTGACCGGCGAGGTGGATCGCGTCAGCGACGGCGCGCGTGCAGCCAAGATCGCCAACGGCGATGCGCTGATGGCGCTCGTCACCGGCATGGGCTGCGCCGGTTCGGCGCTCGTTGCCACTGCGCTGACCGTCGAGCGAGACCCTTGGCTCGCCACCGTCGCGGCGCTGGTCGCGCTCGGCGTGGCCGGCGAAGTCGCAGCCGAAAGCGCCTCCGAGCCCGGCCGCTTCGCCAGCTGGATCATTGACGCGCTATACCGTCTCGATCGCGCGACACTGCGCGCGCGCACCAGGGTGTCATGATGCAAAGGGCCCCTTGATGTCAGTCGATCTTCGTCTCAATGCCATTGTCGATCCGGAGCGCGCCGGCGGCCGCGATCTCGCCGAGCTCGCCCGGCTCACCGCACAGGGCGGCGCCACGCTCATTCAACTGCGCGATAAGATCAGCGACACCCGTGCCATGGTCGCGACCGCGCGCGCCATCAAGAAGGCGCTCACGCCGTTCAAGGTGCCGCTCGTGGTCAACGACCGCATCGACGTGGCGCTCGCCGCCGGTGCCGACGGCGTCCATGTCGGTCAGGACGACATGGCGGTCGAAGACGCGCGAAAAATTCTCGGCCGCGGCGCTATCATCGGGCTCTCGGTCAAGACCGTGGAGGAAGCGAACGCCGCGCCGGTCGAGCTGATCGACTATGTCGGCTCCGGCGGCGTCTACGTCACCACGTCGAAGCAGCAGAAGAGCGCGCCGATCGGCACCGCGGGCCTCGCCCGCGTCATCGCCGCGCTGCATGCGCGCGCGCCGAAGCTGCCGGTCTGCGGCATCGCCGGCATCGATGCCGGCAATGCGGCACCCGTCATCGCCGCCGGCGCCGACGGCGTCGCCGTGATCTCGGCGTTGTCGCTTGCGCCTGATCCCGCTGCCGCGGCGCGGACCTTGCGCGGTATCGTCGACGCGACGCTTGCGAAGCGGGGCACCTGATGGCGATACCGATCGCACTCACCATCGCCGGCTCGGATCCGAGCGGTGGAGCGGGCATCCAGGCAGATCTCAAGACGTTTTCCGCGCTCGGCGTCTATGGCGCCGCCGTCATCACGGCGCTGACCGCGCAGAACAACACGGGCGTATTCGCCACCCACCAGGTGCCCGCCGACTTCATCGGTGCGCAGATCGATGCGGTGTTTGCCGACCTCGCCATCGGCGCCGTCAAGATCGGCATGCTCGGCAATGCGGCGGCGATCGACGCCGTCGCCTCAGGCCTCGACCGCCACCGCGCGCGCAACGTCGTGCTCGATCCGGTTATGGTCGCCTCGACCGGCGCCGATCTATTGCATGCCGACGCCATCGGCGCGTTGCGCACGGTGATTGCGCATTCCAGCGTGGTGACGCCGAACCTGTTCGAGGCAGCGGCGCTCCTCGGCACGACGCTCGCACGCGACGAAGCCGAGATGCAGACGCAGGCGCAAAAGCTCCTGGCGTTCGGCGCCGGTGCCGTGCTGATCAAGGGCGGCCACGCCGGCGGCACCGAGAGCGTCGATCTTCTGGTCGAGCCCGATGGTGTGGCACGGTTCACGGCGCCGCGCGTCGCCACCAAGCGCACACACGGCACCGGCTGCACACTGTCGTCGGCGATCGCCGCCGGCCTCGCCAAGGGGCTATCGCTGAACGCCGCCGTGCGCGAGGCCAAGGCCTATATCAGCGCCGCCATTGCCGCCGCCGACCGCCTCGCCGTCGGCAGCGGCCGTGGCCCGGTGCACCACTTTCATCGGTGGTGGTGACGCCTTACGCCGCCGCCGGCGCGCCGGGCTGCTTCAACGGATGGGCACGCGCGAACGCGTCGATGGATGACAACGCGCCGGCGATCCTCGAAAAATTCGGAAACGGCGCGGTGTCGACGTTGAAGAACTTGGCGCCCGCGGCTTGGCTGGCGAGACAGATGTCGGCCATCGTCACCGTGTCACCGTGGCAGAAGTGACCGGTGGCCTTGTCCTTCAGATGGCTCTCCAGCGCGCTCAGCGCCATCAGGTGCCAGTGCTGGCACCACTTGATCCGCGTCGGCTCGTCGAGCTTGAACTCGTGCTCAAGGTATTCGCGCACCCGCGGCACGATCAGCGGGTGCGAGTCGCAGGCGACGATCTGGGCGAGCCCGCGCACCCGCGCTCGGCCCTTGGCATCGCGCGGCAATAGCGGCGGATTAGGATGAGTCTCGTCGAGATATTCGATGATGGCGAGCGACTCGAACAACGCCGGCCCCTCGCCGTCGACCAGTGCCGGCAGCGCCATCATCGGATTGACGGCGCGGAAGGCGGCCTCGCGCTGGGCGCCCTTCATGAGGTTCACGTCGATCACCTCGTCGGGCGCAATGCCCTTGAGGTTGAGCGCGATGCGCACCCGGTAGGTGGCGAGCGAGCGCCAGAACGAAAACAGCTTCATGGCAATCCTCCCTACGAACTAAGAACACACGGCGGCGGCAATTAGTCCGCACCCGGGTCGGCCTTCAGCCCCGCCGCCTCGATGCCGGCAATCGCGCACATCTCGTCCTTGTCCGAGGTGTCGCCGGAAATGCCGCAGGCGCCGATGACGTTGCCGGCGCCGTCGCGGATCAAAACGCCGCCCGGATTGGTGACCATGCGGCCGTGGCTTGCCGCCGCCAGCATGGTGAAGAACTGCGGCGTCTTCGCCGCGCGGCCGGCGAGCGTGCGCGAGCCGAAGCCCATGCCGAGCGCGCCCCAGGCTTTGCCGAACGCGATGTCGAACCGCAGGATGCCGGATTTGTCCTCGCGCTTGAACGCGACCAGATGGCCGCCGGCATCGAGCACGGCGACGGTCAGCGGGGCGAGATTGGTCTCGCGCGCCTTTTTCAAGGCGACGTCGACAATGGTGGAGGCTTGCGCAAGTGAGACTGACATATTCGCTCCGATGTTGCGTTGAGCTTATTTCTTACCGTGGCTCGACCAATAAACGGTCTGACGCGACGCGTCGCTCAAGCCAAGGCCCTCGTTGTTCGATTTCTCGATTGCCGCCAGCGCCGCCTTCGCCGCCGGCATGTCGGCGCCCTTGGCGGTGCCGGTTGCGATCATGGTCTTTAAGTCCTTCACCGCATTGGCGACGCTGAACGTAGTCGGTCCGGGATCGCGGTTGTCCAGCATGGCGATGATCATGTCGGCGCGCAGCTTGAAGCCGTTATTGGCGCCGTTGCTCTCGGTGAACAATTCGACGAGCCGCTTCGGCTCCCAGCCGAGGTCGCGGACGAGCGAGAAGGCCTCCGCATAAGCCTGCCAGCCGATCATCAGCGGCAGGTTGATGGCGAGCTTCATCGACGAGCCGGCGCCGACCGCGCCGCAATGCTCGACCTTGCGGCAGAGCTGATCGAGGATCGGCCGTGCGCGCGTGGCGTCTGCCGGTTCGGCGCCCATGAGGCCGAGTAGCTTGCCTTGCCGCGCCGGCGTGGTGGAGCCGCCGACGGGGCATTCGACGAAGGCCGCGCCCTTGGCGCGCACCTTTGGCGCCAGCGTCGTTTCCACGGCCGGTGGCACGGTGCTCATCTCGATGAAGAGCTTGCCCTTGACGTCGCCGGAGAGAAGGCCGCCCGGGGCGTGATAGACCGCGTCGATGGCCGCGGCGTCGGTCAGGATGGTGATGACGGCCTCGCTCGCGGCGGCGACGCCGGCCGGATCGGCGGCAACCTTGGCGCCGGCGTCGGCGAGCGGTTTCACCTTCGTTGCCGTGCGGTTCCAGACCGTGACCTGGTGGCCGACTTCCATCAGCCGGGCGGCAATGGCGCTGCCCATGGCGCCGAGGCCCGCAACTCCGATTTGCATGCTCGAACGCTCCTGACGCTTGCCGTCCCGGCGCCGGACATTATGCGATTGATGCAGGGCGCGGAAGGCGCTTGCGTGCCGCAGTCGCCAATGTCATATCGCCTCGCCACATCAGAAGGACAAAAGAGGAGCGGCATGGCTGCGGCAAGGAAAGGCACGGTCGGTGTCGTCGGCCTCGGCATCATGGGCGGCGCGTTCGCCCAGAATCTCAAAGCGGCCGGCTGGCGTGTGATCGGCTACGACATCGACCCGGCACGCTGCCGCGCTATGGCGCGGCTCGGCGTCGATATCGCCGCCGATGCTGGCGAAGTCGCGCGCCAGGCGCCGACCGTCATCACCAGCCTGCCAAGCCCGAAGGCCCTGGCATCGACGGTTGCCACCATCGTCAAGGCCAAGGCGCCGCGCCGCGTCTTCGTCGAGGCCTCCACCTTCACCATCGAGGACAAGACTGCCGCCGAAAAGAAGCTGCGTAAGGCCGGCCATGTCATGCTCGACTGCCCGGTGAGCGGCACCGGCGCCCAGGCGAGGGTCAGGGACCTCGTCGTCTACGCCTCGGGCAACGCGGCCGAGATCGACAAGCAGCGCCCGATGTTCGCGGCCTTCACCCACGCCGTGCACGACGTCGGCGACTTCGGCAATGGCAGCCGCATGAAGTACGTCGCTAATCTCTTGGTCGCCATCCATAACGTAGCGAGCGCCGAGGCCATGGTGCTCGGGCTGAAGGCCGGACTGCCACCGCAACTGATCTACGATCTGATCAAGACCGGCGCCGGCAATTCGCGGGTATTCGAGCTGCGCGGCCCGATGATGGTGAAGGACGATTACGCCAGCAACGTCACCATGAAGATCTCGATCTGGCAGAAGGACATGGACGTAATCGGCGGCTTTGCCCGCAAGATCCGCGTGCCGACGCCGATGTTCGACGCTTCCAGCGCGATCTACACCAAAGCGCGCCGAAGCGGTTACGACGAGCAGGACACCGCCGCGGTCTGCGCGGTGCTGGAGAAGATGGCGGGCGTGAAGCGGGGCAGGGCGAAGAAGCGCTGAGCCGGCCGGCAAACGGGCCTGTCCGGCCCGGCCAAAATATGCGACCATGACTAAAATCATCGCTCACGGGGAGGATCGTCATGCTGCGCAGTGCAGTCGCCGCCACAGTCATGCTCGTTGCCGGGACTTTGACGCCCGGCGGCGCCAGCGCGCAGCAATCGGTCGACTGGGACAAGATCGAGATCAAGACCACCGATCTCGGCAATAACACCTACATGTTGATGGGCCAGGGCGGCAACATCACGGTCGCCATCGGTAGCGACGGCATCATCATGGTCGACACCCAGTTCGCGCCGCTCTCCGACAAGATCAAGGCCGCGGTCAAGGCGATCTCGCCGCTGCCGATCAAATACATCGTCAACACGCACTTCCACGGCGATCACACCGGCGGCAACGAGAACTTCCAGAGGGATGGCGCCATCGTTGTGGCGCAGGACAATATCAGGGTACGGCTTGCCGCCGGAACGACGAACGGCACGACCGGCGTGAAGGTGCCGCCGGCGGCCCCCGGCGCGCTGCCCAAGCAGACTTACGTCGGCGGCACGATGACGCTCGAGGTCGGCGGCCGCAAGGCGATGCTGATGCATATCAACAACGCCCACACCGACGGCGATACGCTGGTCTATTTCGCCGACGCCAACGTGCTGTGCACCGGCGACATCATGAACAACAATCATCGCTATCAGCAAGTCGATTTCGCCAATGGCGGCGATATCCGCGGCATGGTCCGCGGCACCGATCAGTTTCTCAAGCTCGCCAACGACGACACCAAGGTCGTGGTCGGCCACGGCCCGCTGGCCAAGAAGGCGAATGTCGCGGACTACAACGCGATGGTGAAAATGGTGCGCGAGCGCGTCGAAAAGCTTTACCGCGAGGGCAAGACCGAAGCCGAAGTCATGAGCGCAAATCCGCTGCAAGACATCAATGCGACCTGGGCCGCCGACGATAAGGCGGCGGCGAATTTCCTCAAGCAGGTCTACAACTCGTTCCAGCGGTCGTAGCCGACGCATGTCATCGCTCGAAGGCGAAGCGCGCATGGGCGCGCAGAAGACGCACCAGCAGCGCAGCGAGGTGCGCGACGGCATGCGCATCGATTGGGACGTGCCGATCACGATGGACGACGACCTCGTCGTGCGCGCCGACGTGTTCCGCCCGATCGCCGAGGGCCGCTATCCGGTAGTCTTGAGCTACGGGCCCTATGCCAAGGGGCTCGCCTTCCAGGACGGCTATCCGAGCGCCTGGCAGCGCATGGCCGAAAAGCATCCCGACGTCACCGCGGGCTCCTCGAATCTCTATCAGAGCTGGGAGGTGGTCGACCCGGAAAAATGGGTGCCGCACGGTTACGCCTGCGTGCGGGTGGATTCCCGGGGTGCCGGCTGCTCGCCCGGCGTCATCGATCATTTCTCGCCGCGCGAGACCAAGGATTTTTACGACTGCATCGAATGGGCCGGCGCGCAGCCGTGGTCGAACGGCAAGGTGGGCCTCAACGGCATTTCGTATTACGGCATCAACCAGTGGCACGTGGCGACGCTGCAGCCGCCGCACCTTGCCGCCATGTGCATCTGGGAAGGCGCCGCCGACTGGTATCGCGACATGACGCACCACGGCGGCATCCTCTGCACGTTCTGGGATAATTGGTACGACATGCAGGTCAAGACGGTGCAATTCGGCGCCGGCGAGCGCGGTAAGCGCAGCCGTGTGCACGGCGAGCTCGTCTGCGGCCCGCAGACCCTATCGGAGGAAGCACTCGCCAAAAATCGCAGCGAGTTTGGCCGCGAAATCCTTTCGCATCCGCTCGACGACGCTTATCACCGTGCCCGCTCGCCGGTGTGGTCGAAGGTCAAGGTGCCGCTGCTGTCAACGGCCAATTGGGGCGGCCAGCCGCTGCATCCGCGCGGCAATTTCGAGGGCTTCGTTCGCGCCGCGTCCAAACAAAAATGGCTCGAAGCCCACGGCATCGAGCACTGGACTCATTTCTACACCGACTATGGCCGCAAGCTGCAGCTGCGCTTCTTCGATCATTTCCTGCACGGCAAGAACAACGGCTGGGACAAGCAGGCGCCGGTACAGCTGCAGGTCCGCCATGTCGACCGCTTTGTCGAGCGTGGCGAGAGCGAATGGCCGCTCAAGCGCACCAAATGGACGAAGTTCTATCTCGACCCGGTGGGCGGCGGCCTTTCCGGCAAAGCTCCTGTCAGGAAATCCGCGCTCGCGTTCGACGCCATGGGCGACGGCGTCTCCTTCCTCACGCCGCCGTTGCCGCAGGACACCGAAATCACCGGGCCGTCGGCGGTCAAGCTGTTCGTGTCGTCGTCGACCAAGGACGCTGACATCTTCGTTGTGCTGCGCGTCTTCACCGGCGACCTCAAGGAAGTGGTGTTCCAGGGCGCCATCGATCCGCACACGCCGGTCGGCCAGGGCTGGCTGCGCGCCTCGCATCGCGCGCTCGATAAGAAATTATCGAAGCCGTATCGGCCCTATCACAGCCACACGAAAAAGCAGCCGCTGAAGCCGGGCGAGGTCGTCGCGCTGGACGTCGAGATCTGGCCGACCTCGATCGTCGTGCCGGCGGGCCATCGCGTCGGCCTGACCGTGCGCGGCAAAGACTACGTCTATGCCGGGCCGAGCGGCGGGCGGCTCTCCAACTTCAAGAACGAGCTGACCGGCTGCGGGCCGTTCCTGCACAACGATCCGCGCGATCGGCCGCCGGAGATTTTCGCCGGCACCACAAGCCTGCATTTCGGCGGCGCGCGGCGGCCCTATCTGCTGCTGCCCATAATTCCGGCAAAAAAGCACTGAACCGGGCCCGCCGCCCGCGACAACTGTGGGCTTTACAGTCCGCCGTGGCTTAGCCAAAGTCGCGCCCGAAACGCCGCCGCGCCGGGCTCAAACCGGCCAACCGCCCGCACAAAAGCAGGGCCCGAGGGAGAACAGAAATGTCGCGCAAATTGACGTCCCGAAAAGTGAGCCGCCGCACGGTCTTGGCCGGCACCGCGGTGGGCGCCGCCGCCGCGCTCAGCCGCTTTCCGTCTCCGGCCGTGGCGCAGAGCGAGCCGTTCAAGATCGGCCTGCTCACCGTCAAGACCGGCCCGCTGGCCCAGGGCGGCATCCAGATGGAACAGGGCGTGCTGACGTACCTGAAAGAGAAAAATTACACGATGGCCGGTCGCAAGGTGGATTTCATCTCCGCCGATACCGGCGGCAACCCGGCCGGCACCAAGACCAAGGCCCAGGAGCTGGTCGAGCGCGACAAGGTCGACGTCATTCTCGGACCGCTCGCCGCCTTCGAGCTCTACGCCATCAGCGACTACATCAAAGAGCAGAAGATGCCGACGCTGAGCCTTGCGGCGGCCGACAATCTCACTCAGCGCACGCCGAACCCGTTCCTGCTGCGCGCCTCGGCCACCTCGTCCCAGGCCATGCACCCGATGGGGCACTACACGGCGACCGAGCTGAAATACAAGCGCGCCTTCTGCATCGTCGAGGATTTCGCCTTCGGTTACGAGCAGATGGGCGGCTTCCAGGCGGCCTTCGCCAAGGACGGCGGCTGCGTCGTCGCCAAGCTGTGGCCGCCGCTGGTGACGCCGGACTATACGCCCTACATCGCCCAGATCGCCGACTGTGACGTGGTGAACCAGGGCTTTGCCGGGTCGAACCCGCTGCGCTTCATGAAGCAATACGCCGCCGCCGGCCTGAAATATCCGGTGGTGACCGGGGAAACCGGCGGCGACGACGCGCTGCTCAAGAGCTATGGCGAAGAAGCCATTGGCCTGGTCAGCTGCTGTCCCTATACGCTCGACCTGCCGATCGACGGCAACCAGCGTTTCGTCGACGGCATGCTGAAGAATTACGACACCGTGCCCGGCCAATACGCCGCGCTGCTCTACGTCAATTGTCAGGTGGTGGAAGCGGCACTCAAAGCCGGCGCCGACGCCAAGGACAAGGAGAAGTTCATGGCGGCGCTGCGGGCGGTCAGCCTCAGCGACACGCCGCGCGGGCCGTTCAAGTTCGACCACTTCGGCAACGTGGTCGGCAACTTCTACATCCGCAAGATCGGCACCGAGGGCGCCAAATACGGGCTGAAGGTCTGGAACAAGACCATCAAGACCTACGAGAACGTCAGCCAGTTCTGGGACTGGCCGGAGGCGGAGTATCTCGCCCATCCGGTCTATTCGCGCGACTACCCGCCGCTCGCGAAGTGCTGATCACGTCCTGTCATCATCCGCGAATGCGGATGATCCAGTGATCGGGGTGGGCGCAGTGTTGTTCGGTGCAGAGGCTGCACCGGTCGGGATTACTGGATGCCCCGCCTTCGCGGGGCATGACACGTCACGGGGTCGGCGCATATGACGTTTTGGGTGCTGCTGACCGTCAACAGCGTGACGTTCGGCGGCCTGCTGTTCCTCTTGTCGGCGGGCTTCTCGCTGATCTTCGGGTTGATGCGGATTCCGAATCTGACGCACGGCTCGATGTTCATGGTCGGCGCCTATCTCGGCACCACGCTGTTGTCGGGCGCGCTTGGCTTCGTGCTCAATTTCTGGGTCGCGGCCCTGATCGCCGCCTTCGAAGTGGCGGTGCTGGGGGCGCTGATGGAGCGGCTGTTGTTGCGCCGGCTCGCCGGCCAGCAGCTGGCGCAGGTGCTGGTGACGCTCGGCGTCTCGTTCATGGTCGCCGATCTATGCCTGATGGCCTGGGGCGGCGATCCGATCTCGGTGGCGACGCCGCCGCGGCTTGGCGGCTTCATCCGTTTCGGCGCCGCGGCGGCGCCGCTCTATCGGCTCGCCATCATCGGGCTCGCGGTGGTGTTCGCCATCGGACTATGGCTGATGCTCGATCGCACCCGGCTCGGCGCCATGATCCGCGCCGGCGTCGACGATCCGCAGATGGCGTGCGTGGTCGGCATCCGCGTTTCCGAGCTGTTCACCATCGTGTTCGGGCTTGGCGCCGCGCTCGCCGGCTTTGCCGGCGTGATCGGCGGCCCGATCTTGTCGGTCTATCCCGGCCTCGATCAGGACATGCTGCCGCTCGCTTTGGTGGTGGTGATCCTCGGCGGCACCGGCAGTCTGCTTGGCTCGTTCGCCGGCAGCATCATCGTCGGCTTTCTCTATAATTTCGGCCAAGCGCTGGTGCCGGAGCTGGCCTATTTCATCCTGTTCCTGCCGATGGTGCTGGTGCTGGTGCTGCGGCCGCAGGGTTTGTTCGGAGGACAGGTGCTGTGATCGGCCGCGGCATCGCCATTGGGGTCGCGATCCTGGCGCTGATCGCCGTGCCTTACGCCATCACGGAGGCCTATTACGTCAATATCGCGAGCCAGATTCTGCTCTACGCCATCTTCGCGTTGGGGCTGAATATTCTGGTCGGCTATGCCGGCCTCGTCTCGCTCGGCCATGCCGGTTTGTTCGGCGTCGCGAGCTACGTCGTCGCCTCGCTCCTTGCCGCCCACTACGGCCACGCCACGGCAATCGTCGCCGCCCTCGTCGTCGCGCTCGTCTTCACCGCGGGCTTTGCCGCGCTGTCGCTGCGCGCCACCGGCATCGGCTTCATCATGATCACGCTGGCGCTTGGCGAGATTCTGTGGGGGCTCGCTTATCGCTGGATCAGCCTCACCAACGGCGACAATGGCGTCAACGTCGCCGGGCGGCCGAAGCCGTTCGGCATTGCGCTCAGTTCCGCGCCCGCCTTCTACGAGATGACCTTGGTCATCTTCCTGCTCGCGGTCGCGGCCTGCGCCATCTTCGTGCGTTCGCCGTTCGGCGCGGCGCTCGCCGGCACCCGCGACCAGCCCCGGCGCATGAACGCGCTCGGCTATCACGTCTGGATGATCCGCTTCGGCGCCTTCATGTTCTCAGGCCTCCTCACCGCCGTCGCCGGTATCCTGTTCGTCTACTACAACTTGTTCATCAGCCCGCAGACCCTGGCGCTGGCCGCATCCGCCGAGGCGCTGCTGATGGTGATTTCGGGCGGCGCCGGGACGCTCATGGGCCCGGTGGTCGGCGCGACGCTGGTGGTGATCGTCAAGAACGTGGTGAGCGGCGTTCGTCTCGACGGCACCGGCGCTGGGGTATACGTGATCAATCAGCTGTTCCAGCACTGGAACTTTCTGCTCGGTGCCATCTTCGTCCTCATCGTCGTGTTCATGCCCGAAGGTTTGGTGCCGGGCGTCGTGCGGCTGTCGCGCGCATTGTGGCGGAGCGTGAGCCGCGCCAAGCCGATGCCGGCACGCGTTGCGGGATCGCAACCATGACCGCGCTCGCCGTGAAGGATTTGAGCAAATCGTTCGGCGGCTTGCGCGTCACCGCCAACGTCAATCTCGTCGTCCAGCCGGGCGAGCGGCGCCTCATCATCGGCCCGAACGGCGCCGGCAAGACCACGCTGTTCAACCTCATCACCGGCGAGCTCAATCCCGACGGCGGCGCCATCAAGCTGTTCGACCGCGACATCACCACGCTCGCGAGCCGCAAGCGCGCCCACCTCGGCATGGCGCGCACCTATCAGATCATCACCCTGTTCAACCGCGACACCATCCTGCGCAACGCGACCCTGGCGCTGCTCGGGCTATCGCCGCTGCGCTGGAACCCGCTGCTCGCGCTGCATCGCCAGCAGCATCTGGTCGCCGCCGCCCGCCTGGCACTGAAGCGCGTCGGCCTCGATCACATTGCCGACCGGCCGTTGGCGGAGACCTCCTACGGCGAGAAACGCCGGGTCGAGATCGCCATGGCGCTGGCGCAAAATCCGAAAGTGCTGCTGCTCGACGAGCCGTTCGCCGGCCTCTCCATCGACGAGCGCCGCGACGTGCGGCAGCTCTTAACCTCGATCCCGCGCGACGTGACTATCGTGATGATCGAGCACGACATGGACACCGCGCTCGACCTCGCCGACCGCATCACGCTGCTGCACTTCGGCGAGGTGATCGTCGAAGGCACCCGCGCCGAAGTGGTAGCCGATCCGCGTACCCGAGAGGTCTATCTTGGCGAATAGCGCGCTGAAGCTTGCCGGCATCGACGCCTATTACGGCGACAGCCACGTGCTGCAGCAGGTCTCGTTCGAACTGGGCGAGGGCCGGTTGCTCGGGCTGCTCGGCAGAAACGGCGCCGGCAAATCGACCTGCATGAACGTCAGCGTCGGTCTCCTTCCGCCGCGCGCCGGCACCGTCGAAGTGTATGGCGCGCCGGTGACGCGGCTGCCGCCGGAGATGATCGCGCGGCGCGGCGTCGCCCTGGTACCGCAGGGCCGCCGCGTGTTCAGGAGCCTCACCGTGCGCGAGAACCTGGCCGTCGCCGCGCGCACCGAGCATGCCGGCCGCCGCCACGCGCCGTGGACCATGCTCACCGTATTCGCCATGTTCCCGCGCCTTGCCGAACGCCATTCCCAGCTTGCCGGCCACCTCTCCGGCGGCGAGCAGCAGATGCTCGCCATCGGCCGCGCGCTGATGGCCAATCCGCGTGTGCTGTTGATGGACGAGCCGTCCGAGGGACTCGCTCCGCAAATCGTCGCCGAAGTGATGGCGACCATCCGGAAGCTGAAGGAAAGCGGCCTCTCCATCGTGCTGGTCGAGC
>Ga0335081_10000391_pt1 | contig 79937 bp, 70 predicted proteins | sample Lox_Sample_35_FD_206713 | JGI IMG/M metagenome (GOLD analysis project Ga0335081, IMG submission 206713) | Soil microbial communities from Loxahatchee National Wildlife Refuge, Florida, United States - Lox_Sample_3.5 | ecosystem: Environmental > Terrestrial > Soil > Wetlands | place: USA... | reverse complement strand
GAGCGCATCCCGTTCGGTCGAATCGCCCTGGTCGGCCGACGAGGCCGACTCGACCCGCAGCGTGTAATTCGGCGCGGCCTGTTTTTTGATGAAATCAACGACCGATTTGATTTCCTGCTCCGAGATGTAGGCGCCGTGGTAGCGGTGCAGGACCGAGCTGCCCGGCATCATGAACAGCATGTCGCCCTTGCCGACAAGTTGCTCGGCGCCGTTCGCGTCCAGGATCGTGCGGGAGTCGACCTTTGAGGACACCTGGAACGAGACCCGGGCGGAAAAATTCGCCTTGATCACGCCCGTGATCACATCGACGGAGGGGCGCTGCGTGGCGACGATCAGGTGGATGCCGGCGGCGCGGGCCATCTGGGCCAGGCGGGCGATGGCGTCCTCCACTTCGTGGGTGGCGACGAGCATCAGGTCGGCCAGTTCGTCGATAATGACCACGATGTAGGGCAGGGGCGCGGCCGGTTCGGCCAGGGCGGCGTCCTGCTGTTCCCTCGGCTCGTCGGCGTCGGGTGACGGCGAAGAGGAGGCGGCTGGCGTCCCACCGGCCGACTGCAGACTCTTGTTGTAGCTGTCGATGTTGCGCGTGCCCCGTTCGGCCAGCAGTCGGTAGCGCCGCTGCATTTCGGTGACGACCTGCTGCAGGGCGGAGGCCGCCTCCTTCGGGTTGACAATCACCGGGGCCAGCAGGTGCGGAATGCCGTCATACGCATTCAATTCGAGCATTTTGGGGTCGATCATCAACAAATTGACCTCATCGGGCCTGGCCGAGAAGAGCAAGCTCAGGATCATCGCGTTGAGCGCCATGCTTTTGCCGGAGCCGGTGGTGCCGGCGATGAGCAGGTGGGGCATTGCGGCCAGGTCAGCCACGACGGGCGCGCCGATCGTGTCCTTGCCGACGGCCAGCGTCAGCTTCGAGCGGGAGGCCTCGTGGGCGGTCGAGGTCAGGATCTCCTTGAGCGTCACCTCCTCCCGCGCGCTGTTGGGAATCTCGATGCCGACGGTGGATTTGCCCGGCAGCGGCGCCACGATCCGCACACGGATCGCCTTCATCGCCAGGGCCAGATCGTCGGCCAGGCCGGTAATCCGGTTGAGCTTGACGCCGGGCGCCGGCTCGAACTCGTACATGGTGATCACGGGGCCGGGATGCACCTGTGTGATCCGGCCCGCAATACCGAAATCAAGCAGCCGTTTTTCGAGCAGCTGGGAGTTGACCAGCAACTCATCACGGGTCGCCTTGCGCGAAGCGGCCGACGGATCGGCCAGCAGCGTGAAGGGGGGCAGCTGGTAGCGGCTGGAAGAGGTCTGCATGAATTCAAACGCCTTCTGCTCGGCCTTGACGGCGGAGGGAGGCGGCGTGTTCTCCACGATCTTCGGCTGTTCCGGCGCGCCCGTCGCCAGGCGGGCGGCCCGCACTTGCGCTTCGTGGCGCCACCGCTTGGTTTGTTCGCGCCGGATCACGGCGAGGCTCTGCGCCTGGGCGGTCAGCTCCCGCGCGAAGCGCGCCACGGCGGCTATGAGCGTCGGCACCGAGACGGCCGTAATCAACATCAGTGACGCGGCCAACAGCGTGAACAGCACGATCACCCCGCCGATCGGCCCGAGGGCCGTGTGCAGTCCCCGCGCCAGGAGAACGCCGAGCCAGCCGCCGGCTCTGCCATCGATGAGAGGGCGGTCCGCCAGCAGCGGCAGAGCGGGCAGCAGGATCGAGGCGAGGGGCATCAGCGTGACAGTCAGCAATGCCCAACCGGCCGTCTGCGAGAGGGAAAGCGGAGACGCCGGCGCCCAGAACCAGCGCCAGCCGCTCATGCCGATCAACACGGGGAGCAGATAGGCGCTGACGCCGATAAGCTGGAACAGCCCGTCGGCAACTGACGCGCCGACCCAGCCGACCAGATTCCGCACGGTGGAGGTGGTGGACGCGCTGGTCAGGGACGCGTCGGTCGGGTGGTAGGAGAGCAGGCTCAGGCCGAGCAAAAACGCAGCGGCGATGAGCAGCAATCCTCTCAGCTCGCGCCACACCAGCTTCTGCATGGCGGGTATTGTAGCAGATGCCGGAAGGAGAGTACAGGGAACCGCAGGGTCAAGGGGCAAGAGGCATAGGTCAAGGGGATGAGCCAATGCGCAATAGGTTAATAATCCCTTGACCCTTGCTACTTGACCCAATCCCCTATCTGTATGCCCAATGTACGGCAACATTCATACACTCGTCCCCACTCCTCCAGACCCAGCGTCTCCGGCCGGCGCGCGGGATCGATGCCGGCCTTGCGCAGCAGCGCGTCGCACCGGGCTGCGGTCAGGTGCGCATGGCACAGATTGTTTCGCATCGTTTTGCGGCGGTGGGCAAATCCCACGCGGATGAGCCGAAGAAAGGCGGCCTCGTCCTCGATCGGGACGGCCGGCTTGGGGCGGGGTGTGACGGTGACGACGGCCGATTCCACCTTCGGCGGAGGGCGAAAACTGCCCGGCGAGACCTTCACGGCAAGGCGCACGTCGGCGTACAGCCGTGCGATGATGGTCAACAGTCCGTACTCGCGGCCGCCGGGTTCGGCGACGAGTCGTTCCGCCACCTCCCGCTGAAACATCAGCACCATCAGGGGGATTGACCGTCTCGCCTCCAGCAGCCGGATCAGCAGCGGACTGGCGACGGCGTACGGCAGGTTGGCGACGACGGTATAGGGGGCGGGCAACTCTTCGAATTCCACCCGGAGGGCGTCCTGTTCGATAAGATGAAAGCGAGGCCGATGCCCGAACCGGTCGCGAAGGTGTGCGGCCAGCGCAGGATCGACTTCGATTGCCCACACGTCCCCGGCCCGCTCGAGGAGCAAGGAGGTCAGCGCGCCGCGTCCCGGTCCGATCTCGACGACCCGGTCGGAGGGGGTGAGTTGAGCGAGGTCGACGATTTTACGGCAGAGGGACTGATTAACTAGAAAATGCTGCCCATATTTCGGCCGCCGGGTGCTATGGGATTGCTGTGCTCCTTGACCCGTCACCCCTTACCCTTTACCCTTTTCACCAGCCTCGACGCCAGCTCCAGCGCCTCGAGCAAACTTCCAAGATCGGCAATTCCCTTGCCGTCAATGTCTTTAAATTCGGGGGTGAGGTGCTTCGACACGACCATGGCCGTGGCCATGGCTTCGTGCTCAGATTCCGCCTTCACCGGCATGGCCGGTGAAGCTCCATGCCGATTCCTCCCCCCGATCCCCCCATCGGATTTACGCACTACCTGCGCTCCGAGGGTCGGCGTGCAAGGTCCGATGCGAGTTTGAGCGCTTCCAGTAAACTACCCGGGTCAGCGATTCCTTTGCCTGCGATGTCGTACGCTGTGCCGTGGTCGACGGAGGTGCGGACGAAGGGCAGACCGACCGTCAAATTGACGGCGCGGCCGAAGGCAAGCAGTTTAATGGGGATCAAGGCCTGGTCGTGGTACATGGCCACGGCGGCGTCGAATTCTCCCCGGTGGGCCCGGTGAAAGAGCGTGTCGGCCGGATAGGGACCGGTCGCCCGGATGCCCGATCGCCTTGCGCGAGCAATCGCCGGCGCGATCAACCGGGCTTCCTCGTCGCCGAACCGACCTTGGTCGCTCGCGTGCGGGTTCAAGGCAGCAACGCCGATGGCGGCATTGGGCCGCCCGAACCAGTCCCGCATGGCCTGGTGGGTGAGGCGGATGGCGGTCAGAATTTTCTGCGCGGTCAGCCGCCTGGGCAGGTCGTGGATGGCGAGGTGGATGGTGGCCAGCATGATTCGCAGGCCGCCGCCGACCATCATCATGCCGACGGGGCCGCTTCCCGTCAACGCGGCCAGAAATTCCGTGTGGCCCTCGAAGGGATAGCCGGCTCGCGACAGGCCGACTTTGTGAATCGGCCCCGTGGTGATCGCGTCCAGTCGGCCTGACTGCGCCCAGGCGGTCGCCCGCTCAATTGCCAGCGCGGCCAGCCGGCCGCCGGCCGATGACAACCGGCCGGGCCGGGGAAGCGCCCCGGCTGTCTCGACGGGAATAATGGGGAGACAACCGGGCGGCAGCCGGCCTGGCGACACGGACCACCGATCGGGATCGTCCACGATCTCGAGTTGCAACGGCAGGCGAAGCCGGCGGATGGTGTGATCAAAGACCCCCGGATGGCCGAAGAGAATCGGTCGACAGCGACGGAAGATCGCCGGCCCGGCCAGCGCCTTGACGATGATTTCCGGACCGATGCCTGCCGGATCACCCATGGTCAGGCCGATGCGAGGCCGCCCCGTCCCGCCCGGCCGCGTCGGGCCTCGGAGCGGATTTCTCGACGATCGCCCCGGTACGGATTGACGCCCGGTCATGGGACGAGTGCCCCGCGACGTGCATTCACAGCGGATGAATGACCCATGCCAACACTGTACCCTATTTGCCGTGACCCTGTGAATCCTGAGGGGTGAACGGACTATTCGGGGACCTTGAACTGCGCGGGAACGTCGGGGGGCAACGCGAGGCGGCCCTGCTCGAAAGCGGATTGAAGGTGCGAGAAGACCTTCGGATCGAACTGCGTGCCGACGGCCTTGCTCAACGCGGTGATCGCCTGATCGGGCGCCATGCCCTGCCGGTAGCTGCGATTGGTGGTCATCGCGTCGTAGGCGTCGGCGATGGCGATGATCCGGCTGGCCAGCGGAATGGTCGCCGCCTTCAGGCCATCCGGATAGCCGCTCCCGTCGTACCGTTCGTGCTCGTGGCGGACGATGTTCGAGAGGGCGCGAAACTGCGTGACCGTGCCGAGGATCTGCGCGCTGTGCAGGGGGTGCTGCCGCATCTTTTCCCATTCGGACTCGGTCAACAATCCGGGTTTGAGCAGGATCGATTCCGGTATGGCGATTTTGCCCACATCGTGAAGTACGGCGGCCAGATAGACCTCCTCCCGCTGATCGGGCGGCAGAGACAGTCCGTCGGCAATGATGGTTGAGTAGTACGCGACGCGCAACGAATGGCCGTGCGTGTAGGGATCCTTGGCATCGATCGCGCTGGCCAGCGATTTGACCGCGCTCAGGAATAACGACCTGAGGTCTGTGAACAACCGGGAGTTGTCCAGCACGATGGCCGCCTGCCGGGCGATGGTTTCGAGCAGCTTCATCTCGTTGGTGCTGAACTCGGCGCCGCCCTCCTTGTCGCTCAAATTGATGACGCCCAGCACCTTGCCGCTTGTGGTCATCGGGACGGACATCTGGGCGCTCACCGGGTAGGGCGGAGCGACGAACCGGGGATCCCGGTCAGTGCGGCAGACGATCATAGACGTGCCGGATTTGAGGACCTCCCCGCTGATGCCCTTGTTGGGACCGAAACGGAACGGCGGCAGCTGACGGCCGGCTCGGTCGGTGGCGTAGACGGACGTGAGACCGCCCTGCTCGTCACTCAGCAGGATGGCGATGTGGTCGCACCTGATCATGCGCCGGATCTGGTCGACCATGTGCTGATAGACGGGACCCGCGTTGGGATGCGTGCCCAGTCTGGCCGCCATCTCGTAGTGCAGGTTGAGCTCTTCATAGTTGCGGGAAATCTCATTCGAGAGATTTTCCATCTCCTGCTGCAGGTCGATCGATTGTTGCAGGCACAGGCGCAGCAGCCGCGCGACGGTCAGCGCTTGTTCGGACGCTTCACCAAAGGTGACAATCACGCCCGCGGGAGACGATTGTACAAAGAGTCTGCTGGCGGCAAACCCCACCCCGTGGGGGCACACCCATGACAATGTCGGATGCTCCGGCTTCAACGCCTGTGTCATCGGCGCCAGCAGCCGCAGGCATCCGACGCCGTGCGCGTCCGCCGGGGAGACAGGCCAGCGGACCGACAGGTCGCCGTCGCTCGACAGAAACGCCAGGGACAGAGCGCCCAGGCGCCCGGCTTCCTTGAAGAGGTGTTCAATTTCCTGACGGGCGACGGGCAGCACGGCGGCCATCCGTCAGGTCGGACCGCTTCGGGCGGCTGCGGGGGGCTGAACGGTCGGTCGGAGCGTGATCGGAATGGCCACGGGCAGGGTGAAGAGAAACCGGCTGCCGCCGCCAAGCGTGCTCTCGGCCCAGATCTTTCCGCCCAGGTGGTGAATGATTTCACGGCAGAGGGCCAGGCCCAGGCCCGTGCCCTTGGGAAGGGTGAGATTGATGTCGGTGATCTGGTGAAATTTTTCGAAAATCGCCGTCAGCTTGTCGGAAGGAATGCCGATGCCGGTGTCCTGCACGAAAATCGTCAGGAATGGCGGCGTCTGCCGGTCCGCGCCCGGCTCGTCGGCCGGGGGCCACAGCGCCCCGGCGGTGATCGAACCCTGCGGCGTGAATTTGACCGCATTGCTGAGCAGGTTTTCCATGACCTGCACCAGTTGGTCCCGGTCGCCCATGGCCAAGGGGAGCGCCGGCGGCAGGTCGAGCGTCAGGGTCAGGGGTTTTTTGAGGGTCACGGTTTGGAACTGTTTGATGGTATAGCGCAGAATCTGACCCACGTCGATGGGCTGGATCATCCATTCGATCTTGCCGGCCTCGATCTTCGACAGATCAAGCAGGTCGTTGATCAGCCGGGTCAGCCGGTCGCTTTCCTCATTGATGATCTGGATGAACTCCAGCCGGTTGGCGGGATCGATGTCATCATAGGAAGCCAGAATCTCGCCGAACCCCTTGATCGAGGTGAGCGGGGTGCGCAGTTCGTGAGATACTTTGGAGACGAACTCCGATTTGAGCTTGTCCAGTTTTTTCGTCTGCTCGAACAGCTGGGCCGCCTCGATCGCGGCGCCGATCTGCTGGCCCAGCGTCAACAGCAGGTGGCGGTCATGCTCCAGCCGGAGCCCGCTGTCCGGGCGATACCACAACGCCATGGCGCCGATGATCCGGTTCTTCGACACGAGCGGAATGGAGAGCAGCATGGAGGCCTGCCCCGTGTTGTCATGCGCCCCGTTGCCGGGCGATGCGCCGGGCCCGTCGCCGCCATGAGCGAGCATCTGCTTCAGCTGAACCGCCTGAGCCGGCGGCTGCATGCATTTCTTGCAGGCGTCAAGCACCTCCCGCTCCAGGGATTCTCGGTCGGATCCGGAGCGGTCATCGCTGCTGTAGAGCGGGGGGGTCAGATCGAGCAGATGGATGAAGGTGACGGACGAGCCCAGTTGTTGGGTGACGGTGGCCAGGACGGTCGACAACAGCCCATTCAGTTCGGTCGCGGCGCTCAAACTGGAGCTGATGGCGTAGAGGATGGAGAGCTGGCGGTTGCGATGCTCCAGCTCCCGGGTGCGCTGGGCGACCCGTTGCTCAAGATTGGTGTAGGCGGTTTTAAGTTTGTTGGCCATTTCATTGAACTCGTACGACAATTCCTCGATCTCGTCGCCGGTCGGGATGGTCAGCCGGTAGTCCAGGTTGCCGAATCCGATCAATTTGGCCCCCTCCTGCAGCTCCCGGATCGGCTGGGTGAACCGGCGGGCGAAGAGCGTAGCGACAACGGCCAGCAACCCCAGACCGCCGAAGCCGGCCACCGAGACCCACGTCAGCAGCCGGGTCAGGGGAGCGTAGGTTTCTGCGGGGTTCTGGCTGGTAAAAATAAACCAATGATGGCCGCCGAAACTGGAGGGGCTGAGCTGTGTGGTTGGTATGACCGGTGCGTAGCCGTTGATCGATCTCGACCCGCTGAAGTGGACGTCGTAATAGGTGCTGGTCCAGCCGGGTTCCTCAGACCGGGTCAGGGCGTTCACTAGTTGAGGTTTGAGGGTGTGTTGCTTGATGAGGAACACGGGACAGAAGAGCAGCTCGCCCTGCGAATTGGCCAGCATCGTGTGATCCGTCGCCCCCACCTGGACCTCGGTGACGGCGGTGAAGAGATGGCTGATGTAGCTGACGATCATGAGCGCACCGATGGCCCGGTGGTTCTGCGGGTCGCGGATCGGTACGGCAAATTCAATGGCGTAGGTTTTTCCGAATTCGTTGGTGGGGGGGGCCAGCGACACGTCGCTGATGTAGTTTCCGCCCTTGCCGTCCTGGTAGGCCGATGTCCACCAATTCTGGCCGCCGAAGTTGACCGCCTTGGATGGGGTCGGACTGGCCACGAGCAGACCGTGCATATCGGTCACCAGAATCATGAAATACCGGTCGAAAATGATCGGCTGCTGAAGATAGCTCCGGAGGTAGAGGGCCACCTCGTTGTTCTCGTAGCGCTGTCGGATCTCCACCGGGATGGAGTGGTTCGCCCATTGCTGGTCGAGTTGCCGGATGTCCTGTTGAACCTGCTCGAGAGTGCGGCCGTTATAACGCCGGTTGGCGTTGATGACGGCGCGGGTGACGGCGGGGTGGAGCGCCAACAGGTTGGCCTCATTGAGCGTCTGGTCCAGCAGGTCGGCCAGACGGGCGCTCGTGACGGTCGCCACGGTCTTAAACTGCAGGCCGATCGAATTGGTCAGGGCTCCCTTCTGGACGAAATAGACAATCATAAGGGCGATGGTGATGGACAGCAGGCCAGCGCCCACAATCAGGGTGACCAGCTTGGGTGTCAGCCGATACGTTTGCTTCATCGCTGCGACCGGCCCCGAGCCATGAGGAGGGAGAACACTTTCATTATAACGGCCGATGACGGACTTGTCAAAAACACCGATGGGACTGTCGTCGGCGAGCCCAGACGGGAACCTTCCTTCTAGCGGGTAGGAATCGGTTGAGCGGCTCGCTGAGGATGATGCCGGCAGTGGGCGGCGCGAGTGGACGGAGCCTCATCTCCAGCCCCTGGAGCTGGCGAGAAGGAGGGAGGCGAGATTCGTCCCTGACCGGTCAGGCTGGTTTGATGAGGTCCGACAGCTTTTCGAGAACTTTTTTGGGGCTGAACGGTTTGGTGACGTAATCGTCGGCCCCGCTTGATCTGGCTTCTTCGAAATCGTGCTGCTGACCCTTGGCGGTCAGCATGATGATTTTGGTCTCCCGAAAGGCCGGATCCGCCTTGAGGGTGCGGCAGACCTCAAAGCCCGTTTTCTTCGGCATCATAATGTCCAGAAACAGCACCTTCGGTTGAAATCGTTTGACCTTCTCAATCGCTTCCTCGCCGTCCCTGGCCGTTTCGCAGGCGTATCCCTCTTTTTTCAGCACGAATGAGAGCGAGCGCAAGATATAGGGCTCGTCGTCAGCAATCAGGATATCCATCCCCGCTTCCCTCACCCCTCACCCCTCCCCCAAGCTGTCCTCAATCCGTCCTGCGACCGCTGCCGTCGAGCGAATGGCGTGGGGCCTGTGGGCCCGCCATGAGGTTCAGTGTAGCATCGAACCCCATGGGTGTCAAAAATGCGGAGGCCATGCAACGATGGCGGGCCGGGTCGCTCCAGCCCTGCGACTCCCGTCATGCCGCAGCCAGTGCGAGGGCAAACCCGACGTACAGCGTCGCACCGACCATCAGCTGCCAGGGCTGCCAGGTCCGTTGGTGAAGGAGAAGCGCCAGATAGGCCGCCGCTGCGGCCAGAGTGCAGAAGCCGGTTGTCCAGCCATGCCAGTCGAGCCGCCACGTGGTGCCGATCAAACCGACCGCGACGGGAAATGTGGCTTGAAAGACCATTGCGCCCGTGATGTTGGCGACGGCCAGCGCGTCCTTTCGTTTGAAGAGCCAGATCAGGCTGTTGAATTTCTCGGGCAATTCCGTTGCGATCGGTGTGATCAGAAGGGAGAGCGGAAGCGGAGAAACCATCAGGGCGGCCGCCTCGGCCTCCACGGCATCGACAAACAGATCGGCCCCTGCGATGATTCCGCCCAGCCCCGCAGCCACCTGTACAAGAATCATCGCGAACGGGGGCCTGGCGGAGCGGCGGAGAAAAATTAGCGGCTCCATGTCGCCGTGGTCGACGGCGTGCTGCCGGTCCATCCGCTGCAGCCGCCAGAGGTAGTGGCCGTAGAGAAAGGGGAGAAAGAGCGCGACCAATCGATGGAAGCCTGTCACGGGGATCAGGGCCGCTGCAATGGCCAGGCCGTAGCCGATGAGAAAATAGGTCAGGTCAAACTGCACGAAGACCGGCTTCAGATGGAGAGCCGGGCCGCGGCGTTTGAACGCGGCAAACCCGAGCGTCGCGGCCCCCAGCAACGGCAGCGTTAGGGTGGTGAGCATGAAGGGGGCGCCCAGGATGGCTCCCACACCGATCGCCACATGATCCGGTTTGCCCCCGCTGAAAAGAATGGCGATGACGGGAACGACGGTTTCAGGCAGCGCGGTGCCGACACCGGCGAGAATGCTTCCGATGACGCCATGCGAGAAGCCGAGCCGCCTGCCCAGCCATTCGATGCTGTTGGTAAAGAGGTGAGCGGAGATGAGGACCAGCAACAGCGAGCCGATGAGCCAGGCGACTGTCATCATCGCCTGCGGCGGGTGCTGCTGAGTCCCCCGCGGCGCAGGGCAAAACGCCGCTCGGCCAGCCATTCGAGCCGTTTCAGGACCGCACGAAGCGGTTCACCCGTCCGTTCGGCGATGGCGCGCCCGTCCCGATATTCAGGTCTCGCCTCCCATCCGCGCGGCGTGCGGACCAGCTTGACGCGGACGGTTCCATCCTGCGTCCGGAGCCTGACCTGGCGGCGCGGCAGGATCCAGCGGCGGATTTCATGCAGGCGGACGCCGAGCGTCGGCGTCTCCTCATAGAGCAGAGGAATCAGGTCGGCCGCCCGCGCGGGATCTGCCAGCACCGAAATGTGCGTCGCCGGCCGTCCCTGCTTCATGATGACCGGCGTCAGATAGACGTCCAGCGCCCCTCGGGCAAAGAGCCGGTCGCGGAGATGGTCGAAGAGCTGAGGAATGCAATCATCCACCGTCGTTTCGATCTCGACGAGCGATTCTTCGGTCATGACGGAGTGGGGCGGCGCCGTCGTTGCCGGGATGGAAGGCGCGTGACCGACCAGCAGGCGCACCAGGTTGGGCCAGGGGTCGAGACGGTAGTGGCCGGCACCGTGGCCGACCGCGGTCAGCCGCATCAGCGGCACCGTGGGAGAGGGCCGCGCCAGGGTCCGGATCAGCGCGGCGGCCGTCGGCGTGGTCAGCTCGGCGGCCGGACCGTCGCTGAAGATGGAAAATCCCCTGAGCAGGCGGGCCGTGGCCGGAGCCGGGACGGGCAATGGGCCGTGGTGCGCCGACGAAGGCGCGCTTGCGTGCCCGATCATCCCTCGCCCGAGGTTAATCGGCGAGACCGTGACGCTGGTGATGCCCAACCGCTCGAAGCCGGCCACGACACCGACGACGTCAACGAGCGTATCGAGGAGCGCGACGCCGCGAAAGGCATCGGGCAGCTCCCCGCGACCATGCAGCTCCACCTCGGTCTCGTGCAACGCCCGCAAGCAGGCGAGCGCCCGCTCGATAACTGAAGAGGGCAGGCGGCTCCGCCGGACCAGGGAGGCGATGCCGGCAAACGTCGGCTGGCGCGGAAAGGGTCGGCGAATCGCGACGGTCGCCAGGCGCGCGCTCACCGAGCCGCGCCGGACAGTTTTCGCCGTCAGGCCGAACGGAGGCAACCGGAGGCGCGCGAGATCCCGTTTGAGCGCCCCGATCGGCAGGCCTGCATCGAGCAACGCGCCCAGCAGCATGTCGCCGCTGGCGCCGGAAAAGCAGTCCAGATGGGCGAGTTGAGCTCTTGGGCTCATGCCCGAGGCGGCTTCCGGCGTGACGAGAGGCGCGGTTCGGGCCGGCGGACGCGGACGGTTCCGACTGTCCGCCGCCGAACGGGCGACATCAGAATCCGGTGTGCCAGGGCGGCGGCGCCGAATCCGTTGTCGATATTGACCACGGCCAGGCCGGGCGCGCAACTCGTCAGCATGGTCAGCAGCGGCGCCAGACCGCCGAAGTGGGCCCCGTATCCCCGGCTGGTCGGCACGGCGATGACAGGCCGGCCGGTCAAGCCTCCGACGATGCTGGGGAGCGCGCCCTCCATCCCGGCGATGACGATCAGCACGTCCGCCCTCTGCAGCAGGCGCAGATGGCCGGTCAACCGGTGCAAGCCCGCGACGCCGGCGTCGTAGAGCGTGTCGACCCGGTGGCCGAAGGTCTCGGCCGAGAGACGCGCCTCCTCGGCCACCGGGAGGTCGGCGGTGCCCGCGGTGATGACCAGGATGAGGGGCGCATCGCGGCGGGGCCTCGCGGCCTGGCGATGCGTAAGCAACCGGGGCGGCAGGACCGCCAGCCGCGCCAGCCGGTGGTAGACGAGCCCTGGATGGCGGCGTTTGAGGTAGGCGGCCAGCTGGGGCGCGACGCGCGTGGCCAGGACGGGGCTCTCCCGTTCCTGCATCCGCCCCAGGATCGCGCTCACGTGCTCCGGCGCCTTGCCCTCGCAGAAAATGACTTCGGGCAGACCCTGCCGCAGGGGCCGGTGGTGATCGAGCCGGGCATACCCGAGATCTTCGTACGGCAGGTGTCGGAGGGCGTCCACCGCCTGCTCAAGCGACAGACGGCCGCACCGCACGGCCGTCAGAAGGGAGCGCAGGCGGGGCTCAAACATGGAAGCGTCGGGCGATCCGGCCGGAGGCGATCATGCACGACGAGATCATACCAGACGCCGTCATGAAAAGTTGGGCTCGACCACCGCGTAGGCCATGTTGGTGATGTGCGAATTGATCCGCTTCAGGTTGGTCAGCACGTCCAGATGGATGGCGCTGGTCTCGATCGATTCGACCAACCCCTCGTGCAGCCGCTTGATATGAGCCTGCTTGAGCTGCCGTTCCTCGTGGGCGACCCGGCTCTTGGCTTCGATCACCTGCTGCGCCAGCTCCGCGTTCCGGGTGGTCAGGGCGTTGATCACCATCTCCAGATGGCGGCTGATCATCTGGTGGAGCGCGATGATCTCCTTCTGGCCGTCGACGGAAAACCGAAGCCCCTTGTAAATTTTTTTCTTCGCGAGCTCCATCAGATTCTTGTCGATGATGTCACCGATGTTCTCCATCTCGTTGATGATGGTCAGGATGCCCAGTTCCTCCCGGTGCTGCGCCGGCGTCATCGCCGTCTCCGCCATCCGGGTCAGGTAGAGCTTGATCGCCTGGTTGAGGCCGTCGAGATGATTCTCCAGCTCCTCAATATGGTCCACGACGTCCTCGTCATCGCGGGTGAAGGCGACCAGCGTCGCCTTGTACATCTCCTGGGTGATGTCCGCCATCCGCAACAACTCCCGCGTCGCCTGTCCGATGGCCAACGCCGGCGTGTTCAGCACCGAGGGGTCGAGATGCTTCGGCTGCCCCGGCTGCCCCAGTTTGGCCGGTTCGGCCACCAGCCTCTTCAGTACTGCGGCAAACGGGCCGGTCAGTGGCAGGCAGAGCAGCGCCAGCGCGGTGTTGAAGAGCAGGTGCGCGTTGGCGATTTCACGGGGCAACGTGTCGGCCGTGATCGCGACCAGTTGCTGGAACGGCCCCATGAACGGGAAGACCGCCAGCACGCCGGCGACCTTGACCGTGGCGTGCGCGATGGCGACCCGCTTGGCGTCGGGCGGTTCTCCGATGCAGGAGATGAGCGCCAGTGAACAGGTGCCGATGTTGGCGCCCAGAATCATGGGCAGGGCGCCGTCCATCGAGAGCAGTCCGTGGGTGGCAAACGCGATCAGGATGCCGATGGTCGCCAGGCTGCTCTGAATGGCGGCCGTGATCAACGCCGCCGTGATGAGGCTCAGGACCGGGTAATGACTGATTTCGAGCAGCCACGCCTGCGCCGCCACATTCTCCCGGATCGGCAGCAGGCCGTCCACCAGCAGTTTCAGCGCGAGGAAGATGAAGCCGAAGCCCAGCAGCGACTGGCCCAGCGATTTGACGAGCCGCCGTTTGCCGAGCAGCCAGCAGAGCGCGCCGAGCCCGACCACGACCAGCGCATAATCATAGAGCTGAAACGCGAGCAGCTGCGCCGTCAACGTCGTGCCGATGTCGGCCCCGAGCATCAGCGCCAGCGCCTGGTGCAGCGTCAGAAAACCGGAGCTGGTGAAGCTCACCAGCATGACAAGCGTGGCCCCGCTGCTTTGAAGGATGGCCGCCATGGTCGCGCCGGAGAGCAGGCCCAGCAGCCGGTGGTGTGTGACCGATTGCAGGAGGCCGCGCAGCTTGCCGCCGGCAACGCCCTGCAACCCATCGCCGGCGAGCCTCAGCCCGTACAGCAGAAGGCAAAGACCGCCAAACAGGCTGATGAAGGATGACGAGGGCATGGATGTTGAGGCCGGGGAGGGGCTCCCCTAAGCACCCCAGTCGAGCATTGCGCGCATGTCGTCTGTCTGGCTCACCTGCCAGGCACCTCCGATCCGTTCATCCCCGGCTGTTGGGAAACTCGATTCCAATATGCTGGGCCATGAGATCCTCGACAGCCCGACGCGGCGATTTGCGTTCAAACAGGACGGCGTACACTTCATTGACGATCGGCATTTCAACGCGTTGCCGTTTGGCCAGCTGATAGGCCGCCTTTGCGGTGCTGACGCCTTCGGCGACCATCTGCATCTGGGAGAGGATCTGGTCGAGCGGGCGCCCCTGGCCGAATTGAAATCCGACGGTGCGGTTGCGGCTCAAGTCGCTCGTGCAGGTCAGGATCAGGTCGCCGATGCCGGACAGGCCGTGGAACGTCCTGACCTCCGCGCCCATCGACCGGCCGAGCCGGATGATTTCGGCCAGGCCGCGGGTGATCAACGCGGCGCGCGTGTTGTGACCGAAACCCAGGCCGTCCGCGCCGCCGGCGGCGAGGGCGATGACGTTTTTGACGGCGCCGCCCAGTTGCACGCCGATCACATCCCGGCTGAGAAACAGTTTGAAAAAACCGGTCGTGAAGTGCGGTTGCAGCATGGCGGTCAGCGCCGGAGCGCCTGCCAGCGTGACGGCGGTTGGCAGCCGCTGGCAGACCTCCTTCGCGAAACTGGGGCCGGAGAGGACGGCCATCGAGCTCCGCCGCCGACGCCGGTCGACATCAAGCAGCACGTCGGTCATCAGCCGCAGGCTGTCGTTCTCAATCCCCTTGGTGGCGATGACGATCGGGACATCCGCCGGCAGGTGGGCGTGCATTTCTGAGAAGACCGCGCGGGCGACGTGAGATGGCACAACGAACACGGCGAATCCGCAGCCGTCCACTGCTTCCTTCAGCGAGGCCGTCGGCGTCACGGCAGGCGGCAACGTCACGCCCGGCAGATAGCGGTCGTTCTCCCGCTTAGAAAGAATCGATTCAACTAGCTCCTTCTCGTAGAGCCAGAGGCGCACCGTGCGGCCGTTCTCCGCAAGCAACCAGGCCAGGCTGGTGCCCCAGGCGCCTCCTCCGATGACCGCCGCATGATTCATGGGTGTCCTGTCACGTCGTCCAGGGGTTGAGCCGCATTGTGCTTGCGGCAATGCCGGAAGGACGACCGAGCCGCCACGTCGGCGACATGTTGGATGTCTGGCGGTCTCATGGCCAGGGACATTGCCAGGACTTGCGCTGCCGCCAACCCTCTAATTCTATTTGGAAAATTCAAAAAAATTATACGGGCAGATTGAGAGGGTGTCAAGCAAACGGGTGTTGACAGCATGGATCAGTACACCTGGATCGGTCTTGGTGCGCACCTTCGATGGGGGTTATCAGGGAGCGGGACCGGGGCAATTGCCATGGCCGTGCCGGAGCACCTCCCATGATATTAATGACGAGACGCGATCTCCCACTGACAACCTCCATCAATTGAATTCGGGGGAGACGTTATCTTCCCCCCGAGCCCCCCATTGGTTCTTTGACTCATGGGTACGATGGATCTACGCATAGGTTTCCCAGGTTGTGGTATGCTGTTCCACTGTTATTCCGACATGGAAGAATTGCCTCTACAGATCGGTCCCGAGGAGCTCAGCCGCCGGCTTGAGGCCGGGGAGGTGGTGCAATTGCTCGACGTGCGTGAAGAATGGGAGCACGAGATCGCCCGGATCGAGGGCGCCAGACTGGTCCCGCTAGGGGACCTGCCGGAACGGGCGGGTGAGTTAAATCCGGAGAAGCCGCTGGTCGTCTACTGTCATCTCGGGGTGCGCAGCTATCAAGCTGTTGTCTGGCTGCGTCGGCAGGGATTTTGCCTTGCGCAGAATCTCGCCGGCGGCATCGACCGCTGGTCGCAAGTTATAGATCCGATGGTGATACGCTATGAGTGATGTACCTGACGAGATTATAGTGTAATTCCGATATGGGGGGGGAGGAGGAATCGGAACCTTCCCCCGCACACAGTCAATCCGATAATAATACACTGTTAGTGATGTACGAAACGAGCTTAGAGTGTAAATCCGATGAGGGGGCGGGGGGAGGAATCGGAACCTTCCCCCGCATTCAATGACGCCGCCAATATTTCCGCTGACCGACGACGGTTATGTGGCAGCCGCCCTGGTGGAGGAGTTGCCGGCCGGCGAGGCGCGGATGGTCAGGTTGACGGACCGGAGTGGCGAGGATCGGTTGATCGCGCTCTACAATGTCGCCGGAACCGTCTACGCGACCGACAACAGCTGCCCGCATTCGGGCGGACCGCTGGGAAAGGGGACGCTGCGGGGGGAGATGATCACATGCCCGTGGCACATGTGGTCCTTCAATGTGCGGACAGGGCAGTGCGACATCAACGACGAGGAACGGATCGAAATCTATCCGGTCAGGATCCAGGACGGCCGGATTCTTGTCAAATTATAGCTGTTGGTCAAAGCCGGAAAAACGTTCTCTGCACAGGCCGATCAAAACGCTCCAGGTGCAAGGCCACAGGGAGCGAGGTACCGGAACGCACTGTGCTGTAGGGAAGGATTCCGGGCGACCGAGCTTGTACCTCGAATCGAAGATTCCTCTCATCTTCGATTCGAGGTACACGAAGCAGACGGACTTTTTCAACGGTCTGCTATGGTTTGAGCACCAGCTTGCCAAAGAACTGCCGCTGCAACATCCGCTCCTGCGCCAATCTGGCTTCCCGCAAGGGGAAGGTGCCGCCGATCACCGGTGAAAGTTTTCCGCTGCCGATCAACCGAGAGATGGTCAGCAGCTCCGCGCGCGTGCCCAGATAGGACCCGAACACGGTCAACTCCCTGGAATAGATATACCGGAGATCGAGCATGACCTGGGGGCCGGTTGTCGCCCCGCAGGTGACCAGGCGCCCGCCCTTGACCAGCGACTGTACGCTCTGCTCCCACGTGGCCGGGCCGATATGCTCGAACGCGACATCCACGCCGCGGCCGGCCGTCAGCTCGCGCACCCGCTTGGCCACGTCGCTGGTTGTGTAGTTGATCGTGTGATCGGCGCCGAGCCGCTGCGCCTTGTCCAGATTTTCGTTCTGACTGGCGGTGACGATGGTGGTTGCGCCGATCAGTTTGGCAATCTGCAACGCCGCGCTGCCGACTCCGCTGCTGACACCGTGGATCAGGGCCGTCTCCCCAGGCGCAAGGCGGGCCCGGGTGATCAGCATGTGCCACGCCGTCAGGTAGACGAGCGGAAACGCGGCGGCTTCGTCGAACGACAGCCGCTCGGGAATCGGCAGGCAGTTGACGGCGGGGACCGCCACATATTCGGCGTAGCCGCCGTGGATCGCGGCGCCGATCACCCGGTATGTGACGCACTGGTTGTCGCGGCCCGAAAGGCAGGCGTCGCAGTTCCAACAGGAAAGCCCCGGCGAGACGAACACCTTCTGACCCATGACGACGGAGGTGACGCCGGGGCCTACGGCGTGCACGATGCCCGCGATGTCGCAGCCGGAGATGTGGGGCAGGGTCAGCTTGTAGGACGGAATGCCCTGTCGGACCCAGATGTCCAGATGGTTAAGCGCGCAGGCTTTGACCTGGATGACGACCTGTCCCTCGCCGGGAACCGGTTCTGGCGCGTCTTCGTAGACCAGCTTTTCAGGGCCGCCGTGCTCGTAAAAAAGAACCGCCTTCATGCGAACTCCTTCTGTATGTCTGTCGATGTGCGAAGCAAATCGGGGGCCATTATAACGGGTTCCAATCCGCCGCGCAATCCGCTTGCGCGGATTGCGCGCTTAAGTCAGGGGGGATATGCTCCTCTCCCCCCTGACAACCCCCCATCGCCCATACGCATGACCCCCATGGCTCGCGCGTCAAATCGGCGCTCGGTCCTTGACGATCGTCAAATTGCAGTCCGCCGGGCATCGTTGTGCTTGGTAAGAGTCTATTCTTGCCATGACTTGCGATCAATCCTTTGACTGTGCTAGCACAAGACGTCATGCGGAGCGATCTGGCGGAACGATTGGAACAATGGCATCGATCGCGCGATCTGACCGGACGCATCCCACACGATCCGATCGCCTTTCCCCGCCGATATCGCGATCCCGAAGATCAGGCCGCGGCGGGGTTGATCGCCGCCTCGCTCGCCTACGGCCACGTCAACGCCTTTCGACCGGCCGTTGAACGGTTGCTGGCCCTGGCCGGCCCCTCTCCTGCGGCCTATCTCCGCGCGTTCGATCTGCGCCGGGAGCGGCCGCGTCTCAGGCCGCTCTATTACCGTTTTAGCGATTCACGGGACCTGCGGGCTTTTTTCCTGATCTTGCGCACGCTCATCAACCGGTATGGATCGCTGCGGACGCTGTTTGAATCGCTCGCACAATCCAATGACCCAGATGTCGGACCGCTGATCTGCCGCTATGTGGACGAGGCGCTGGCGGTTGACACGCGCGCGGTCTACGGACACCTCCGGAAACCGCCCGGCCTGCGCCACCTTTTTTCGGGCCCGGCTCAGGGGGGCGCCAGCAAGCGACTTTGCATGTTTCTGCGGTGGATGGTCCGGCCGGACGACGGCGTCGATTTGGGAGTGTGGCCCGCCATCGGCGCGTCACGATTGATCGTGCCGCTTGACGCCCACGTGGCGCGATTGAGCCGATATCTGGGGCTGACGAGGAGGACAAGCGCCGGGTGGCTCATGGCGCAGGACGTGACGGCCGGCTTGCGGAGGATCTGTCCGGAGGATCCGGTCAAATACGATTTCGCGCTGTGCCATTTCGGCATGAGCGGCGAGTGCCCCGCCAGACCCGTGACGACACGCTGCCTCCGCTGCGTCCTGCAGACGGTCTGCCGGGTGGGCCGGCGGCGCGGTCGCGCCGCCGTTACTCCTCGTCCTCGCGAAGTTTAGCGAGCACCGAGATATCCTCCAGCGTGGTGGTGTCGCCTAACGTGGCGCTTCCGGCCGCGATGTCGCGAAGCAGGCGCCGCATGATCTTGCCGCTGCGCGTTTTGGGCAGGGCGTCGGTGAAGCGGATCTCATCGGGCCTGGCGATCGGCCCGATCTCCTTGTCGACGTGGGCGCGCAGCGCCTGTTTGAGTGTGTCGCCGGCGTCGGCCTTGTGGTGGCTTTCCAGCGTCACGAAGGCGGCGATCGCCGTGCCCTTCATCGCGTCCGGTTTGCCGACGACGGCCGCTTCGGCCACGGCGGGGTGGCTGACCAGCGCGCTTTCGATCTCCATGGTGCCCAGGCGATGGCCCGACACGTTGATCACGTCGTCGATCCGGCCCATGACCCAGAAATAGCCGTCCTTGTCATGGCGGCCGCCGTCGCCGGTAAAATAGACCCCCGGCAGCTGGCTCCAGTATTGCTTCACGTAGCGGTCCGGATCGCCGTAGACCGTGCGCAGCATCGCGGGCCAGGGCTTTTTGATCACCAGGTAGCCGCCCTGCTTCGGTCCGGCGGGTTTCCCCTCCTTCGTCACGATCTCGGCCGCGATGCCGGGGAAGGGAAAGGTGGCGGAACCGGGCTTGGTCGGAGTCGCGCCGGGCAGCGGCGTGATGAGGATCGCGCCCGTCTCAGTCTGCCACCAGGTGTCGACGATCGGGCAGCGCGCGCCCCCGATGACCTCGTGATACCACATCCAGGCTTCCGGATTGATCGGCTCGCCCACGGTGCCCAAGAGCCGCAGGCTCGACAGATCGTGCTTGTCGGGCCATTCACGCCCGAATTTGACGAAGGTGCGGATCGCCGTCGGAGCGGTGTAGAAGACCGTGACGCGCAGCTTTTCCACGATCGACCAGAAGCGGTCGGGGTTGGGGTGGAGCGGTGTGCCTTCGTACATGACGCTGGTCGCGCCGTTGGCCAGCGGGCCGTAGACGATGTAACTGTGACCGGTGACCCAGCCGATGTCGGCCGTACACCAGTAGGTGTCGTCGTCCTTGAGGTCGAAGACCCATTTCGTTGTGATGGCGACCTGGGCCAGATAGCCGCCGGTTGAGTGGACCACGCCCTTCGGCTTGCCCGTCGTGCCGCTGGTGTAGAGGATAAAAAGCGGGTGTTCCGCGTCGAGAGGGACGGCCGGGCACTCGGCCGACGCGCCGTCCATCAGCTCGTGCCACCAGTGGTCGCGGCCGGGCCGCATGGCGACCGGCGAACCGGTGCGGCGGCAGACGATGACGGCGGCGACGCCGGGGCAGTGCGAGAGCGCGTCGTCGACATGGGGCTTGAGCGGTGAGGCGGCCCCCTTCCGGTAGCCGCCGTCGGCCGTGATCACCAGCGTGGCCTTTGCGTCCAGGATCCGGTCCTTGAGGGCCTCGGCCGAAAAGCCGCCGAACACGATGCTGTGGGTGGCGCCGATCCGGGCGCAGGCGAGCATCGCGATCGGCAATTCGGGGATCATCGGCATGTAGATGGCGACGCGGTCTCCCTCCCGTACCCCGAGGCCCTTCAGCACGTTGGCGAATTTGCACACCTCATGATGCAGTTGCTGGTAGGTCAAGGTCCGAGAATCGCCGGGCTCCCCCTCCCAGATCAGCGCCGCCTTGTTCCGTCGCCAGGTGGTCAAGTGGCGGTCGAGGCAGTTGGTCGTGACGTTGAGCCTGCCGCCGACAAACCACTGGGCGAAGGGTGGTTTCCAAATCAACGTCTTTTTCCAGGGCTTATCCCACTGCAGCTCTTTGGCGATCGTCGTCCAGAATTTTTCGGGATTCTTCTCGGCCTGTTTGGCCAGCTTTTTGTACTGGGCCAGGCTCTTGATGTGGGCCTTGGCGCTGAAGGCCTTCGGCGGTTTGAAGAGACGGCGTTCGTGCAGGACCGATTCGATGTCGGGCGCTTGTGGCATGCGGGCCTCCGCGATCAAGACAGAACGTCACCTTCGTCCGAATTGTGACGGGGAAAACGGTAGAGGATTCTAGGCAACGGCCGAAGGGGTTGTCAATACCGCGACGGTGGGCATAGAATGACGTTCATGACGATGACGCGCCGGCTCTTTCTCCTGTTGATCGCTGCGGCGGGGGTGCGGGTGGCGGCCGGTCGAGCGATGCCGTCGCCGGTTTCGGCGGACGAACATTTTGAAGTGACCAGGACTGAGGAGGAATGGCAGGCGATCCTGACGCCGGAGCAGTACCGCGTCCTCCGGCTGGAGGCGACCGAGCCGCCGTTCCAGAACAAATATTACGATCACCATGAAAAGGGCGTCTATCACTGCGCCGGTTGCGATCAACCGCTCTTCTCCTGGCGGACGAAATTTGACAGCCATACCGGCTGGCCTAGCTTCTGGCAGCCGATCTTCTCCGACGCGATCGGGACAAAAATTGATCTTAAAGCCGGCTATCCTCGGACCGAAGTCCACTGTGCCCGATGCGGCGGCCACCTGGGGCATGTATTTGATGACGGCCCTGCCCCGACTTACAAACGCTACTGCATCAATTCCGCGGCTCTTGTGTTCAACCCGTCGACATGAGATATCCAATGTGGGAGATGAATAACCGATGGGAGCATCAGGGGGGATCGGAGTGGAGCTTCGTCGGCACCACCGGCGAAGGCGGAACCTGAGCACGAAGCCATGGCTCAGCCATGGCCGTGTCGAAGCACCTCCCCCTGACTTCAATATCGGCCTCGGCCACGACTTATCAACGCTACGGCATCAATTCCGCAGCGTTGATGTTGAAGAACCCCGCCCTCACAGGCGGGGTCTGCGCTCGCTGTCCGGGTTCAAGTATGCGGCTTCCTGCCCCAGGCTTGCACCTCAATCGAGCTGGAGCATACAATGTTAATGTGACACGCCGAACACTGCTGTTGATTGCGGCTGCGGCTGGAGCGGTGCTGCTGATCCGTCGCGCCTGGCTGCCGTTGGCGGAGGCGGATGATATGGGCAAAGGGTTTGAAGTGACCAAGACGGATGAGGAGTGGCGAAAAATTCTCACGCCGGAGCAGTATCACATCCTTCGGGAAGCGGGGACGGAAAAACCGTTCAAAAACGCCTACTACGATAATAAAAAAGAAGGCATTTATGATTGTGCCGGCTGTGAGCTGCCGCTCTTTTCTTCAAAAGCCAAATACGAGAGCCACACCGGCTGGCCGAGCTTCTGGGAGCCGATCTCTCCAACGGCGATCGGCACGAAAACCGATTGGAAACTGCTCTATCCCAGAACCGAAGTCCACTGTGCCCGCTGCGGCGGCCATTTGGGTCATGTGTTTAAGGACGGTCCCCCGCCGACTTATCTCCGCTACTGCATGAATTCCGCTGCACTTGTGTTCAAACCAGCTTGATGGGAGACCCAAGAAAATCGCTGAGAACCCGAAGGGGGTTGTCAGGGGGACAGCGGATTGTGCCCCTGACTTCAATGCCGGTCCCCCGCCAACTTACCTGCGGTATTGCATGAATTCGGCGGCGATGGTGTTTAAACCAGCGTAGGGGCGGTTCGCGAACCGCCCCTACTTGACGATCAACGTCCCCATCATGCCCAGTGTGGCGTGATCGGCCGGCTTGTTGGCGTGACAAGCGAAGGGGTACTCGCCGGCTGTGTCGGGGGTAAACCGGAGTTGAGCTTGGCTGCGGGGTTGCAGCTCCACCTCAACGACTCCGACCGTTTCCGTTTCGACGCCCGCGGTGGTGACCGTCACCTCCAGGCTGGAGAGCGCGAGGGTGACGAACTCATGTGTGACCGTGCCTTCGTTGATCAATGTGAGCTCGACGGTTTCGCCCGCCTTCAGTACGATCTTCGATGGAGCAAATTGGTATTCCGACAATCTCACGGTGATCTGCCGCGCCGGTGCGGCCGGGACTTCCGGTTCGTCGCCCGACGCGCAGACCGTGCTGGCCAGAGCCGGGGCAGCCAGAAGGAGACAGGCGGGCAGCAGCATCCTTCGTATCATCAATTCTCCTTTGTGAACCACATCTCATAGAGCGGGACGCCGATCAGCGCCGCCGCCGTCAGGAGCATCACGCTCCAGCAGCCGATTTGCAGGTAAGCAAACCCCGGGGCGACATATTTGACCAGCCAGGGGGAGGCGAGATCGAGCAGCGTCGACACATAGGCCAGCCCGATCACCGCAATTTTCATCCTGCGGTTGATGCTGGTGGCGACAAACAGGTGCGCGAGGACCAGGAGAACAATCCCCTCAATGAAGGCGTGAAAATGAGCCTCTTCGAGCATCTGGCCGACGGCCCGCGGGAACGCCTCCTCGCCGCCGGAACCCCGGTAGTGGATGACGACGGCCGCCGCGCCGGGGCCGACGCGCACAAAACCCATCAGCGTCATAGTGAGGTAGCCGATCGCCGCGAAGAGCAAAAATCCTGTATAGGCGAGCCTGACCTCCAAGGGGCTGTTGGCGATTCGAAAACCTCGGTTTTTGAAGTCGTTCATGGGGCGCCTGTTCTCACGTGGAGGTACACGACGTTCACGAGGGCCAGCGCCTTCTTCACGGCATAGGCGGTCGCCCGCGATGAAAGCGTGGCCCCGCTGATCGCCTCGACGTCTCGCCCCAGTTTCAGGGGTGCGGCCGCTGTTTTCCCGATGAACTGTTGCAGGAATCGCCCAGACCGGATTTCCGAGCCGCGCGATTCACGGTAGAGAAGCACCTCAATTCCTATTACTTCGCCCTTGGGACCGACCGCGACCATGAAGGTGATCGGCTGCTCCTTGCCGATGACATCCAGCAGGACGGCGTATCCGATCGGCGCACCTCCCCGATTCCCGATCCAGAAGGGATACTCCGCATCACGAATCGTCCCCCCCACCAGCCCCTCGACCGCCCGTTTCTGGTCGGGCGACAGCGCAACGGCCTGCGCCTGAAGGACGTCCGCGTCCGGCAGCAACTTTTTCAGGGCCTCCTCCCGGGTCAGATAGACGATGGCCTCGCTGGGGAGGGACGGCATCAGCAGAAGCCACGCCGCCACGACCAGGGCCGCGGTCAGAAACCGCCGTCGACCCGGCAGTGTCGCCGGCCGATTCGGGGCGCACGAGGCGTCCCACCCGCGTGTTTTATACGACACCAGCGCCCCGTCACGGTTTTCGCCGATCAGCAATCCCTGGATGTCGGCCTGGGACTCCAGCATTCCGATCCCTTCCGTCGTCCCCAGCACGAAGGCTGCGGTGGACAAGGCGTCCGACGCCATTGCCGTCGGCGCCGCCACCGATGCGCTTGCCATCCCCTCGACGGGACGGCCGTTCCTCGGGTCGAGCAGATGACCGCGGCGTCGGCCGTTCATCCACAGGCACTGTTCATAATCACCCGAGGTCGACAGGGCGCGATCCCTGAGCGGCACGACGCCGATCGACCGTCCCGAATCACGAGGGTGTCGAATGGCGACGCGCCAGCCTTCTTGTCCGGCCGGCGCGCCGAGCCCGTACACCGTGCTGCCGAAATTGACGAGCGCAGCCGTGATCCCGTGCTGCGTGAGGACGGCGGCGATCCGGTCGACGGCATACCCCTTGCCGACGGCGCCGAATTCGATCCGGACCCCGGCCGTCCTGTAGGTGACCATGCCGTGTTCTTCATCGAGACGCACGCGGTGGTATCCCACGGTGCAAAGCGCGGCCTCGATCTGTTCGTCGGAAGGTGCGGTGATCCCGGCGGCCTGTTGCCGAAAGCTCCAGAGTGCCATCAGGGGTGCGACCGTGACGTCGAACGCGCCGCCCGTGAGCCGGGCAACGGCCAGGCCGTACCGCAGCAGATCGTTCAGCTCCCAACCGACGAACACCGGCCCTCGGGCCGCGGATCGGTTCAGGGCGGACAACTCGCTGTCCGGGAGAAACGGACTCAGTTGCCTCTCGAGACGATCGGCCTCCGCCCGCGCGGCGTCCAGCGCGACGCGTCCCCGAAGGAGATCTGGATGATGGAGCGTGATCTCCAACCGGCTGCCCATGCAGGGATGGCATGCATACAGGGGTTTCATGTTGACAGGGGGGTGGCATGCAACATTAAAACATGTACGCCAGCCCCAGATTCGTCCGGTGTTCGTGGTCGGACCGGCCGTCCGCCCAGCTTTCGTGATCGGCCTTGATCGCGATATGCGAAATCGGCATATAGGAAAGACCGGCGGTGATCACATCATGATTATTGGCCGGATCGGCGACAAAGCCTGAGGGCATTTTCGCCTGCGTGTCAAACTGCTCGTACCGCACGAAGATGACCAGATCCTGGTCGGACTCTGGTGCAAGAAGGTCGAGCACATGGTAGGCGCCCTCCACGTTCCAGCCGAACTCGATGACGCCGATGTTTTCGCTCAGGTCGGCGCTCAGCGTCGCCGCGTCCTTGATCCGGGTCTGGACGATGGTGCCCTGGAGGTCGAATCCCGCTTTTCTGAACCGGAGGTCGCCTTCGAACAGCCGCACGCCGGGATTGGCGTCCAGCGGCGGCGACGCATTCCGTTGATTGGCCTGAGGCTCGATGAAGGCCGACGCCCCGGCCATAAATCCTGGGAAGCCGACATATTCGAGCCGGCCCGCATAAGCCAGGCCCGCGGACGCCGCCTGATCGAGCTGTCGGACACCGCCCTGAATTCCTCCTGCTGCGGTGAAGCCGCTCGCATCCAATCCGGAGGTTAGGTACATGCGGTAGCGAATATCCTGCCACTCGCCGCTGATGCCCGCCGCGGCTCCGCCCCAGGTGGTCGGAATCAGGAGAGTCTGAATGTAGGGCCGTTCCACGCTATAGAAGAACAATGGTTCGTGAAATTCATTGAGCGAACCGATCGGCTCTAGCACCGCTCCGCCGCGAACGGTCAGCCAGGGCCCGATCATGAAATCGACATAGGCGAACTCTAGCTCGATATCCTGGGCGGCGTGCTCAAAATCGAGTTCAGCGTGCAGCGAGATCCGATCGGTGTACTGGTAGGCGAATCCCAGCGCCATACGATGGAAATCCGCCGTGGCCGGGTCGCCCTTCGTGGGCGCCGGATTCCCCTCCTCGGGCAAGTTTGGGATGTTGAAATGCAATTCCCCGTAGCCTTCAAAGGTAAGTTTCTGGCTGATCCCTCCCCCTTCCATGTCCTCGGTTTCCCCGGCGAGCGCGGCGGCCGGCGCGGCCAACAGGACGGCGGCCAGCGCAAGCGGCGACAGGCTGCGACACATAGATCTGCTCATCATCATGCCGACTCCCATACGGTCATTGAAGTGGTCGAATCACAAAACACCCGGCGGGGACGGTCTCCTCGCCCGGCCGATGTCATTCTGTTAATGAAATTATATTTCAATCAGCTCACAAAAAAATCAGCCGTGCTTGGTCCGGCACCCGCGGCACCGGCCGAACACTTCGTGCCGATGATACAGGATCTCAAAGCCCAGTTCCTGGCAGGTTTTTTCCTGTGTTCGTTCAACGGACGGCCACTGGATCTCCTGGATCCGTCCGCACTCCACGCAGACCAGGTGGTCATGATGGGGCCGCTCCAATTCGACTTCGTAGCGGGACCGGCCCTGGGAATCCGTCACCCGCTCCACCAGTCGGCACTCTTCAAGCATTTTCAGCATCCGGAAGACCGTCACCCTGCCGATGCCTCGCCCCTTGAGGGCGCTATAGATCTCCTCCTGGCTCAGGTGCCGCTCCGCCGCCAGCAGGTGATCCAGGATGGCGGCCCGCTGGGTGGTGAAGACCAGCTCCCGGGTTTTCAGGTAGTGTTGAAACACCTCCCGCACCCGCAGCGCGTAGCCCTTGCGGCCCGCGACGTAGCTGGGGAAGAAGACGAGTTCCTTGTGTGAGCCGGCCGGGGTTTTCATTGAAATTGTATTTCAATATACAGACACTCGATCGAATATGTCAAGCAGTATTCCGGGAGCGATCTGCGCGCATATCGCGCGGCGCGTGGCGGGCCGGTCACCGCGGGCGGGGACGTGTCCGATGGGGTGATGCTCGTGGACATCCAATAAACAGGCGGGGTAGAATCGGCGCATGGCCCCCGAGCCGATCCCGCAAATCATCCCCAATCTCCGCTGCCTTCGGTGCGACGTCTGCTGCCGGTTTCCGGACGCCGGCAGTCCGATGCGGCCCTACTTCACGGCGGCGGAGATCGAGGCCGCAATCGCGCGCGGGGTGCCGGTTGAGTACTTTCCCGAACGCTCCGGCGGGCGCGTCGCGTTGACGCCCCATCCGGCCGGCGAAGGCTTCGTCTGTCCGGCGTTTGACGTCGGGACCAACCGGTGCGCCATCTATGACGACCGCCCCCTCGATTGCCGTCTTTATCCCTTCGTCGTCATTCGGTCGCCGGAGGGGGGGCGGCCGCTGTTGGGCTGGGACCAACTCTGCCCCTATTTGCGGGAGGAAGCCGATCCAATGCTGCCGTTGAAGACGGTCCCGATCGTTGCGGAATGGTTGTGCCCATCCGACGCGCCGTCGCCACTCGAGGATGACCCCGGCTTTGTCGGTCCGTTTCAGGCATCGGTTTGGATGATGGAGCCGTTGACGATCAATCGGGTCGAGACGCCGCCGGCATCGCCGCCGGTTCTGCCTGGTGTCCGGTTCTTCCCGGTCGAGGATGACCGCAACGAGATCGAGCGGCTGCAGGGGTTTCTCCTCGACGCCGTGGAGCCGCCGTTGTCGACCGGCCATCCGGCCGTGCTCCTGATGTGGCGTCCGATCATGTCGCTCTACTGGGCAGACCTGGAGGAGGGGACGGCCCTGCTGGCGCGACAGGCCTCCACCTATTTCGCCCCCGTGCCGCCGCGGCCGGATCCGGGGTGTGATCTGGCGTCGGTCTGCCGGCGCATGCTCGCGCTGTTGAACCGGCTCAATGCGAATCCGTCGGCATCGCGGATTGAACGGCTGGGCCCGTCGCAGTGCCGGGTGCTGCGGGAGTCCGGCATGGTTTGCCGGCCCGAAGGCGAGGAATACCTGTATGATCGGTCGGCGCTGGCCGCGCTGCGCGGTGATGCGTACAAGAGTCAGCGATGGAACTGCAATCAGGCGGCCCGCAGGTTCCGGCCGACGTACGGCCCCTACAGCCCCGGCGATCTGATCGACTGTCTGCGTCTCTACGCAGGGTGGCGTCGGAGAAAGGAATGGGGTGGTCGATCCGACGATTATGCCGCCGCCTTGATGTCCGACGGCTTCTATGCGCATTGGCAGGCATTGGCGCACGCGGACGACTGGGGACTGGCCGCGCGTGTGGCCCGTGTGGAGGGACGAATTCGCGCCTACACCGTTGGAGCGCCGCTGAACGACCGCACGATGCTCATCCTGCATGAAATCGCCGATCCCGCCTGCTCCGGTCTCGGCCCGTGGCTGTTTCGCGAATGGTGCCGGGAATGGGAGCGGTACGAATTGGTCAACGTGATGGATGACTGCGATCTTCTCCCGTTGCGGAAGGCGAAGGAGCGGTATCGGCCGATGTATACGGCCGCCAGTTTTGCCGTCGCGCAGAATCCGCCGGCGGCGCCGTTGTCGATTCCGTCGAGTTCAGTGTCGGATTGACACTCCCCCGACCCTCTGTTACGATACGGCCCGTTTTTGGCAATGTGTTGACGTGATCTCCGATCTGTGAACAGATGTCCGTGCCGAAGTGGTGGAACTGGCAGACACGCTACGTTCAGGGCGTAGTGGGCGTGAGCCCGTGGGGGTTCAAATCCCCCCTTCGGCACCATTGTTTTTATAACGTACTAGTGGAGGGTGCCGAAGGGGGGATTCGCCATGAGTGGAGGCCTTCGGCGTTGAATCATCGGCGCCTGCGGCGCTGTGGCATGGTCAAATCCCCAGACTTGGCGCTCTGTGCAACGCTATAAATTCCTAGAATGGAGGGTGTCGAAGAGGGGATTTGCCATGAGCGGAGGCCTTTTACCCGAGCGTCAGCGAGGGGTTAGGATTCTTGTTTCCATCACCGTATTCGTACCGCCGATCAACTGTCGCAAGCGGTAGTCTCGTGCCGTTGATTGTACTATCGTCACCCATCAGCTCAAACTTTAGAACACATGTCCCGCCAACTTAAAGTCGCGTCGGTCGCAGAGTTACAGCCCGGCGGGATGAAGCTGCTCTCGCTGGCCGGAATCGGGCTGGCCGTCTTCAATATCGAGGGACGATTTTATGCGATACGAAATCGATGCCCTCACGAGGGCGGACCGGTTGCCACCGGACCGTTGAAGGGCACGATCATCACCTGCCCGCGGCACGGCTGGCAGTTCGATCTGACGACCGGGCAATCGACCAACCGGGGGGCCTTCAGCGTGAAAACCTATCCGGTCACGGTGCACAGCGGCGCCGTGTATGTGGAGCTAGGGGATGGGTTCTGATGCCCAGCCTGTTGGCGGACGGGCCTTCCAGCGGCGGATCGAGGTCAAGAGCCGTCGGCGGGATGAATTGATCGACTTGACGGCCCGGCTCAATCGCGAAATACAAGCATCAGGTATTGAATCCGGATTGTGTCATGTATCGGTGTTGCATACCACCGCGGCCCTGGTGGTCAATGAAGCCGAGCCTGGACTGCTTGGTGATCTGTTGAGAACCATGGACCGGCTCGTGCCGGTCGATCCCTCCTACGCCCATCCGGATGGCAACGGCCACGCGCATATCAAGGCGACGCTCCTCGGATCGGCCCAAACGCTGCGCATCAGTGATGGTCGGCTCCTCCTGGGAACGTGGCAGTCGGTCTTTCTTGTCGAGTTCGACGGGCCGAGGGAAAGAACGATCGCGGTGAGCTTGATTCCTGTTTGAAAAACGGGGTCAAGGGGCAAGGGCCAGGGGTCAGAGAAATCAGTTGTGCATCCCTTGATCCATGCTGCTTGACCCTTGGCCCTGTTTTCTTACTCTTCCCACAAATGTAACTGCGTCCTTGGTTCCAAATGGCGCGCGTTGTAGCCCAGCGACCTTAGATGGGCGGCAAACTCGGGCGGGCCGTGCAGTGTGTAGATCAGGGAGGGTTTGGACTGGCGGACATAGCTGATCAGCTCGTCAAAATCGGCGTGATCGGAAAATGGGATCACTTCGTCCGTGCCATACCGATAGCGCGCGTCGGCGTCCATGCCCCAACCGCTCAGCATTGCGGTGCGGCGGCGGGTGAGTCGCATCACAAGCGGGCTGCGGTTCAAATAGGGCGGTAGGAGCAGCACCTTTCCATAATAATTGCCGCCATTCATGGTCTCACACCGGCGGAAGGCAACCCCCAACTCCCGATACCGCTCCACCACGGTATGCACCTGTGCGGCCAGCGCCACGGTATAGCCGAGGTCGTCCAGTAACTTGGCAATTTCGGGCCCCTTCCCCATCTGGTAGGCCAGGAGCACGGGGATTTCACGGGCTTCGATCGTCCGTTCGATGAACTGCACCAACCTGGAGGTCAGCGCCTCCGCGTCAGGGAAGCGGTAATGGGGTTTGCCGAACGTGCATTCCATGATCAGCACGTCGCACGGCACGATTTCGGCCGGTTCGGCGGTGAGGCTGGTCCGCAACTTGAAGTCTCCCGTATAGACGATCCGGCGGCCGTGACGATCGATGACGAGCTGGGAGGAGCCGAGCATGTGGCCCGCGGCCCGCAGTTCAAGCCGGAGATCAAACAGCTCGAACGGTTCCCGGTAGGAGTGCGGTTCCAGCGATGCGCGGCTGACCTTGTGGCCGATCAGGCGCGCCGTGGCGGGCGAACAGATGATCTTCTGGTGGCGGGCGAAATGATCGCCGTGGGCATGGGAGACGAACGAGAGCGCCTTGGGGCGCGTGGCATCCATCCACAACGGGTGACCGGACATCCGGAGACCGTGGTGCCATTCGAGGGGGAGGGTTGTCGACATGCCGCGTCAGCATAGCACGGGAGGAATCTGTTGACAATTCCCCTTTCTCTGTTATCTTACAGAGAGATGAGCAGGCCGCCGGATTCAATGCGTCACCGCCGGCAAGAGGAGAAGCACACGATGGAGAATTGGCTGATCCGGATTGAGGCGATCACGGGCGTGATCACAGTGTGTTGCGGGTTGTGGATGGCGGACGGCGCGAGGGCTGCGACTCCGCAATCCGTAGAAAGCATCGTCCAGCAACGGATGGACGCCGGTGCCACCGCTACGGAGTCGGCGGCCGATGCGGCGTCCCAGGAAACGACCCAGCCATCGACGCCATCAACGCCGTCTCCATCGGAACAACCGGCTGAGCCGCCGGCCCAGCCTGTCCAGCCCTCCGCAGCCGACCAACCCTCGGGGACGGCCGGTGCCAGTGCGGACCAGTCCACCGCTGCGGTGCCATCCGCTCCAACCACTACGGCCGAGACGCCGACTCAGTCAGAGTCTGCCGCTGGTCCGACAGCCGCATCCGAGCCTTCAACCCAGCCCGCATCCACGACGGCTCCGTCTCCGTCGGCCGAATCTCCAACCCCGCCGGCTCCCCCGGCCGCCCCGGGGCCCGAAGCCGAAGCTCCGTCCCAACCGGCGACCGCCGCTGCCCCCACGTCCACGGCTCCGTCCGCCGCTGAAGTTGCGCAATCGACGGCTCCGACGGCTCCGCCCACCTATACGGTCAAGCCCGGCGACACGCTCTGGTCAATTTCCTCGCTGCACTTATCCGATCCCTTTAATTGGCCGAAGCTGTGGAATGTCAATCCATCGGTCGCCAATCCCGATCTGATCTATCCCGGCAACGTGCTGACGCTGCCCAACGGCAAGCCGGTTGAAACCGTTCAGGCGCCTGCCCCGCCGGTGGCCGAAGCGCCTCCAGCAGAAACGAAACCTGAAGAGACGGCGAAGGAAGAAACACCGCCCGCTCCAGCCGAGCAGGAGGCCCCGCCTCCGGCGCCAGAGGAGCAACCCGCCGTCGCCAAGCACGAGGTGACGGAACCGGAGGCTCCGAAGGTTGAAGAGGAAGCTCCTACAACGCGTTCGAAGGATCTTCTGGCCCAGTCGAGTGGCTTCATCGCCAAGGACTTGCCCGTGACGGCCCGCGTGGTCGGCACATATGACAACCGGACCATGCTGAGCGCTCATGACACCATCTACCTGCAATCGAATTCCGGCTCCTCCCTGGAACAGAACGGGCGCTACACCGTCTACCGTCGTCTCCAGCAGGTGGTGCATCCCATCACGAGGCGTGTGATCGGCGATATGATCCAGATCCTGGGAGAGGTGGAGGTTCGTGAGATCGGTCAGGTGGCAACGGGTGTCGTGCTCAGATCGTTTGCTCCGATCGAGCCCGGTGATAGCCTCATGCCGGCCCGAACGGTTGAAGCGGCCCCGTCGACGCCGGTGGTCGAAGGCGCGGGCGGGTCGCTGTCCGGCTTGATCCTGGCCATCCAGAACGATCAGGAGATGGCCGGACAGTTCAATGTCGTCTATATCGACCGGGGGGAATCCTCGGGCGTCGTGGTCGGGGATCACTTCCGGGTCTACAGGAGGGGGCAACGGTCCCCCGCCTATTCGCCGGTTGCCAATGTGCAGTTGCCGGACCGTCAGATCGGCGAGCTTGAAATTCTCAACGTGCAGGGAGAGACGGCCACGGCGGTGTTGACGAGCACCTCGGAAACGGTCGCGCTTGGCGATCGCATCGAACGCTAATCTGCCGACGAATTCGCGTTCGGGCCCCTGACGCGTCCGCATGGACTCAGTTCCCTTCCTGCCAGACATCCCAACATACTGAAACCTAAGGGGTTTTTAAATTGACTTGCCGCGGGAGATTGTGCTATCGTGGTGATGGTTTCCACGGTATCACTGAGCATTTTTATTGAACAGAATGAGGCGGCCATGCTGACCGGTGCGGAAATTTTCATCGAATCGCTTAAGCGCGAAGGGGTCAAGACTGTCTTCGGCCTGCCGGGCGGCGTCGTGCTCAAAATCTTTGATGTGCTCCACGGCGAGAAGGAGCTGGAACTGGTCCTGGTGCGTCACGAACAGGCCGCCATCCACATGGCGGAAGGGTTCGCCAGGGCCACCGGTCGGGCCGGCGTGGCGTTGGTCACATCCGGCCCGGGCGCGACGAACACGGTCACCGGTCTGGTCAATGCCTGGATGGATTCCTGCCCCATCGTTGTGTTCACCGGCCAGGTCTCGACCTCCATGATCGGCAACGACGCGTTTCAAGAGGCGGATATCGTCGGCATCAGCCGCTCCTGCACCAAATATAACTTCCTAGTCAAGGATGTCACCGATCTGGCCCGCACGATCAAGGAGGCGTTCTACATTGCCACCACGGGACGGCCGGGGCCGGTCCTCGTCGACCTCCCCAAGGACGTCAGCATGGCGAAGACGGATTTCGTCTATCCGGAGAGCGTCTACATCCGCGGCTACAATCCGACCTACAAGGGCAACCGCTGGCAGATCAAACAGGCTGCCGAAGCCATCGTGAAGGCCAAAAAACCGATCCTCTACATCGGCGGGGGCGTCATCAATTCCGACGGGGCCGAGGAGGTCCGCGAACTGGCCGAGCTGACCCAGGTGCCGGTGACGATGACCCTGATGGGGCTGGGCGGGTTCCCCGGCACCCATCCGCTGTCGCTGGGTATGCTGGGCATGCACGGGTCGTACGCGACCAACATGGCGGTGCACCACTGCGATCTGCTCATCGCCGTCGGCTCGCGGTTCGACGACCGGGTGACCGGCAAGATCGACGCGTTCGTGCCCCACGCCAAGATCATTCATATCGACATCGATCCGACCTCCATCCGCAAGAACATCCACGTCGACATCCCGATCGTCGGCGACGTGAAGCACGTCCTGCGGGATCTGAATGACTTGCTGCGCGCGCGCGCCAACGGCGAAATGAGGGATGTGCGCAAACCGTGGCTCGACCAGATCGAACACTGGCGCCGGGAGCATCCCCTGGCCTACACACCGTCCGATCGGATCATCAAGCCGCAATTTGTCATCGAAAAAATCAGCGAACTGACCCGCGGCGAGGCGGTGATCGCCACGGATGTGGGGCAGCACCAGATGTGGACCGCACAGTTCTACCAGTTTATCCGGCCCCGGACCTTTCTCAACTCCGGAGGGCTCGGGACGATGGGCTACGGCTTCCCGGCCGCGATCGGCGCGCAGAGAGCCTTCCCCGACCGGTTGGTGGTGGCGATCGTCGGTGACGGGAGTTTTCAGATGAACCTGCAGGAACTGGCGACCGCGGCGGCCTATCAGCTGCCGGTTAAGGTGGTCATCATCAACAATCGCTACCATGGGATGGTGCGCCAGTGGCAGCAGACCTTCTACGGCGGCCGGTATTCCTGCAGCCGGCTTGATCATTCGCCCGACTACGTGAAGCTGGCGGAAGCCTATGGATTGAAGGGGTTGCGGGCGTCGAGGCCCGACGAGGTGGAGCCGGTGTTGCGGGAGGCGTTCGAGGATCGGCAGCCGATGATCATCGACATGATCGTCGACTCGTACGAGAACTGTTATCCCATGGTGCCGGCCGGCGGCGCGATCAATGAGATGATCCTGGGCGATCCGGCCCCGGATCAGGTCCAGCCCTCCCGGGAGACGGATAAAGAGTCGGCCCTGCCGGCCTGACGGGCGCGCGCACCGGCACCCTTCATTCACAGGGAGAATTGACTGAGGTGCAGGCCGTTCACAACGCTCCAGATGCAAGGCCCGAAGGCTCCGAGGAGCCAGGAGCATACTCACGGTGTTTGTGAGGACTCCGAGAGGCCGAGCTTGTACCGAGCATCGGACATGCCTCTCACCTCCGATTCGAGGTACACGCGGCAGATGGACTTTTTCGGCGGCCTGCTGACACGATGGAACACATCATCTCGCTGATGGTGGAAAATAAATTCGGGGTGCTCTCCCGCGTGGCCGGCCTGTTCAGCGGTCGCGGCTTCAACATCGACAGCCTGTCGGTTGCGCCGACAGTCGATCCGTCCGTCTCCATGATGACCATCGTGACTCACGGCGACGACCGGATCATCGAGCAGATCACAAAGCAGCTCAACAAGGTGATCGACGTGATCAAGGTGGTCGATCTGACCGAGCACCGGCACGTCGACCGGGAGACGGCCCTGATCAAGGTGCACACCAGGCCGGAGGACAGGGCCGAGGCGCTGCGAATCGCCGACATTTTCCGCGCGCGGGTGATCGATTCCTCGCCGATGACCTACACTATCGAGGTCACGGGGGACACGGAAAAGGTGGAGGCGATCATCAACCTGCTCCGGCCGCTGGGCCTGAAGGAGTTGGTGCGAACGGGACGCATCGCCATCGGCCGGGAGGAGTTCCGGGCCGGCGTCCAGCAGGAAAAACGGAGAATTGAACAGGCACCTTGACACGGAGTGAATTGCGATGAAGATCTATTATGACAAAGATGCCGACCAGGGATTGCTGTCCGGCAAGACGGTGGCCATCATCGGCTATGGCAGCCAGGGGCACGCCCACGCCAGCAATCTGAAAGACAGCGGCGTGACGGTCGTGATCGGCGCCCGACCCGGATCGTCCTGGCAGAAGGCCGAGAAGGCCGGGTTCAAGGTCATGCCGGTGGCCGACGCCGCCAAGCAGGCCGACATTGTGATGATTCTGGCGCCCGATCCGGATCAGCCCATGCTTTACGAACAGGAGCTGGCGCCGAAACTGCGCGAGGGCCGCTACCTGGCGTTCGCGCACGGCTTCAACATCCATTTCGGCCAGATCCGTCCGCGGCCTGACCTGAATGTCTTCATGGTCGCTCCCAAGGGGCCCGGCCACCTGGTGCGATCGGAGTATCAGAAGGGAAGCGGGGTCCCGTCGCTGCTGGCGATTCATCAGGATCCGTCGGGGAATACGCGGGCGGTCGGACTGGCCTATGCGTCCGCCATCGGCGGCGGACGGGCCGGGGTCATCGAGACCACTTTCCGCGAAGAGACGGAGACCGATCTGTTCGGTGAACAGGTGGTCCTCTGCGGCGGCCTGACGGCGCTCATTCAGGCGGGCTTTGAGACGCTGGTTGAGGCCGGCTATTCGCCCGAAATGGCCTATTTCGAGTGCCTGCACGAAGTGAAACTGATTGTCGATCTGATCTATGAGGGCGGCATCTCAAACATGCGCTACTCAATCAGCACCACCGCCAAGTACGGAGATCTGACCCGCGGACCCAGGATTGTGTCGCCGGAGGTTCGGGCGGAGATGAAGAAGATTCTGTCGGAGATCCAGAGCGGCCGGTTCGCCAAGGAGTGGATCCTGGAGAACCGGGCCAACCGTCCCGTTTTCAACGCATTGGCCAACCAAGGGGAGTCGCACCCGATCGAGGAGGTCGGCAAGAAGCTGCGCGACATGATGCCGTGGCTGGCCAAAGGAAAGCTGGTTGACCGCAATAAAAACTGAGTCGCCCCGGCGGGTGAGCCGGGTCGGATCCGACTGGCCCATCGTTCGGGCCGGATGGCCGATGATCGGAATGGCCGCGGCCGTGGCTATCGCCGGGTGGCTGACCGGCCTGTTGCTCGTCACCGCAGTCGGCGTGCTTGGCGCGCTCTTCCTCGCCTGGTTTTTTCGCAATCCGCGGCGGATTCCGCCGGAGGGCGATCAGTTCCTCGTCTCTCCCGCCGACGGCAAGGTGGTGGAGATTGATGCCTGCATGGAGGAGCGGTTTCTCCAGACGGAAATGACCCGGGTGGGAATCTTCATGAGTCCGGTGGATGTCCATGTCAACCGGATGCCCTGTGCGGGAAAGGTGGGGGCGATCCACTATTTTCCGGGGCGGTATTTGATGGCGTATCATCCGAAGGCCTCGTCGGAGAATGAGCATCAGGTGATGGTGATCGAGTCGGATAGGGGGATGAAGCTGCTGGTGGTGCAGATCGCCGGTTTTCTGGCCCGCCGCATCGAAGGGTGGGTCGGCAGCGGCGATCATCTGGCGCGCGGCGAGCGGTTCGGGCTGATCCGCCTGGGCTCGAAGGTGGACCTCTACCTGCCGCCGTCGGTGCAGGTGCGGGTCAGGGTCGGGGAGCGGGTACGGGCCGGCGAGAGCGTGGTGGGGGAGTGGGCATGAGTGAACCGACTCATCGCCGGCGCGGCATTTATTTGCTGCCGAATCTGCTGACGACTGGCAATCTGTTCAGCGGTTTTTACGGAATCGTCTCGATCATGTCGGCGAATTACGTCCGCGCGGCCGTGGCGGTCTTCGTCGCCGTCGTGTTCGACATCCTGGACGGTCAAATCGCCCGGTATACCAAAACGTCGAGCCGGTTCGGTCTCGAGTATGATTCGCTGGCCGATCTGGTCTCCTTCGGGATCGCTCCGGGCTTGTTGATCTACACCTGGGCGTTGACCGGGTACGGCCGGTTGGGCTGGGTCGCCGCCTTTCTGTTTGTGGCTTGCGGCGCATTGCGGCTGGCCCGGTACAACGTGCAGGCGGGCTCTGGGGACGGTCGCTACTTCATGGGGCTGCCCATTCCGGCGGCTGCAGGCCTGATCGCCGCCACGGTGCTGCTGGACGATCATATCCTCCGGTTGGGGAAGGAACTGCGCCCCATCATCATTCTGCTGATGACCTATGCGCTGGCGTTTTTGATGGTGAGCCGGGTGCGCTATCGCGCATTCAAGGTGGTGCAACTGCCCCAGCGGAGGCTGTTTGAATTGTTGGTGGGGGCAGTGTTAACATTAATCATGTTCACCCTGGCGCCACAGGTGATGCTCTTTGCGGTGTTTGTCATCTATGCGCTCTCCGGCCTGGTGGAGACGCCGTTGCGCCTGCTGCTGGCCAGAAAGGCCCGGCGGCCGCCGCTCATGGAGGGCGGGGAGCATCGGGCCCGGTGATCGGTCCATCAGGACGATTTCATGGGCCCTCTGCCGACAGGACGAGGGCTTTTTTGTCAACGATGTCACGATGTGATGAAGAGGAGAATAGTACAGTAGACTGAGGCCAATGGGCCGACAAGGTGGGCCCGGGATGTGGGGGCATCGGAGGACCTTTCCCGCACTTTCCGCAGGGGCATTGATTGAATGCGTGGGGAGACGCTATCTCCCCGCACCGCCCCCCCCATTGATTGGTTGACGTCGGAGGTAAGGAGGCGCAATACGCTTATAGGCAAGAGAAATCCAGGGGCCCAATGCAGCCAATGGGAGAAGCAAGGAGGCTCGGGGCATGGGGGCATCGGAGGATCAATCTCCGCTGCTTCCGCACGGGCCCCCACATATAATGGGATGACGCCATGACACGGATGATCAAAATCTTTGACACCACACTGCGCGACGGGGAGCAATGCCCCGGCGCCAGCATGAATACGGAAGAGAAGCTGGCGATCGCCACGCAGCTCGCCCGGCTGGGCGTCGACATTATCGAGGCCGGTTTCGCCTACAGTTCTCCGGGGGATTTTGAGGCGGTCCGGCGGATCGCGAACGAGGTGCAGGGGCCGACCATCTGCAGTCTGGCCCGCGCGAAATCCGAAGACATCGATCGCGCGTGGGAAGCGCTGCGGGGCGGGGCCGCTGTCCGGATCCACACCTTCCTTTCCACCTCGGACATCCATCTGAAATACCAGTTCCGGATGACGCGGGAGGAGGCGTTGGCGCGCGCGGTGGACATGGTGCAGCGGGCCAAGGGGTATGTAAGCGACGTTGAATTTTCCCCCATGGACGCCACCCGTTCAGACACGACCTACCTCTGCGAGGTGCTCGAAGCCGTCATCGCCGCGGGCGCCACGACCGTCAACATTCCGGACACCGTCGGCTACGCGACGCCGCAGGAGTTCGGCGCGTTGATCGCCCAGATCCGCCGGCGGGTGCCCAACATCGAACGGGCGGTCATCTCCGTCCATTGTCACAACGACCTCGGCCTGGCGGTGGCCAACTCGCTGACCGCCGTGCTGGAGGGGGCCGGCCAGGTGGAGTGCACCATCAACGGCATTGGAGAACGGGCCGGCAATGCCTCGCTGGAAGAGATCGTGATGGGGCTCCGCACGCGCCGCGACCGGTACGATGCCGATACGAAGATCGTCACCGAAGAAATTTATCGGGCCAGCCGCTTGGTCAGCACCATCACGGGCATCGTGGTCCAGCCGAACAAGGCGATTGTCGGTGACAACGCCTTCGCGCACGAATCGGGCATTCATCAGGACGGCCTGCTCAAGGATAAGACCACGTACGAGATCATGCGGCCCGAGACGATCGGGATCGTCAAGAGCAAGCTCGTCCTGGGCAAGCATTCGGGCCGCCACGCCTTCCGCACGCAACTGGAATCGATGGGCTACAAGCTGTCCGAGAACGAGATGAACAAGGCCTTCGAGCGGTTCAAGCATCTGGCCGACCAGAAAAAGGAGCTCTTCGAGGAGGATTTGGACGCCATCGTCGCCGAGGAGATCTTCCGGATTCCGGAGCGGTACCGGCTGGTCGCCATGCAGGTGGAAAGCGGCACCGGCACGCGCCCGACCGCGACGGTGGAGCTGGAGATCGACGGACAGCGGAGCCGGCAGATCGGCCACGGCGACGGACCGGTGGACGCGGCCTACCGCACAATCGCCGCGATGATCGCCACCAAGAGCCGCCTGCAGGCGTATATCGTCAAGGCGATCACCGGGGGCACCGACGCGCAGGGGGAGGTGACCGTGCGCGTCGAGGAGGACGGCCGCACCGCCATCGGTCAGGGCGCCGACACCGACATCATCATCGCCTCGGCCAAGGCCTATCTGAACGCGCTCAACAAACTAGCCTACTGGCAGCAGCGGGGCAGGATCGGTGTCCTGCCGTCCAACGACAAGAGCCGTCCCTGAGCGTCCGGTGAGCGGCTCCGCCATCCAGTCCCCGGTTACACTCGCCGTCCTGCCAGGCGACGGCATCGGTCGGGAAATCATGCCGCCGACCGTCGAGGTGCTGAAAGCCGTCGGCCGGCAATTCGACATCCCCTTTGCGTTCAAGGAAGCGCCCGTCGGCGGCGCGGCCATCGACGCCACCGGCCGGCCCCTGCCACCGGAGACGCTGGCCCTGGCGAAGGCCAGCGACGCCGTGCTGCTGGGCGCGGTCGGCGGGCCGAAGTGGGAGGGGTTGGACTACGCCGTCCGGCCGGAACGGGCATTGCTCGGCTTGCGGGAGGCGCTGGGCCTCTACGCCAATCTGCGGCCGGCCGTCCTGGCCTCCGAGCTGATCGACGCCTCGCCGTTGCGGCGGGAGCTGGTCGAGGGGACGGACATCATGGTCGTGCGCGAGCTGACCGGCGGGATCTATTTTGGCCGGCCCAAGGGCGTTGAAACGGTCGGCGGCCCGGGTGGGGAAGAGCGGGGCGTCAACACCGAAGTCTACACCACCCATGAGATTGACCGGATTGCGCGCGTGGCGTTTGAAATCGCCCGGAAGCGGCGCAAACGGGTCACGTCGATCGACAAGGCCAACGTGCTCGAATCGTCCGAGCTGTGGCGCCGGGTCGTCAACGGAGTGCACAAGGATTTTCAGGACGTCGAGCTGCGTCACATGTACGTCGACAATTGTGCGATGCAGCTGATCAAGGATCCGAGGCAGTTCGACGTCATCGTGACGACCAACATGTTCGGAGACATTTTAAGCGACGAGGCGGCGCAGGTCGTCGGGTCGATCGGCCTGCTGCCGTCCGCCAGCCTGGGCGATGCGATGCTCGGCCGGAAGGGCGGGGGGCGCAAGGGGCTGTATGAGCCGATCCACGGCAGCGCGCCCGACATCGCCGGCCGCGACATGGCCAATCCGCTTGCTACGATCCTGTCGGCAGCCATGCTCCTGCGCTACACGCTCGGCCATGAACCGGCGGCGGCGGCCGTCGAACAGGCGGTGATGGCCGTCCTGCGGGCCGGCCGTCGGACGGCCGACATCGCGAGGCCGGGGACCACGCCGATCGGAACGGCCGAAATGGGCCGGCTGGTGATCGAACAGATCGAGCACAAGGGAGCCGCGCATGTCGCTTAAACGCAAAGACCGTTATCGCGTGGCGGTGGTGGGCGCGACCGGAGCGGTCGGCCGCGAGATGGTCGAGATTCTGGAGGAGCGGAAATTCCCCGTCGATGAGCTGCGTCTACTCGCCTCGGAGCGGTCGAAGGGCGAGGGAATCACCTTTCATGGAAAGGAGTACGAGGTCGGTGTCCTGACCGATGCGTCGCTGGCCGGGATCGATTTCGCGCTCTTTTCGGCCGGCGCCGACGTGAGCCGGCGCTTCGCTCCCGTCGCCGTCAAGCAGGGCGCGATCGTCATCGACAACAGCAGCGCCTTCCGGATGGAACCGTCGGTGCCGCTGGTCGTGCCCGAGGTCAATCCCGACGCGCTGACCCGCCATCAGGGGCTGATCGCCAATCCCAATTGCTCGACGATCCAGATGGTCGTGGCCCTCAAGCCCCTGCACGACGCCGCGCGCATCCGCCGGATCGTCGTGACGACCTTCCAGTCGGTCTCCGGCACCGGCAAGGAGGCGATGGACGAGCTGCTGGCGCAGTCGAAGGCGCTACTCAATTTTCAGGAGGTGGAGCGAAAGATCTATCCGCACCAGATCGCCTTCAACTGCCTGCCCCACATCGACGACTTCACCGACGAGGGTGACAGCAAGGAAGAGTTGAAAATGGTCAACGAGACCAGGAAGATCATGGAGGATCAGACGATCCGGGTCACCGCCACGACCGTCCGCGTGCCGGTCTTCCGCGGCCATTCCGAATCGGTCAACCTCGAGACGGAGCGGCCCCTCAGCGCGCGCGAAGCGCGCGCGGTATTGTCGACCGCGCCCGGCGTCATCGTTCTCGACGACCCCAAGCGGGCCGTCTATCCGCTGCCGCTGGAGGCGGCGGGCCAGGATGCCGTCTACGTCGGGCGCATTCGGGAGGATCGGTCGGTCGAGCACGGCCTGAATCTCTGGATCGTCTCGGACAATCTGCGCAAGGGGGCCGCGTTGAATGCGATTCAGATCGCGGAAGAATTAATAAAAGGGGCCAGGGTCCAGTAGCCGGGACCCAGGACACGATGAGTACTTCAACTGAACAAGAGTTGACCGAGAGGATCCTGAAGCTGAAAGCCGAGCGGATGGCGGTCATTCTCTCACACAATTACCAGGTCAGCGAGATCCAGGACCTGGCCGATTTCGTCGGCGATTCGCTGGAGCTCTCCCAGCAGGCGGCCAAGACCGACGCCGAGGTGATCGTCTTCTGCGGCGTCCACTTCATGGCCGAAACGGCGGCGATCATCTGCCCGGACAAAACTGTCCTGATCCCCGACCTGGAAGCCGGCTGCTCGATGTCCGACATGATCACGGTCGACCAGCTGCGGGCCTTCAAGGCCAAGCATCCCGGCGCCGTGGTCGTCTGTTACGTCAATTCCACGGCGGCGATCAAGGCCGAAAGCGACATCTGCTGCACCTCGTCGAATGCCGTTCGGGTGGTGGAATCGATTCCGGCCGACCGCCAGATCCTCTTCATTCCGGATCAGTTCCTCGGCGAACACGTGATGAAAAAGACGGGCCGGAAGATGATCCTCTACAATGGCTACTGTCCGACCCACGTCCGGATCATGGCGGCCGATCTGTATCAGGCGAAGGCGGCCCATCCCAGGGCGCAGGTCTTCGCCCATCCCGAATGCACGTCCGAAGTGGCGTCAATGGCCGATCAAGTCGCGAGCACCAGCGGCATCTGCCGGGCCGTGAAGAACTCTCCCGCCGAGGAAGTGATCATCGCGACCGAAACGGGCATTCTTCACCGGATCGAAAAGGAAAATCCGGGCAAGAAAGTCTATGCCGCCTGCCAGTGGTGCGACTGCGCCCACATGAAGGTCAACACGCTGGAAAAGCTCCTCTGGTCGTTGGAGGACATGCGGCATGTCGTCGCGGTGTCGGAGGAGATCCGTGTGAGAGCGAAGCAGGCGATTGACCGGATGCTGGCACTAGGCTAGGCAGCTGAATAGTCCATCTGCTTCGTTTGCCTCGAATCGAAGATGAGAGGAACATCTGATTCTCGGTACAAGCCCGGTCACTCGAATTCCTCACGTGCGGACAAAGTACGCTCTGGTTCCTCGCGTCCTGCGGCCTCGTAGCTGGATCTTTTTGAGCAGCCTAGTGGAATGATTATGCAGTGGGGCATTCCGGTCTAGGTGGCTCGCATAAGTTTGTATACAAGAATCCACGTGAAAGTTGTTTGGGCTCTTGTGTGTGGTCGAACCTTGCAGTAGAATGCTCGCGCATCATTGGAGCATTGATCTCGAGCTTCTTAAACGAAAGGAAGAACACCATGTCTCGACTCTGGATAGCAGTGGCGATGATTCTCATGGCTGGTCCGGCAATTGCGGAGGAGTTTCAGGTGACGAGCCCCGTGGTCAAAAACAAGGGGGAGGTCGGGATGGAGCAGGTCTTCAACGGCTTCGGCTGCACGGGCGGCAATGTCTCGCCGGAATTGATCTGGCGGAACGCCCCCAAGGAGACGAAGAGTTTTGCCGTGACTGTTTACGATCCCGACGCGCCGACGGGCAGCGGCTGGTGGCACTGGTTGATGTTCAACATCCCCCCGTCCGTGACAAAGCTGCCGGCCAATGCCGGCAAGCCGGGGAGCGGCCTGGCGCCGGCCGGTGCGATTCAGAGCGTGACCGATTATGGTCAGCCGGGCTACGGCGGCCCCTGTCCGCCGGTGGGGAACAAGCCTCACCGTTATATCTTCACGGTCTACGCGCTCAAAGTCGACCAGCTCCCGCTCAAAGAGACCGCCAGCGGCGCGATGGTGGGGTTCTATTTGAATGCGAACGCCTTGGCCAAGGCGACGATGACCGCCACGTACGGCCGCTAGCAGGCCGGTGATAAAGTCCATCTGCGGCGTTTGCCTTGAGTCGAAGATGAGAGGCCTGATCGATTCTCGGTACAAGCTCAGTCGCTCGGAAATCCTCACGCACGACACAGTACGCTCCGGTTTCCTCGCTCCCTGCGGCCTTGCAGCTGGAGCTTTTTGATCGGCCTGCATGTGAAGAGCGCATTTTTCCGAAGAAGGATCATAACCAGGAGCAGCGACTTGTGCGGTTTCAGAACATTGGGATAGAATGATTGCGGATGATTCAGGATCTTGGTCGGCTGCTAGTTGTCTTTGGAATTCTTCTTGTCGCCGTCGGTGGAATATTGATGGCAACAGGCAAGTCGCCGTCGTGGCTCGGCCGGCTGCCGGGCGACATCGTCATCCAGCGCAGGAATTTCTCGTTCTATTTTCCGTTGGCGACCAGCCTGATCATCAGCATCGTGCTCTCATTGCTGCTCTGGCTCTTCAGCCGGCGGTGATCATCGCCCATCCGTTGTTGAACGATCATCCGTCGCGGCGTATAATGCTTTCGGCCGATTCCCACTGGCAAATCGGTGGGAATTGGCCCAGCTCGCAACGCGAGCGCGAGGCTCCCCGAGCGGGGACAGATTTGAAATCTGTCCCCAACAGGGAGGGGGCGACGCGAGCCCCTATAAATAGATGAAACTGTCCGACTTCGACTATCCGCTCGATCGATCACTGATCGCCCAGCGGCCGCCGGCCCGGCGGGGCACGTCTCGTCTCATGCTCCTCGACCGTGAGACGGGCGCGTTCGAGCACGGCCGCTTCCAGGATTTTCTCAACGAGCTGGATTCCGATGACCTGTTGGTGTTGAATCACACGAAGGTGATGCCGGCCCGCGTGGTCGGCGAAAAATCCGGCACGGGGGGGTGCGTGGAACTGCTCTTCCTTCACCCGGTCGGTGCGTCACGCTGGAGCGTGCTGGCGAAGGGAACGTTGCGCGAAGGGCAGGAGGTGCGCTGTTCCGACGGCCACGGCGTGACGGTGGTGGTCGATGAAGGCGACGGCCGGTGGACGGTCCAATCGAACGGCCAGGGGGACGTCATGCGATGGCTCGCCCGAATCGGCCGCGTGCCGGTGCCGCCGTATATCAGAAGGACCGGCACCCCGGCCGAGGCGCAACTGGACCGGAGACGGTACCAGACCGTCTATGCCGCGGTGCCGGGTTCGGTCGCCGCGCCGACGGCCGGCCTCCATTTTTCAACCGCGCAGCTGCGGGAGCTGAAGCGGCGCCGCATTCCCGTGGCGCGTGTGACGCTTCACATCGGCATCGGCACGTTTCAACCGATTCGCTCCGATGAGATCACCTCGCACCGGATGGCGGCCGAGCACGCCGAGGTCGATGATTCGGTCGTCCGGGCGGTGGCGGCGGCCCGACGACGGGGCGGCCGGGTGATCGCCGTCGGGACGAGCACGGTGCGCGCGTTGGAGAGCGCCGCCGTGGAGGACGGGCTGGTCGCGCCTCTGCGCGGATGGACCGACCTGTTCATCACCCCGGGCCATCGCTTCCGCGCGGTCGACGCGCTGCTGACCAATTTCCATCTGCCGAAGTCCTCACTGCTCTGCTTGGTGGGCGCGTTTGCCGGCCTCGAACGGCTGCTGGCCGCCTACCGGACGGCGATGCGGGCGCGGTATCGGTTCTACAGTTACGGAGATGCCATGTTTATCCGAACAGGACGCACCGGCGGGCGCGCATGACAGACGATCCGCAGAAAGAGCCGCGGCCGACTGGCCGGGCTTCCGGCCATGCCAAACGACCGGCCTCGTCGCTAGCCGGGTTGAAGCCATTTCTTCTGATCGGCCTGCTGGTGGTGATCGGGTTGCTGGTTGGTTTGAATTTCCTGCTCGGAGGCGCCGGGGATTCCTCATCGACCAATCGGGAACCAAAGCCCGGAGCAATTACGATCGGCCCCCCGCCGGGTGGAAAACCGTCCCCCGGTGGTCCAGCGGGCAAAACGGCGCCGGCGGCATCGTCGGTGTCGGGGCCGTCTCTGCCGCCCCGGGCCGGTTCAAAGCCAACCGCTCGGACGCCGGCGGCGCCGTCTGAATATACCTTCTATGAGACGTTGAAAAAGCCGCCCCATGATCCGGCGGCCACGGTTGGTCTAACGCCTCATGCCGCTGCGTCGAGACCGGCGTCCAAGCCGGACCCGACGAAAACGGCCGCCGTTGATTCAGCCCCGTCCAAGCCGGCCGCCGCTCCAAAGCCGGCCGCGTCCAAGTCCGGCGTCATCGACACCACCACGGCGGGAATCAGCACGCTCCATTACACCGTTCAGGTGGCCTCATTCCGCCAGCAGGCCATGGCGGAGCAGATGATCAAGGCCTTGAACAAGAAAGGTCACAACGCCTACCTGGCAACGGCGTCGTCTTCCGACGGCGTGACGTACCGGGTCAGAGTGGGCCGGTTTGCGACCCGAGGGGAAGCCGATCGCGTGGCGAAGCGCCTCGCGACGAAGGAAAAGCTTCATCCGTTTGTGGCGACGGTCGCGCCGGTGCCCGAGAAAAAAAGCTAGGCCGGACGAAGAAGCGCCGGGAACGGAGACCAGTCAGACCAGAGAAAGGCGCCGCTCTCTGGCCTCATGCTCGAGGATGGCGATCGCCTGATTCAGCCGCTGCAGGCGCATGTTCCGCTTCCGGATGCCGTCAATATCGTTCAGCGGGAACTTCGCCGCGCGCGCCTCCTGCTGGGCTTTTCTGAGTTGCAGGAGCAGCTCCTTGGCCGCCGTCCCGTCGATGCGCTTGATGAGCAGGGGGTTGAACGTAATGAAGCCGTCTGCGACATCCTTGGCGATGGCCGAGAGACTCTTGCCGCGAAGTTGTTGTTCAGCCACGTACTAATCCCCTCAGTTGTGGAGTTCATTCCATCCGTCTCACGGACAGAGTGACATCCCCCTCCTCTATTAACTGTAACAGGGACGGGTGAACTGTCAAGCCGGTCGGCAGGGGGAAGCCTTGGGAGGGTCACGACGCCGTGCAAGGCCGGCCAGCCCTGTCAGGACCGGTCGACCGGTCCGCCTTCATTGGGCGAGGATGCACGCGGCCTGACGGCCTGGAGAAATTTCGATCAAGGGCGGATCCTGCCGCCGGCACTCGTCGATCCGCTTCGGGCACCTGGAGTAGAAGCGGCAGCCGGCCGGCAGATCGATCGGACTGGGCGGGTCCCCCTCCAGCAGCAGGCGCGGGCGCGCCGGCCCGCCCGACGGGGATGCGGAGGGCGGCTCCGGAACCGGCGCCGAGGCGAGCAATGCCTGGGTGTAGGGATGGGCGGGGCGGGAGAACAGCGTCTCCGTGTCGGCCAGCTCGACAATCCGCCCGAGGTACATCACCGCCACCCGGTCGCTGACGTGCCGGACCATGTGCAAATCGTGCGCGATGAAGAGCAGCGAAAGATGATAGGATGCCTGCAGCTCCTCGAGCAGATTGATGATCTGGGCCTGGATGGACACATCCAGCGATGACACCGGCTCGTCGGCGACGATGAACGCGGGCCGGAGCGCGAGCGCCCGGGCGATGCCGATCCGCTGCCGCTGGCCGCCGCTGAACTCGTGCGGATACTTGGAGAGCGCCGAATCGTCCAGTCCCACCTGCGCGAGCAACTCGATCACGCGCCGGTGCCGTTCTTCCGGCGATCCGATCCGGTGGATCAGCAACGGCTCCTCCAGCACGGCGCCGATTCGCATGCGGGGATTGAGGGACGAATAGGGATCTTGAAAAATGATCTGCATCCGCCGCCGCATGGTGAACAACTCCCGCCGTCCGGCCTCCAACAGATTCCTGCCCTCAAACCAGAGTTCGCCGGCTGTCGGCTCCAGCAGCCGGAGGATCAGGCGCCCCACCGTCGATTTGCCGCAGCCCGATTCGCCCACCAATCCCAAGACCTCGCCCGGCCGGATGGTGAAACTGACGCCGTCGACCGCATGGACGACGGCGGGACCCTGCGCGCTGTGGGCGCCCGGTGTTGAGGACCGCGCGAGCCGGGCTCGTTCCACGGGAAAATATTTGGTCAATGCCTTGACGACCAACAACGGCTGGCCGTCTGGGCGGTCCGCAAGCCCCGGATGTGCCGGGGGGGCTGGTTGGGGAGCGGACTGCATCTCAGACGGTCTGCAGACGTTGCGCCTCTGCCACCCAGCAGCGGGCGTCGTGGCCGGGGGCGAGGGGTTTCAACGCGGGTTCTTCAGTCGAACAGCGGGAAATGGCGACCGGACAACGGGGATGAAACGCACAGCCGGCCGGCAACTGCTGCAAACGCGGCACGGAGCCGGGAATCGCCGTCAAACGTAGTTGGCGGTCCCGGGGCGCCCGTCGTGGCAGCGAATGCATCAACCCCTGGGTATAGGGATGCAGGGGCTCGCCGAACAGCCTGGCGGTCGGCGCCCGCTCCACGATCCGCCCCGCGTACATCACGGCCACCTCGTCCGCCATCTGGGCGATCACGCCCAGATCATGGGAGATCAGCACGACGGACAGGTGCAGTTCACGCTGTAAACGCCGGAGCAAATCCAAAATCTGGGCCTGGATGGTTACGTCCAGCGCCGTCGTGGGCTCGTCGGCGAAGATCAGTGCCGGATCGCACGAGATCGCCATCGCGATCATGATCCGCTGGCGCAGGCCGCCGCTGAGCTGGTGCGGGTAGGCGCGGTATCGTTCGTCCGGGGAAGGGACTCCCACCTGCCGCATCAACTCGATCGCGCGCGACCGTGCGTCGCCGCGGTTCATACCCAGATGATAACGGAGCATTTCAGCGATCTGCTCCCCGACGGTCAACACGGGGTTGAGGGCCGTCATCGGCTCCTGAAAGATCATGGCGATGCGACGGCCGCGCACACGCTGCATCTCCCGCTCCGTCAGCGCCAGCAGGTCGACGCCCTGGAATCGAATGGCGCCACCGGTGATCCGGCCGGGAGGAGGGACGATCCGCATGACTGACAGGGCTGTCATTGTTTTGCCGCAGCCGGACTCGCCCACCAGCCCCAAGACGCGGCCGGGAGGAACGGTCAGGCTGACATCATTGACGGCCTTGACGACGCCGTCCGCCGTCTCGATGTAGGTGGCGAGGTGGTCGATGCTCAGCAGTTGATCAGGCATGGACGCATGGGTGGAGGGAGACCCCTCGGCGCCGCGCGAGGGGACTCTACAACAAACCGCCTGGGGTGTCAATTTGAAAGGAGAGAATCCAAATTCCCCACGATTAAATGTAGTCAAGGGAGAGACGTCACTCGCCCTTAACTATCCGATTATTCGATTAGGGGGGGAGACGATATCTCCCCCCTTGCCCCCATTGATTGTTGGATGCAGAATGTTCGATGGAGCGATACGCCTGTAATCAGCGGGGTGTGTATAGCCAAGAGGGGGACCGGGATGTGGGGGCGGTATCCTCCAAAGTGAATCGTCCGGGAAGTGTGAGTGAAGCCTCGCCGGTCATGCCGGTGAAGGCGGAACCCTGCCGGCCGGCTGGGTCATCGACATGGCCATGAGCCATGCCGGGTCGGAACGCACCGCTCACCCTGTCCGCCTGAGGCGGATGAGCGAGCGGATACCACCGAAGAGGGAACAGGAAGAGACAAGAGGCAGGACCGGCGGGAGAGCCGGTCTGGGTTATCGTATCACCTGCCTATTTGGATTACTTCTTGGCCGGAGGGATGGGTGGGAGGTAGTCGGTCCGAAGTTTGTAGGCCGTTTCGAAGGCGACCCGCGACTCGTCAAACCGTTTGAGCTTGTACAACGCATACCCCAGGTAGTAATGCGCTTCAACCGATGTGGGGTCGGCGTCGATGGCGTGTTTGAGCGCTTCGACCGCGGCAGCGAAATCCTGTTTTTGATACGCCGCCAACGCCTGGGTCAGCGACGGCTCCGCCGCGGAGGCGGCTGCCGGTGCTGATGGGGCCGGTTGCTCCGCGGTGGCGTTGGGCGGAGACGCCGGTTGGGTTTGTGGCGCCTCCGCAGACGCGGCCGGTGGAGTGGACGGAGATGATGGGGCCGGTTGCTCCGCGGTGGCGTTGGGCGGAGACGCCGGTTGGGCTTGCGGCGTCTCCGCTGAAGCGGCCGGTGGAGTGGACGGGGAGGACGGGGCCGCCGGTTGGGACGCGGTCGTGTCGGGCGGAGATGCCGGTTGGGCTTGCGGCGTCTCCTCAGAAGCAGCCGGCGGAGCGGCCGGCTCGGCCGATGCGGCCGGTGGCGTTGCCGTCGGGTTGGCCGGCGCGTCCGTTGATCCAGACGAAGCCGGAGACCCGGCGGGTTGCGCGGCTGGCGCTTCGGCGGTTTGTGACGCGGCAGCCATATCGGCCGAAGGCGCCGACTGAACGGCCGCGGTCGCGGCAGACGACGCGGCGACGGTGTCGGACGAGGCGGCCGGAGCATTGGCGGAAGCCGGGGGATCGGCCGGCTGGGACTGTTGCGCCAAGACGGGTGATGTCCCAGCCCCGGCGACCATTCCGAGCAGCGCGATGAGTGGAATCAATCTGTGAAGAGGTGTCAGCATACCCGCCTCCGCGTTGAAGCCCGCCTGGACTGACGGGCCGCTTCAACATGAGTGGTCACGAACCCGCCAATCTTTGCTCGCTGTGCCTGGTCACGCGCGCTCAACGCGCGGACAGAAAAAGTATAGCAGATCAGAGCCGGATGTCCACATACGCGTTCTGCCTCAATTCCAAAAACCACTCCTCGTACCGCTGCTGCGTGCGATGATTGAGGAGCTGTTCATGTACCTGGTCCTTGACCTGGTCGAACGACTGCTGGCGGTGCCCCTCGTGGGCCTCCGCTTTGAGAATATGCCATCCCAGCGGAGATTCGATCAGATCGCTGATCTGGCCATCCTGCAGCGTGAAGGCGGTCCGGTCCAATGGCGCCATCAAGGTCCCGGGCGTGAACCAGCCAAGCTCCCCCCCCTCACCGGCCTCCGCGCCATCGGAATAGCGTCGCGCCAGTTGGTCGAAATCGGCGCCGCGCTTCAATTCATCCAGGACAGTCTGGGCTTTGGCCCGTTTGTTCGCGCGTGCCTCCTCGTTGCCGGCGGGAGCGGCGAAAAAAATCTGCCGCAGTTTGACTCGTTCCGGCAGGGAAAACTCCTCCTGGTGTTGATCGTAATACCGCCGCACTTCCTCCGGCGCGACCACCACCGTGCTCCGCACCTCCCGACTGACCAGTTTGGCCGCCAACAGCTCCGAGCGGAGCTGCCGCCGGTATTGCTCCATGGTCAACCCTTCCGTCGCAAGGGCCGAGGCCAGGGCGGCGTCGGACGCGAACCGGTTGCGCATTTTAATATCCTCGAGCGCCCGCGTGAGTTCGGCCTCGGTGACGGCAATGCCTTTTTGCGCCGCTTCCTCTTCCTGGAGCTTCCGGTCGACCAGCCGATGCAGCTGGAGCGAGATCGCCTGCGGTGTGAGCGTCGACGCGGCGAACGCCGGGTCACCCGCCCTGGGTTTTGTCTCTCCGCGTGAGGCCGCGAGTGCGACCGCCTGTTGCAGGACCGCCTCCTGCACCTCGCTCAACGTGATGACCTCCTGATTGACCACCGCCGCGATCCGGTCGATCAATACCGGCGTTGTCTGGAGCACGACCGGCTGCGCATGGGAAGGTGCCTGAGGCGGCGGGGAGCCGGGCGGCGCCTGTGGCGCGACCGGCCGTTCCTGCTCCGTCACCGGTTGAGACTGGGGAGCGAGCGTTTCCGCGCCGGCGAACCCGGCGGTGAGCGTCAGAACGGTTCCCCAGCACCCGACGAGTCCCGACAGACGCCCGATTGCGACGAGGAGTACCCGCATCTCTGGTCAGGTTCTAACACAGCCTGCCAGGCGCTGCAAGTCGTCCCTGACGAGTGGATAGAGCGACGTCCAGTCGGCAGTCGGGTAGCGGACCGCCATGCTCCACTCACCCACGAAGCGCCACGGCCGGCCGGCTGGCATTCCACGCTCCATCGCCTCAGGAGCCGGCGGCCGCCGCCGGTCGAAGTGCAGGCAGATCTCCGTCCCGGGCATCAGGCCCTGCCCCCCGCCGTTGCTCGCCTCGATCGATTCGATTTTCTGCACTCCGAGCTGTCGGACGAGCAGCCTGAGCGTCATCACCTCCATCAGCCGCGCGGCTTCGGGCGGCGGCGGTCCGAATTGATCGGCCAGTTGCGCTTCGATCCGCCGGAGCGAGGGTTCGTCGGCCGCCGAAGCGAGCCGTTTGTAGAAGGCAAGACGCTGGTGGCTGTCAGGGACATAGGTATCCGGCAGATAGGCGGAGAGCTTGAGCGCGAGGGTCGGTTCCACCGGCGCCTCCTCGATTCGCTCGCCCCGCTGCGCGCGGATCGCTTCGTCGAGAAACTGCAGATAGAGCTCGTACCCGATTGCGGCGATCTGGCCCGATTGCTGCGGGCCGAGGAGATTGCCCGCCCCCCTGATTTCCAGATCGCGGGCGGCGATCTTGAAACCCGCGCCCAGCTCGGTGAAATCCCTGATCGCCTCCAGCCGAGCCCGCGCGGCCGGCGTCAGGACGGCTTCATCCGGCACGAGCAGATAGGCGAAGGCCTGCACGGCCGACCGGCCGACCCGTCCCCGCAGTTGGTAGAGGTCGGCGAGGCCGAACCGGTCGGCCCGGTGGATGATGATCGTGTTGGCTCGGGGGATGTCGAGGCCCGATTCGACGATCGCCGTCGAGAGGAGCAGATCGGCGTGACCGGATAGGAATCGCTCCATGGCGGCCTCCAGTTGCGAGGCGCGCATCTGCCCGTGCGCCATCACGATCCTGACCTCGGGGACCAGCTCGGTCAGCATCCGGCCGATCCGCTCCAGCTCCTGGATCCGGTTGTGGATGAAGAAACACTGCCCCCCGCGGGCCAGCTCGAAGCGGATGGCCGATTGAATCAACGTCTTGTCGAATGGGGCCAGCCGCGTCTGCATGGCCCGCCGGTCAGGCGGCGGGGTTTCGATCAGGCTCAGGTCGCGCAGGTTCAACAGACTCATCTGCAGCGTGCGCGGAATGGGCGTGGCCGAGAGCGTCAGACAGTGGACCGACTGCTTGAGCGTCTTGATCCGCTCCTTCTGCCGGACGCCGAACCGGTGCTCTTCGTCGATGATCAACAGCCCCAGATCGCGGAACTGGACGTCGCGCTGCAGCAGCCGGTGGGTGCCGATCAGGATGTCGATCTCGCCGGTCGCCAGCGCGCGCCGGATTTCTTTCTGCTCGGCCGCCGTCCGAAACCGGCTCAAGAGCCCGACGCGGATCGGAAAGGGGGCGAAGCGCACGGCAAAGGTGCGGGCGTGCTGCTGGGCGAGCAGCGTCGTGGGCACCAGCACCGCCGTCTGCTTTCCCTCCATGGCGACTTTGAAGGCCGCCCGCATCGCGACTTCGGTCTTGCCGTAGCCGACGTCGCCGCAGACGAGCAGGTCCATCGGATGGGGCTGTTCCAGTGCCCGGCCGACCGCTTCGATCGCGAGCTGCTGGTCAGGCGTCTCTTCATATTCGAATCCGGCGGCGAACGCCTCGGCGGGCGGCCCGTCGGGCGGAAAGGCGTGGGCGGCGGCGACCGTTCGGGTGGCATAGAGCGCGAGCAGGTCCTTGGCGAGCGTTTCGACCGCCCGTTTGACCTTCCGGGTCGTGCGCGCCCAGGCCGGACCGCCCAATCGATCCAGTTTCGGCTGGCCGCCCTCGACGCCGATATATTTTTGGACCAGATCGAGCCGGTCGAGCGGCACGTACACTTTGTCGCCGCCCGCGTAGCGGATGACCAGAAAGTCGCTCTCGAAGCCGCCGATCGACAGCCGTTGCAATCCCTGATACTGGCCGATGCCGTGATGCAGGTGAACGATGTAGCCGTCCAGCTTCAGCTCCTCGAGCGAAGAGAGCACGGCGGAGAGCTTTGCCCGCCGCGACGGCGGCAGCGGCCGCTCTTTTGAGGGCTTGCCGAACAACTCCTCTTCCGTGAGCAGCAACCAGTTGGCCGCGCCGAGGCGGGAGCCGCCGGAGAGCGATCCGACCGCAACCCAGACGCCGCCCTTCGCGTCCTCAGGCGGTGAGGGGGACAACAACGGGCGGGTCGTCCATCGATCCGACGGCACCTCCTCCTCTCCGAGCAGTTCGAGCAACCGCTGTTGCTGAAGGGGACTGTGGGCCAGAATCAGCACCCGCCTGATTTCAGCCAGGTGCTTCAACCGTTCGATCGTGGTGGTCCATGGCGTGCCCGTCAGCCCCAGCCCGTCGGCCTGCGGCGGGGCGGCGGCAGCGTCGAAAGAGAGAGCGCCGGATTCCTCGGGGGTCGTTTCGAGCCCCAGGCTGGAGAGCGTGAGCCGGCTTCTTGATCGATTGCGGCGGCTCTGTTCGATGAAGGACGCCCAGTCCGTTGAGAAAGACGCCGGTTCGGCCTCCTCAATGACGCGGGACAGTTGTGCCGGCTCATCGAGAATCAGGGTCGTCGAGGCGGGCAGATAGTCGAGGGTCGGTTCCGTCTCATCGAGCGATTCCTTCACGGGCGCGATCACGGCCTCGCGCAGATGGGCCAGCGACAGCTGCGTGGCGGGATCGAAGCTGCGGATGGATTCGATCTGATCGGGCAGGTCACCGCGCTCCGATGGGGCCAGCTCGATCCGCCATGGCGTCTCCTGCCCCGGATCGAAGCAATCGATCACGCCGCCGCGCGCGGCGAACTGACCCGGTTGATCGACGCGGGTGGCCGGATGGTAGCCGCGATCGACCAGTCGTCGGAGCAGTTCGCCCCGGTCGATCCCATCGCCCACCCGCAGTGAAATCACGGCCGACCGCAATCGCCGGCGGGCCATCGAGGACTGCAACAGTGCTGCCGGCGTGGTCACGACACAGGCGGTGGGATTGGTCAGCAGGGCGATCAGGGCGGCGATGCGGGTGCCGGCCTGTTCGTCCGGCGGGGCGGGGGGAGGCGGTGAGCCGGAGGCTCCCGGTTCCGGAGAGGGTTCGGGACGTGGCGGCAGCCATCGGACGAGCGGTGCGGCGGTACTCTGCAGCGAACAGAGTGTGTGGAGTTCTTCGGCCAGCCGGGAGGCCTGCTCCTCGTCGGGAGTGACGATCAATGCCGGACGGGATGGTGTGGACTCTGATCGGTCGGGCAGGGGGGCGAGCAACAGGGCGAGCAGTGGCGCCTTGCCCTGCGTCGTCAGGCCGGTGACGGTCATGTCACGCGGCCGGTCTTCCGGCGGATGGAGCAGCGCGTCGCGCAGCGTGAGAAGGTCTTTGGATGCCATGGCTGTTGTGGGAATGGGGGCAGAAAAGCGGATTAATTAAGAAAGTGCGGATTAAGGATTAGTGGAGCAAGAGCGGATTAAGGGGAACACTGCACGCGTGATATTTTCTCTCGCTTGTTCTCCGTCAACCCTTAATCCGCATTTTCTTCTCTAATCCGGTTGTGCTTCTCTAATCCGCCTTTTCTCCACTCATCCGCCCTTCTCCCCAGGGCTCTAATTTTCTTGATGAGCTTCGTTGTCGACGAGCCCTTGGTGAGGGGAATTGTTCTCACCCGTCCCCCCGCGGTTTCCACCTCCGCCTTGCCCTCGATCTGATCGACCGCCCAGTCGGCCCCCTTGACCAGGATATCAGGCCGCACCGCGGCAATCAACGGCCGAGGCGTCGGCGTGGAGAAGAGCACGACGTAGTCGACGCAGCCCAGCGCGGCGACCACCTCGGCCCGTTGCGCCTGCGGGACGATGGGCCGGTGTGGGCCCTTGAGCCGGCGGACGGAGCGGTCGGTGTTGACGGCGACGACGAGCAGATCGCCGAGCCGTTTGGCCCGCTCCAGATAGCGGACGTGGCCGACGTGAATGAGATCGAAGCAGCCGTTGGTGAAGACGACGCGCCGATGCCGCCGGTGCGCCGCTCTGACCTCCGTCTGCAAGGCGCGCGGCGTGACGATCTTCCGTCGGGCGGGCTTAGCGGCGGTCATGAGGGGAGGGAAGCTTGTCGAGAATCCCGGCGACCAGCAGGGGTACCATGATCTCGTGATGGCCGGTGAGCGTGAAGCCGCGTCCGCTGCGCTGCGTGGGGCGGCGAACGACGTTGGTGACGGGACGGTACTGCTGGATGAAATCCATGTTGACCGTCGTGAACTCACGGGCGGGAAACCCGAGATTGCGTGCGATGGTGACGGCCTTCAAAAAGACTTCGGGCAGGATGACCGCCGATCCGATGTTCAGATAGACGCCGCGGTGCAGTCCGGCCACCAGCTGCGTCAGCCGTCGGAAATCACGGAGACTGGCCGCGCCGACCGCCGCGCCGTCGCAGGAGGGGTGCATGTGGATGATATCGGTGCCGATGGCCACGTGGACGGTGACGGGCACGCGACATCGGATCGCCGCGGCGAGCAGACTGTACTGATTGCGGGGGAATGCAGATCGGTCGGTCAGGAGCCGGCCGATCGCCTCGCCGATGCCCAGGCCCGCCCGCGCCCCTTCGCTGACCGCCCGGTTGATGATCGTGGCCGTCTCCTCCGCCATGCCGAAGCTGCCGTCGTCGATTCCCGCCTCGACCTCTTCGGAGGTCTGGCCGTGCAGCGCGAGCTCCACGTCGTGGATGATCCCGGAGCCGTTGAGCGCGACGCCGGTGACGACCCCCCGTTCCATCAGCTCGATAAAGAGGGGGTTCAATCCCACCTTGATCGGATGGGAGCCCATGCCGATCAACACCGGCCGTCCCCGGCGGTGCGCCGTGATCACCGCGTCGATCACGCGGTGCAAATCGGCTGCGGCCAGAATGGCGGGCAGCGTGTCAAGAAACCGCCGGAACGACGCGCCCTTCTTCAGGGGAGAGGCGAAGAGCTTTGTGTTGACCTTGCTCCTGCGCTGCGCAAGCCGGTAGGTTTTGAGGCGGCGCAGATCAAGGTTCGGCAGGTCGCGCCGTTTCACCATCAGCCGTACAGCTCCTCTTCGGCCAGCTCGCACAACAGATGGCCGAGAGTGATGTGAGTCTCCTGGATGCGCGGCGTCGAATCCGAGGGAACGATGAAGGCGTAATCGACCAGCGGGGCGAGCTTGCCGCCGTCCTTGCCGGTGAAGGCGATCGTCAGCAGCCCGCGCGCCTTGGCCGCCTCCACCCCCTTGAGCACGTTGGGAGAGTTGCCGCTCGTGCTGATCGCGACGGCGACGTCGCCCTTCTGCCCCAAGGCTTCGATCTGCCGGGAGAAGATGGAATCATAGTCGTAATCGTTGCTGATGCTGGTGAGCGCGGCCGTGTCGGTGACCAGCGAGATCGCCGCCAGCGCCGGCCGGTCGCGGTGAAACCGGTTGACCAGCTCGGCCGCCAGATGGGTCGCGTCGCAGGCGCTGCCGCCGTTGCCGAAGAAGAGCAGCTTGTGGCCTTTCTTGAGCGCGGCGACCCACCGCTTTGCCACGTCGGCGATCATTTTATTGTGGTCCTCGGCAAACCGGAGCTTGACCCGGCCGCTCTCTTCGAAAGTCTGGTGAATGCGTTCGAGATTCATGAGGTTCGGCAATCTTAGCGAGGCGCAGGGGGGAGAGTCAAGGCAACCGTGTGAATTCATGCAACCAGGGTGGGGGTGGCTCGTCGGCACAGGCTCGCTTCGGGTTTCGGCACTCAGCGGCCTTCCGCTCTCAGCCGTCCCATTAATTGAAGCCATTGAGGGACGGCTTCCGAGAGGGCACTCCTCACCACCCCCATCCTGGTTGCTTGACAAGGGGAAGGGAGGGGAAAAGAAAAAAGATAGGGCGATTTGGAAATAGGGACAGACACTATTTTCTTGAGAAGCGACCTGCGAGACGGCCTCCTCAACAGCCCCGCCCTGATTGCCTGTGGGGGGGAGGGCAAAAAGCAAAAGCCGCATAGAAATGGGGACAAAGACAATTTATTGGCAGGTGGCGGTCTCCAAGACTGTGCGGCTCACCTTCCCGCCCTGATCGCCAGTTAGGTGGGAGGAGGAAATAAGAAAAAAATTTAAAGAGACCAACTGATCGTTTAGCAGGGGAGAGAAATAGAAAGGCTCCAGACCAGAAGAAAAATCAGGGACACGGCCCAATGTGATTGGCCGTGTCCCTGGTGTGGTCCTCGGTGGTTCTGTTACTTCCCGTTTACTTGCCGTTCAGACCGATATTGCTCCCCACGCCGGTGATGAAGTCCCAACCGGTCTGGGCACTGAAATTTCCGGCCGTGCCGGCGACAATGTCACGGAAGTCGGGGTCCGTTCCGGCGATGGCGGCGGCCGTGTAGATCGTCGTCAGCTCTGAGAAGGTCGTGGAGGTTGGTGTCACATTGTTGGCCAGGTTGACGATCCCCGCCAGCACGGGTGAGGCGACGCTGGTGCCGCCGAAGACCATCCAGCCGCTCATGCCAGCGCAGGGGGTGCTGTCATAAACGGAGACGCCGGTATTGGGATCCGCGACGGCGGAAAAATCGGGGACGCCACGTGAGGCGCCGGTCAGACCTTGAATGCCATTCTGGTAGGACGGACGGGGTTCATACTTGCTCATCCCCCCTCCGCTGTCGCTCCAGGCGGTTTCATCGACCGGGCTGATGGAGTTCAATGACGTGCCGCCCGCGGCGATGACGTAGGGAGAGGTGGAGGGATAGATCGTCTTGCCTCCGGTGTCGCCGGAGGAGGCAAAGTAGACGATTCCAGGGCGTGCCAAAAAGACAAAATCATAAAGTTTCTCGAGCCGGAATTCGCTTCCGCCCCAACTGTTGGATTCCTCCGTGACGTCCGCCATCGCAGTGGCCGTTTTAACGGCTTTAAAAAGATTCGACAACGTGCTGGAGGCGGCCTCCACCAGGACGATCCGGGCGTTGGGGGCCATGGCGTGGGCCCATTCGATATCGAGGGCCATTTCCTGCGACCAGCTGCAGCTCGCTCGCGGTTTGGTGCCAGCGGCGTAGATTGTTGCAAAGCAGCCGTTGGCGGTCGTGCAGGCCGGCAGGCCGAATTGGGCCGAGAACACGTTTAGATCGTTTTCCGCCGTCGGATAATCATACGCGTCGACAATGGCGATGGCGCCCTGACCGCCGACTGACGGCAGCGCGTAGGCCGCGCGGATGTCGTCCGGCGAATGGCCGGATGGGACGGCTGAGGAGGCGGCGCGCCCGTTAACGTGGATCAAATGGTTGGTATGCGCCCGGACGCCGATATCCGCCTGTTCTTCAATGCTGCTGCCGGGCACGAACAGCAGATGACCCGCAGGGGTCCGCATCAACCGGCCGGGACGTTCGGCCTGATCGGCGCCGACATCAGGCGCAGCCTGGAGGTCGGTCGCGGGTGGCTGTGCGGCGGCGGGGGTGACGACCCCGGGAAGCCACAGGCCTATGATCAGCAGCAGACAGCAGGAGATGGATGGTTTCATGAAATCTCTCCTCTTCATGATGTCTTGTCATCCTCGGGGGCGATGGCGCGGTGTGTTGTCTGAACCTAATCGGATTGTGGTATAACAATGCGTGAAACCGTGTGGATGATTATAAATGATGGCGAGTGAATGTCAATGGGATGCCCCCCCATTTAACAGGAGGAGGATCATGAGCAACGGCATGACAGCGGTGTGTGTGTGTGGCGTTCTCTTGTTCACCGTGACCCCCGTCTTCGCCGCAGACGCGGCGAAGGGGAAGGTGCTGTATGACAGGCACTGCGCGATTTGTCACGGGGCGGTGGGTAAGGGAAACGGCCCGGCCAGCGCGATGATGAATCCCAAACCGGCCGACTTCACCGGCGAGAAGGTCAAAAAAGAATCGGACACCCAGCTCCTCAACGCGATAGAGTCGGGCGTTCCCGGCACGCCGATGGCGGCGTGGAAGGGGACCCTGTCCCCGGAACAGATGCAGGACGTGCTGGACTACATCCGTGCCTTCGGCAAGTGACACGGCGAAGGGCTCCTCTCCTACAAGTAGGGCACGGCCAGTTTGGCGACGGCATCCCGCACCTTCATGGGAAAGGGGCGGGCGTCGAGCCCCTTCAACGTGACCGGTCTTGCGTGTTGTCGCGCTGACCTGAAATGACGGTCGAGCGCGGCGACGGTGGCGTGGTCGTAGATTTCCAGATTGAATTCAAAATTCAATCTCAGGCTGCGCGGATCGAGGTTGGACGAACCGACCAGGGCGTAGCCGGCGTCGATCAGCAGGTACTTGGAATGGACGAATGGCGGCGGCTGGTAGAACACGCGGATGCCGTGCTGCAGCAGCTGCCAGAGCAGCGCCTGCGCGGCCCACGCGACGTAGGGCAGGTTGTTCCGCTGCGGCAGGATGATCTCGACCTCGACGCCGCGGAAGACCGCGGCCGTCAGGGCGGAGATGAGCGGCGCTTCGGGCAGAAAATAGGGGGTCATGATCCGCACCCGGCTCCTGGCCGCGGAGAGGGCGCCGATGATGACCCACTGGAGCTTCTCAAAATCATGATTCGGCCCGTCGCTGATACCCCGGCAGTAGGCGTGGCCGTCGGCTGAAGGCGCGGCCGGGGGGGGCGCCGATCCGGCGTCGTCCGTGGCGAACTGCCAGTCCTCCAGGAAGACTTCCTCCATTTGGATGACCGCCGGCCCGTCGATCCGGAAGTGCAGGTCCGCCACGCGGTGCGGATTCGATTCGTCCATGGCCAGGTGTCGGTTGCCGATGTTCATCCCGCCGGTGAACCCGACGGCGTTGTCGATCGCCAGTAGCTTCCGATGATTGCGAAGGTTGATATGAACGCCCTTGGTCATCGGCAGAAACCAGGCGGTGCGCACGCCGGCTTTGCGGAGGCGGCCGGGCGCGGGCGGCAGGGAATAGAGCGCGCCCAGACCGTCCACCAGGACCCGCACGTCGACGTCCCTCGCCGCCGCCGCGCCCAACGCGCCGATGAATTGCGTCCCCACGTCGTCCGTGTCGAAGATGTAGGTGGAGAGATAGATGCACCGCCGGGCCGACCCGATGGCGGACAGCATGGCGGGATAGGCCTCCTCGCCGTTCTGCAGCATGGCGACCCGGTTGCCGCCCAGCACCGGCCGGTGGCTAACCCGGTCCGATACGTAGACAAGGCAGGCCACCTCCCGTTTCAAGTCATCGGGCATCTGGACAGTTCGGACGTCATACAACTGACTGATGTGCGGCGACAGCCCCCAGTGGCCGCGCCGCTGCCACCGTTGCGCCCTGGTCTGGATGCGGTTGACGCCGAACAGCCAGTAGAGCACTGCCCCGGCCGCAGGGTGGAACAGGAGGCAGACGGCCACCCAGCCCAACGCCGACCGTGGATCGCGCTTGTTCAGCAGCGCGTGGCCCGCCGAGTAGAGGCTGAACAGGCCGGCGACCAGTCCGGCGAGGGCGAGCAGGGGATGGTCTGAGAGGTGAAAGCCCATCGATCTCCCAGGGATCAGGGCAGGTGCGCGCGGCGATTGAGCAGCGGGCGCAGAATGGGCAGCAGGCGTTCAACAATGATGCGGTACCCCTCGGCCGTCGGGTGAATACCGTCCTCCTGATTCAATGCGGGATCGGCGGCGACCCCCTCCAAAAAGAAGGGGATCAACGTGGCCCCGTAGGTGCGGGCCAACTCGGGGTAGATGGCGGCGAACTGTGCAGTATAGTCCGGGCCGTAGTTGGGCGGCAGCTTCATGCCCGCCAGTACGGCCGGCACGCGGGCCGAGCGGAACCGGTCGAGGATGGCGGCCAGATTCGTGCGAGTCTGGGAGAGCGGTAAACCCCTCAGCCCGTCGTTGGCTCCGAATTCCACGATTACGAACGCGGGATGCAAGGTCAGCACCGAATCGACCCGACGCACGCCGCCGGCCGACGTGTCGCCACTGACGCCCGCATTGATGACGCGATAGGAATAGCCGGCCTTCCGAAGACGCCGCTCCAATTGCGCCGGATAGGCCTGCTCGGCCGGCAAACCCAGTCCGGCGGTGAGGCTGTCGCCGAAGGCGACGATGACGGGACGGGTGCGCTCTTCATTGGAGGGAGGGGGTTGTGCCATCGAGGCGGTTGACGTTCCCGCGACGGCAACCACGAGCACCATGCATACGAAGAATCCCAGCCGCATCACCCACCTGTGCCTCTGACGAATTCCTCTAGCGTATAATACCCATTGATGTCCCTGCAACCCGAACCTCATGACCGTTCAGACGGCTTGATCCGGGTGCGGGGTCTGTCGATGCGCCTGACCGGCGGAGGACGATCGGTGACGATTCTTGACGGGATCGATCTTGACGTCCCGTCCGGGCAGTTCGTAGCGGTGATCGGCCCCTCCGGCAGCGGCAAATCGACACTGTTGGGGCTCATTGCCGGCCTCGACCGGCCGACGTCGGGCACCGTGGAGCTCAACGGCGTCAGTCTGAACGACCTTTCCGAAGATGAGGCGGCGCTGTTGCGCGGCCGGCTGGTCGGCGTCGTCTTCCAGTCCTATCATCTGATTCCCACGCTGACGGCGCTGGAGAATGTGATGGTCCCGCTGGAGCTGGCCGGCGAACGGCACGCCGAGGCGTGGGGCCGGGAATGGCTCAAGGCCGTGGGGCTCGAGGGGCGGGCGCGCCATTATCCCGCGCAACTCTCGGGTGGTGAGCAGCAGCGGGTGGCGATCGCCCGAGCCTTTGCCTGCCGGCCGCCGATTCTGCTGGCCGACGAACCGACGGGCAATCTCGACCAGGCGACCGGCCGGGTGGTCATCGAGCTGCTGACGCGGATCCGCCGGGAACAGGGGACGACGCTGGTGCTGGTCACCCACGACGCCGCCCTGGCGTCGCTCGCGGATCGCGTGATCACGATCATCGACGGTCGGATTGCAAGCGATTTCGGGCCCCGAACAAGTGGGAACAATGTGGCCAATGGGGACAACAGTGGCGGCTAGGGGTGCGGGGGAAATGCCAACCCAACGGCGCAGCTTTTGGGGAATGATTGAGCACGGGCCCCCACATCACATCAACCGCCGCCCCCGTCTTCGCACGTTGCTGGCAATGGCTTGGCGGGAGACGCGCGGCAGCTTCCGCCACTTTCTCTTTTTCCTCGTGTGCATCGCCCTGGGCGTCGGCGCCCTCGTCGGAGTGACCGGCTTTTCCGCCGATCTGGAGCAGACGATCCGCCGGGAGGCGCGCGCCCTGCTGGCGGCCGATGTGGAGGTGCGCGCGAACCGGCCGCTCAGCGACGCGGCCCTTGCACAATTGGAGTCGCTCCGCGCGCGGGGGATTCGTTGGACCACCGTCAGCGAGATGGTGGCGATGGCCTCCGATCCCCGCACCGGCGCGACCCAGCTGGTGGAACTCAAAGCGGTGGGGCCCGGCTATCCTTTTTACGGGCGGCTGGCCGCGGAGCCGGCCGGCGCCGTCGGCAGGCTCGCCGATTCCGGCGCCGCGCTGGCGGAGCAGGGGTTGCTGGCGCGGTTGGGCCTCAAGGTGGGGGACCGGATCAGACTGGGAACGACCGAGCTGACCCTCGCCGGCGTCCTGACCAAGGAACCGGACCGGATCGCCGGCGCCTTCAGTCTCGGCCCAAGGGTGATGATCGCCCAGCGCGCGCTACCCACCACGGCGCTGGTGCAGCCGGGCAGCCGGGTGCGCTACCGCTATCTGCTCAAGCTGCCGGCCGGCGAACGCGCGACCGCCCTGGCCGAGGAGCTGAAGCACAGTCTCTCGGCGGAAGGCGCCGAGGTGGACGCCTATGACGACGCGCAGCCCCGGTTGCGCCGGTTTCTCGCGAACTTGACCACCTACGTGGGGCTGGTCGGGCTGATCGCGCTGCTCATCGGCGGAATCGGCGTGGCCAACAGTGTGCAGGCGTTCATGAAGGAGCGGGTCGACACCTTGGCCGTCCTTAAGTGCGTGGGGGCCGGCTCGCGGACGTTGGTGACGATTTACCTTTTGCAGACGTTGCTCCTCGGCGCGCTCGGCAGTCTGGCGGGTATCTTTCTCGGCCTGGGCGTTGAAGCGCGGCTGCCCGGCTTGATGGGCGGGTTGCTGCCCGTGACCATCGAACGAAGCCTGTCGCCGCTGTCGATGGCGAGGGGCGCGGCGATGGGCATCCTGACCGCCCTGCTCTTCGCCCTCTGGCCGTTGCTGGGGATCCGCCGGGTGCCGCCGGCCCGGCTCTTCCGCCGGGAGGTGAGCGGGGAGGAGGGGGAGGCCTGGACCGGCGGCCGCTCTCTCTGGAGGGATCGATCGCGATGGCTCGCCGCGCTGGTGATCGTCATCGCGCTGGCGGGGCTGTTGCTCTGGCAGATCGGATCCCTCCGGATCGGCGCCACCTTTCTGGGCGTGCTGGCGTTCTCGCTGCTGCTGCTGGCCGCGGGCGCGCGCGGCGTCATCGCGCTGGTGAGCCGGTGGGCCGGGCAATCCGCGCCGCGGTCGCTGGCGATCAGGCAGGGGCTGGCCAATCTCTATCGGCCCGGCAGCCAGGCGGCGACGGCGATCCTGTCGGTGGGCGTCGGCGTCACGGTCATCGTGGCGATTGTCGTGGTGGAGGCCAGCCTGATGCGCCAGATCGAGGAGAATCTGCCGACCCAGGCGCCGAGCTTTTTCTTCATCGACATTCAGCGCGATCAGCGCGACGCGTTCGCGCGCTTCTTCGCCGACCGCCACCTGCCGGCGGAACTGACTCCGATTGCCCGGGCACGGCTGCAGGCCGTGGACGATCAGACCGTGAACGCGATGAAGCTGGAGGGGCGTCCCGACGCCTGGTTTTTCCAGCGCGAATACGTGGTCACGGTCCAGTCGGCGCTGCCGAAGGGGAACCGGATCATCGCGGGCCAGTGGTGGGACGACGGCGCAACCCCGGCGTCGCCCCAGGTCTCGGTCGAAGAGGACGCGGCGCATCATCTGGGGGTGACGGTGGGCTCCACTCTGACGTTCGATCTGCAGGGCCAGATGGTGAAGGCGACGGTGACGAGCCTGCGCGAGGTGAACTGGGGGAGTTTGACGACCAATTTTTTCGTCATCTTCTCGCCTGGGGCGCTTGATGAGACGGCCATGACGTCGATCGCCACCGTGCGTGTGCCGCCTTCCGAAGACGAGACGATTCAGCAGGCTGTCGTCGCGGCCTTCCCCAATGTCACCGCCATCAACATCCGCTATGTGCTCGACGCGATCGGCTCGGTGCTGACGCGCCTGGGCCGGGTGGTGCGCCTGATGGCGCTATTCAGCGTGGCGGCGGGCCTGTTGGTGCTGGCCGGCGCCATTGCCACCAGCCGCTATCGCCGGCTCCGGGAGGCGGTCATTCTCAAAACGCTCGGCGCCACGCGGGGCGTGATCGTCCGGATCTTCGCCGTGGAGTATGCCTGCCTCGGCGCCACGGCCGGCCTGATCGGCGCCGCGCTGGCGAGCCTGCTGGCCTTCATCCTGCTGCATTTCTTTTTGGACCTGCCGTGGAGCCTGGAGCCGGTCCGGTTGGCGGCGGGCGCGTCCGGCGCGCTGCTGCTGACGATCCTGACCGGCTTTCTGGCGACCTACCGCCTGCTCGGCCGGAAACCGTTGACGGTTCTGAGGGAGGAATAATGACGGCCCTCAGGCTCACCGATCAGGAACGGCGGCTGCTTCAGGACACGACCTTGTTCCCGATGAAGGCGGCGATGGCCGTCAAGATCGCGTGCTGGCTGACGGAGCTGCGCGATCTGATGAAAGTGGAGCTTGAGGAGGCCCGGTTGCTCATGCCGGCCGGCACCGATCTTCAGCAGGGGCAGCTGGTCAGGGGCGAACACCTGCTCGATTTTCCGTATCACTATCTGGATTTCCCCAAATTCTTCAAGCCGGGAGAGATGTGCACCTACCGCGCCCTCGTCTGGTGGGGGCATGGGGTCGTCTTTGCGCTCATGCTCCAGGGCCGGCATCAAGCCCATTACACCGCGAACCTGCTGGCCGCCTACGACCACCTGGCCGATCGTGAGCTGGCGGTGTTGATGACCGAAACCCCGTGGGAATGGCGTCGGGATGAACATTATCTGCTGCCCCTGCGGCGCGACAATCGGGCCGTGGTCGAAGGCGCGCTGGTTCGGAGGCCGTTTCTCAAGCTGCACCGCTGTCTGCCGTTCGACCACCCCGCGATCATCGAGGGACGGCTGGCGGACGAGGGGCTGGCCACCTTCAAGCTGATGGCGATTATTTTGGCGCCATGAGGATGACGAACGCTTGACGATGCCCGGATGTGCGCGTATGGTCATGGTGGGCCAGGGAATGTGGGGGCATCGCCAACCCAAAAGCAAGGCTTTTGGGGAATGGCCCTCAGAAGCTGCCACTGCACCGCACGGGCTCCCACAGATGATGACGGGAAGAAGGGCTTCTCCCCCAGGAGCAAATGACTAGCGCTCTTTCACCTGATGGCCAGGATCGTGACCGCATGACGGGCACCGGCGGGTTTCGCTGGACGCGACCGCCGTCAATGATTTATTCTACATGTGATCTCCAATGACCACGCAGTCCTCATCACAGATCTTCGACGTCACCGCCGCCGGGTTCGAGCGCGAGGTGATCGAGCGGTCGAAGCGGACGCCGGTGATCGTCGACTTCTGGGCCCCCTGGTGCGGACCCTGCCTCCTGCTGGGCCCGATGCTCGAGGAGGCGGTCAGGCGGGGCGACGGCAAGCTCGCCCTGGCGAAAATCAACAGCGACGAAGAGCCCGAACTGGCCATGCGCTACGGCATCCAGGGCATTCCAGCCGTCAAAGTCTTCGTGGACGGGAAGATCGCCGGCGAATTCGTCGGCGCGCTGCCGGAAGCGCAGTTGCGACGCTTTCTGGAGCGGTTTCTGCCGACCGAGGCCGACCGGCTCGTTCGGGAGGCCCTCGGTCATGAATCGGCCGGCCGGTGGGAGGAGGCGCTGCGCGGCTACGACGCCGCGCTGGCGATGAAGCCCGATCATCACGCCGCGCTGACCGGGCGGCTGCGCTCGCTGACGCGCCTGCGGCGTTGGGACGACGCGCAGGCGGCCTATGACGCTTGCCCCGGTCCGCTGCAGGTGACCGAAGAGGTCGAGGCGATCAAGACGACCATGGAGCTGGCGCGGGCCGCCGCCGAGGGGCCGTCGAGGCAGGAGCTGGAGGCGCGAATACAGGCGCAACCGGACGATTGCGAGGCGCGGTATCAACTGGCGCTGCGCGCCGCCGCCGAGGAGCGGTACCGCGACGCGCTCGAGGGATGGCTGGCGATCGTCAAGCGGGACCGGCGCTTCCGCGATGACGGCGCGCGCAGGATGATGCTCCGGCTCTTCGAACTGATCGGCGCCCGGGCGCCGCTGACCGAGGAGTACCGGGAAAAGCTCGCCCGGGCGATTTTCTGATGAGGCGGTTTATTGCGGGGGCTCGCGTCGCCCCCTCCACCGGAAAAAGCTGGTGGAGCCTCCCCCTCACGCTCGAAGTGCTCGCTGGGTAGATTCCCACGGGCGGCGCGAGCCAGAGGACCCTGCCCTCAGGCGGGGGTGAATGCGGTTTTGTGCACGGAGTGCATGGTGAAAAGTGCCACGGGCTTGCCCGTGGGAATCTACGGGACTCAGGGCAAAGGAGGATGGCATGGCGCAGGTTCGACGGTTTGCGATTGGTCTGGCGTTGGGGGTGGGGCTGGTTGTGGCGTTGCACCTGCCTGCGCTGGCGCAGCAAGCCAACCGGCTCGACGTAACCATCCGCAATTACACCTATCTCTTCAAGGGTGGGGTCCTCAATCCGGATCAGCCGGTGGTGATTGTGATCGAAAATGCCGACAAAGTGACCCACGGCTTCATGTCGCCGCTGCTCGGTCTGCAGGATGTGGAGGTCGAAACGAGAGGGGTCACCACCTACGGGAGGGGAATCAAAGGGGTGCACATCGACCCGGGAACGTCGGTCACGATCCGGTTTACCCCGAACAAGCCGGGCCGATTCACGTTTCAATGCGACATCCACCCCAACATGAAGGGCGAAGTCCTGCTGTTGTCGATCGGCGAGGTGTGAGACCGCCGGTTGTCGGCAGGCGGCCGATCCCCCGTCACGCTCGCTGATGGGCCGGACGACAGGCAAGCCCAAGGGCGAAATCGTTCCGCAAGGCGCGACCGCCACGCCGCGACAACGGATCATCGACGAGCTGGAGCGGGGCGCGATGACCGCGCGCGACCTGTCTCAGGCGCTGGGGCTGCCGGAAAAAGAGGTCGCCGGCCATCTCGAGCACGTCGCAAAGAGCCTCAAACCGCCCCGCCGGCTGGTCATGACACCGGCCTCCTGCCACCACTGCGGCTTTGCCTTTCCAGGCCGTCACCGGCTGTCGACGCCGGGCCGTTGTCCCCGGTGCCGTCATGAGGGGATCAGCCCGCCGCTGTTCCGGATTGAAGGCGGTGGATAGCTGATAGTGGATTTCGAAGAGAAGAGCTTGGGGGTCGGGATGAATGAGGGGAGGGATTTTGGGGTAGGAATGAACATGAATCAACCTTCTCCCTTACCCCCTTATCCTTGATCCCTGATTCATTCTTGCACAGGCCCCCACATTGAATAATCAGCGCAGCGCCGCCCACTCCTCCGGTCCGAAGTCGTCCACGCGCAAGGCCTCCCGCCTCCGTTCTTCCGCCTCCCGGACCGATTTGGCCTCGATCTCGCTGATCACGCCCCTCCGCACCGCCTCATCCAGCAACGCGGAGCCCTCCAGGGCCGGAAGCCGGCGTTCGTGGAGCGCTGCTCTTAGCGTTTTCTCCACCGGTTCGGCCGCCATTACCGCGGTCAGCGCCGACTCCAACCGTCCCAGCCGGTCGGTGGGATCGTTCGGCAGATAAATGCCGGCGGACAGACGATCCCGGACGGGGCCGGTCTCCATCAGCAGCGCGGCCACCCGCTCGACGACCCGATCCTCCGGAGGCCGGAAGGGACGGCCGAGCGGAAAGATCAGCCGTCGCAACAGCCAGGCCGCCGTCCGGCTGGGGAGATTGATCATCAGCTCGTCCAGCCGCTGCTGGATAAGATGCAGGCTGTACCAGCAGCCCCAATGCACCAGCGGCAAATCGTCAGCCGGACGCGCCTGGTCGGCGAACCGTTTCACTGTGGCCGAAGCCAGATAGAGATAGCTCAAGACGTCGCCCAGACGGGCTGAAAGCGCCTCGCGCCGTTTGAGCGAGCCGCCCAGCGTGACCATCGCGACATCGGAGGCAAGTGCGAGCGCCGTGCTCGCCCGGGTCAGCTGCTGACAGTAGCGGCGCAGGGGCTGATCCGGCGGCGCCGGCGAGAAGCGCGCGCCGGTCAGCCCGTACCAGAGGGCACGGGCCGCGTTGCTCAATCCGAATGAGACGTGGGCGAAGAAGGCCCGGTCGAACGCGGACGCCGCGCGCGCGGGATCGTCCATTCCGGCCGCTTCGATTTCCTTGAGCAAATAGGGGTGGCACCGGATCGCCCCCTGGCCGAAGATGATCAAATTGCGTGTGAGGATGTTGGCCCCCTCGACCGTGATGCTGATCGGCACTGCCTCGTAGACGCGGGCCAGGTAGTTGCGCGGCCCCATGATGATGCCCCGTCCGCCGTGCACGTCCATCGCATCGTCCACGGCCCGGCGCATCAGTTCGGTCAGGTGGTATTTCACGATGGCGGAGATGACCGACGGCTTCTCCCCCCGATCGAGGGCGCCGACCGTCATGACGCGGGCGGCGTCCATCAAATAGGCGAGGCCGCCGATTCGCGCGAGCGCTTCCTGAATGCCCTCGAACCGGCCGATCGGAACCTTGAATTGCTTGCGCACGCGCGCGTAGGCGCCGGTCGCGCGGCTTGCCACCTTCCCCGCGCCGGCCGCGAGTGCGGGCAGCGAGATCGACCGGCCCGCGGCCAGACATTCGACCAGCATCCGCCAGCCCTGGCCGGCCCGCGCGGGGCCGCCCACGATCCAGTCGACGGGGATGAACACGTCCCGGCCGCTCGTAGGGCCGTTTTGAAAATAATTGTGCAGCGGCGCGTGGCGCCGGCCGATCTCAACGCCGGGCGTGCTGGTCGGTATCAACGCCACCGTAATGCCGATCTCTTCCCGGTCGCCGAGCAGATGGTCCGGATCCAGGAGCTTGAAGGCGAGGCCCAGGACCGTCGCGACAGGGCTGAGCGTGATGTACCGCTTGCTCCAGTTCAACCGGATGCCCAGGACGTTCCGCCGCCCGTCGAACTCGCCCCGGCAGACGACGCCCGTGTCGGTCATGGAGGCGGCGTCGCTGCCCGCATCCAGGCTGGTCAGCGCAAAGCAGGGCACTTCCTCCCCCCGGGCGAGCCGGGGCAAATAATGTCGCTTCTGTTCCTCCGTGCCGTAGTGCAGGAGCAGCTCGGCTGGCCCCAGCGAATTGGGCACCATGACCGTCACCGCCCCGGTGATGCTCCGGCTGGCGATCTTCATCACGACGCTCGAATGGGCGAGCGCCGAAAATTCCAGCCCGCCGTAGTGTCTCGGGATGATCATGCCGAAAAAGCCCTTCTCCTTCATGAAGCGCCAGACCTCCGGCGGCAGGTCACGCCAGACCTCGTTGATCCGCCAGTCGTCAAGCAGCCGGCAGAGCTCCTCCACCGGGCCGTCGAGAAAGGCCTGCTCCTCGGCCGAGAACGACGGCGCCGGCGTGGCGAACAACGCGCGCCAATCGGGTCGTCCGCTGAACAGCTGGCCGTCCCACCAGACGGTGCCGGCGTTGAGCGCCTCCCGCTCCGTGTCGGACATCGGCGGCATCAGTCTCCGGAACAGGCGGAGCAGGGGACCGCTGATCAGAAGACGTCGCAGGGGAGGGAAATTGAACGGAAGGGTGACGAGGAGATAGACGGCCCAGAGCGCCAGATGGGAGGGATCCGCCCCGCGGGCCGCCGGACAGACGGCCAGCGGAACGGCCAGCGCGACCGTCCAGATGATCGCCGGCGCGCGCACCGTCGCCAGCCACCAGAGGGCCAGCAGCCACAGTATGATCCCGGCGACGAGCATGGGCCACCCTCCGCAGTGGATGCCGATCAGTATAACTGTAGCAGATTTTCCATCTCCCTGCACACGATTCGAGTCGATTGACAGGACTTCAAGGTCTGTTACCATTTCACAGGACTTCCGGCATTGGAATCCGGCATTGGTGGCGCATCCGTGCCTTGCGGCTGTGCGTGAGGGGCTGATGGACAAAAGAAAATACGTCAGATTTTCCAGACGGTTGTTCGTCCGGTTCGGCTCTCCGGTGCCGCGTTACATCGGCTACACCGAAGATCTGTCGAGAGAGGGGTTGTTCATCAAATCCAATGTGGTGTTTCAGTCCGGCACGCCGTTGGTGATCGAGCTGAAACTCTCCGACTCCAACACTGTGAATCTGCTGGGAATCGTGAAATGGGCCAAGGCGGTCTCTCCCTCCCTGTTCCGTCAGGCGAGGAAAGCCGGCATCGCCATCAGCCTGAACCAAGTTCCCGACTCCTATGCCGCCTTCATCAACTCGCTGGAGATGGCCGCAAGGCGGGGATCGGTAAAAACCCCGGCGGCGCCGGTTAACGGCGCGGAGCCGGGCGCGCCGTCGACGGACACGGATCGGGGGCGTGGTGCAGAGACGATCGGGCAGGCTTCTGAGGAGTCGACGAGTCAGGATCATTATCAGGTCCTGCGTGTGGCACGGACGGCTACGCCGCGTGAGATCAAACGGGCCTACTATGCAGTGGCCAAACTGTACCATCCTGACCGTCATCATCACCTCTCGGATCCGGCGGCCGCGGAGCGGGTCAAGTCGCTCTTCTGCCGGATCAATGAAGCCTACCGGGTGCTCTCATCCGATGATCACCGACGCGAGTATGACCTTGAATTGTCGGTCCGCAAACTCGGCCTCGCGAAGAAGGAGCAGGCGGGCCGCAACGGCGTCGAACGGGAAGCGCAGCTCGGCCGGCAGGCGCTCAAGGCAGGGCAGATGACGACGGCGGTCTATTACCTTGAGCGGGCGGTGGAGATGAGACCCGAGAAAAGCGTCTTCCACGATCTGCTGGCGCAGGCGCTGTCACGCCTGCCCCAGCGAAAACGGGACGCCGAGCGGCATTTTAAAAAAGCGATCGAGCTCGAACCGGCCCGGACCGAGTATTACTGCCACCTTGGACAGTTCTACAGAGAGGAAGGATTTCCCGAGCGGGCGCTGGAACAGTTCGAAGCGGCGCGAATCTGGGACCCGGACGACCCGGACATCCTGTGTGCCGTCAACAGCCTCAAGAGCAAATAGGCCCGGATGGAGGGGGACGACCTAACTCCCCCCCACCACCTCCGACCGGCATAGGGCACAGAGCGTGAGTATGCCGCCTCCGGTCTGAACCGGGTGGGTCGGTTCGTCATCGATCCCGCAATGCTCGCAGGGATGATACTGCTGCTCCTGTGTTCCCTCTCGGTCCGGCGCGTCGTACGGCGACATGGCCAAATCGTAGCACGGCGGGTTTCCATTGATCAACGGCCGGAGCGGCGGTTGATCTTTACCGACCACAGACATATACTGCGCTCGGGTCGCCGGTCGTCCGGGGCCGGATCGCCCGCGGTGCGCGCTCCCTGAGGGGGGGATCATCATGATCGTCGAGATGTTCCTGGCCAGTTCCATCGCGCTGCAGTGCCTCGCCTCCTATTTCGCCATCCGGATCGCGTATCGGTCGGGCTGGCGGACGGCTTGGCTCCTCATCGCCGGGGCGATCGTGTTGTTGGCGGTCCGCAACGGCGTCCTGCTGATGGGCATCTCTGCCGAGTCCCTTCCCGATCCATCGGATGTCGTCTCGGAGTGGCTCGCGATGATCATCTCCATCCTGCTGGTGGCGGGACTGGCCCCTATGGGGCGCAGGGGTGGTTCGACGATCGACGCGGGACGACAGGCGGAGCCGGCGCCGCGAGACAGCGATCGCCACGGCAACGCCCTCTTCGATCAATCCGCCGTCGGGGTGGCGCAGCTCGACAGCCGGACGGGACGGTTCGTCAGGGTCAACCGGTTCTACAGCGACATGGTGGGCTACACGTGCGACGAGCTGCTCCAGAAGGATTTCCAGTCGATCACCCACCCCGACGATCTTCAGGCTGATCTGGACAACATGGCGCGGCTCCGCGCCGGAGAGCTCGGCACCTTTCAGATGGAGAAACGGTACATCCGGAAGGACGGCGCCGTGATCTGGGCGCGCCTCACCGTCCTGCCGCTCTGGACCAAGCCGGCCGAACCCGATTTCCACCTGGCCGTGGTCGAGGACATCACCGATCGCAAACGGGCCGAGGACCGGCTCAGAACGAGCGAATGGCTGCTGACCGAAGCCCAGCGGGTGGCGCACATCGGCAACTGGAACTGGGAGATTTCATCGAACACCATCACGTGGTCGGATGAAATGTACCGGATGTTCGGCCTGACGCCGCAACAGGGGCCCATCACGTATGAAACCTTTCTCAGCCGCATCCATCCGGAGGACCGGGATGAGGTCAACCGCGTCACACATGCGGCGTTGCAGGATTGCCGGCCGTTTGATCACGACCGCCGGGTGGTCTGGCCGGACGGCACCGTCCGCGTCTACCACTCGCGCGGCGCGGTTGAGGTCGACGCGGGAGGGAAGCCCGCCCGGATGTACGGCACGGCGCAGGACGTCACCGACCGCAAGCGGGCCGAGGGTGCGCTTCGGGAAAGCGAGGCGCGCTACCGCAACGTGGTGGAGCTGTCGCCCGAGGCGATTTACATCAATCAGAACGGCCGCATCGTCTTTGCCAACTCCGCCTGCGTGACATTGCTGGGGGCGGACACGGTCGAACAATTGATCGGTCAATCTCCGTTCGACTACCTTCACCCCGATCATCACCAGGAGGTGCGCGAGCTGATCCGCGGGCTGCTGGAACAGGGGGGGCAGATGCCGTTGACCGAACGGAGATGGGTCCGAATGGACGGGTCCACGGTCCACGTGGAGGAGACCGCCTCCGTGCTGCCGTTTGCGGGCGGCGCGGCCATCCAGGTGTTTGCCCGGGACATCACCGCGCGCATACGTATTGAAGAGCGATTGAAGTTCATGCAATTCTCGGTCACCCGGGCCAGCGACGCCGTCTTCTGGCTGACATCGGACGCGCGCATCGTTGACGTGAACGATTCGGCGTGCCGCATCCTCGGCTACACCAAGGACGAACTGCTCGCCATGACCGTCTTTGACATCGATCCCGACTTTACCCGTCAGGACTGGCCGGCGGCATGGAACGAGCTCAAACGACTCGGCTCGCTCACCCTGGAGACCCGTCATCGTGCCAGATCGGGACGGATCTTCCCGGTCGAAATCAATGCGAATTATCTGGAATACGGCGGGTCTGAGTACAACTGCGCCTTTGCGCGGGACATCACCGACCGCAAGCGGGCGGAGGAGGCGGCGCGGGAGGCGGGCCGTCTGAATCAACAGATCATCGCCAACGCCCGCGAAGGCATCATCGTCTACACCCGTGAGGGTCGCTACGCGGTCTGGAATCCGTACATGGAGGAGCTGACCGGCCTGAAGGCCGACCGGGTGCTCGGAAAGCGGCCGACCGATCTGCCGGCCCTGTACGAGGTCGAGCACGCGAGACTGGTCATGGAACCGGAGACCATGGAGCGCATCGAGGCCGCGGTTGCGCGAGCCATGGCCGGTGAAATCGTCCCGTCCCTGGAAGTGCCGATTGTATTCAGGCGGTCGGGCGAGACGGGCTGGACGTCGGTCCGGTACGGCCCGTTTCGTGACGCGGAGGGCCGGATCATCGGCGTGCTCGCCACCGTCTGGGAAATGACCGAACGCAAGCGCACGGAGGCGGCGTTGCGGGAGCACGCCGAACGGATGCAGATGCTGTCCCGGCAGCTCGTGGAGGCGCAGGAAGCGGAGGGGCGCCGGATCGGACGGGAGCTGCACGATGAACTGGGACAAATCCTGACGAGCCTGAAGATTTATCTGCAGACGCTGCCGGAACGATCCGATCCCGCGTCGTTCGGCAAGCTGCAGGCGGACAGTCTTGCCTTGATCGATCAGGCGCTCGACCGGGTCCGCAATCTGTCATCAGATCTGCGCCCGACAGTCCTGGATGACCTGGGGCTGGCGGCGGCGCTGCGCTGGATGCTCGACCGGCGGGCCCGCGAAGCCGGATTCACAACGCAGTGCGTCGCCCGCGGCATGGACGAGCGGTTGCCGCCGGAGATCGAAAGCACCGCCTTTCGGATCGCCCAGGAGGCCCTGACCAATGTGATCAAGCACGCCAACGCCCGGAGCGTCCGGGTGGAGCTTTCCCGGCGGAAGAATGTCATGACGCTGCTGATCGTGGATGACGGCATCGGCTTCGATCCCGAGGCGGCGCGCGCCGAAGCGTTGCGGGGGAAAAGCCTCGGATTGGTCGGGATGGAGGAACGAGCCTCGCTGGTGAATGGGCGGATCGCCCTGCGGACGGCGCCCGGCAAGGGGACGGAGCTGATGCTCGAGATTCCGTTGCCGGAGGCCGGACTTCCGCCCTCGGGCCGGGAACGGTCACGGTCGTCATGAGTCCCATCCGCATCCTGGTGGCGGATGATCACGAACTGGTCCGTGCCGGCTTCCGATCCCTGCTGCAGGCGCTCGACGGCGTGGAGGTGGTGGCCGAGGCGGACGATGGGTTGCGCGCGGTCGAGTTGGTGCGGACGCACCGGCCGAATCTCGTTCTGATGGACATCGCGATGCGGGGATTGAACGGACTGGAAGCGACGTCGCGCATCGTCAAGGAGTTCCCGCAGGTGCGCGTCATCATCCTGTCGATGCACAAAGCGGAAGAGTACGTGCTCCAGGCGCTGCGCAACGGGGCGTCGGGCTACCTGTTGAAGAACGCGACCCCCGCCGAACTTGAGCTGGCCGTTCGAACCGTTAGCCGCGGCGACACCTACCTGACACCAGCCATCTCGCGCCAAGTGATCGAAGGGTACGTGCAGCGTCTCGCCCCTGGCGAAACGTCGGCGGATCTTTTGACGCCGCGCCAGCGTGAAATTCTTCAATTGATCGCCGAGGGGCTGACCACCAAGTCAATCGCCGACCGGCTGCACGTGAGCGTCAAAACGGTCGAGACCCACCGCGGTCACCTCATGAAGCGGTTGAATATCCACGACGTGCCGGGTCTGGTCAGGTACGCCATCCGCATCGGCCTGATTCAGGCCCAGTAACACCGGTACAGAGCGTTTTGTCGACAGGCATCTTCCGCCCGCTCAGGTAATTTCACCGTCTATTTCAGGCTTTCCCCGATGGTCAACGGCACGATTTTTCTGTAAGCTCTCATCAGTATGATACCCGTCGTCTCATTGGGCAACGACCGACGGACCCGTACGAAGCGGCGATTCGAGGAACAAAGACCAGACGTGACATGCCGGCGCCCGTAAAAATCCTGTTGGTGGACGATCATGCGGATTTCATGGAGACGCTTGCGTTTTATCTGGCCAAATTCCCGCACGTCAAAGTCATGTCCAAAGCCGCCTCCGGCGAGGAGGCGCTCCGGCGGGTAAAGGCCAAGCCGCCCGATCTCGTCCTGCTGGATTTGATGATGCCCGGCTTGAACGGGCTGGACACGGTCCGCCAGCTCAAGTCCCTGTCGAAGCCTCCCCGCGTCATTATCCTCACCCTGTTCAATAATGCCGAATACAGCGCCAAGGCCCGCGAAACGGGCGCTGACGGTTTCCTTGGCAAGTCTGAGATCACCACCAAGCTGTTTCCCTTGATCCATACGCTCTTTCCGGAACAGGCCGCTTCCTGACCGGGGAGCGCCGTTGATCGCGGCGGCCGCCGTGCCGCGCCAGGCCGGCGCCATGCGCAGAAGGCCGGACGGTGGAAGCCGTTGATCCGCGATCTTGCCATCCAGGTCTAGAGTGGTCACATCGGTGGATTCTGGTCGGATGCAGTTGACATACGCAACTAAGTTGCATATACTGCCGCCGTGATGAACACGGGCGCCGATCTGCTTCAACGGGTCAAGGCCGGCGGCGGCCGACTGACACGGCTCAGAAAGGCCATGCTCGAGGAGTTGGGGGCGTCGGATGGACTTCTCTCCGCCCGCGACATGACGAAGCGGCTGAAGACGAGGGGAATGGCGCCGCACAAGACCTCCGTCTACCGGGAAATCGACTTCTTCATCCGGCAAGGGTTGATCAGCCGGATCGCGCTGGGGGACCGGGAGGACCGGTATGAACTGGCCCGCACGCCGCATCATCATCACGCCATCTGCGAGGGCTGCGGGCGGATCGAGCATGTCGATCTCGAAGCCCATATCGTCAGGATGGAACGTCAGCTCAGTCGCCGGCGGTTTCAGGTCAGCGCTCATCTGATCGAATTCTTCGGGCGCTGCGGGAACTGCCGATGAAGACGAACCGCCGCTCGCTCCTCGTTCTGGGGCTGTCGGCCTATCTGCTCTGCTTTTCCGCCTTCGCGCTGTACCATGTGTACGCCGAGAATGAGCTCGCCAGTTCGCACGGCTGCCAGATCGGCGAGTGGGTGCAACACGCCCAGATCGTCTTCTTCGCTGTGATCCTCCCTTCCGTCTCTCTGGGTCCGTTGCTCTTCCGTGCACTGGTGGACCAACGCGTCCGCGCCGTTCGTCTGTCTGCCACGGTCTTGCTGCGCGGCCCTCCCTGTATCGTCCTCCCGTAAGTCCGGTCTGACATTATTTTCACATCTTGACGTGACTGCCACGGCGGATTGACATCGCGCCGGGTCGGTGGAGTGTCCCATGCGGATGATCCTGTTCGTTCTGTTGTTGCTTTGCGTCTTCGGCTGGAACGGTCCGGCCGGGGCGGAGGAACAATCGATGCCCGATCGTCACACCCAAGCCAGGGAACAACCGCCGGCGGGAGAACTGCGCGGACTGATTACCGACAGCTTCAGCAAACCGCTCGCCGGCGTGGCGGTGCGGCTGCACACGGCGGAGGGCACGGTGGTGAGTCGGACGACAAGTCAGGACGACGGCCGGTTCACGTTTCAACACATTGCGCCGGGCACCTACGCCCTGATCGCCGAGAAGAAGGGGTACGAATCCGGCACGGCCATCGTGACCTTGACGGCCGAAGCCGGGGCTGAGACGACCTTGACACTGGCGGCCGGCAAAGCGGAGGAGTTGAAAATCATCGCGAAGCGGTTGAATCAAGCCCGCAACGGCTTGTTGCCGGAGACGGGGAGCAGCGTCTATCGGTTTGACCAGCACGATATCACAACCCTGCCCCAGGGCACGCAGACGCCGGTCAATCAGGTGCTGCTGCAGGCGCCGGGGGTGGCGCAGGACTCCTACGGCCAGGTGCACGTGCGCGGCGAGCATGCCAACCTCGAATACCGGCTCAACGGCATCTTTCTGCCGGAAGGGATCACCGGCTTCGGCCAGGCGCTGGATACCCGCTTTTTCGACCACGTCAATCTCCTGACCGGAGCGCTCCCCGCGCAGTACGGCTACTATACCGCCGGCGTGGTGGACATCCACACCAAGGAAGGCTCGTTTGCCAACGGGGGGCGTGTGGACGTCTATGGGGGCAGCTATCACCATATCGAGCCCAGCGCGGAATACGGCGGTTCTGTCGGCGCCTTCAGTTATTATGTGACGGCGTCCTATGTGCAAAACGACTTCGGCGTCGAATCGCCCACGCCGGATCATAACCCGCTCCATGACCAGACACAGCAGGGCAAGGCGTTTGGCTATTTCTCCTATCTATTGAATCCCACCCTGCGGCTGAGCCTCATCGCCGGGGACGTCGAGGGGACGTTTGAGATCCCGAATAATCCGGGGCAACCCCCCGTGTACAACCTTGCCGGCGTTTGCACGGTGCCGTCGCCGCCGGGTCCTTGCAGCGTCACGTCGGCCGGACTGGATGAAAACCAGCGCGAATCCAACCGCTACGGGATTCTGGCGTTGCAGGGGTCGGCGGGATCGCAGATCGACTATCAGCTTGCTTTCTTCAGCCGCTTTTCCAAAGTCGTATTCGTGCCGGATTGGACCGGGGATCTGGTCTTCAACGGCGTGGCGTCGAACGTGGGCCGGATCAGTTTTGCCAATGGATTGCAAGGCGACGGCAGCGACCGGCTGAGCGACGTGCACACGGTCCGCACGGGATTCTTCGTGAGCATGGAACGGGCCACGAGCAACTCGACCTCGTCGGTCTATTCCACTCTCGGCTGCGATCCCACCGCGACAACCTGCCCGACCGAAACTATCGCAGACAACCACGCCACGCGGGCCTGGTTGTATGGCGTCTACCTGCAAGACGAGTGGCGACCGTTCGAGAAAGTGACCGTCAACTACGGCGCGCGCGCGGATCTGATGCAGGCCTATGTCGACGGCAGTCAAGTCAGCCCCCGCGTAGGGGTCGTCTACCAAGCCACCCCGAAGACGAAACTGCACGCCGCCTATGCGCGCTATTTTACGCCCCCTCCCACCGAGCTGGTTGCGCCGTCGGATCTGGCGTTGTTTCAGGATACCAGCAACGCGGCCACCTGTCCGACCAGCGGGCCGTGCAACGCCTCCGTCAAACCCGAACGGTCTCACTATTTTGATCTCGGCGTCATGCATCAACTGACGCCCTCGCTGAGCCTGGGGCTGGACGGCTATTACAAACTCGCGCGGGAGCTGTTGGACGAAGGCTTCTTCGGCCAATCGTTGATTCCCACCGTGTTCAATTACCGGAACGGCGAAGTCTACGGCGTGGAGTTCACCGGCGCCTATACGCGCGGTAATCTGTCCACCTATTTGAACACGGCCTACTCGAAGGCCATGGGCAAAGAGATCGTCTCCAGCCAATACAACTTTGAGCAGGACGAGCTGGACTATATCGCCACCCACTACGTGCACCTGGATCACGATCAAACCGTCACCGCGTCGAGCGGGGCGGCCTATCGCTGGGGGGCGACGACGTACAGCGTCGATGCCCTGTACGGCAGCGGCCTGCGCCGCGGCTTCGCCAACACCCGCACGCTGCCCTACAATCTTCAGTTCAATCTTGGCGTGACCCATCGGGTCACCATCCCCCACGTGGGTGAGCTGGAAGGGCGGCTCACTGTCCTGAATTTGTTCGACAAGGTCAATGAGCTCCGCGACGGAACCGGCATCGGCGTGGGCGCGCCGCAATACGCCACGCGGCGGGCTATCTATGGAGGCGTCAATCTGGCGTTTTAACCGCCGGAGCGGTGACGTACCGATGACATCCGTTCAACCGGTGAGCGCGTGGAGCGGCATGACGCCGAGTCACCTCGATGCTCGCGCGCTGCTGACCTCGCTCCTGTTGCATGCGGCTATCGGGACAGTGCTGGTCATCATTTCCTCCGGAATTGTGCTGCCTCCGGCGGCAGAGCCGCCGTCGCTGACGGTGACGCTGCTTGCTCCTGAACAGCCGCCTGCTCCTGCCGTGCCCGTCCAGCCCTCACCGGTCAAGCCGTCACCGGCAAACACGTCGCCGGTGCACCCTCACGAAGCGCCGCCGGAGCTTCACCCGATGGAGCCGGCGA
>Ga0335081_10000390_pt1 | contig 79975 bp, 78 predicted proteins | sample Lox_Sample_35_FD_206713 | JGI IMG/M metagenome (GOLD analysis project Ga0335081, IMG submission 206713) | Soil microbial communities from Loxahatchee National Wildlife Refuge, Florida, United States - Lox_Sample_3.5 | ecosystem: Environmental > Terrestrial > Soil > Wetlands | place: USA... | reverse complement strand
GCAAGAGCGCCACGTAAAAGCCGCGCCCGGCCACATCGCTCTCATCGATCGCGACGTGCTGGCGCGCACTCTCGAGCGCATCGCCAAACTTGCCGGCTGCAAGCTCGCTCTTCGCCTTCGCGAGCCGCGGCTTTTCCGCGATGGCGTGAAACGCCTCATCGAACCGAGGAAAATTCTTCGGCATGAGCGGCGCGAGCTCGCCTCTGTCGCCGAGCGCCATCGCAAGCTTGCCGAAATAGATGCTCTCTATGGGATCGCCGCATTGCGCATAGAGCGAGGCGAGCGTCTCGGCCGCGGCACTGTCCATCGGCGCCGCTTCGTGGCAAGCGCGGGCGAGCTCCAACGCCCAGTCGAGCCGCCCCATTTGCCAAGCGGTATGCGCCAGGAGAAACCGAGCGGCGAGCGATGGGGCGTCGCCCGCGATAAGTGGCGAAAGAAGTGCGAGCGCACCCGCGGCATCGCCGGCGGCAAGACGGCCCGACGCAGCGGCGACCGAGGGGTCGAGCGCGCTCCCTTCCCTCTCCCCCAAGGGCGCCATGGTCGCGTCAGATGTTTTCGGCGAGCGCCGCGGGGGGCGCGGCCGGCGCCTGGCCGGGTTGAGCAGTGGCGCGCTGCCCGTCGAGCAAACCCTCGCTGATCTGCCGGTTGATCTTGACGAGCACGTCGATCTTGATCGGATCGCCGTCCGCGAGGAGCGCGGCAGTGTGACGGTCGATGAAATTCGCAAGCCCGAGAAGGTTGCTGCGCGTTTCGGCCGGGACCGTGCAGTCCGGATCGAGAAGTCCCGCTTGGAAAATCGTCCACAGCCGCCAGTTCTTGCGGAGCGCCGCGCGCCGCGCGTCGAGCGATGCCTCTTTCGACTGATGCAGCTCACGGGCCATTTCGATAAGCGCCCAGGCCTCGGTGCGAGCGGGATTACCCGACTCCGGCAGCCTCTGATACCGCTTGGCCGCAAGGTTCATTAAGGATCTCCTGCTCTCGGGCTATGAGCTGTTTGGCGGTTTTGAGCGCGTGATACCAATCGCGCTTCTCGATGAACTCCGTAATCTGCTGCGCGAGCGTACTGGCGCTCGGCGCGGCGGCCGCGAACTCTGTAATAAACTTATAAATTATGGGTAAAAGCACCGTTTCCTTGCCGGGGAAAAGATATTCGCACTGGATGGCGAAATAGATTCGCCGCGCCGGCGTCGTTGCCTGCTCCTCGGTGAGGATGTCCTTCTCGCGCAGCAGGGCCGCGGTGTTGTGGACGAGCAATTTTGCGGATTGGCCCGAATTCTCGATGACGACGCCGTTGACGATCAGGCGTTCCTTGGGCCGAAGATTGATGGTGAGCGGCATTCTACGGCTCCCCGGTCTCGTGGTACGGCTCTCATAAGCCGCATACGGTTAGCGCATGCTTAACGCGGGTAACGGGCGGCCTTGCGGCCGCCCGCCATACCCTTACCAATCAGTGGAAGAGACGCAGAACCGCCTGTTCCGACTGCGTGGCGATCGACAGCGACTGAATGGCGAGCTGTTGCCTCGTCTGCAAGGTGACGAGGTTGGTGCTCTCCGTGTTCACGTCGGCGACCGTCAGAGAGTTGGCACCGCCCTGGAGCGTGCTGATGTACTGCTCCGTGAAAGAGAGGCGCGTGTTGAGGAACGCCACGTTCGAACCGAGGTTCTGAGCGGCGCCTTGGAAGGTACCGATGGCATTGTTCAACGTGTTGTAGATCTGCGTGTACACCGTCGTGCCGGCGCTCAGCGAGGTGAACTTCTTGCCGCCAGCGAGGACGGTAGCGAGGTGCGACGCCTTCGAGGCACCCGTGACCGACTTGCTGATCAAGAGGTTCTGACCGGCAACCTTGAGCACCGAGGTGGAGCTCTGGCTGAACTGCAGCGTCAGGTTCGAGGTCGACGAGTTGATCAGGTTGAGGCCCTGGTAGCTCGTGTCGTTGAGCAGCTGGTTCAACTGCGCAGAGAGGGTGTCGAACTGAGCTTGCGCGGCCTTCTGCTGCGCTGCCGTGTCGGTCGAGGCCGACTGCACCAGACCTTGCATCTGCTGCAGGATCGTGATCGCGTTCTGGATGCCCTGGGTCGCGGTGGTGACCGAGGAAATGCCCTGATCGATCGCATCCTTACGGGTGGAGAGGTCGTTCGCACGATCGTTGAGCGACTGCGCCTGGAAGAACTTGACGGCGTTGTCGACCGCGCTCGATACCGAAAGGCCGGTGGCGAGAGCGTTCTGCGTGGTGCCCAACTGGGTATTGATGTTCTGCAACGCGAGCAAGTTTGACTGGGTTGCAGCGCCAAGAACGATATTCGACATGTGGTAGTTTCCTTCTCGGTGTGACGAATGGGCCGCTTCGCGGTCCAGGACCTTGGGAAGCAAGCTCCATGCCGGGTCGAAACTGCCGGGCAGACAGGCGCAAACCCGCGCAAATGCGGCAAAAATTTCTGAGCACTCGCGCTGTCTAGCGGCGCCGCGGCAGGATTTGCCGGGCGCAATTTGCCCGACCCGGCAAAGCTTGCCGCCGTCGTCGCTTTGCGCCGCGCGGCCTCGCGGCAAAGATTGCCGGCGCAGAGTCGGCACCCTTTGCCGCGGCAGCATCGGCCCAGGTGGGATGATCAACGCGCTTTCAATGACTTAACCCTGCTGCGCGGGTGGCATGGCGTTTGCTGAGTGACCCGCGACATGACTCCGCACGTCGCTGCCCCTGTCGCCAATGCCGTCGCGCCGCAGACCGCGCCTCAGCCTGCGCCGAGCCCGATCGACTTCGCGCAATACCTCGGCGGCGGATTCATGGCGCTGCTCCATGCGAACGACAGCGCCGCGCCGACGTCAACGCCGACGCCGAGCCATCCCAAGAACAACAGCGACGACGGCAATTCGCAGAATACAAACCTCGCCGGCGCCGCGGCCGCAACTGCGCAACAGCCGGCAGCCTCGAACCCGCCGGCCGCGGCCCAATCGACAACGGCAAGCACAACACAGGCGCAGCCGCCGGCGGCCACGCCGACCCAGCCTTCGCCTGCCGCGGCGCTCGTACCCGCGTTGCCGCAGACCGCGTCCACCACCGGCACCAGCTCGACTGGCAGCAACGGCCAAGGCACGCAGAATGGGCCCGCGGCCGCGGTCGAAGCGCGCGTCGTTGCCGGCGCTCCCACCCTTCTTTCGCAACCGAACACCGTGCTTGCCGGCTTGTGGCATCACGCCGGAAATTCGCAGGCGAACGACGCAACGCAAGACGACTCGGCACAGCCCGACGATGCCGCGGCCTCTCAGGGCAGTTCTGCCGCCGCCGACCCGGCAACCGATCAATCCAAGCTTGCGACCCTGGCGAACGCAGCCACGGCCAACGCGCACGACGCAAGCGACGGCGACGCAAGCCTCCACGCATCCGACAGCGTCGCAGGCCAAGCCGTCGCGCCGCAGGCACCCGCGGACGCGAGTTCAGCCAACCTGGCGGCGCCGAGCGCGGCCGTGCACCAGCCCGTGGCCGCGACGACGGCCGCGGCAACGAACGCCGCCGTCGCGGCGACGCCGACGATCCCGGTTCACGTGCTGCCAGCGGCCGAACAGGTCGCGCTGAGCCTGCGCCAGGCGGCACAAAGCGGAACCGACCGCATCGAAATCCAGCTGAAGCCCGCGAGCCTCGGCGCGATCGCCGTAAAGCTCGACGTATCACACGATGGGCATATCAGCGCCGTCATATCGGCCGACCGCTCCGACACACTCAATCTTCTGAAGCAGGATTCCCAAGGTCTGCAACAGGCGTTGCGAGACGCGGGCCTCAAGGCCGACAGCGGCAGCCTTAGCTTCAACCTGCGCGGCGGCGATCCGCAATCCTACACCCAGAACCAGGCCGCCCCCGCCTACACGAGCCAGCGCTATGCCGACTCCGCAGCGACGCCGGCCACAGGGCAGTCCACCCAACCTTCTTACCGCCGTCACGACGGCACTCTCGACATCGAGGTCTAACCCCATGACCGTCGCCGCCACACAGAATACAGCGCCCGTCGTTCCGACCTTTGGCACCAGCCAAACCAATTCGAGCGGTAGCGCCAGCACGACCGGTACCAGCACCGGCAGCAACGTTCTGAACTTCACCTCGAACTTCAACACATTCCTGACGCTTCTGACGACGCAGCTCCAGAACCAGGATCCGCTGTCGCCGATGGACACCAACACCTTCACGCAACAGCTCGTGGAATTCAGCCAGGTCGAGCAGCAGATCAACACGAACAACAATCTGCAGTCCCTCATCTCTCTCCAGACCGCGGGCGAAACGATCGCGTCGACGCCGCTCGTTGGCGACCAGATCCAATACAACAGCGCGACGGCGCCGCTACAGGACGGCTCCGCCACCTACAGCTACACGCTGCCGACCGCCTCGACACAGACGGCCCTCGTCGTTACCGATGCCAACGGCAACCAGGTCTACACCACGACCGGCTCGACGAGCGCCGGCACCTCGAGCTTCACCTGGAACGGCGAGAACAACGCCGGCCAGCAGATGCCCGACGGCGCCTATACATTGCAGGTGATTGCGACCGGGGCCAACAACAGCGCGATCCAGGCAACCGTGAACTCGATCGGCACGATCAGCTCCGTCTCGGTCAACAACGGCGCGGCCACGTTCGACGTCGATGGCATCAGCGTGCCGATGAGCGAACTCGTGACCGTAAATCCCAAAGCTTCGTCCAGCACGTCCAGCAACTAAGCGAAGTATCGATTAGGAGATCGTCCCATGAGCATTCTTGGCGCCATGTATGCCGCCGTCTCGGGCCTCAACGCCAACAGCAACGCGCTCGGCATCATTTCGGACAACATCGCCAACTCCAATACGATCGGTTACAAGGACACGACCACCGATTTCTCGACGCTTGTCACGCAAAGCACGGCCTCGAGCTACTCGCCCGGCGGCGTCACCAGCAAGCCCCTCTACAACACCGCGCAGCAGGGCTCGATCCAAAGCGAGAGCTCGCCCACCGATCTCGCGATCTCCGGCGGCGGATTCTTCGTCGTCAACAGCAATGCAGCCGGCGTCAGCGGCACCGGCACGACGTCATTCACGCGCGCCGGCAATTTCACCGTCGACGCCAACGGCGACCTGGTCAACGCTGCCGGCCTCTACCTCCAGGGCCAAGTGCTCACGCCCGCGCAAAGCGCAGCGATCGCCGCGGGCGCGGCGCCGACGTTGGGCGGCACGACGCTCGCCGGGCTGCAAACGATCAACGTGAATGGCATCGCCGAGACAGCCACACCGACCGCGAACGTGACGCTCAACGCCAACCTTCCGGCGAACGCGACTTCACCTGAATCAATGACCGTTCCGGTCTATGATACCGAAGGGATCGAGCACGATCTCACCGTTACCTTTACACCGTCCGGCGCCGCCAACACGTGGACCGTTTCCGCCGCGTTCAACAACGCCGGTACGAGCACCGCGACGATTGCCGGCGGCAACGACACCGTCAAATTCAATAGCGACGGCACGCTCAACGCCGCGGGCACGACCTTCAATGCCGCGAATGCGCTACAGATCGCGTGGGATCCGAGCGCGAGCGGCGGTACCTCACCACAAGATGTGAGCTTCAATCTCGGCGCCGACGGCACGACCAGCGGATTGAGCCAACTCGGCTCGGCCTTCACCGTATCGGACATCAGCCAGGACGGCGTGCAATTCGGCAGCTTCTCGAGTGTCAGCATTGGTGCGAACGGTCTTGTGAGCGCCAATTTCTCGAATGGCCAAACGCGCGCCATCGCCATCGTCCCGATCGCGACGTTCGAGGACCCGGACGGCCTCACTCCGACCTCGGGCAACACGTATCTCGAAAGCGCAGACTCCGGATTGCCACTGCTCGAGGAGGCCGGCACCGGCGCCGCTGGCCAGATCGATCCCTCCTCGCTCGAAAACTCGACAGTCGACATTGCCGGCGAGTTCAGCCAGCTGATCATCACTCAGAACGCCTATTCGGCGAACTCCAAAGTGCTCACCACGGCGAACCAGATGACGCAAGCGCTTCTGTCGATCCAGGTCGGGTAACCGCTAGAATTTTCGGCAATTTCTCCGGAAATCTTCGCGCGTGCCGCTTAGCCGTTTTTTAAACCGGCGCGCGTAGAAGATTGGCGGTCAGAGCGAAGCCGGGATCACAAGTGAGTCAGCGAAGCCAAACCACCATGAGTGCAGACGGCACCGATTGGCTTCTCGAAGTCGGCAACGTCGCAAGCCTCGAGAGTCTGCCGCCGACCGATACCAAGCGCTGGGTCATCCGGCGCAAGGCCGAAGTCGTGGCGGCCGTGCGCGCCGGCATCATCAGCCTCGAGGACGCCTGCAAGCGCTATACGCTTTCGGTCGAAGAGTTCCTGTCGTGGCAGCGCCTCGTCGACAGCCATGGGCTGCCGGGCCTGCGCGTGACGCGCCTTCAGGACTATCGCGGGGCCAATCGCGCGCGCATCGCCTGAGCGAGCGGCAAGTTCTGCCGCCCACGCGGCAAAAACTGCCGGTCCCTTAACCGGTCCTTCACCCAACCGCCAATAATTTGCTGCGAGAGGATGTCTTCCGCAGCTAGAGGCGGTTAACGGTGAACGGCCTGCTTCAGACGCTTCGTAACCTCGGCATCGTGCGGCTTGCCGTGCTCGCGGCGGTTGCCGCGGCAAGCATCGGCTTCTTCGGGTTCATCAGCTCGCGCATCGCGACGCCGGGCTACGGCCTGCTGTTCGGCGACCTTGACCCCAAGGACAGCGGCGCAATCGTGCAGAAGCTCGACGCCATGAACGTGCCGTATCAGCTCAAAGGCGACGGCTCGACGATCATGGTCCCGGTCGACCAAGTGACACGCGTGCGGATGCTCATCGCCGACGACGGGCTGCCGCATGGTGGCTCGGTCGGCTACGAGATTTTCGACAAGAGCGACGCCTTCGGCACCTCGAGCTTCGTCGAGAACGTCAACCAGGTACGCGCGCTCGAGGGCGAACTTTCGCGCACGATCTCCTCGCTCGATTCGATCCAATCCGCGCGCGTCCATCTTGTGCTGCCGCGACGCGAACTGTTCACACGTGACCGCCAGATCCCAAGCGCGTCCATCGTCGTGAAGCTGCGCGGCGCGGGGCGGCTTGCCTCGATGCAGGTCGCCGCGATCCAACATCTCGTCGCCTCGGCCGTGCCCGATCTCAGGCCGGATCGGGTCTCGATCGTCGATACAGAAGGCAATCTGCTCGCGCGTGGCGACGGCGGCGGTCAGGGCGCACTTTCGAGCTCCTCCGCCGAGGAGATGCGCGTCAACTACGAGAACCGGCTGTCGCGCAACCTCGAGCAGCTGATCGATCGATCGCTCGGGCCGGGCAAGGCACGCGTCGATGTCTCCGTCGATATGGATTTTGACCAGGTCACGACCAATTCCGAGGCTTATGATCCGAACGGCCAAGTCGTGCGCTCGACCCAGACCGTCACGGAGTCGAACGACAGCAGCCAGGGCAACGCGGCGCAGCCGGTCTCCGTCGCCAACAATCTGCCCAACCAGAACAATCAGCCGACCCCGAGCGGGCCCACCAGCACCGGCCAAACGCGCGGCTCGCGCAACGAGGAGACCGTCAACTACGAGATCACCAAGACGGTGCAGAGCCAAGTCCGCCAGGCCGGCGCGCTCAAGCGGCAATCCGTCGCGGTCGTGGTTGACGGCACGTACACCAGCGCCGCCGACGGAACGAAGAAGTATCAGCCGCGGTCCGCCGACGAGATGAAGGAACTGACGTCGCTTGTGCGCTCGGCCATCGGCTATGACCAAAAGCGCGGCGACAATGTCGACGTCGTGAACATGCAATTCGCCCCGGTCGACGAACCCGTGGCGCCACCGGCTCAAACCATCATGGGCTTCGAGCGCGCCGACATCATGCACATGGGCGAGACGCTCATTCTCGCCGTGGTCGCCGTCCTCGTGATTCTGCTGGTGATCCGGCCGCTCGTGAACCGCCTGCTCGACGGGGTCACGCCCGGCGGCGCCATCGGCGGTGACGGCACGCGGCTTCTTACGCGCCAAGGCGGGGCCACGGCGGCGCTTCCTGCGCCGGGCGGCAGTGCCGTCGCGCTCGCGCAGCAGCGCGCCGCTCAACACGCCGCCGAGCAAGACGCTGCGATCGATATCGGCCAGGTGGACGGGCGCGTCGCGGCATCGAGCCTGCGCAAGGTCAGCGAGATCGTCGACAAGCATCCCGAAGAGGCACTCGCGATCGTGCGCAGCTGGATGTACCAGGAACGGTAAGAGGGGCGGACGAACATCATGCGCGTTCGCGACGATTACCGCACGCTCTCCGGCGCCGAGAAGGCGGCGATCCTGTTGCTTGCGGTCGGCGAAGACCAGATGGGAAAGCTCTTCACCCTCATGGACGATGAGGAGATCAAGGAGATCTCCCAGACCATGGCCAATCTCGGGACGGTCGCCTCGCCCATCATCGAGCGGCTCGTCATCGAGTTCGCCGAGCAGATTTCGGCAACCGGCTCGCTGGTCGGCACCTACGAGAGCACGGAGCGATTGCTTGTCAAAGTGCTCGGTTCCGAGCGCGTCAACAACCTCATGGAAGAGATCCGCGGGCCCGCCGGCCGCACCATGTGGGACAAGCTCGGCAACGTGAACGAATCGGTGCTCGCGAACTATCTCAAGAACGAATATCCGCAGACCGTGGCCGTGGTGCTGTCCAAGGTCAAGCCGGATCATGCCGGCCGTGTCCTGACGCAGTTGCCCGAAAGCTTCGCCATGGAAGTCGTCATGCGCATGCTGCGCATGGAGGCGGTGCAGAAGGACGTGCTCGACGATGTCGAGCGCACGCTCAGGAACGAATTCTTCTCGAGCCTGGCCCGCACCAACCGCCGGGATTCGCACGAGCTCATCGCCGAGATCTTCAACAGCCTCGACCGCAACACGGAGACGCGCTTCATCACCGCGCTCGAAGAGCGCAATCGCGATTCCGCCGACAAGATCAAGGCCCTCATGTTCACGTTCGAGGATCTGGGCAAGCTCGACGGAGCGGCGATCCAGGCCATCCTGCGCACCGCCGAGAAGGAAAAGATTCCGATTGCCCTCAAAGGCGCATCGGAAACGCTGCGCGACCTGTTTTTCTCGCACATGTCGGAGCGCGCGGGAAAGCTCCTGCGCGAGGAGATCGCGGCGATGGGCCCGATCCGCCTCAAGGATGTCGAGGAGTCTCAAGCCTATCTCGTCTCGATCGCAAAGGACCTCGCCGCGCGCGGAGAGATCGTCATCTCCGACGGCAGCGGCGAAGACGAGCTCGTCTACTAGGCCGCCATGGGCAAGCCGCAGCGCTTCCTGTTCGACGTCTCCTTCGACCGGCTCGATCCGCCGGAAAGCGACGACACGAGCGTATTGCCCGAGCCGCGTTTCACGCAGGCCGAGCTCGACGCCGCACGCAGCGAAGGGCTCGCCGCAGGCCGCAGCAGCGCCCTTGCCGAAGCCGCGCAGAGCAATGAGGCGAAGCTTACCGGCGCGGTCGAAACGCTGACAGCCGCCGCCGAGCGCCTTCTCGCCGAGCGCACACGCATCGAGAGCGAAGTCGAACACACCGCCGTAGCTTTCGTCCGCGCCGTTATCCAGCGCGCAGTTCCTGCGCTTGCCGCCAAGGACCCGCTGGCGGAGCTCGAATCTTTCGTCACGCGCATTCTAGGGGAGACCTTCGAGGAGCCGCGCATCGTGCTGCGCGTCGGCGACGCGCTTTTCGAGCCGCTGAAGGACCGTCTGCCGGCGCTGTCGCAGTCCGCCGGCTTTTCCGGAAAGCTCGTGCTGCTGGCCGACCCTGATCTTGCCGCCGGCGATGCCAGGATCGAATGGGCCGATGGCGGCGCCGAGCGCGATCACGGCCGGTTCATGGCCGAGCTCGACCGCATCCTGGCGCGCCCAGTCCCCGCCCCCGCCCCCGCCCTAGCGACTGAACACGAATTCGAGGAGACGACTCATGAATGACACGAACCTTCAGCTCGACGAGCTCGACACCGACAACGCTCCGCCGCCCGAGAACAGGCCGCAGAACGCCAAGGAACTCGAGGCTGTCTACGACATTCCGGTACAGATCTCGGCCGTGCTCGGGCGCGCCACGATGCAGGTGAGCCAGCTACTAAAGCTCGGCCGCGGCGCCGTCGTCGAACTCGATCGCCGCGTCGGCGAGGCGATCGACATCTACGTCAACAACCGGCTCGTCGCGCGCGGCGAGGTCGTCGTCGTGGACGAGCGCCTGGGCGTCACCATGACGGAAATCGTCAAGGCCGACCGCACCTGAACCAGATCGAACAAGGGCCAATCCCATGCGTCTCCTCATCATCGGCCCGCTCGAGGGCTATATCAGCGCCGCTGGCAAGATCGCGCTCGCGCGCGGCGCCGGCGTCGCCCACGTCGATGGCATCGATCAGGCGCTGACGGCACTGCGCTCGGGCCAGGGCGCCGATCTCCTCCTGATGGACGTGAAGCTCGACATCGGCGCCATGGTGCAGAGCCTGCGGCAGGAACGGTTCGCCGTTCCGGTCGTGGCGTGTGGTGTCGGCGCCGACGCGAGTGCCGCGGTGCGGGCGATCAAGGCCGGAGCGAAGGAATACCTGCCGCTGCCGCCGGATGCAGAGATGATCGCCGCCGTGCTGCAAGCGGTGGCGCAGGAAAGCCATTCCCTCCTCTATCGCGACGCGGCGATGGAAAGCCTCGTGAAACTCGCCGAGCAGATCGCGCCATCGGACGCGACTGTCCTCGTCACCGGCGAAAGCGGCACGGGCAAGGAGGTGCTGGCCCGTCTCATCCACCGCAAGAGCAAGCGGGCGCGGCAGAGTTTCGTCTCCGTCAACTGCGCCGCCATTCCCGACAATCTGCTCGAGAGCGAGCTGTTCGGGCATGAGAAGGGTGCTTTCACCGGCGCGGTCGCGCGCCGCATCGGAAAGTTCGAGGAAGCCTCGGGCGGCACGCTCCTTCTCGACGAGGTGAGCGAGATGCATCCGCGGCTCCAGGCGAAGCTCCTGCGTGCAGTGCAGGAGCGCGAGATTGATCGCGTTGGCGGGACCCAGCCCATCAAGGTCGATATCCGCCTCATTGCGACCTCGAACCGCGACCTCGAGGAACAAGTGCGCAAGGGCGAGTTCCGCGAGGATCTGTACTTCCGCCTCAATGTCGTCACGCTGCGCATCCCGGCGCTGCGCGAGCGAACTCGCGACATCGAACTCCTGGCCGAGCACTTCATCGGCAAGTATGCAGAGTCGAACGGTTTGCCGGCACGCCGGCTCTCGGTTTCTGCGCGCGAGCTTCTGAACCGGCATCCCTGGCGCGGCAACGTACGCGAGCTCGAGAACACGATGCATCGCGCCGTGCTTTTGGCCGGCGGCGAGGAGATCGGGCCCGAGGCGATCATGCTCGCACCGCTGAAAAGGAGCGACGAAGACGAGGCGCCAGCCGGCGTGAACGCAGGCGGACTCGTCGGCCGCACCGTTGCGGAGGTCGAGCGCGACCTCATCCTCGGCACGCTGTCGCATTGCCTGGGCAACCGCACGCACGCCGCCAACATCCTCGGCATCTCGATCCGCACGCTGCGCAACAAGCTGCAGCAATACCGGCAGGAGGGGCTCAACGTGCCGCTGCCGGGCGAGCCGGAACGGATTTCCGCGTGAGCCAGGGCCCGCAGACCTAAGCCATGGCGGACACCGCCGCCCTTTCCGGATCGCCGCAGGCGATCGCCGAACGTCTACTCGCGACGCTGAAGCGCGGTGAGATCGCGCTCGCGCTGGCCGTCGTGTCGATCCTCGTCGTGCTCATCCTGCCGATGCCGACCTGGCTCCTCGACATGAGCCTGGCGTTCTCGATGACGTTCTCGGTGCTGATCCTGATGGTGGCGCTCTTCATCGAGCGGCCGCTCGATTTTTCCTCGTTTCCGACCGTGCTGCTGATGGCGACGATGCTTCGCCTCGCGCTCAATCTCGCCTCGACGCGGCTCATTCTCGGGCACGGCCACGAGGGCACCGCGGCCGCCGGTCACGTCATCCAGGCCTTCGGCAATTTCGTGATGAACGGCAACTTCATCATCGGCGTGATCGTGTTCACGATCCTCGTCGTGGTGAATTTCGTAGTCATCACCAAGGGTTCGGGCCGCATCGCGGAAGTCGCAGCGCGCTTCAGCCTAGACAGCATGCCCGGCAAGCAGATGGCGATTGACGCCGACCTCTCGGCCGGCCTCATCGACGAGACAAAGGCGCGCCAGCGCCGGCGCGATCTCGAGGACGAAAGCAATTTCTACGGCGCGATGGACGGCGCCTCGAAATTCGTGCGGGGCGATGCCGTCGCGGGCCTCATCATCACCGTCATCAATATCATTGCCGGCATCGTCATCGGCGTGGTGCAAAAGAACCTCACCTTCGCCAACGCGACCCAGACCTATACGCTGCTGACCGTCGGCGATGGGCTCGTGACACAGATTCCGGCGCTCATCGTTTCGACCGCAGCCGGCATGCTCGTATCGAAAGCCGGCACGAGCGGTTCGGCCGACAAGGCCTTTTTCGGCCAGCTCGGCGCCTATCCGGCGGCGTTGGGCGTCGCCTCGTCGCTGATGCTGACGCTCTCGCTGGTGCCGGGCGTGCCGATGCTCCCCTTCATGTCGCTCTCAGCTCTGACCGGCGGCGCGGCCTGGAAGCTCACCGCGCGAAAGGAGAAGGAACAGGAGCAGGCGGTCGAGGCTGCGAAAGCCGCAGCTCAGCCGCCCAAGGAGGAGCCGATCCGAAATGCGCTCCAGATCGACCAGATCCGGCTCGAGCTTGGCTACGGGCTCCTGAGCCTCATCAACGGCGATCACGGCTCGCGCCTCACCGACCAGGTACGGAGCCTGCGGCGCCAGCTTGCCGCCGATATGGGTTTCATCATGCCTTCGGTGCGCATCCAGGACAATCTGCAGCTGCCCGCCAATGCCTATCTCATCCGCATCAAGGAGATCGAGGTCGGGCGTGGCGAGTTGCGCCCGAGCATGCTGCTCGTGATGGACCCGCGCGGCGAGCCGATCCAGCTCCCGGGCGAGGCGACGACTGAACCGACCTTCGGGCTCCCAGCGCAATGGGTGCAGGAGACGCAGCGCGAGGAGGCGACGTTCCGCGGCTATACGGTCGTCGAACCCCAGACCGTCATCACCACGCACCTCACCGAGGTCATCAAGGACAACATGGCCGAGCTGTTGTCCTATGCCGAGACGCAAAAGCTCATCGACGAGCTCGACAAGGGTCACCAGAAGCTCGTCGGCGACATGGTGCCATCGCAAATCTCGATGGGCGGCATCCAGCGCGTGCTGCAGAATCTTCTGGCCGAGCGCGTGTCGATCCGCGACCTGCCGACCGTGCTCGAAGGGATTTCTGAGGCGTGCGGCTACAGCCGCAACGTCTCGATCATCACCGAGCACGTGCGCGCGCGTCTGGCACGGCAGATCAGCGACACCAATACCGCCGAGGGCGGCTTCATCCCGATCGTCAGCCTGTCGCCGCACTGGGAGCAGTCGTTCGCCGAGGCGCTCTCGGGCCAGGGCGAGGAGCGCCATCTCAGCATGGCGCCGAGCCGGCTGCAGGAGTTCATCGGTGCGGTACGCATCGCCTTCGAGCGATTGGCGGCGAAGGGCGACGCGCCAGTGCTGCTCACGAGCCCCGCCGTCAGGCCTTATGTGCGCTCGATCATCGAGCGCTTCCGGCCTGCCACGATCGTCGTGTCCCAGAATGAGATCCACCCCAAGGCGCGTCTCAAGACGCTCGGACAGATCTGAGGCTGATCCGCCATGCGCCTGCGCAGCTATTCCGGCCGGACCATGAACGAGGCGATGAGCCTCGTGCGCCAGCATCTGGGCCCCGACGCCATCATCGTCTCGACGCAGGAGGACGAGGACGGGCGGATGTCCGTCACGGCTGCGCTCGATGCCGACCTCGCGCCTCTTTCCGCGTCGAACGGGAAGCAAAGCGCGAGTGCCATCGACATGATCGGCGATGCGCTCGACGGGCATGGGCTCGCGCCCGAACTTGCCGAGAAGATCATCGCCGCAGTGCTGCCCTACGACACGGAAGAGCCGCTTGTCGCGCTCTCGAGCGCGCTCGCGACGCTCTATCCCTTCAGGCCGGTCGCGGCCGAGGACGGCAAGCGCCGGTTCTTTCTCACCGGGCCACCCGGCGGCGGCAAGACCGTGACCGCGGCGAAGCTCGCGGCGCGCGCCGTCTTCGCGGGGAAGCGCGCGCGCCTCATCACGGCCGACGCGCAGCGCGCGGGAGCCGCCGAGCAGCTTGCCGCCTTCGCCAAGATACTCAATGTGCCCATGGAGCGCGCCGAGGATACCAGCCAACTCGACGCCGCCATTGCCGTAGCCGAGCCCGCCGAACTCGTCATCATCGACGGGCCTGGCGTCAATCCCTATGCAGGCGCCGAGCGCAGCGACTGGAAGGCGTTGGCCGCCGCCGCCAAGGCCGAGCCGCTCCTCGTCTTGCCGGCAGGAGGCGATGTCGTCGACGCGCTCGAAATGGCGCGCGTCTTCGCCGCTGACGGCTGCACACGGCTCGTCGTTACGCGCCTCGATCTCTCGCGCCGGCTCGCCAGCATCCTGGCCGTGGCCGACGAACTGCGCCTGCCCTACGCCGAGGCCGGCGTGTCGCCGGCGATCGCCGACGGACTCAGCCCCTTCAATCCCGTCCTGCTCGGCCGCCTGCTGCTGGCCGCGCAGGGCCGGCCCAAAATTCAAAAGCGAGGTGAGTCATGACAAGCGCGACGGCCGCGGCCCTCGCCGCCGCTCCGGTTCAAATCCCGGTCGCGGAAAAACGTAACATCATTGCCGTCGCATCCGGCAAGGGCGGCGTCGGCAAGACCTGGTTCTCCATCACGCTTGCGCATGCGCTCGCCAATAGCGGACGCAAGGCGCTGCTTTTCGATGGCGATCTCGGCCTCGCCAATGTCGACGTACAGCTCGGCGCCACGCCGCGCCGCGACCTTGCGAGCGTGATTGCGGGCGAAGCCACGCTCGCCCAAGCGGCAACGCCGCATTCGTGCGGCTTCGACATCATCGCCGGCCGCTCGGGCTCGGGCGGGCTCGCCAACCTCGCGCCCGGCCGCCTCATCGAGCTCCGCGCCGAGCTCGGGCGCTTTGCGCAGGGATACGACTGGGTCGTGCTCGATCTCGGCGCCGGCATCGAGCGCACGGTGCGCTTGCTGACGAGAGAGGCGCGCGTCTGCCTCGTCGTCACGACCGACGAGCCCACCTCGATCACCGACGCCTATGCCTACATCAAGGTGACCGCGCTCGAGCGTCTGGCAAGCGGCATCCAGATCGTCGTCAACATGGTCTCGAACGTGCGCGACGGCGAGCGCACCTACAGCACGCTGTTGCGCGCCTGCCGCGAGTTCCTGAAGATCGAGCCGCCGCTCGCCGGCATCATTCGTCGCGACGATCGGGTCAAGGAGACGATCCGCCGTCAGGTGCCGCTGCTCATGCGGTCGCCGACCTGCGAGGCCGCCGACGATGTCGGCACCATCGCTCGGCGCATCGTGACCGATCTCGGCACGCGATGAACGAACCGCTGTCCATCGCCGTGAAGCCCGCGCCCGGCGCGGCACTGGTGACGGGCAGCGCTTCCTCGCCTCCATCCGCGTCTGCGCCGTCAAACGTCGCGCCCGCAGCACTCGCAACACCAACGGCAGCACCCGAGACGGCGCCCGTGTCGCTCGAGATTGGCACGACCGTCGGCGCCACCCTCATCGCCGCCGCGCCGGGCAACAACGCGGTCGCGGTGGGCTCACGCTTCGAACTGCGTCTCAGCGCGGCCGCGATCTCCCAGGACGCCACGAACGGCGTTGGCACGATCGCGCTCGCCACGAGCGGCGACACGATTGTCGATTCACCACTAGGCGCGCTTGTGCTCGACCGCCGGCTCGCGCTCGAACCCGGGACCACCGTCAATTTCCAGCTCGTCGCGGTCGGCGATTCCGGCCCGACCGAGCTGCCGCCGTCGCTGGCCAATGGCTGGCCCGCGCTCGACCAAATCCTGAGCGCGCTGGACAAAGCAGCGCCGGAGCTTGCGACCCAGCTCCGCTCAGTGCTGACGCCGGCAACGGCCCCTTCCCTCGCGGCAAGCCTGATGTTCCTGTCAGGCACGCTTTACTCCGGCAAGTGGCCGGGCGATCCGATCATGCGCTCGCTCGGCAGCGCAGGACTGGAACGGCTCCGCACGAGGGTCGAAGGCGATCTCGCGGGCTTGCGCCGGCTCGGCGCCGAGAGCGCCACCGGCGACTGGCGGGTACTGACGTTGCCGCTCCTGATGGGCGGCTCTGTCGCGCCAGTCCGGCTTTACCTGCGCCGCAAGGAGAAGTCGGCGGGAGGGCAGGATTCGCCGGGACAGCGCTTTATCGTCGAGGCCGAGCTGTCACGGCTCGGGGCACTGCAGCTCGACGGATTGGTGCGCGGCAACCGGCTCGACTTGGTGCTGCGCAGCCATGCGCCACTGCCGCAGGCGATCCAGGAGGAAGCAGGCGCCCTCTTCCGCCGCGCGAGCGCGGCCGCGGGATATCACGGCGATGTCGTCTTCGCGACCGCATCCGCCTTCGCCGTCGATCCGATGACGGAGCTACGCGGACACGTCGCGGTAAGGATCTGATACGGGATCACGCCGTACGGCTGCGGCGGCGATGGGCTTCGCCGCCGATCTCGTCAAGCGCGCGCTGCTGTAGCCGTGCGACCCGCTTTCTCTGCTGCGAGGCGCGCGTGGCGGCGGCGATCTCGTAGCGCTTCACCTCGCGGTAGCTGTCGGAAAGCGCATCGCGTGCGAGCGCTACCTGCTGCTCGACCGAGGCGAGCGACTGCGCGATCTTGCGCCGCTTCTCGATCACGTGCGCGGCGTAGCTGCCATAGGCGGACGCCGCCTCGGTCGAGGACGACGCCACCTGCTGCTCGTTTGCTTGTTCGGCCAGAAGCCGCGTCTCCTCGCCGCGCAGCTTCTCGGCAAGCGTCTCGAGCTCGGCCAGCTGACGGCGCCGCTCGTCGAGCTGCCAGCGATGGAGACGGATCAAGCTGTCGATTGCGGTCATGCCGCTTCTCCGAAGATGGTGCTGAGCGCCGCGTAGCCGGCGGCGAGATCGGTGCGTTCCTGCTTTTCCTGCGCCAGGAATTTCTCGAGCGCGGGGTAACGCGCGATGGCGTCGTCGACGCGCGCGTCGCTGCCGCTCCGATAGGCGCCGAGGCGGATAAGCTCGGCCATGTTCTCGAAGGTGGCGATGGCCGTGCGCGCGGCGCCGACAAGGCGGTTCTCGCCCGGGCTGTTGCATTGCGGCATCGCGCGCGAAAGCGAGCGCAGCACGTCGAGCGAGGGATAGCGGCCGCGTTCGGCGATGGCGCGATCCAACACGATGTGGCCGTCGAGGATCGCGCGGCAGGCATCGGCAATCGGTTCGGTCTGGTCGTCGCCTTCGACGAGCACGGTGAAGAGGCCGGTGATGCTGCCTTTGCCTGTGCCGGTTCCGGCGCGCTCCAAAAGCTTCGGCAGCTCCGCGAAGACCGTCGGCGTGTAGCCCTTCGTTGTGGGGGGCTCGCCCGCGCTCAGGCCGATCTCGCGTTGCGCCGTCGCAAACCGCGTCACGCTGTCCATGAGGCACAGCACGTCGAGCTCCTGGTCGCGCAGAAACTCGGCGATAGCGAGCGTCAGATAGGCCGCCTGGCGGCGCAGCAATGGCGATTCATCGGACGTGGCGACGACCACGATGCTGCGTGCGAGCCCTTCCGGGCCGAGATCGTCCTCCAGAAACTCCTGCACTTCGCGGCCGCGCTCGCCAACGAGACCGATCACGGTCGCATCGGCAGCGGTGTAACGCGCGATCATCGACAGCAGCACCGATTTGCCGACGCCGGAGCCGGCGAAGATGCCCATGCGCTGGCCGCGGCAGCAGGTGACGAAGGTATTGAGCGCGCGTACGCCGAGATCGATCTTGCCCTGCACGCGCTTGCGCTGGTGCGCGGGCGGCGGCCGGTTGCGCAACGGGTAAGCTGCATCACCCTGCGGTAGCGGACCCTTGCCGTCGATCGGCTCGCCGAAGGCGTTGATGACGCGGCCAAGCCAGGCCCTGCTCGGAAAGATCGCCGCCGGTGCCGGCGCCAGCTCGACCTTGCAGCCGAGCCCTATTCCTTCGATCGCGCCGAACGGCATGAGGAGCGCCCGCCCGGCGCGAAAACCCACGACTTCGCATGCGACTCGGCCGCGTTGCGCCACGATCTCGACCCGGTCTCCCACGGCAACCTCACGCGCGATCCCGCCCGCTTCGAGCAGAAGGCCGAGGACGCCCGTGACGCGGCCGTAGCGTCGACACGGATCGAGCCGGGCAATATCGTCGATAACCTTAGGGAGAATCAAAGAGCGTTCCCTCGCCCGCCGCCGGCGCGCCGCATGGCGCGCGGCCCATCATGCTTTGGGTCGCTTAACCACCAGTTAAATCATGGAAAATCGCGGCTTTGCGCGGCGCAGCAAAAAACGCGTCTACACCGACAAATCGTGACCCTAAGGAGAGTTCATCCTAAAAAATTTTACTCACGCGTTTCCGATTAACCCAGCCTTAACTTCACTTGGTAACAATGCTTAAAGCGATTATCGTGACGGATCTCACGTCGGAGGTGAGGAATGCGAGTTCTTCTTGTTGAGGATGACTCCGCAACGGCGACCAGCATCGAGATGATGCTTCGGGCCGAGGGCTTCATCTGCGATACCACGGATCTCGGTGAAGACGGGCTCGAGATCGGCAAGCTCTACGATTACGACATCATCATCCTCGACCTCATGCTGCCCGACATCGACGGCTACGAGGTGCTGCGGCGGCTGCGCGCGGCGCGCGTCAGGACACCGATCCTCATCCTCTCCGGTCTCGGCGAGCTCGACCACAAGATCAAGGGACTGGGCTTCGGGGCCGACGACTTCCTCACCAAGCCATTCGACCGCCGCGAGCTGATCGCCCGCATTCAGGCGATCGTGCGGCGCGCCAAGGGCCACTCCGAGTCGGTGATCCGCACCGGCAAGCTCACGGTCAATCTCGACAGCCGCACTGTCGAGGTCGAAGGCGCCCCCCTCCACCTCACCGGCAAGGAGTACGGCATCCTCGAGCTCCTGAGCCTCAGAAAGGGCACCACGCTCACGAAGGAGATGTTCCTCAACCATCTCTATGGCGGCATGGACGAGCCCGAGCTCAAGATCATCGACGTGTTCGTCTGCAAGCTGCGCAAGAAATTGTCGCAGGCGGCAGGGGGCGACAATTACATCGAGACAGTGTGGGGCCGCGGCTATGTGCTACGCGACCCGCCGGCCGAGAGCGAGACGGCTCAGCGCAAGGTGGCGAAGGCCTGACGCTCCCTCCCCTTGCGATCTAAGCGAACGGCGGCCTCAGGGCCGCCGTTTCAGTTTGTGCCGGACGCCGATGTTGCGAGCGCGTACGCCGGCGGCGCGAGCCGATAGAGACCGTGCTGCTGCGGCACCGGCTCGAAGCGCTCCGACATGCCGATCATGGTCTCGGCTCCCCCGAGGATGAAGAACCCATCCGGCCTCAACTGTCGCGCGAGCCGCTCGAGCAGCGCGGCCTTGGTCGGCCGGTCGAAATAGAGGAGCACGTTGCGGCATAGGATCATGTCGAACGGTCCGAGCGCCGAGAAATCGTCGAGAAGATTCATCACGCGGAACTCGACCATGGCGCGCAGCGCGGGCTTCACCTGCCAGCGGTCGGCCTCGGGCTCCAAGTGGCGCACCACGTATTTGAGCGGCAGACCGCGCTGAACTTCGAACTGCGAGTAGTTGCCAGCCTTGGCGCGCTCAATCATCTCGCCGGAGATATCGGTCGCGAGCAGCGACACATGCCAGCCGGCGAGGCGTACGCGCTCCTCGTCGAGCAGCATGGCGAGTGAATAGGGCTCCTGGCCTGCCGCACATGCGGCGCTCCAGAATCGCAGCGTGCGGCTCGCGGCGCGCGCCTTGAGCAGCGCCGGCAGCACCAAGGTGCGGAACTGCTCGAACGGCTTCATATCGCGGAAGAACGACGACTCATTGGTCGTCATCGCCTCGACGATCTCGCGCACCAGGCCAGTGTCACGGTGTTTCTTGAGCGCCCAGGCGAGCGCCGCCACCGAGGCGTGACCATGGCGCTGTGCCACCGATAGGAGGCGGGTTTCGACGAGGTAGGATTTGTCCTCCGTCATCGCGAGCCCCGAACCCTCCTTGACGAGCCGCGCGAAGAAGGAGAAGTCGGCCGCGTTCATGGCGCTCTCCGCCCTGCGATGTCGGCGAGATACGGCCCAATCTCATCCACCGGCAGCACCGCGCTCGCGAGCCCGGCCGAGACGACGGTGCCGGGCATGCCCCAGACGATGCTGGTCGCCTGGTTCTGCGCAACGACGGTGCCGCCCGCGGCGACGACCGCGCGCGCCCCCGCAAGCCCGTCATGCCCCATGCCGGTGAGGATGATCGCGAGGAGACCGCCCCCGTACGTCCCGGCAAGGCTGCGCAGCATCGGATCGACCGACGGCCGACAGTAATTCTCGGCTGGCCCCTTGCTGAGACGAAGCACCGGCCCGTCCCCGTCGCGCACGACCTCCATATGGAACTCGCCCGGCGCCACGTAGATGCGGCCGCCAGCGACCGGCTCGCCATCGATGGCTTCGGCAGCGACGAGCCCGCTCGCGCGCGCCAGGTGATCAGCGAAAATGGCAGTGAAGGTGGCAGGCATGTGCTGCGTGACGAAGATCGGCGGACGCACGCCGTGCTTCAGCGCGGCGACAATGCGATAAAGCGCCACCGGACCGCCAGTCGAGGCGCCGATTGCGATCGCCTGCGGCAGATCGCGCGGCAGCGGACGCAGCGTCACAGCCGCGCTCGTCGCGGCGGCGCGCGGCATCGGAGCGGAACCGCCGGGGCCGCGCTGCGCCTCGACGAGCGCGCGGACCTTCGCGATGAGTTCGCGGCGGAACGCATCGCCAGCCGCGAGCGCCGACGAGGTCGGCTTCGTCACGTAGTCGGCGGCGCCGGCCGCGAGCGCCTGCATGGTAACGACGGCACCGCTCCGCGTGAGCGACGACACGATCACGACCTTGAGATTAGGCCGCGCCTTCAGCATCAGCGGCAATGCGGCCAGCCCGTCCATCACCGGCATCGCCACGTCGAGCAGGACGAGCTCAACGTCATGACGCTCGAGAGCGTCGATCGCGATGCGTCCGTTACCGGCCGAGGCGACGACAGCGATATCACCATCGGCCTCGAGCGCGCGTGTCAGGAGCCCGCGAATGACGGCGCTGTCGTCCACCACCATGACGCGGCAGGGCGAAGCCGCGGATGCGGGAGCATTGTTTCCGCGCATGGCGGGTTCGGCGTTCACAGGAGCCCCGCTTGCGCGAATTTCGCCTCGAGGATGTCGACGTCGAAAGGCTTCATGACATATTCATTGGCCCCCGCCGCGATCGCCTCCTGGATGTGGGCGATATCGCTATGCGTCGTGCACAACACGACGATCGGTGCCTCGCCGCCTGGAGTGCCGCGGAGTTGGCGCAGGAAGTCGATGCCGCTCATGACCGGCATGTTCCAGTCAAGCAGCACCGCGTCCGGCATCTGCTTCTGACATAGATCGAGCGCGAGCCTGCCGTCGGCCGCTTCCTCGATGAGGAAGTTGAGATCCTCGAGGATGCGGCGTGCGACTTTGCGCACGACGCGCGAATCATCGACGACGAGGCAGGTCTTCATGCCGCCGCCCGGATCCCGAGCTCGACTGCGCGCGCAACGTCGAGCACGACGAGGAGCGAATCCTCGAGACGGCAGATGCCGGCCGCGACCTGGCGCCAGACCGGATCGAGCACCGCGGTGCCGTGCTCAACCGTCTCGTCCGCAGGCCGCAGCACGTCGCCGACGCGATCGACGAGGAAGGCGTAAAGCTCGTCCGCCTGCTCGATCACGACGCACATCGGCTTCATGTCGTCAGCCAGCGGCGGCAGCCCGAGGCGTTTCCGCAAGTCGATGACGATGACGATGCGGCCACGCAGATTGAGCGCGCCCGCAACCTCGGGCGGTGCGAGTGGCACCGGCGTCATCGGCGGCGGCGCCAGCACGTCCCGCACCTCTTCGACCGGGATGCCGAATGCTTGTCCCGCGAGGGTGATGGCGACGAGTTCCCTCATGCGGCATCCTGAGGACGAAGCGCACGCCCGAGCGTGTCAAGAAGCGCGCGGCTGTCGAGTTTCTGGACCGCGGCCGGGAAGCGGCCCTCGGTGTCGCCGTGGTCGGCGAGCGCCACGAGCGGCTTGCCGCGCCATTCCCCACTGTCGAGCGAACGCGCGAACGCCTCGATGCCCGGGGTGTCCTCGTCGGCGAGGATAGCGTCGACGCTTTTGCCGCTTGCGCAGAGCGCACGCGCCTCCTCAACCGATGCGACGGATACCACCTCGTATCCCGCCGCGCGCAGCACCGGAACAAGGAGCGTGCGGAAGAACGCGTTGTTCTCGATGAGCAGCACGTGGCGCGGCGCCGGACCCTTGCGGCTTTGGCCCAGTCCGCGCGCGGCCTTGAGATAATAGCCGGCATCGATGATGTCGGTCGCCTTGCCGGCGATGATGGCGCTCGCGATGAGCCCGTCCTGGCCCGCCGGACGCTCGATCGCCACAGCCTCCTCGACGATGTCCTCGATGGCGTCGACGACAAGCCCGACGGCGTCCTCGTCCTGCGCCAGCACGATGAGGGGCCGCCGCCCGCGCGCGCCCGCGAACGTATCCGACGACATCGCGGCGAGCGGCATGAGCCGGCCGCGGTACTGCACCACCGGCTTGCCGTCGGCGAATTCGACATCGGCGAGATCGATCTCTTCAAGTCTGCCGACGACCCCCAATGGGATCGCCTTCACGCCCGCGGTGCCGGCACGGAACAGCAGCAAGCTGAACTGCTCGCCGTGGTCCTTCGGCGCGGGCACTGGGGCCGCAGGCGTCGCCGCGGCAGAAATACCGACGCCGCCCTTTGCGGCGGCGATACCGGCGGGATCGAGGATGAAGACCACGCGGCCGTCGCCGAGGATGGTGTTGCCCGCGAAGATGGGAATGCCGCGCAGCACTGGGCCCACAGGCTTTACCACGATCTCCTCGGCATCGGCGATGGCGTCGACCATGATGCCGAAGGTGCGCCCGGCGGCTTCGGTGACGATGACGATGGGCTCGCCCGCGGTCTCGCCGCGCGACTGGCCAAGGAGCCGGCGCAGCCACACAATCGGCAGCAGCCGATCCCTCAGGCGCAGCACAGGAACGCGGTTGAGCCATTCGATCTTGTGCTCGCCGCCGACTTGCACCAGCTCGAGCACCGCCATCTGCGGCAACGCGAAGCGCTCGCCGCCGCTTTCGACAATCAGGGCCGAGACAATCGCGAGCGTGAGCGGTAGCACGATCTTGAACGTGGTGCCGTGCCCGGGAGCACTGTCGATGTCGATGGTGCCGCCCAGGCGTTCGAGGTTGGCGCGCACCACGTCGAGGCCGACGCCGCGGCCCGAGATGGAGGTGACGCGCTCGGCAGTGGAGAAGCCGGGCCGGAACACGAAATCGCGGATCTCGCGCTCGCTCAGCGCGGCGAGATCGGCCTCGCTTGCGAGCCCGAGACTCACGGCGCGCGCCTTGATGCGGTCGAGCGCGAAGCCGCGGCCGTCGTCCGTCACTTCGATCACGACGTGGCCGCCTTCGTGAAAGGCATTGACCGAGATCCGGCCCACCGCCGGCTTGCCGGCGCGCGCGCGTTCCGTCGGCGGCTCGATGCCGTGATCGGCGGCGTTGCGCACCATGTGCGTGATCGGGTCGCGGATGAGCTCCAGCACCTGTCGGTCGAGCTCGGTTTCCGAGCCGCGCATGTCGAGGGAGATGGTCTTGCCCAGTTCGCGCGCGACTTCGCGCACGAGTCGCGGCAGCTTCGACCAGACATTGCCGATCGGCTGCATGCGCGTGCGCATGACGGTTTCCTGCAGCTCTGTCGTCACTTGCGACAGGCGCTGCAACGGCGCCGCGAAGGTGCTGCGCATATCGTTGCGCAGGACCTGGAGGAGCTGGTTGCGCGTCAGCACCAGCTCGCTCGCCGTGGTCATAAGCTGATCGAGGAGGGCGACGTTGACGCGGATCGTCTCGCTCGCGACGGCAAGCTCACGCGCGGGCGCGGCGCCTTGCGGCTGGGGCTCATCCGCGGGAGCCGGCGCGGCCTTGCCGAGCGCCTCGAGCCGGGCGATCACGTCGCGATCATCGCCGCGCGGCTCGGCGCCGCTCTGCGCGAGCGCCGACAACATCTCCTTGATACGATCGGTAGCGAGGAAGATCGCGCCGACGACATCGGGCCCAGCCTCGAGTTCACCGTCACGGAGCCGCGCGAGCACGTTCTCGGCCGCGTGCGCGACGCGCTCCAGGCGCGGCAGCGCGAAGAAGCCGCACGTTCCCTTGATCGTGTGGAAGACGCGAAAAATGCTCTGCAGCGCGGCGGGATCGGCGCTCTTCTCGAGGTCGATGAGGGCACTGTCGAGCGCCGCCAGACTCTCGACCGTCTCGGCCAGGAATTCCCTGAGGAGATCGTCCATGCTGTCCCGCAAAAGGGCGGTTTTCCGCGCCCTTCAGCATCTCCGGGAATGCCTCAAAAAACGCTTAAAAGACCGCTCAAATCGAGGACGAAGCCGCGGTCAGGACGGCGCGTCCTGGGACGGACTCCGCGACCGCGAGCACGGCGCCGATCTGCTCCGCGAGGCGATTGGTATAGAAAGCGTGAACATTGCGCGCGCTCAGCGTGTCGGCCGTGACCGACGGCGTGGCCGCGAGCGCCGCGCGCTGCTCGTCGGAAAGATTGACGCTGTCGCCTTCGGCTACGATCTCGAGGCTTGGCGGCGCCCCGGCCGCCGCGGTCACGGCAATCTTGCCACCGCGCGGCAAGGCATCCGCCGCGACCAGCACCAGGTTGCAGGCAAGCCGCTGCCACGGCAGCGGCAGCCGGCTCACCGATGCGTCCCACTCGCAACGAACCTTGCCGCCCTCGAGCAGGGCCATGGCGCATTCGCGCGCGTCGACAGTGGCGGCGCCCGAAGCGCCGGTTCCGGCGGTGCCATAAGCAAAGCGGTAGAACTGCAGGCGCTGGCCCGCCTTTTTGGCGCTCTGGCCGATCAGGGCCATCGCCTCCTTGACGAACTCGGGATCGTCCTCGTCCAAAAGCTCGATGCCGTTGTTAACGGCGCCAACCGGGCTGATGAGGTCGTGGCAGAGCCGGCCGCACAGCAATTCGAGTACCCGAAAATCGACCACAACGCCCATTTCTAATTCCTCCCCGGCACGGCGAGCAGTTCCGCTGCGGCAAGATCTTCGGGTGCGTTGGCATTGAAGAATGGGTCGACCGGCTCGCACGAAAACTCGACACGGTGGAGGCGGTAGCGCCCGGTCCAGAGATCGACTTTGCGCACGCCCTCCTCGACCATGGCGCGGCGCAGCGCGTGGCGGAGTGCCACGGGCCAAAGGCCGAAGACCGGATGGTCGCGCCCGCCCGAGACGGCACAAGCGAGCTCGCCTCCTTCTTCGAGCGCCGCCGCAAGCCGCGCGACCAGATCCCGCGGCAGGAACGGGGCGTCCGTCGCGAAGCTCGCGACATGGGTGGCATCGGTGACGTTTCCCGCGGCCCAGTCGAGCCCGGCGAGCACGCCCGCGAGAGGTCCGGCAAAGCCCGGCACGCCGTCCGGCGCAATGGGCAGGGCGAAACGCGCGAGCCGCGCGGGATCGCCGTTGGCGTTGAGGCAGAGTGCTTCGACCTGCGGCCGCGCGCGCTCGATCACCCAGTCGAGGATGGGCCGTCCCGCGACGAGGCGCAGGCCCTTGTCGCCGCCGCCCATGCGGCGCGCGAGACCGCCCGCGAGCACGACGCCGGCGATCCTCACGCCTCGTCCTCGGCGAGGCTCGCTTTGCGCTGGACCCGCGCGCTTTCCTCCTCGGCCTCACGCGCGTCATCGAAAACGATGCGCTCCTCGCCGGCGAGCGCGATGAAGCGCCGGCCCTTGGCGCGACCGACGAGTGTAAGCCCCGCCTTCTTCGCGAGCTCCACCCCCCACGCGGTGAAGCCCGAGCGCGAGATCAGGATCGGGATGCGCATCTGCACGCACTTGATCACCATCTCGGAGGTGAGGCGGCCGGTGGTGTAGAAAATCTTACCTTCGGGCCCGATCTTGTTGAGATGCATGTAGCCCGCGATCTTGTCGATGGCGTTGTGTCGGCCGACGTCTTCCATGTAGACGAGCGGCCGATCCTCCTCGCACAGGACGCAGCCGTGAATGGCACCCGCCGCGAGATAGAGGCTCGGGCTCGTGTTGATCTTCTTCGAGAGCGCATAGAGCCACGACGTCCTGAGCACCGCGTCCTTCGGCAGCGCGATCTCGTCGAATTTTTCCATGAGATCGCCGAACACGGTGCCCTGGGCGCAGCCCGAGGTCAGCGTCTTCTTGCGCAGCTTCTTCTCGAAATCGGTGCGCCGCCCGGTGCGCACCACGACGGTGGCGAGATCGTCGTCATAGTCGATGCCGACGATGCGATCGTCGGCGCGCAGCATGTTCTGATTGAGGAGATAGCCCACGGCCAGATAGTCGGGATGATCGCCGACCGTCATCATGGTCACGATCTCCTGGCCGTTGAGGAAGAGCGTGAGCGGGCGCTCGACGACGACGGCCGTGCTGACCGCACGACCCTCGTGATCGAGCCCCGCGACGGTGCGAGTGAGGCGCGGATCGTCCGGGTCGGGGCGGACGGCGAATTCCCTCATGGCGCGATATTGGTGCCCCCCTTGGGGGTTAGCAAGCACGCGCTCCCCTCACGGAGATGTGATTTTAAGACGAATTTTACTCAACCTTCGTAGCTTGGCCGCTCGAGCCCTGCCCTCTTTTCGCGAATGGCGATGCGTCTCAGCAACCTTTCGCTCCGCGCCAAGATGTGCGTCGCGCCCGCCATACCCGTCGCGGCGCTGCTGGGGCTTGCGCTTTATGCGCTCGGGCTTCTGGCGACGAGCGACGGACGCCTTGCGCAATTGTCGGGCCTCGCCTTCGAGCGTTCGAGCCACCTCGCGGCGCTTGATCGGGCGGTGGCCAATCTCGAAACCGGGCTCTACCGCCTCACCGCGCTCGAAGCGCGCAGCGACGACGCCAACGCCGCCGCGGTCCGTGCTGAGTTCAGCAGCAAGCTGAGCCACCTCCCCGCGCTTTTCGCGTCGATATCGGCCGATGACGACACAGAGGACGCGCCGCTCGTTCACGCGCTGGCAGGCACCCTCAAGGACTACGACACGGCGGTGCGCCAAGTGCTCGATACCGCCGCCGACCCGTCCGACGCGATGACCTTCATCAGCGGGGTCCAGGCGGTCTACACCAACTACGAGGCGCAGTCGGAGCAGTTGAGCGCGGCGCTCGAGAGCCGCAAGGCCGGCGTGTTCGCGTCCCTTCATGCCGAGAACAACGCGGCGCGCGAGGTCTTCATCTGGCTGACGCTCGCGGCGACGTGCGCCTCGCTCGCGGTGGCGCTGGTCGTGGGCCACAAAATCGCGCGGCCGATCATCGACCTCACGGCGACGATGCGAACCCTCGCCGCGGGCGACCTCTCGGTCGAGATACCGCCTGGTGGCGGCGACGAGATCGGCGCCATGGCGAAAGCCCTTGCCGTGTTCAAGGAAACGGCGATGGCGGCCGAGCGGCTTGCCGCCGAGCGCGAAGCGACCCACCGCGCGAAGGCCGAGCGCGCCGAGCGTCTCGCCGGATTGACGGAGCGCTTCGACCATGCAGTGAGCGGCGCGCTCGACACGGTCGCAAGCGCCGCGGCGCAGCTCCAGGAGACGGCGGCCGGCATGGCCTCGACGGCGGAGCAGACGAGCCGCCAGTCGGCCGCGGCCACGAGCGCCTCGGGCCTTGCCGCGGACAACGTCAACACCGTCGCCAGCGCGACCGAGGAACTCGCCGCGTCCGTTGGCGAGATCGGCCGCCAGGTGACGCTCTCGACCCAGGTCGCCGACCGCGCCGTGGCCGAGGCCGAGCGCACCAACCGCACCGTCAAAGGCCTCGCCGAGGCGTCGCAAAAGATCGGCCAAGTGGTCGAACTCATCAGTTCGATCGCCGGCCAGACCAACCTCCTCGCCCTCAACGCCACGATCGAGGCGGCGCGCGCGGGCGAGGCCGGCAAGGGCTTCGCCGTGGTGGCGAGCGAAGTGAAGTCCTTGGCGACCCAGACCGCCAAGGCGACCGAGGAGATCACCGGCCAAGTCGCCGGCATGCGCCGGGTGACGGATGACGCTGTCGGCGCCATCAGCCACATCGTCACCACCATCCACGAGGTGAGCCAGATCGCGGCCGCCATCGTGACCGCGGTCGAAGAACAGAATGCCGCCACCTCCGAGATCGCGCGCAACGTACAGCAGGCCTCGGTCGGTACCGCGGAGGTCTCGAGCAACATCGCTGGGGTGAGCGACGCCGCCACACGCACCGACGCCGCCGCCAACGAGGTGTTGCAGGCGGCCACTCGGCTCTCGAGCCAGGCCGGAGCCCTCAGGCGCTCGATCGACGAGTTCCTAAGCGAGGTGAGGGTCGCATAGCAAGAAATTGATACTACGTATCTTCTTGCCGCGCTTTAATCCGTCAGAGCACCGCCGCCAGCGCTCGCCCTCGGCCGAAATTGGGTTCGTTCTGTAAAATAAGCTGCGTCCTTCGACTGCGCTCGCGGGCGCTCGCTCTGCTCAGGATGAGGCGTTCCAGACAGTTGAAGCCCGGCCCTGGCGCCGAGCGAGAATTGGGTTCGTTCGGTAGTTTCGCACCCTCGCGGCGAATTGGGTTCGTTTGGCAGTTTCGCCTGCCCGCCGCAGATTGGTTTCGTTCGGTCGAGCGGGTTCACGTGCCAGAAAAATCGGGTTCGTTCGGCGGAAAGGCCCCGGCGCTAAGGGCCGCTCTGTGCCCGATCGACGAGCCATCGATAAAACGCCTCGATCTCGCGCAGTGCCGTGCGGGTTTTCGCGTCCCGCGAACCCCTCGCTTCCTCCTGAAGTTCGGCAGCGCGTGTGCGCCACAAATCAACGTCCTTTTTGCTCGTCTGCACAGCCCCGGCTCCCTCTTCGCCGGACCATCGTGCAAAAGACCTTCTCCCAAGTCTGGGGCGCCAATCTCCAAAGTTGTAGCTATCTCCATATTGCTATCTTTGATTGTGGCAATGAAAGCGGCCGGCGAACCTCGGCCAGCGCATGTACGGAAAATATGTACGAACGTCAAGCTCCGCCCGGAGCGCAGTCGGCGGGCGCGAGAACGGCAGGGGCTTACGCCGGCGACAGGCGGGGAGCGTGGCGGGTCGTGGTGAGGGGCGTATCGCGGTGCTGCGCCGCTTTGCGCTCGCACTCCTCGGCGTATAGAAGCAGGAGCGACTTCTGGCCTTCGTTCCTGGTTTGCTGGGCCGCGCGACGGGCGTGCGCCGCGCGCGCACGCCAAAGCTGCAACTGGTTCATCGGCCAAACCCCTCGATGCCGAAGCGCCGGTGCGTTCCCGGCCGCGCTCTATACGCTGCGCCCGCCGCGCCGGATCAGCAGGGGGAGACTTTTTCGGCGGGCGCACTATGTTAGTGAGACGATGCTCGACCCGTTCGGCCGCCACATCACCTATCTCCGCGTATCGGTCACCGACCGCTGCGATTTCCGCTGCGTCTATTGCATGGCCGAGGACATGACGTTCCTGCCCAAGGCCGACGTGCTGACGCTCGAGGAACTCGACCGCGCGTGCGGCGCATTCGTGCGATTGGGCGTGCGCAAGCTGCGATTGACCGGCGGCGAGCCGCTCGTGCGGCGCGGCATCATGACGCTCTTCCGCTCGCTCGGGCGCCATCTCGGTACCGGCGCGCTCGATGAACTGACGGTGACGACGAACGGCAGCCAGCTCGCGCGCTACGCGGAAGAGCTGCGCGAGGCCGGCGTGCGCCGCGTCAACGTGTCGCTCGACACGCTCAATGCGCAGAAATTCGCCGCCATCACGCGTTGGGGCCGGCTCGACCAGGTGCTGGCGGGGATCGGAGCGGCGCAGCGCGCGGGCCTCGCCATCAAGATCAACACCGTCGCCTTGAAGGGCGTCAACGAGGACGAGTTCGATCGGCTCGTCGCCTGGACCGGCGAGGAAGGGCTGGACCTCGTCTTCATCGAAGTGATGCCGATGGGCGAGGTCGGCGCCGGCGCGCGGCTCGAACAATATCTGCCCCTGTCGCTCGTGCGCGCGCAGCTCAACCGGCGCTGGACGCTCGAGGAGACCGATTACCGCACCGGCGGACCCGCGCGCTATTTCACCGTGCGCGAGACCGGGCGCAAGCTCGGCTTCATCACACCGCTCACGCATAATTTCTGCGAGAGCTGCAACCGCGTGCGTCTCACCTGCACCGGCACTCTCTTCATGTGCCTCGGTCAGGAGGATGCGGCCGATTTGCGCACGCCGCTGCGCGCCGCCGCCGACGATGGGCCGCTCGAGGCGGCGATCCACGAGGCGATCGCACGGAAGCCCAAGGGCCACGATTTCGTCATCGACCGCCGTCAGCGCCGCCCGTCGGTGGGCCGGCACATGAGCGTGACCGGCGGGTGAGCACCGAGACCGAAACAGCGCCGCACCGCGCGGCGCATTCCGCCGACTTCGCCTTTCTCGCGAGCGACGCGCCGCAGGCGCAACAGGCGCAGACGGAGCTCACCGCGCTCTATGGCAATGCGGCACCAGAATCGGCTTCCGTCATCGTGCCGTTGGGCGGCGACGGCTTCATGCTCGAGACGCTGCACCGCTACCGCGACCGCGGCGTGCCATTTTATGGCATGCATCGCGGCAGCGTCGGCTTCCTCATGAACAGCTACGCCCCCGACGCGCTGCCGGAGCGCATCGCCGCCGCAAAGCCGGTGCGCATCCACCCGCTCGCCATGGTGGCGCGCGACCGTGCCGGCGTCGAGCACCGCGCGCTCGCCATCAACGAGGTGTCATTGCTGCGCCAGCGTCGCCAGGCAGCGAAGCTGCGCATCACGGTCGACGATATCGTGCGGCTCGACGAGCTCCTGGCCGATGGCGCGTTGGTCGCGACGCCGGTCGGCTCGACCGCCTACAATCTCTCGGTGCACGGGCCGATCCTGCCGCTGGGCGCCAATCTTCTGGCGCTGACGCCGATCAGCGCGTTCCGCCCGCGGCGTTGGCGCGGCGCGCTCCTGCCGCATGGCGCCAAGATCGAGTTTCACGTCCTCGAGGCCGACAAGCGCCCCGTCTCCGCCGTCGCCGACTATACCGAGGTGCGCGACGTCCTCTGGGTGAGCGTGCGCGAGACGCGCGACGTCGGTATCACGCTGCTCTTCGATCCCGAGCACAATCTCGAGGAGCGCGTGTTCAAGGAGCAGTTTCTGACCTGAGAGGGGTCATTGGCACGAGCGATCTCCAGTATCGAGATGATCGGCAAGCTCGTCGCCTTCGACACGACGAGCCGCGAATCGAATCTCGCGCTGATCGAGTTCGTACGCTCGTATCTCGACGATTTCGGCATCGCGAGCGATCTCGTCTACGACGCGGAGCGTAGGAAGGCGAACCTCTACGCCACGGTCGGGCCCGGCGACCGGCCCGGCATCCTGCTCTCAGGCCATAGCGACGTCGTCCCGGTCGACGGCCAGAACTGGACAAGCGAGCCCTTCGCCGTCGCGGCGCGCGATGGCCGGCTCTATGGCCGCGGCACCTCCGACATGAAGAGCTTCATCGCCATCATGCTGGCGATGGTGCCGGAGTTCGTGGCCGCGAAGGCGCCCATGCCGGTCCACCTGGCGCTCACCTACGACGAAGAAGTGGGCTGCATCGGCGTGCGGGGCCTCATCGCGCGCCTCGGACACCTGCCGGTCAAGCCCAAGCTCTGCATCATCGGCGAGCCGACGCTGATGCAGCCGGTCGTGGCGCACAAGGGCAAGCGCAGCCTGAGGTGCCGCGTCGCCGGGCACGAGAGCCACTCCGCACTCGCCCATCTCGGAGTCAACGCCATCGAGATCGCGGCCGAGATGGCGGTGCGCATCCGCGCGATCGCGCGCCGGAAGCGCGAGATGGGCCCCTTCGACGACGGCTTCAGCCCGCCTTACACCACCGTCCATACCGGCACCATCGCCGGCGGGACGGCGCTCAATATCGTGCCGCGCGAGTGCCGCTTCGATTTCGAGATCCGCCATCTGCCCGGCGACGACGCCGACGCGGTGACGGAGGAACTGCGCCGGCACGCGACCGCGCTTTTGCCGGAGATGCGGGCGGTGAACTCCGAGGCCGGCATCGCGTTCGAGGAGCACAATGCCATCCCCGCGCTCGCAACGCCCGCCGACAGCGAAGTCGTGGCCCTGGCGCGCGCGCTGACCGGCGCCAACGCGCTCGGCAAGGTGAGCTTCGGCACCGAGGGCGGGCTCTACCAGCAGGCTGGCATCCCGACCGTCATCTGCGGGCCCGGCTCGATCGAGCAGGCGCACCGGCCGAACGAATGGATCGCGCTCGAGCAGGTGAGCCAGTGCGAGGCTTTCATGCGCCGCCTCATCGGCCGCCTGCAGGCGCCGTCGGTTTGATGCCGTCCTACCGTCTCGAACTGCTGCCGCCCGACATAGGGCGCTACCGCGCCGGCAACCGCGGCATCGACTATGTGACGACGCTGGAAAGCGGCACGCCTGGGCCCCACGTGCTCATCAACGCGCTGACGCATGGCAACGAGCTGTGCGGCGCGGTGGCGCTCGACCATCTGTTCAAGAGCGGGCTCAAGCCGGCGAAGGGGCGCATCACGCTCGTCTTCGCCAATGTCGCGGCGTTCCGTACGTTTGATCCCGACAACCCCGGAGCCGCGCGCTATCTCGACGAGGATTTCAACCGCCTATGGGACAAGGCAACGCTCGAGGGCCCGCGGCGCTCGAGCGAGCTCGACCGCGCGCGGCGCCTCAAGCCGATCTATGAAAGCGCGGACAAGCTGCTCGATCTCCACTCGATGCAGCATGCGACCGCGCCGCTCATGCTGATCGGGCTTGCGGCCAAGACCGAGGCATTCGCGCGCCAAGTCGGCGTGCCGGCGCTCATGGTGCGCGACAAGGGCCATGACGCGGGCCCACGCCTCAGAGACTACGCCGCCTTCGCCGCGCCCGAGGCGCCGCAGGTGGCGCTGCTCGCCGAGTGCGGCCAGCACTGGGAGAAAGCCGCGGCCGATGTCGCGATTGACTCCTGCTGGCGTTTCCTCGCTGTCTCGGGCGTGCTCGAGCCAGCGCGCGCGGCGGAAATCGTGGCGCGGACGCCGCCGCCGCCGAAGCTCATCAGCGTCACCGAAACGGTGACGATCGGCACCGACGATTTCCGCTTCACCGCCGATTACCGCGGGCTCGAAGTGATCCCGAAGGCGGGCTCGCTCATCGCGCGCGACGGCAAGACCGAAATCCGCACCCCCTATGACGAGTGCGTCCTCATCATGCCGTCGCGCCGCCTCGGGCGCGGGCAGACGGCGGTGCGGCTCGGGCGCTATTCGGGCTGAGCGTCAGGGCGCTTCGGCGCGGTCCTCGTCGACGCGGCCGCGCAATTTCTCGACCGACGAGAAGAACGAGGATTCGTTGGCGACCGGCGCGAGCCGCAGCACCGGCGGCAGCATCGTCTGCGCGTAGGCATTGCCGGGGCCGAACCGGGTCTCGCCCTTGAGCAGGGTCACGACGCTGATGGCGCCCGCGAGCACAACGGCCACCACTGCGCACGAGAAGAGCGTGCGCGCGGGATTGATCTCGCGCAGATGCGCGACGCTTGCAACCGCGAGCACGGCGAAGTAGCCGACGAACGTGTCGTTGACGAGTGCGCTCCATGACAGGCCGAAGGCGCCCACCCTGCTTGCGATACCGACCGCCTCAAGGCCCAGCGCGCCCACGAGCGCGATGATCAGGTTGCGCTCGAACCGGCCGTGCCCCGCGAAGATGCGTGCCGTCATCGCCCAGAGCGCCGACCACAGCACAACCAGCATGGTGCCGCCCACGAGCGGCAGCACATAGGTCGCCGCCTTGAACTCGCCAAAATCGTCGAGCCACAGCGTGCCGCCGCCGATCGCGAGCACCAGCGCGGCAAGCCCGGCGATCGCGCCCCAGGCATGGGTCTGGCTCCCGATCACGCGCTCGGGCGCGACGGCATGATCGGTCGCCCGCGCGCGCAAGAGCGTGTGGCCGATGCGGAAGATGCCCTCCTCGCCGAGGACGATCTGCGGTACCCGCGCGCGTCCGTGCGCCGCGAAGAGACCGTTGGCGCTGCCCAGATCCTCGACGACGAGGCGATCGTCGCCGTCGCGCACGATATGGACGTGCTCGCCCGCGACATAAGGGTCGTCGAGAATGACGTCGTTTGTATAGGCCCGGCCGATCCGCACGCCGCGCCCGGTGCAACGGTAGCGCTGCTGCACGCCGCGATGGCGGGTAAGGACTTCGACCCAGATCACTTCGTCCATTGCAGCGCTTCGATGAATTTCTTGCCGAGCGAAATCGCGTTGTCGTAGAGCACGCCCTGCATCGCGAGCGTGGAGACGAGCGCCTCGCGCCCGTCGTCCTGCGTCACCGCGGTGAGGTTGACGTCGTAGAGGTCGGGGAATTCGCGATAGGCGCGCGCGCACCAGACGGTGCGCAAGGTGGGCCCTTTGTCAGCGGGCTCGGCGGCCACGAAATTCTCTTCGCAGCGCTCCTGCGTGTGCCACTTGCGCGAATAGCCGCCGCCGAAACCTGTATGAAGCTGCTGCGATAGGAAGGCCGCGAACTGGAACTCGTTGAGCGTATCGCTCTTCACGTAGATGTGCATGAGGCGCACGCGCCCGGTATTGAGGTCGTTGGCGATGAAAAGCTGCGTGTCGCTGTTGCAGAGGCTTGCATTGACCGTAGCGCGCGGCTTCGGCACGTCGTCGACATTGGTGCGGCCCCAGCATGAGAACCACGGCGCCGAGCTTTCCGGCGCTCTGTAGTGGCCGAACGAGATCGAGCGAAAGCCCTTCTCCTCGAGCGACGCATAGAGCCCGGCTTGCCAGTCGCGGAACTGGCGGCCGATCTCGGCGGTGAAGTTCGCCGGCGGATCGTCGTCCACCTTTCCTGCGCGCTCAACGAGCGCCGCGGCAAAGCGCGCCGGCACGAGGAAGCTCACAAGCTCGCCGCCCAATTCCTTCGCAACGTTGATGCCCGCAACCTTGCCGTCGGCGAGCACGGCGGGCCCGCCGCTCATCCCAGGGTTGATCGCGCCCGAGAAATGGATGCGCTGGTTATAGGTTCGATCGACCGCGCCGTTGTAGGTGCCGTCAACGATGGTGAAGCCCAGATCGAGCGGATTGCCCATCGAATAGAGGATCTCGCCTTTCGGCAGATCGCCCGCGACGGCGCGCTCCGAGAAGGAGAAATAGGGCGTGTCATGCCGGTCGATGCGGACAAGCGCCAGATCGTTCGCGACATCGATCGCCAGGAGCTCGATCTTGCCGCTCTCGCCGTTGGTCATGAGGTATTCGAGCCGGTAGGTCTTGGGCTCGAGCGCATAAGCCGAGACGACGTGGTAGTTCGTGATGGCGAGCCCGTCGCCGCTGACAAGGAAGCCCGAGCCGAGGACGGCCTGGCGCCCTGCCGCATCGACGATCGTACGGATCTGGAGAAGCCTTGGCCGCGCGCTCGCGTAAACCGATTCCGCGTTCGCAACCGCGGCCGCCGGGGCTGGCTCGGCAACGGGCGCGGCGCGCGCGGGCCCGGCGAGCGCCATAGCTCCGAGCGCCAGGACGGCACTCAGGATCAGGGACAGCGCGACCGATTTCTTCAAGGAATTAACGAACGCCTCGCGGGTAGGGCGCCGATATTACCGATTCGCGGCGCTCGGGGGAATCGCTCATTGCGCGCATTTCCGCCCTCAGCCATGCGGTTCGCGCGTCGTCACCTTGAGGTAAACGAGAAGCGGATAGATCGCTGACAGAAACGCGAGCGCTACGCCCCACGCGCCCTCGCGATAGCCCCGGCGCGCGACGTAGGATTTCCACGCGCGGCTGAAGACGCGTCGCAGCGAGGATGCGAGCGACGGCACCGTCCCCGCCTCGATGGCGTCGAGCGCCGCCAAGTCGCTATAGCGGTTAACGCGCGCCACCATGTCGGAGAAATCGCGGTAGACGTAATGGTCCATTGCCTCGCCGAGGCGGCGGCGTGGACCGGTGAGTGCAATCGGCGGATGGACGCGCCCCCTGCCCCAGCGCTTGGCGCCGGCATGGAACAGCGAAGGCTTCGCGGTAACGCCGTTATAGGCGCCCCAGCCGTAACGGACGAGGCGGTCGCCGATGCGGTTCGCCATGGGCACCAGAAAATAACCATCTTGCGTGCCGGCAATGGCGGTGCGGATCTCGCCCGCCAAACCCTGCGGGACGCGCTCGTCGCAATCGACCTCGAGGATCCATTGGCCTGTGCAGGCGTCGATGCCGGCGTTGCGGCGCTCGCCTTCGACTTCCCAGGCGCCGGCAAGGATGCGTGCCCCGTGCGCAGCGGCGATTGCCTCCGACCCGTCGGTCGAGCGATCGAGCACGACCACAATCTCGTCGGCGAAGCCAACACTATCGAGGCACGGGCCAAGCCGCGCCTCCTCATTCCGCGCCACCACCAGCGCCGACAGCCGTGGGGCCGCGCCGTGCGAGTCGTCTCGCGTCGAGACCATGTCCGCTGGCATCCGTAAAAATCGTTCTTCCGGCTGCACCGGCGCAGCGATTCCTTTTCGGCGACAAGTCTTTTTTATCAATTCCGTTCGAATCATGCGCGCCAAATCGCCGCGGGATTGCCAGCCCCGTATATTGTTCTTAGAGTGATTTGAACGAGCCGCAGGAGCGGGCATGGAGCTTTCCGCGGTCACGCTCGACGACAAATATACGGTCGAATCCGGGCGGATCTATTTATCTGGCATTCAGGCCCTGGTGCGGTTGCCGTTGGTGCAGCGCAACAGAGACCGCGCGGCAGGGCTCAAGACCGGCGGCTTCATCTCGGGTTATCGCGGCTCGCCCTTGGGCAGCTACGACACCGCGCTTTGGCACGCCAAGCGCCATCTCGCCGAGCACGACATCCATTTCCAGCCCGGCCTCAACGAGGACCTGGCCGCGACCTCGGTCTGGGGCAGCCAGCAAGTCCCGCTCTTCCCTGGCGCGCGCGCCGACGGCGTGTTCGCCATCTGGTACGGCAAGGGCCCCGGCGTCGACCGCTCCATGGACCCGATGAAGCACGCCAACATGGCGGGAAGCTCGCGCTTGGGCGGCGTGCTCTGCATTGCGGGCGACGATCACGGCTGCCAAAGCTCCACGACCGCGCATCAGAGCGAGCAGAATTTCCTCGCGGCGATGCTGCCGGTCGTCAATCCGGCGACGGTGCAGGAATATCTCGATTTCGGCCAGTGGGGCTTCGCGCTCTCGCGCTTCTCGGGCTGCTGGATCGGGTTCATCGCCATCTCCGAGACAGTCGAAAGCTCGGCCTCGGTCTGGGTCGATCCGGCGCGCATCGCGCTCGTCGAGCCCGCCGACTTCGAGATGCCGCCGGGCGGGCTCAACATCCGCTGGCCGGACACGCCGCTCGAGCAGGAGCGCCGTCTCCACGGACCGAAGATGGCCGCTGTCGCAGCCTTTGCGCGTGCCAACCCGATCGACCGCCTCGTGCTCGATCCGCCGCAAGCGCGCCTCGGCATCATGGCGACGGGCAAGGCCTGGCTTGACGTGCGCCAGGCGCTCGCCGAGCTCGGCATCGACGACCGCACGGCAGCACAGCTCGGCATCCGCCTCTATAAGGTCGGCCTCTCCTGGCCGCTCGAAAGCGAAGGCGCGCGGCGCTTCGCGCAAGGGCTCGACGACGTGCTCGTCGTCGAGGAGAAGCGCGGCTTCGTCGAGGATCAGCTGACGCGTCTCCTTTATCACCTTCCGGCCGACCGGCGTCCGTCGATTGCCGGCAAGACCGACGAGGCGGGAGCGCCGCTTCTCCCGAGCGCGGGCGAGCTTGGCCCGACGCTCGTCGCGCACGCGATCGCGCAGCGCCTCCAACGCTTGGGCGCCGAGACGGCGACGATGCGCCAGCGTCTCGCGCGGCTCGAATCCTTCGAGCGGCTCGTCAACGTGCCGCTCGCCAAGACGCAGCGCACGCCTTATTTCTGCTCCGGCTGTCCGCACAACACATCGACGCGCGTGCCCGAAGGAAGCCGCGCCCTGGCCGGCATCGGCTGTCACTTCATGGTGCAGTGGGTCCCGAACCGGAACACCGCCACCTTCTCGCACATGGGCGGCGAAGGTGCGGCGTGGATCGGCCAGGCGCCATGGAGCACCGACAAGCACATTTTCCAGAATCTCGGCGACGGGACCTATCAGCACAGCGGGCTCCTCGCCATCCGCGCCGCCGCCGCTGCCGGCGTCAACATCACCTACAAGATCCTCTATAACGACGCCGTCGCGATGACCGGCGGGCAGCCGGTCGAGGGCCATCCCTCGGTCGGCGAGATCACGCGCGAAGTCCTGGCTTCAGGCGCGAAGAAGGTCGTCGTCGTGACCGACGAGCCCGACAAGTACGGCGCCGACGCGGGCTTCGCGCCCGGCACGCAAGTGCATCATCGCGATGAGCTCGATGCCGTGCAGCGCGAGTTGCGCGAGGTGTCGGGCCTCACGGTCCTCGTCTACGACCAGACCTGCGCCGCGGAGAAGCGCCGCCGCAGGAAGCGCGGCCTCTATCCCGACCCGCCGAAGCGCGTCGTCATCAACGAGGCTGTGTGCGAGGGTTGCGGCGACTGCTCCGAGCAATCGAACTGCGTCTCGGTGAAGCCGCTCGAGACCGAGTTCGGCCGGAAGCGCACCATCGACCAGTCGAGCTGCAACAAGGATTTCTCCTGCCTCAAAGGCTTCTGCCCGAGCTTCGTCACCGTGCATGGCGCCGAGCCGCGCCGCATGGAGCACGCGCTCGAAGCGGCCGAGCACGATCCCTTGGCGCATCTGCCGCCGGCGCCCGCGCCGCGCACGCTCGCGGAACCGTTCTCGATGCTCGTCACCGGTATCGGCGGCACCGGCGTCATCACCGTCGGCGCGCTCATCGGCATGGCGGCACATCTCGAGGGCAAGGGCTGCACCGTCCTCGACTTCACCGGCCTCGCGCAGAAGAACGGCGCAGTGATGAGCCACGTGCGCATCGCCGGGACGCCTGACGATCTCTATAGCGTGCGCATCGCGCCGGGCGGCGCCGATCTCGTCCTCGGCTGCGATCTCGTGGTGGCGGCATCGCCCACCGCGCTGAGCCGGGTCGAGCACGGCGTCACGCGCATCATCGCCAACAGCGACCTGCAGCCGACAGCCGCCTTCGTGCTCAATGGCGACGTCGATTTCGAGGCGCGCACGATGGAGCGCGCGCTTTCGGCGGCGGCCGGCAGCGGCAATGTCGATCTCGTCGACGCGACCGGGCTCGCCACATCGCTCATGGGCGATTCGATCGCGACCAACCTCTTCATGCTCGGCTACGCCTTCCAGAAGGGGATGCTGCCGCTCGGGCTTGCCGCGATCGAGCGCGCGATTGAGCTGAACGGCGTCGCGGTCGAAGCCAACAAGCACACTTTCAACTGGGGGCGGCTCGCCGCGCACGACCACCAGACGCTCGAGCGCTTCCTTCATCCGACGCATCCGGCGCAAGCCGTGCCGGCTCAAGGGCTGCCGGCGCTGATCGAGCGCCGCGCGGAGTTTCTCGCGAAGTACCAGGACAAGGCCTACGCGCGGCACTATCGCGAGTTCGTGGCGCGCGTGGCGGAGACCGAGAAGGCCCGTGTCCGCGGCCATGGCGAGCTCGCCGAGGCGGCCGCGCGCGGCCTCTTCAAGCTCATGGCCTACAAGGACGAGTACGAGGTCGCGCGGCTCTATACCGACGGCGCGTTCCGCGACAAGCTGAAGCGCGAGTTCGACGGCAAGATGCGGCTCGAATTCCACTTGGCGCCGCCCGTCCTGGCAAAGCGCGATCCGCTGACCGGGCACTTGCAGAAGCGCGCCTTCGGATCGTGGATGCTGTGGGCCTTCGCGGCGCTCAAGCATTTCCGCTTCCTGCGCGGCACGTCGTTCGATCCGTTCGGCCGCACTCCCGAACGGCGCATGGAGCGCCAGCTCATCGCGGACTACGAGGCAACGCTCGGCGAGGTCATGGCCGGCCTCAACCCCGAGAACCACGTGCTCGCGGTCGAGCTTGCGGCGCTGCCCGAGCGCATTCGCGGCTTCGGCCACGTCAAGGAGCGCGCGGTCGCCGAAGCAAAGACGCGCGCGGCGGCGCTGCTCGCGGCCTTCCGCGCCCCGGTCCCGACCGCGACCGCGGCGGAATAGGCGCACGCGCCGATTTACAGATCCCACACGAGCGACCGAACTGCGGTGCGTCCTTCGACTGCGCGTCCCGCGCCAAGGCGCGCGCCGCTCCGCTCAGGATGAGGAGCTTTGGTTAAAGAAAATTCCTCATCCTGAGCGAAGCCCTGACGCGACGCGGCGGGGCGAAGTCGAAGGACGCACTCCGCTTCCGTTCCAAGGGATCAAGCCCTAGACTCTCACAAGCCTCTTTGCCGACCGGGACAAATCATGCGCTCCCTGAAACCCACCCTTTCGCTCGCCCTCCTCGCTCTCCTCGGGCTCGGCCTGCCCGGAAGCCTCGCCGCCGACAGCCAGGACCAAGTCAGCCGCGGCCTCTTCGACGAGGTCTATGACCAGGTGCGCAAGAACTATGTCGAGCCGGTGACGGAGAAGCACCTCGTCGAAGGCGCGATCAAGGGCATGCTCGCCTCGCTCGATCCGCATTCGAGTTATCTCGACGCCAAAGAATACAGCGAGATGATGGTGGTGACGCGCGGCGAGTTCGGCGGGCTCGGCATGCAGGTGACGATGGAGAACGGCGCGGTGAAGGTGATCTCGCCGATCGACGACACGCCCGCGGCCGAGGCCGGCATCAAGCCGGGCGATCTGATCCTCGCCATCGACAGCGCGCCGGTCGCGGACATGACGCTCGAGGAGGCGGTCGACAAGCTGCGGGGATCGGTCGGAACGTCGGTGAAGCTTACCATCCGGCGCGAGGGGCGCGACCCGTTCGAGCAGACGCTGACCCGCGCCGACATCAAGGTCGCGCCGGTCAAGTCGCATCTCGAGGACAACGACATCGCCTATATCCGCATCACCTCGTTCTCCGAGCGCACCGCAAGCTCGCTCGAGCAGGCGATGAAGACTTTGAAGCAGCAAGCGAACGGCAAGCTCGCGGGCGTCGTGCTCGACCTGCGCAATAATCCCGGCGGCCTGCTCGATCAGGCGGTCGCGGTCTCGAACGATTTTCTCGACAGCGGCGGGATCGTGTCGATGAAGGGGCGCCAGCCGCAGGACAACCGTAACTTCACGGCCCAGCCCGACCACGACCTTGCGCGCGGGCTCCCGATCGTCGTGCTCATCAACGGCGGCTCGGCCTCGGCGTCGGAGATCGTCGCGGGCGCGCTCCACGACGACCATCGCGCCATCCTGCTCGGCACGCGCTCGTTCGGCAAAGGCTCGGTCCAGACCGTGCTGCCGGTGAAGCAGAGCGGCGGCGCCATTCGCCTCACGACCTCGCTCTACTACACACCCTCGGGCGGCTCGATCCAGGGCGAGGGCATCATGCCCGACGTGGTCGTACAACCGGCGAAGATCGAGAAGGTCGCGACCGGCAGGACGCTGCACGAGGCCGATCTGCGCGGCGCGCTCAAGAACGAGCAGGCGAGCACCCCGCCCACCGCCACGGTCACGCCGGCGAAGCCGCCGGCCAACGTGCCGCCGGGCACGACCCCCGTCGCAACGCCCGAGGCCAACGCGCTCGATAGCCAGACGCTCGGCACCGATCAGGACTACCAGTTCGTGCGCGCCGTCGACCTGCTGCATGGCGTAAGCCTGTTCCGCAGCCTCGCGGCGAAGTAGCGGCAGCGCCTGCTGGAACTACCTCGGCAATGGAAAACATGGATGGCCGGGACAAGCCCGGCCATGACGAAGGAAAAGCGACCGCTCGCTAAAGCTGGGCGATGACGGCGCGGGCGGCGTTGGTGATGGTGACGTCGCTGGCGCTGGCGCTGATCGCCTCGGCATACCACTGATCCACCGCCTGCGACAGAAGCAGGCTGCCGCGCTTGCGGAGATCGGCGCCGACGATCGCCTCGAGCGAGCGCAGACGGGCGAAGAGCTTGCGGGTCGCGGCCTTGCGGCGCTCCTCGGCCTGCTGGGCGCTTGCGAGGCGGGCTGCGGAGTCCGACTGGCCCGAGGGCTTGGCCGCGACGGGACGCGGCGGAGCCATGGCGGCGGGCTGCGGCGCCGGCCGCGCGGGCGCCACTGGGGCCGGAGCCGGGCGCGGCGGAGCCACGGCGACGACCGGCTTCTTCACGGGCTGGGGAGGCTTCTTGGCGACGATCTTGCTGGCGGGGGACGGCTTTCGGGCCGGGGCGACCTTCTTCGTCGCGGCGATCGATTTCGCCGCCGACTTGCCCGGCGATTTGGAGCGCCGCTTCTTATCGGCTGCCCGGTCGCGAGATGCCATCGTTTCCCTCCGCTGGGCGTCCCCGCCCGCGCGCCCAAAGTGGAACCGGCCCCGGCATTGAGCAAGCGAAAATCGCGCAACGAACGGAAATCGCCCGCAATTGTCTCGGCCACGGTGCGCCGGGCGACGTCCGTCGAACTCCTATCTGAATTAAAGATTGGATTCTAACATATTGATTTTACGTTTGTAATATTTGAGACCTCAGACGGCGCTTGAACGACGCCCCCGGCCGCCACGAATTCTCGACGCTTGTGCACGCCAGAGTCGAAGGCGCGACTCGGGCTCAGCTCCGCGGCCTTGATGCGGCCCGGGGGCCCATGTCAGAATTCATTAATTCGCTGGCAGAACCCGGAGGAACCCATGCCCACGATCAAGGTTGCCGAAATCGCCTGGGGGCGGCTCCGCGCGCCCGATCTCGACGTGGCCGAGCAGTTCCTCACCGATTTCGGGATGATCCGCGCCGAACGGACGCCGACCGCGCTCTATATGCGCGGCACCGACCCCAACCACCATCTGCACGTCACCGAGAAGGCGGACAAGCCGAGCTTCGTCGGCTTCGCCTATTACGCGGCCGACGAGGACGACCTGGCGCGGGCGGCGAAACTGCCGGGCGCCTCCGGGATCGAGCACATTGACGAGCCGGGCGGCGGCAAGCGCGTCCGCCTCACCGATCCCGACGGCTGGCAGATCGAGGTGGTGGCAGCACAGCAGGCGGTCGCTCCCCTGCCCCTGCGCGAGATCCCGTTCAACATGGCCTCGCAGCGGACGGCGCGCGCCGGTGCGCTGATGCGGCCGAAGCGCGCCCTGCCGTCGCAGGTCATGCGCATGGGGCACAGCGTCATCGTCACGCGCGACATCCGCCGCTCGCTCGGCTGGTACCGCGACAATCTCGGCCTCTTGAAGTCGGACGAGGTCTATGCGGGCTCGCAGGACCACCTGGTCGGCTCGTTCAACCGCTGCGATCGCGGCGAGGCGTTCGTCGATCACCATGTCTTCTTCTGCGTCCAGGGCGACAAGGTTGGCCTCAACCATTTCTCCTACGAAGTGCGCGACGTCGACGACGTGATGATGGGCCACGACTATCTGAAGGCGACCGGCCGCTATGAGCACATGTGGGGCATCGGCCGCCATCACCTCGGCAGCCAGATCTACGACTACTGGTGCGATCCGTGGCTGCGCGTGCACGAGCATTGGACCGACAGCGACCGCATCAACATCCACCACCAGCCGACGCTCGTGGTGGCGGGCGACGGGACCAGGGGCCCGTGGGGCGAGCCGGCGCCGGCGAGATTCCAGGGCCACGCGACGCCTTAGGCAGACGCGAGGGGCGCCTCCGCGCCGGCGGCGCTCCGGGAGGATGAAGGTGCGAGACTATGCGGCGGGCACGCACATCGGCCTTGCTCGTACCCGTGCTGTGCGCGGCACTTTTCCTTTTGAGTGCGCCGGCGCGAGCGCAGTTCACGAACACCGTCGATTGTATTGCAGACGATACGGCGCTTCAGACTCTGCTTGGCTCTAACACTTATCAGGGCGGCAGCCTCGATATAAAGGGCACGTGTCTCGGCGACGTTACGATTGCGATCACGACATCGATGACCGGCGACGCCATGGAGGGCGGAGCCGTCAACGGCCAGATTCAAGTCTATGGGTCAGGCTTCATCTGCACGAATATGGTATTGAATGGAACAACGGGCCTCAACGAAGCCGCCGTGTGGGTCCATGAGGATGCCGCGGCGATCCTGCAGAACTGCAGCATCACGCACGCCGATGCCGACGGGATCTATGTCGAGCGGCAGTCGTCGCTCTTCGTGTTCGGCGGCTCCATAGTAAACACCGGATGCGGCACGGGCGCCGCTCCCAACAACAACGGCATTGAAGCGAGCGACGGCGCGACGGTCACGCTCGGCGAATCGAACAGTAGCGACACCGGCAGCACCCCGAATTCCAGCAACGCGGTAACAATTTCTGGGAGCTGCGGCGACAACCTGCATGTTTCGGGCGGCTCCAACCTGCACGCGTTCGACGCCAACATCGTCAACAGCTCGCATAACGAGGTTTACGTGAGCGATAATTCGACTGCACGCTTTCTTGGCGGCTCGATCGTCGGGCAGAAAGAAACAGCAGCATGGGCGATGCAGGCCGTTCGTGGATCATCCTTGCACCTCGAACAAATCAACGAGCCGCCTGGCACTCTCAATGTGGCGAACGGCGGAATCTTTGTTAGCAGAAATTCGACGCTCGAGATGAACAACACGTCCCTGTCGCAAGAAAATGCATCGGGCGCCGTCATCGAAGCGTCCTATGATTCGTCGGTCGTACTTGCCGGATGCAACGACATTTCGGCGGCGAGCGGCGGCACCGCGATCGGGATCGATCACAGTTCGAGCCTCGCCCAGCTGTTCGGAAGCAGCTGTTCGGGAACCGCCTTGGCGGGCGACGCCATTACAGGCGCCGGGTTGGTGCAGGAACAGAGCTCGATGGACATCGGCGTGGGGCTCGTTGCGTCGAGCCCGAGCATCATCTGGACCGGGAACATCTCGGCCGAGCAAAACTCGTCGTTCCGCCTCTCGGGCGGCGTCCACATCACCGGCGCGGTCTTATTGGAGCAGGGATCGAACGGCTTCTTCAATCTTGCGAATGGGGGCGCGAACAACGTCGACAGCGGTGTCTCGTGCCCGTTCACGACCATGCCTGCCTCGCACGTATCCGCGCCGCAAAAGGTCACGCCCAATGTGACCGTGGCCGCCAGCCTCGCGAGCGCCGCCTCGCCCCAGTGCTTGCCATTCTGATTTTCACTCGAGCCGCTCGACATCGCGCAAGGTCGGGAAGAGCCGCATCCACAGCAGCGCGACGAGGATCGTGCCGATGCCGCCCAGCGCCGCCGCCGGCACGGCGCCGAAGAGCGCCGCAGTGAGCCCGCTCTCGAAGCCGCCGAGCTGATAGGAGGCGTTGACGAAGAGGAAGTTGACGGCGCCGACGCGGCCGCGCATGTCGTCGGGTGTCGCGAGCTGCACCAGTGAGATGCGAATGACCATGCTCACGGCATCAGCCGCGCCGAGCACGGCAAGCGCAAGGACCGAGAGCCATGGCGAGCGCGAGAACGCGAACACGACGGTCGCCACGCCGAACGCGATCACTGCCTGGAACATGCGCAGGCCGACGCGGCGCTCGAGCGGGCGTCGCGCGAGGGCGAGCGACATGAGAAGCGCCCCCGCCGCCGGCGCCGCGCGCAGCACGCCGAGGCCCAACGGCCCCACATGCAGGATGTCGCGCGCGAAGATCGGCAGCAGCGTGGTCGCGCCACCGAGGAGCACGGCGAAGAGATCGAGCGAGATCGTGCCGAGGATCGCCTTGTTCCGGCGCACGAAGGCGACGCCGGCGAAAAGTTGCGCGAGCGTCGGAGACTCCTTCGCCGCCACCGCGCGCTCGAGCCGGATCGCGCCGTTCAGAAGCGCCGAGCCGAGCCAGAACGCCGCCATCAGCGCGTAGGGCGCGGCGGGCGAGAGCGCGTAGACGAAGCCGCCGAGCGCGGGACCGCCGATCATCGCCACCTGGAACGAAGCGGTGGTGAGCGCCGTCGCCTTCTGCAGCAGTCCCTCGGGCGCCACCGCCGGCAGGAGCGCCGCCGCCGCGGGGCTCTCGAATGCCGTCGCCGTGCCGAAGAGCGCGACCGCGGCGAAGATCTCGGGCACGGTGATCCACCCGGCGAGGCTGCCCCAGGCGAGGAACAAGGCGCCGAGCCCGGCCGCGGCTTGGCACGCCTGCGCCACGCGCCTGCGGTCGTAGCGGTCGGCGACGTGCCCGGCGATGAAAACGAGGCCCGCCGTCGGCACGAACTCGACGAGCCCGGCGAGGCCCAGCAAGAGCGCGCTCCCGGTCAGCGCATAGACCTGCCAGCCGATCGCGACCGCGCCCATCTGGAACGAAACCTCGGAAAAGCCGCGGGCCCAGAAATAGAGATGAAAGGGCCGATGCGCGAAGAGCGAGCGCGAGGCGGCGGCGGCAGCGGACGGCATGCGCGCACTCTAGGTTCTGTCATTGCGAGGAGCGAGAGCGGACGAAGCAATCCCCACGGGGATTGCTTCGCTCCGCTCGCAATGACAATCATTAAGACATACCTACCGCCCGCGCTTTACAAAGTCTTCAGGCCTCTGATTGACTTTGGTGCAGGTACCCCCGGCGCGAGGAGATGCAGGATGCAGTCGAAGATCACGGGCACGACCATGCCGGTCCTCGAGCTCGCGCTTGAGCCGGGCGAGAAGATCGTCGCCGAGCCCGGCGAGTTCTCGTGGATGAGCTCCAACATAGTGCTGCGCACGACGACGCAGACGGCCGGCGCCAAGAGCATCTGGGGTGCGCTCGGCCGCGCCATGTCGGGCGGCGGCCTGTTCATGACGGAATATTCGAGCGAGGGCGGCACCGGCGTCATCGCCTTTGCCGCGAAGGTACCGGGTACGATCCACGAGTTCGACGTGGCCCCGGGCCGCTCCTACATGATCCATCGCGACGGGTTCCTGTGCGCGACCGAAGGCGGCACTCTCGCGATGGCGTTCCAGCAATCGCTCGGCACCGGCATCTTCGGCGGCAACGGCTTCATCATGCAGAAGCTCGGCGGGCCCTGCAAAGCATGGATCGAGCTGGGCGGCGAGCTCGTGACCTATGACTTGAAGGCCGGCGAGACCATCCAGGTCCATCCCGGCCATGTCGGCATGTTCGAGGACACGGTCAATTTCGACATTGTGACGATGCGCGGCATCAGCAATGCCATCTTCGGCGGCGCGGGACTCTTCGTGGCGCGGCTCTCGGGGCCGGGCCGGGTGTGGCTCCAGACCTTGACGCTTGCCAACCTGGCGCATGCGCTCGCGCCCTATCTCGGCGGCAAGAGCGAGGCACAGACGGCGCAGGCGGGCGTTCTCGGCGGCGTCGCCGGCTCGATCCTGCGCGGCCTCACGAACAACAGCTAGCGTCTGATCCAGATGTATTGAAACGCGGCCTCTCTCTAACCCTCTCCCCCCGGGGAGAGGGTGATCCAACTCGCCAAATCGGATTCTGGGCCGCGACGCGCGAGGGCTAGGGCGCGACCCTCGCGACGAACTCGGCGATGGTGCTGCCCAGCCGGTCGTCCTTGGTGTCGAGCGTGGCCACCTCGCTGATGTGATTGTGCCCGGAGAGCCACAGGAACGGCGGGCAAATCTTGTCGCGCAGGCAGAGCGCCGCAGCGACCTCGTGGCTGTCCGCGGCGAGTGCCGCCGGATCGAATTCGGTCATGGCGATGAGGAGCGGCATCTTGCTGCCGTCGCCGACATGGGCCAACGGCTCGTCCTTCGCGGCATTGGTCCCGTAATAGACGTTGTCGGCGGTGCGGCGCTCACCCGTGTGACCTGCGGGAACGCTGATAATGACCGCGCCCACGACGCCGGTGCGTGTCGTCTCGATGCTAAGGTCGAGGGCATAGGAGGCGACGATCGCGGCACCGGCGGAATGGCCGACGACGACGATGCGCTTGGGATCGCCGCCGTAACGCGCGGCATTGGCCGCGAGCCATTGCACCGCGCTGCCGACGTCGAGCGTCGCATCGGGATACTTGGCCTTGGGCGCGAGACGGTAATTCATGTTTGCGCCCACCATGCCGTGGCGCGCGAAATACGCGGGAATGTTGTCATAGTCGCCCTTGTCGCCGCGCACGAATCCGCCGCCATGGACGAACAGCACGATCGGCGCGCCACCGGCCGCCGGTTTCCCCACTGGCCGCCACAGGTCAAGCTTCTGAAGCGGATCGCCGCCGTAGCTCGCGTTGCGCTCGACCGCGAGCTCATCGCGCGGCGCTTGCAGCGGCCGCATCGCCGCAAAGCTTTTCTGGATCATGTCCGAATTGAGGTTGGGGCCAAGCCCCACGATGGTCGCCTCGACCCCCGGCGGCAAGTTCTGAAGCTGCGCCGCCGCCGGCAGCGCGCCTAACACCAGCGCCGCGGCAAACGCCACGGCGGCCATGCCCAAGGTTCGCATGTTCTCCCCCTTCTCTCTCGCTTTCAGTTAGGCCGCGACCTTCCACGCGGCATAGCCGCAGCCGACATAGACCTCCGGCACCGGATCGTAGGCCACGAGTTCGAAGCCGCGGCTACCGGCGGCGGCATGCGCGATGACCCAGTTGCGCACCTCATGCGCGCCGTTGCCGATCTGCGGCAGCGTGCGCTCCAGGTAATCGGCGAGCGGACCGTCGTGCCCGGCGGCGAAGAGGCGCAGGCACTCATGGTCGAAGCGCTCGTCGATCTCGCCCATAGTCGCCTCGCCGATCGAGTGGGAAAGGCCTCCCGTCGCCAGGATCGCGACGCGCACGCGCTCGGGATAGGACTCGATCGCGCGGCGCAGGAGCCGGCCCCAGGTGAGGCAGCGCCTGATGCTCATCATCGGCGGCTCGAGATCGTTGACGATGATCGGCACGATCGCCGGGAGCCGCTTCAGCCCCATCCGAAGCAGCGGAATGCAGAAGCCGTGGTCGAGCTTCAGATGATGCGAGACCGAGGGCTCGAAATCCTCCTTGAGCGCCGTCTCGAGGATGTGGCGGCCCAGCCCGGGGTGGCCCGGCATCTCCTTCCACGGGAAATCGCGGAGGAACGGCTCGGACGGACCGTCATGCGATTCGCCGACGCCGATGCAGAGCGAAGGCAGATTGTCGAGGAAGAAATTGGCCCAGTGATCGGGCGAAATCTCGATGAGGATGTCGGGATTGGCGGCCTCGAAGCGCGCGCCCAGCGCGGCGAAGCGCTCGGTGAACTGCGCGCGCAAGGCAGGCGCCATCTTGTCCCAGTCGCGCGCGATCAAGGGCCCGTGGCTCGCTGCGAACACTCCGACGAGACTGGCCATGGCGCGCTCCCGAATGTGTGGCGCGCATCTTAGCCGTCATTGCGAGCGAAGCGAAGCAATCCCCAGGGCGATTGCTTCGGCGCTCGCGCGCCTCGCAATGACAGCACGACAGCGGCGGTCTACCATGCGGCCCATGCGAGTCGTGTGCATCGGCGGCGGGCCGGCGGGACTCTACTTCGCCATCCTGATGAAGAAGGCGGACCCGCGGCATCACGTCACCGTCTACGAGCGCAACCGCGCCGGCGACACGTTCGGCTGGGGCGTCGTGTTCTCCGATCAGACGCTCGAGAATATGCGCGACGGCGACGAGACCACGCAGCGGCGCATCATCGACAATTTCGCGCACTGGGACGACATCGAGATCCATTTCAAGGGCAACGACTTTACCTCGCACGGGCACGGCTTCTGCGGCATCGCGCGTCAAAAGCTTCTCGCGATTCTGCAGGAGCGCGCGCAGGAATTGGGCGTCGAGCTTCTGTTCGAGCACGAGGTGCTCGACGTCGGCCAATTTGCCGACGCCGACCTCGTCATCGCCGCGGACGGCATCAACAGCCGCGTGCGCGCGGCCTACGCCGAGCATTTCCAGCCCGAGATCGACTGGCGGCGCAACAAATATGTCTGGCTCGGCACGGAGCGCGTGTTCGAGGCCTTCACCTTCGTGTTCGTCGCGACCGAATGGGGCTGGTTCCAGGCGCACGCCTATCGCTTCGACGCCGGCACCTCGACCTTCATCGTCGAGACCCGCGAGGAGAGCTGGCGCGCGGCCGGGCTCGACCGCGCCGACCAGAAGGCAACACTCGATTTCTGCCGCCGCCTCTTCGCGCCGTGCCTCGAGGGCAAGCGCCTTATGGCGCAATCGCGTCCGGGCGGCGGCTCCGACTGGGTGACATTCCCGCGCGTCGCCAACAAGAGCTGGGTGCGCGACAACCTCGTGCTGATGGGCGATGCGGCGCATTCGGCGCATTTCTCGATCGGCTCGGGCACGAAGCTCGCGCTCGAGGACGCGATCGCCTTGGCGCGCGCGGTCCAGCGCCACGATACGCTTGCCGCGGCGCTCGCGGCTTACGAGACCGAGCGCCGCGTCGAGGTGCTGCGCCTCCAGTCGGCGGCGCGCAACTCGACCGAGTGGTTCGAGAATGTCGCGCGCTATGCCCGTCTTCCGCCGCGCCAGTTCGCCTATTCGCTGCTGACGCGGAGTCAGCGCGTCAGCCACGAGAATTTACGCCGGCGCGACAAATCCTATCTCGAGCGGGTCGAGCGCTGGCTCGGCGAGCGCACGACCGGGAAGCCCGCGGAACGGCCGGTGCCGCCGATGTTCCTGCCCTTCCGCCTGAAAGGCATGACGCTCGCGAACCGCATCGTGTGCTCGCCGATGGCGATGTACAGCGCGAAGGATGGCGTCCCGAACGACTTCCACCTCGTCCATCTCGGCGCGCGCGCCTTGGGCGGCGCGGGGCTCGTCTTCACCGAGATGACGTGCGTCACACCCGAGGGCCGCATCTCGCCGGGCTGCTGCGGACTCTGGAACGAGGCGCAGGAGGAAACTTATGCCCGCATCGTCCGCTTCGTGCACGAGCGCACGCGCGCGAAGATCGCGCTGCAGCTCGGGCACAGCGGCGCCAAGGGCGCGACCAAGGTCGGCTGGGAGGGCTATGATGCGCCGCTCGATGCCGGCGAGGCGTGGCCGCTCATTGCGCCCTCGCCCGTGCCGTGGAGCCCCGCCAACCAAGTGCCACGCGAGATGACGCGCGCCGACATGGACGCGGTGCGCGAGGCCTTCGCCGCGGCCGCCCGGCGCGGCGCGCAGGCCGGCTTCGACCTCCTCGAGCTCCACGCCGCGCATGGCTACCTTCTCTCCTCATTCATCACGCCGCTCACCAACAAGCGCACGGATGAGTATGGCGGCAGCCTCGATAACCGCCTGCGCTTCCCGCTCGAAGTGTTCCGCGCCATGCGCGCCGCCTGGCCCGAGGAGCGGCCCATGTCGGTGCGCATCTCGGCGACCGATTGGGTCGAGGGCGGCATCACGCCGAGCGACGCGGTCGAGATCGCGCGCGCCTTCAAGGCGGCGGGCGCCGACCTCATCGACGTGTCTTCGGGCCTCACCTCGCGCGCAGCACGGCCGATTTATGGCCGCATGTTCCAGACGCCCTTCTCCGACCGCATCCGCAACGAGGTCGGGATCGCGACCATGGCGGTCGGCAACATCTTCGAGCCCGACCACGTCAACTCGATCATCGCCGGTGGGCGCGCCGATCTTTGCGCGCTCGCGCGCCCCCATCTGAGCGATCCGAGCTTCGCGCTCCATGCCGCCGCGGCGCTCGGCTACGACACTCCGTGGCCGCAGCAATATCTCGACGGTAAGAAACAGCTCGAGCGCCTCAAAGGCCAGGAGGCGGCGGACATGGCAATCGTCATCTAATCAAGCTCGCCATATTCGTGCGGCCGCGTCTCGGGCAGGTAGAGGAAGGCCACGAGTGCCGCGGCCGCCGCCACCGCCGACATTGCCATGAAGCCCCAGAACGGGCCGGTAATCTCGACGGCATAACCGCTCACCAAGGTGCTGAGGGTCGCGGCGACGCCGGCAAGAAGGCCGATGATGCCGAACGCAAGATTGAAGCGGCCCGTTCCGGCGGTGAGATCGGCGGCGATGATCGAGGTCACCACCGTGATCGTGGCGCCGCTTGCCCCGTCGAGGACCTCGATCGCGACGAGGCCCGGTGCGCTCGCGACGAGCGCGAACAAAACGCCGCGCACCGCTTCAAAGGTGAGCCCGGCCAGGAACAGCGTCTTCCGCCCCCAATGGTCGGCAAGCCGGCCGGCCAGCGGCGCAGTGACGGCGACGACGACATGTGGCGCCACCACCATCCCGGCCATGTAGAGAATGTTGGCTCCGCTCTTGGCGAGCGCCACGTTCTCGCTGGCGAGCGGCAGCATCGAGGCGTCGGCAAAGCGGAACAGCACCGCGCTGGCGATGAAGGCGACCATCGGCTTGTTTCGCAGCAGGCGGTGAAGACGCTCGACATCGTGCGGACGATCGCGCGAAGCGGCGTTGCGGGCGCGCGCGAAATCGATCTCGCGGCTGTCGATGAAGTGCAGCGCCGCCAGCACGGGCAGCGTCAGCGCCGCTGCGGAAAAGAAGATCGCGGGCGGCGCGAGATATTGTCCCGCCAGCCCCATCGCGGCCGCAGTCAAGGCGATGCCTGCCGCCTGAAAGCTGTTGTTGCGGCCGATCCTGCGCGAAAAGCCGCGCCGTCCCACGAGGCCGAGGGTGATGGCACCGATCGCGGGACCGATCAGGCCGGCCGAAGCGCCGTTCAGCACCTCCGCCGCCATCACCGTGGGAAAGCGCGCCCAGAGCGCAAGGATGAGCGCGGCCGCCGCGATCATCACCGCACCCACCGCGACGAGGAGCCGCTTGTGGCGCGTCGCATCGGCGAGCGCCCCGCCAGGAATTTGGCTGAGCACCCCCGCCACGCCTGCCACCGTGAGCGCAAGACCGATCGTGCCGCGCGACCAGCCCAGCACGGCAAGATAGAACGCGACGAACGAGCCGAACCCCGACTGGACATCGGCAATGAAGAAATTGACCCAATCGAGGCCGACGCGGCTCGCCCGCGATGAAGAGTGAGAATGGCGCGCCACGCCGGGCTAACGCTGGCGCAGGCCGCTTCCGCCCATTAGGCTCGATCCCATGGCCACGTTCATTCACCCGGAAGGCTGGCCGCCGGCCAAGGGCTTCGCCCACGCGGTCGCGGCGGAAGGCCGCGTCATCTATGTCGCGGGGCAATGGGGCAGCTCGCCGGGCGGCGATTTTCCCGCCGGGCTCCCGGCGCAGACGCGGCAGGCGCTGCAAAACATCGCCGACGTCCTCAAGGCCGCGGGCGCCAAGCCCGAGCATGTCGTGCGCCTCACCTGGTACATGACGGACCTCGGCGACTACAACACCAACCTTCGCGACATCGGCGAGGCCTATCGCGCCGTGATGGGCCGGCATTTTCCGGCGATGACGGCGGTCGAGATCGCGCGCCTCGTCGATCCGCGCGCGCTTGTCGAGATCGAGGCGACCGCGGTTGTGCCACGGTAACGGACTGGCTGTCATTGCGAGCGCAACGAAGCAATCTCCGTGGGATTGCTTCGTCGCTTCGTTTCTCGCAATGACGGAAAGGATCCGACCCTAGCCTGTCGTGTCGAAGGCGATGCCGACGAAGATCTTGTCGACACGGTCGTCGTCGGGCGAGAGCGGCAGGAAGCAGGCCTCGAACCGGCGATAGGATTTGTCCACGTTCCAGTGCGCAAAGCCGGCGCGAAAGCGCGGCGCGCGGCCGATTTCGACGCCGCTCAGGATCTCGTGCATCTGCGCCGCCGACGCCGGCGGCATGCACGCGCCCGCGAGCTGGCCGGTCGTGTTGAAGCCATAAAAATCGACGATCACACCGCCGACAAGGCGGATACGGTAGAGCTTCTCCGGCTCCTCGACGTCGTAGATCATGACGTGCGGCACGAGCCGCCCCAGCTCCGCCGGGTCGATGTCGGCGCGGCTCGGCATGCGGCGCTGGCCGCGCTTGCCGTCCCAGTAGGCATGGATGCGCGCGACGATCGGATCGACCGGCACGTCTAGATCGTGCGCGCCGCGTTCCGCCTCCTCCGGGGTCGTCGGGCGCACACTCATCTCGCTAGTCCAGCAAGTCCTTCGTCGTGAAGATCGGCACGAGCGTCAATCCCTCGCGCGCGAGATTCTCGGACGCCCCCTCGAGCCTGTCGACCACGGTGATGATCTTGCGCACCGTGCCGCCCTGCCCGCGCACGGCGTTGACCGCCTGCATCACCGAGCCGCCCTTCGTCGTCACGTCCTCCATTAGAATGACGGGAGTACCGGGCTCGTAGTTGCCGTCGATCTTTTGGTCGGTGCCGTGGCCCTTCTTCTCCTTGCGCACGACGAAACCGCGGATGGGCCGTGCGGGCCAGCTCTTGGCCGTGACGGCAACGACGATCGGGACGGCGCCCAGCTCCAATCCGCCGATCGCGCGAACGTCCGGCTCGTCGGCGAGCATGGCGTAGACGATCTCGGCCAAGAGCGCCGCGCCTTCGGGGTCGAACATGGTGGGCTTCAGGTCGAGGTAGTAGCTGCTCTCGCCTCCCGAGGCGAGCTTGAACGTGCCCTTGAGCAGCGATTTCGCCTTGATGATCGCGAGAAGCCGGCGCTTCGCCGCCGCCAAATCCGCCATGGGTCCACCCCCTCCGATCCGCTAATATAGAGCATCGGGAGTAGGCGCATGGAACGGTCCTTCACGCGGGAAGTGGCGCTTTTGCGCAAGGGCGCAGGCGATGTGTTCGAGGGCGAAGGCATCCTCGCCATCACCAAGGGCCTGTTGCAGGCCGGCGTGAGCTATGTCACGGGCTATCAGGGCGCGCCGGTCTCCCACCTGATGGACGTGCTGAGCGATGCGAAGCCGCTCCTCGACGAGCTCGGCGTCCAATTCACGCCCGCCGCGAACGAGGCCGGCGCCGCCTCGATGCTCGCCGCCTCGATCAACTACCCCATGCGCGGCGCCGCGGTATGGAAATCGACCGTCGGCACCAACGTCGCCTCCGACGCGCTCTCGAACCTCGCGTCGGCGGGAGTGAAAGGCGGCGCCGTCATCATCGTCGGCGAGGATTACGGCGAAGGCGCCTCGATCATCCAGGAGCGCACTCACGCGTTCGCCATGAAGTCCTCGATGTGGCTCATGGACCCGCGGCCCGACCATGCGCGCTTCGTCGACCTCATCGCCGAGGCGTTCGACCTGTCGGAGCACTCGCGCGCGCCTGTGATCATGGAGTTTCGCATCCGCGCCTGCCACGTTCACGGGCGCTTCGCGACGAAGGACAATGCACAGCCGGCGATCGGCAAGAACCACAAGCTTACCGAGCCTGATTTCGATTACGGGCGCATTTGCCTTCCGCCGGCGACCTATATGCAGGAGAAGGACAAGATCGCCAATCGCTTCCCTGCCGCAATCGACTTCATCAGGCGGCGGAAGCTCAACGAGCTGTTCCCCGGCACGCTGCAAGAGATCGGCATCATCTGCCAGGGCGGCATCTACAACACGGTTTTACGCGCGCTTTCGGAGCTGGGGCTGGCGGATGCCTTCGGCGCGAGCGAGGTGCCGATCCTCTGCCTCAATGTCACATATCCGCTCGTGCCCGACGAGATCACGCAGTTCTGCGCCGGCAAGCGCGCGGTGCTCATGGTCGAGGAAGGCCATCCCGATTATCTCGAGCAGGCGGTCAACGCGCTTTTGCGCAAGGCCGATCTCTCGACCACGATCGTCGGCAAATCGGTGCTGCCGATGGCGGGCGAATATACGGCCGAAGTGATGCTCCAGGGCGTCGGCCGCTTCCTCGAAGGTGCTGTGCCGAAGGGCGTCGATCTCGCCGCGATCGGCCAGCGTTTGGGCCAGCTCGAAGCGTGGAAGCAGGAGGCCCAGAAGCTCATCGGCGCGCCGGTGCCGAAGCGGCCGCCGGGATTCTGCACCGGCTGTCCCGAGCGGCCGGTCTTCTCGGCGATCAAGCTCGTCGAGCGCGATATGGGTAAGATCCATGTCTCAGCCGATATCGGCTGCCACACTTTCTCGACCTTGCCGCCCTTCAATATCGGCAACTCGGTGCTGGGCTATGGGCTCGGGCTCTCGAGCGCGGCCGGCGTTGCGCCCGCGTTCGAGAAGCGCGTCATCTCGATCATGGGCGACGGCGGGTTCTGGCATAACGGGCTCAGCACCGGCGTCACGGGCGCCGCCTTCAATGGCCAGGACAGCGTCCTCGTCATCATGAACAATGGCTATAGCTCGGCGACGGGTCAGCAATATCTCCCGTCCACGACCGCGGGCGGCCAGCGCACGGCCAATGCCTCGATCGAGCAGGCGCTCGCCAACATGGGCATTTCCTGGGTGCGCTCGATCCGCAGCTACAGCGTCGGCACGATGGCGAAGAGCCTGAAGCGCGCGCTCGCCTCGCCGGTGCGTGGACTCAAGGTCATCGTCGCCAACGGCGAATGCCAGCTCGCGCGCCAGCGCCGCATCCGGCCGCTGCTGCGCAAGGCGGTACAGGACGGCAACCGCGTCGTGCGCACGCGCTTCGGCGTCGATGAAGACACCTGCACCGGCGATCATTCCTGCATCCGCCTCTCGGGCTGTCCGTCGCTCACGGTGAAGCCCAATCCCGATCCGCTGCGGCCCGACCCGGTGGCGCACGTCAACAACGACTGCGTCGGCTGCGGCGTCTGCGGCGAGGTGGCGGACGCGGCGGTTCTGTGCCCGTCCTTCTACCGCGCCGACATCGTCCAGAACCCGCGCGCCTTCGACCTGTGGCTCGCGCGCCTGCGTCATCGCTTCATCGCCTGGCTCCAGTCGCGGGCTGCACCTACGCCTGCCGCGGCACCCGCCGAATGAGCGCGCGGCCGGTCACCGTGCTCATCGCCGCGCTTGGCGGCGAAGGCGGCGGCGTTTTGACCGACTGGATCGTCGCGGCGGCGATGGCGGCCGACCTGCCGGTGCAGGCGACCTCAATCCCGGGCGTGGCGCAGCGCACGGGCGCCACCACCTACTACGTCGAGATCTTTCCCGAGACGCACGCGTCGCTCGGCGGCAAGCGGCCGCTCTTCGGGCTTTATCCGAGCCCCGGCGGCGTCGACGTCATGCTGGCGACCGAGGTGATCGAGGCGGGCCGCGCGCTCGAAGGCGGCTACGTCACGCCCGACCGCACCACGCTCGCCGCCGCGACCCACCGCATCTATGCGATCGCCGAGAAGCAGGCGATGGCGGACGGGCGCTTCGACACGAGCCGCATCCTCGAGGCGGCGAGGACACTGGCGCGGCGCCCGATCCTGTTCGATCTGACGCAGAGCCGCGCGACGCGCGATCTTTCGCTCAATGCCGTGCTCTTGGGCATCGCCGCGGCCTCCGGCGTCTTGCCGCTCGCGCGCCAAAAATTCGAGGACGCCATCCGCGAGGGCGGCATCGCGGTCGAGCAGAACCTCGCGGCCTTCGCCAAGGGCTGGGAACTGGGCGAGGCCGGCGTGCCACAGGACCTTCTGCCGCGCGACGACCGTGCGTCGCGCCAAGTTGACAGCGGCGCCGAGGCGCTCATCGCCACGGTGCGGCGCGATTTCCCCGCTGCTGCCGCGGCGATCGTCGAGGAGGGCTTGCGCCGCACATCCGACTATCAGGATGCGGAGTACGCGCGGCTCTATTACGAGCGCGTGCGGCGCGTCGCGGCAGTCGATCGCGCGGGAGATCTCGCGGCCGAGGCGGCGCGCTATCTCGCGCTCTGGATGACCTACGAGGACGTGATCCGCGTCGCCGACCTCAAGACGCGGCCCGAGCGCTTCGCCAAGGTCATGCGCGAGATTCGCGCGAGGCCCGGCGAGCCCGTGCGGATCACCGAGTTCCTGAAGCCCGGGATCGACGAGATGAGCGCGGTGCTGCCGGCGCGGCTGGGCCGTGCGCTCGCGCGCTGGGCCGAGCGGCGCGGCCTCAGCGACCGGCTCCACGTGCCGATGCGGCTCCAAAGCACCAGCATCAGCGGCTTCGCGCGGCTCTGGGCGCTCGCCAAGATGCGGCGCTTCCGGCGCGCGAGCCATCGCTTCGTCGAGGAGCAACGCGCGATCGAGGAATGGCTCGACGCGATCGTGCGGGCCGCGCCGGCATCGCCCGAGCTGGCGCAGGAGATCGTGCAATGCGCGCGGCTCCTCAAAGGCTATGGCGACACCTATCGCCGTGGCCGGACGAGCTACCGCCGCATCTTCGATGCCGCAGTCGTGCCCGCGCTTGCACACCCCGACCGTGCCGGCGCGCTGCGCGTCCGGAGCTTGCGCGAGGCTGCGCTCGCCGACCCCGAGGGCAACGCACTCGGTCGCGCGCTCGCCGCTTCATTGCCGCCCGAGGCGAAGGCCGCGGAATAGGGTTGTGCGGCTCGTCATGGCCGGGTTTGTCCCGGCCATCCAAGTTCTCCTTCAGCGACAACTCATGAATGCCCGGCACAAGGCCGGGCATGACGGGGTTGGAGTCGTTTCCGGCCTGAAGCAGTAATGCGTCGGCTCAAAGGCCCCTTGACTCCGGTGGTATTAATATTTAACCTATATGTTAAATATGACACCCTCGCTCGACCATACCTTCGCGGCGCTCGCCGACCCGACCCGGCGCGCGATCCTTGCGCGCCTTGCCGCCGGCGAGGCGACCGTGACGGAGCTCGCGCAGCCGTTCGCGATCTCCTTGCCGGCGATCTCGCGCCATCTGAAGGTGCTGGAGCACGCGTCCTTGATCGACCGGCGCCGCGAGGGCCAAATGCGATACTGCCGCCTCAATCCTGCCCCGCTCGACGAGGCGCGGCGCTGGATCGAATTCCACCGCGAGTTCTGGAACGCGGGCCTCGATCGGCTCGCCGCTCATCTCGAAACCCGGAAAGGAGCGAGACATGACAAGCCTCGACCAAAGCGTAAGCGATAGCACGACGCTCACCGTCACGCGCATGCTCGACGCTCCGCGCGAGGCCGTGTTCGCCGCCTGGACCGACCCAAAACAATTTGCGCAATGGATGGGGCCGGGCTCGATCCGCGCCGAGATCGATGCGCTCGATGCGCGCGTCGGCGGAACCTATCGCATTGTCATGCGCGGAACACCCAATCCCGCCGGGATGAGCATCGTCTCGGGCGTTTATCGCGAGATCGTGCCGCCTTCGCGTCTTGTCTTAACTTGGGCGTGGGAGGAAGACATGTTGACGCACAAGGCGGGACACGAGAGCCTCGTCACCCTGACGCTGCGCCCCGTAGGCGGCAAGACGGAGTTGACGCTCACGCACGAACGGCTCGAAAGCAAAGGCTCGCGCGATAGCCACGCGCAAGGCTGGGAGGGCTGCTTCGAGAAGCTGGTGAAATACCTGGAGCAAGGGAGGGTATGATGGCCGATCTCGTTCTCTACGGCATTCCGCAAAGCACCTACGTGCGCAGCGCGCGCATGGCCTGCATCGAGAAGGGCGTACCCCATCGGCTCGAGGCTGCGACGCCGCACAGCGAGACGCTCAACCGTCTCCACCCCTTCGGCAAGATGCCGGCGATGGAGCATGACGGCTTCATGCTCTACGAGACGAGCGCGATCCTGCGCTACATCGACGAAGCGTTCGACGGGCCGCGTCTGACGCCGTCGGATCTCCGCCGCCGCGCGCGCATGGAGCAATGGGTGAGCGCGATCAACGCGTACTACGACCGCACGATGATCCGGCAGATCGTACTGCAATATTACTTTCCCACCGGGGCCGACGGTAAGCCCGACCGCGCGATCATCGACAAATCCGCCGAGGATGCGAAGAAGCAGATCGCGGTCTTGGACGAGGCGCTTGCCGAGGGTCCCTATCTCCTCGGTGGCGACATCTCGTTGGCCGACCTCTTGCTCTGTCCGATCCTCGTCTATTTCTTCCGCACGCCCGAAGGCGAGGCGATGCTCGCCGCGTCGAAGAACATCAGGCGCGCGGGCGAGGCGATCCGCGCGCGCAAGAGCTTCATCGACACGGTTCCGCCGCCGCCCCCGAAGCGCGGATGACCGACCGCATCGAGAGTGTCCTCGACTGGCTCGCCGAGGGTGCGCCCACGGCGGCAACGGCCGAGGACATTCTCGAACAGCTCTGCCGCCGCATCGAAGCGTGCGGCGTGCCGCTCTGGCGCGTATCGGTGTTCGTGCGCACGCTCCATCCGAACATCATAGGCCGGCGCTTCACTTGGCAGCCGGATAAACCGGTCGAGACAACCGCGGCGCCGTTCGAGATCATGCAGGATCAGCAGTTCATCAACAGCCCCGTCGTGCACGTATTTCGCACCGCGGCGCCGATGCGCCGGCGCCTCTGCGAGCCCGGCTGTCCGATGGATTTCGACGTGCTCCACGACTTCGCTCGGGACGGCGTCAGCGACTATCTCGTGAGCCCGCTGCGCTTCACGAACGGCGAGATTCACGGAGTGTCGTGGACGACGCGACAGCCGGGCGGCTTCACCGACGAGCAGACGCGCGCGCTCGAACGCGTGGCACCCGCGCTTGCGCGGCTCGCCGAGATCTATGCGCTTCGCCGCACGACGCGGAATTTGCTCGACACCTATGTCGGCCCGCATGCCGGCGAGCGCATCCTGCACGGGCAGATCCGGCGCGGCGACACGGAGACGATCCACGCCGCGATCTGGCTCTCCGACATGCGCGGCTTCACCGCGCTTGCCGACCGGCTCGACCCCACGCGCCTGACGGACCTCCTCAACCGCTTCTTCGACGCGCAGGTGCCGGCGATCGCGCGCCACGGCGGCGAGGTGCTGAAATTCATCGGCGACGGGCTTTTGGCGATCTTCCCGGTCGACGGCGGAGACGTGGACGGCGCTTCCGCCTGCGCCGCGGCATTTGCAGCGGCGCGCGCCGCGCGCGCGGAGATTGCTGCGCTTGAGGCGGCACACGCTATCGAAGGCGTGGAGCGCGTGCGCTTCGGTCTCGCGCTTCATATCGGCGCCGTGCTCTATGGCAATATCGGCGGGCCGGAGCGGCTCGATTTCACGTGCATCGGCCCGGCCGTCAACCTCGCCGCACGTATCGAGAAGCTCGCGGGCGAACTGGGCCGCACGCTCCTCGCCTCCGCCGAGTTCGCTGCGCGTTGCCCCGGCCTTGTCCCGGTTGGGCGCTTCTCGCTCCGCGGGCTCGAGGCAGCGCAGCGCGTCTTCGGCCTCCCCGAGGAGACAGGAGCCGCCGAGCGCTAGGCAGCGGCCGCCCGCTCTGATAATTTCGGCCGCATGAAAGCGAACTACATCCAATCCTATGGCGGCGCCGGCGTCGTGACGTTCGGCGAGCTACCCGCGCCCGCGCCGGGGCCCGACGACGTGCTCGTCACGGTCAAGGCCACGAGCGTCAACCCGATCGACTGGAAGATCCGCGAGGGCTATCTCAAAGCCAATCTCGCGCTCAAATTCCCTTATGTGCTGGGCCGCGATTTCTCGGGCGTCGTGACTGGCACCGGGGCCAACGTGCACGACTTCACGGCGGGCGACGAGGTCTTCGGCGTCGTCGACGGGGTGCGCGGCGGCGCGCATGGCGAGATCCTGGCGACGAACCAGGAGCTTGTCGCGAAGAAGCCGAAGAGCCTCGATCACGTCGCGGCGGCCTCGCTGCCGCTGGCCGCCGCCACGGCGATGATCTCGCTCGACGATACCGGCAAGCTCAAGAGTGGCGAGCGCATCCTCATTCATGGCGGCGCGGGCGCGGTGGGCGCCATTGCCGTGCAGTTCGCGAAATCCGTAGGCGCGTGGGTCGCGGCCACCGCGGGGCGCGCCAACCTCGCGCGCCTCCGCGAGCTCGGCGCCGATCTCGCGATCGACTATGACGCCGAGGATTTCACCGCGCGCGTCAAGGATCTCGACCTCGTCTACGACACGGTGGGCGGCGAGGTCCATCGCCGCTCGCAGGCCGTGTTGCGTCCGGGCGGGCGGCTCGTCTACATCTCGGCCGCGCCCCTGCCGCCGGGCGAGCCGCGCCCCGGCATCACGATCGCGCGCGCCGACATTCGCGGCAAGCGCCCGCTGTTCGAGCGGCTCGCGCGGCTTGTCGATGATGGCAAGATCAAGCCGCAGGCTGCGCGCGTGATGAAGCTGTCGCAGGCGGGCGAGGCCTATGAGATGAGCCGCACCGGGGTACGGGGCAAGATCGTCCTCACCGCCTGAGGAACTCCGCCGGCATCTTGGCGTTTGTCTGCGCCGTGACACGCTTTGGCGCGATCCTCGTTTTCGCCTCTCTTTGCGCGGCCGCGCCGGCCTGGGCCGACTGCGCCGACGACCTTGCCACGCTCAAGGCGCACATCGATGCGATGAGCCGCACCTCGCCCAACTACAAGCCGGCCAAGAACGAGCTGACAAAGGCGGTGCAGGTAAAGCAGGACGAGCTCGCGTGCGACAATGCGGTCGCGCGCACGTGGCGCGTCATCCGCAAGCCCATTCCCGAGCCCGAGCCCGACGAGGCGCAGAAGTAGCAGCTTAGTAGCCGGCCTCGCGGTCGACGACCTGTTGCGGCGGCTCGCCGCGTTCGAGGCGCTCCACATGCTCGGCGATGCGCGGCGCGATATCGACCGGGTCGTGCCGGCGCGACACGTGCGGCATCAGCGTGATGCGCGGATGCGCCCAGATCGGGCTTTCCTTTGGCAGCGGCTCCTCGCGGAACACATCAAGCGTCGCGGAATTGAGATGGCCCGCATCGAGCGCGGCCATGAGATCACCCTCGACCACATGCTGCCCACGCGCGAGATTGATGACGGCGCCGCCCTTGGGCATCGCCGCGAAGGCGGCGCGGTCGAGGATGTTCTCGGTCTCCCGCGTCAGCGGCAGGAGGCACACGACGATCTCGCTGCGGCCAAGGAAAGCCGGAAGCTCGCCGCGCCCGGCAAAGACCTCGATGCCGTCGAGCGCGCGCTTCGAGCGCGCCCAGGCCGCGGTCTTGAAGCCGTGGCGGGCGAGACATTGCGCGACGCCGAGGCCGATCGGCCCCAGCCCCATCACGCCGACCGTGCGCTCGTGCGGGCGCAGCACGCGCTTCCTCGCCCATTCGTGACGCTGCTGCGCCAGCGCATAGTCGGGGAGCCCGCGGTGATGGCGCAACACGTGCATCAGCGCGTTCTCGTCCATCAAGCGATCGCCATCGGTATTGCCGGTGCGCACGATCGGCACGTTCTTCGGCAGCGTCGGATCGGCGAGCAGCACTTCCTGCCCCGCGAAGAGCGAGCAGATGAGGCGCAGGTTCGGCAGGCTCGCGAGGAAGCCGCGCGGAATGCGCGCAACGCACGCGACATCGATCGAGGCCGGATCGCCGATTTCGGGGTAGTAGCGGACCTCGCGGCCGGGCAAGGCCTTGGCAAGAAGAGCGCGCCAGTCGCTTTCGGGGCCGGATATCGGCGCAAGCAGGATCGCCATGGGATCAGAACCCGAAGAGGCGCGCGGGGTTGTCGACCAGGATCGCCTTGCGCGAGGCCGGATCAGGCGGGAAGTCGATCATCATGTTCATGAGGTCCCCGTCATTGATCATCTCGCCTGGCTTATAAGTATAGGCGTGCGGCCAATCGGTGCCCCAGATGGTGCGGTCGGGCGCCTTGGCGATGATGGCGCGCGCGAGCTTGACGATGTCGCCGAACTCGGCGCCGGCATGAAGCATTCGATCGGCGGTCGCGATCTTCATCCAGATGTGCTTCTCGCCGAGGAGGTCGAGCACGACGCGGAATTCCGGCCCATCGACGCCCTTCTTCGGATCGACCAGCCCGAAATGATCGATGATGACGGGCACATCGAGCTTTCGTAGCGTTTCCGCCTCCTTGACGAGGAGATCGGCCTCGATGTGAAAGCACGCGCACCACGGCAGGTCGCGAATGCGCGAGACGATGCGCAGCGTCTCGTCGCGGTCGTAGTGTCCCTCAAGGCCGGGCCGCGCGTTGAAGCGGATGCCGCGCACGCCCTGGCCATTGAGCGTCTTGTTGTCGGCCGCCGTCGACTCCGGATTGGCGCGCACCATGCCTTTCAAGCGTCCCTCGGCCTTGGCCAGCGCATCATGCATCACGCGGTTGTCGAACCCGTGCACCGCCGGCATGACCATGACGCCGCGCTCGACGCCGATCGCCTTCGACATCTGCAGCCAATGCTCGATCGGTGCCGCGGGCGGCGTGTAGAGGCGGGTCGAGACGAAGGGGAAGACCTCCGGCGGACCCATGACATGGAAATGCGTGTCGATGGCGCCCGCCGGCACCGCGAATTTCGGCTTCTTCGGATTGGGGTCTGGTGGAAACGGCACGCGCAGGTTCGACGGCATCACTCCCTCCACTTTGTCATCGCGAGAAGCCGGAGGCGACGACGCGATCCCCTGAGATTGCTGCGCTTCGCTGGCAATGACAATAAGTCAGTAGGATTTGGGCAGTCCGAGTACGCGCTCGGCGATGTGGCACAGGATGAGCTGCGGCGTCACCGGCGCAAGGCGCGTGATCATCGCCTCGCGCAGATAGCGTTCGACATGATATTCCTTGGCATAGCCATAGCCGCCCAACGTCAGCATCGCCGTCTCGCACGCGCGGATCGCCGCTTCCGACGCGAGATATTTGGCGGCGTTCGCCTCGGCGCCGCAGGAAAGCCCCTGGTCGTAGCGCCACGCCGCGTTGGCGGCCATGAGACGCGCGGCCTCGAGCGCCATCCAACGCTCGGCCAAGGGATGCTGCACGCCCTGGTTCGCGCCGATCGGGCGGCCGAACACGATGCGCTCCTTGGCATAAGACGCGGCGCGCGCGATGGCCGCATGGCCGATACCGACCGCCTCGGCAGCAACGAGGATGCGCTCGGGATTGAGGCCGTGCAGAAGGATCTCGAACCCCTGCCCTTCGGCGCCGACGCGGTCCTCTTCCGGTACCTCGAGCCCATCGATGAAAAGCATGTTCGAATCAACCGCTTTGCGCCCCATCTTCTCGATCTCACGCACATCGACGAAATGGCGGTCGAGCGCGGTGTAGAAGAGCGAGAGCCCGTCCGTGTGCTTCCTCACCGCATCGCGCGGGCTCGTCCGCGCGAGGAGCAACACTGTGTCCGCGACTTGCGCCGTCGAGGTCCAAACCTTTTGCCCCGTCACGACATAGCGCGCGCCTTTCTTCTCGGCGCGCGTCTCGATCGCGCCGGTGTCGAGCCCGGCATTGGGCTCGGTGACGGCAAAGCACGCTTTCACTTTGCCGGCCGCAAGCGGCGGCAGATGGCGCTGCTTCTGCTCCGCCGTGCCAAAGCGGACGACGGGATTGAGCCCGAAAATGTTCATGTGCACCGAGGAGGCGCCGGCCATGGCTGCGCCCGATTGCGCGATGGTGCGCATCATCACCGCGGCCTCGGCAATGCCGAGGCCGGCGCCGCCGAACTCTTCGGGGATGCAGATGCCGAGCCAGCCGCCGGCCGCGATCGCGCCGTGGAACTCGTGCGGAAAGACGCCGTCGCGGTCGCGGCCTAACCAATATTCGTCGCCGAAGCGGGCGCAGACACGCCCGACGGCGTCCTCCACCTCCCGCTCGGTCGTCGACGGCGCGAATTCCATGCTAGAATCCCGTCGCCAGTGAACCCGATGGAGTTTCGTGATGCAACAGCGCGCTTCGGCCGAGCCCAAGGTCTTCCTGAACTATACGCAGGCCGAGCTCGACGCGGCCTATGACCAGGCGGCCTATGCGCCCAATCGCGAACAGCTCGGCGCGCGCCGCAGCAGCCTCAGCGACGACGTGCGCGAGCGCCTCGGCGCGCCCGAGCACTATGCCTATGGCGAAAGCGCGGTCGAGGGGCTCGACGTGTTCCGCGTGAAAACTCCGAACGCCCCCATCTTCGTCCTCGTCCATGGCGGCGCGTGGCGCGCCGGCACCGCGGCGGACTATGCCTATCCCGCCGAACTGTTCGTTCGCGCGGGCGTCGCTTTCGTCGCGCTCGATTTCGTCGCCGTGCAGGATGCGGGCGGAAGCCTCTTCCCGATGGCGGAGCAGGTGCGGCGCGGTATCGCGTGGGTCTGGAAAAACGCTGCCAAGATCGGGGGCGATCCCGCACGCATTTATATCGGCGGCCATTCCTCGGGCTCGCATCTCGCGAGCTGCGCGCTCATCGCGAACTGGCGCAACTACGGCGCGCCCGACAATTTCATCAAGGGAGCGATCCTGGGCAGCGGCATGTACGATCTGGCGCCGGTGCGGCTTTCGGCGCGCAGCAAATACGTCAAGTTCACCGACGAGATGGTGGAAGAATTGTCGGCGATCCGCCATCTCGACCGCATCACGGCACCGCTCGTCCTCGCATACGGCACGCTCGAAACGCCGGAGTTCCAGCGCCAGTCGCGCGATTTCGCCGCCGCGCTCAAGGCCGCAGGAAAGAAGGTCGAGCTCATCGTCGGCGAGCACTACAACCACTTCGAGATGAGCGAGACCTACGCCAATCCCTTCGGTATCCTGGGCCGCGCGGCGCTCGATCAGATCGGTGTGAACCGTGCCGCCGGATCATAACCCGCTTTTCGCTGTATTCCTCAGCACCCGGTTGATGCCGGTGAATGGTCCACCTCGAATGTCGAAGACGTCGGGGACCGGAAAAGCGTTTGCGCAAAACATGACGTCGACGCCGCACAGGTTTCCATTCTCGTCGGCAAAAAGAACAATTTCGAGCGTTTGCAACTCGTCCTCGCTAACCGCAAAGGTAGCGTCAAAAAACGCTGCCTGATGTGAACTTGCCTTTGTCGCAAGCGGTTCGATGTCCGCAGAAGCGGGGACCGACACGTCGAAGCTGTTGCAACCGCAATCACAGAAGCGCGTAATCGAAGCGACAGCGAACTGCACGCGAAGCTTTTCAGGTTCCGGGAAATCACATCTCGTGCAGATGAATTCCTGCCAGAACTTGGCACGCTCCAGATCGTTGGCCATTACACCGGCTTGAAGGCGCGGTCCAAGGCCACGTCGATCAGGAGCGGCGCGCCGCCGCCAAGCCCCTTCTTCAAGAGGTCGATTGCATCATCGACGCTTTCGGCATGGTCGGCTGAAACGCCGAGCGAGCGCGCGAGGCCGACATAGTCGATCTCGGGCTCGACGAGGTCCATCGCGACGAAGCGATCGGTCTGCGCTGCGAAGCCGCGCATGGCGTTCACGCGCTGTTTCAGGATGCGATAGGAGCGGTTGTTGAAGATCATCCACACCACGCCGATCTTGTACCGCGCCGCAGTCCACAGGCCCTGGCACGTATACATGGCGCTTCCGTCGCCGATCAATCCGACGACAGGCCGGTCGGGCAGCGCGATCTTGGCGCCGATCGTCGCCGGCAGGCCCCAGCCGATGCCGCCGCCGCGCAGCGCGAAGAGGCTTTGCGGATCGTCGGCGGTGATGAGGTTGCGCAGGCCGCTGCTCGAAGAGATCGTCTCCTCGATCACCACCGCGTTCTTCGGCAGGACTTCGCCGATCGCGCCAAGGAGAGCGAGCGGCTCCACAGGGCGCTTGCCGCGCAAGTCGCGCGCCTTGGCGCGGAGCGTCTCGCGCGCTTCGAGGTTGGCGCGCTTTGCGAGTTCGAACTTTTCGCGCGCACGCGCCTTGCCGCGCTCGCCCATCGCCTGACCAACGGCGGACGTAAGGTCGGGCACGGTGAACTTGGGATCGCCGAGGATCGCCACCTCGGTCGGGAAGTTCTTGCCGAGCTCCCAAGTGTCGACATCGATATGGATGATGGGATAGCCCGGCGGCAGCGCCTCCTGATCAGAGGGCAGCGACAGCGAGAAAAGATCAGCACCGATCGAGAGCAACAGGTCGTGCTCGGCGAAGACTTTCCGCGTCGAGGGCGCGACGCGCGCGATGTTACCGCGGAAAAGCGGATGCGAGGATGGGAACGAGGCCGTGCTCGGGATGAGTTCGGCATAGACCGGCGCGCCCAATAGTTCCGCAAGCGCCACCACCTCGTTGAGCGCGCGGCTCTGCGCCACGATGTCGCCCGCCATGATGACAGGCCGCTCGGCCTTGGCGAGCAGTGCCGCGGCCCTCGCGACCGCCTCGGGATCGCCGCGCATGTATGGCGCCACGCGCGTCGGCGCCAGCATGTCGATCTCGCCCTCTTCCTTCAGTACGTCGGCCGGCAGCGACAGGAACACGGGGCCCGTCGGCGGCGCCAGCGCCGTCTTTGCCGCGCGGTGCACCATGCGCGGCAGATCGGCGAGGCGGCGCACCTCGGCCGACCATTTGACGAGCGGCTTCGCGATCGTCGGCAGGTCGGCCCATAGGATGGGCTCGGTCAGGTTGAAGCCCTGGTCGTGCTGGCCCGCGGTAACGATGAGCGGCGCGCCCGCCTTCTGCGCGTCGTAGAGCATGCCCATGGCGTTGCCGAGGCCGGGCGTCACGTGCAGGCTCACCGCCGTGAGCTTGCCCGACGCCTGGGCATAGCCGTCGGCCATCGACATGACCGCCGCCTCCTGCAGCGCCAGCACGTAGCGCAGCTCGTCCTCGACAGCGAGCGCGTCCATCAGGGGCAATTCGGTCGTGCCTGGATTGCCGAATATGACCTCGACGCCGTTCTGCTTCAGGAGCTCGAGGAAAGCGCGTTTTCCGGAGACGTTGGGCATCGGTGGACTCCCTAGAAGACCGGAGGAACGAGGAGCGCGGCTGGCGCGCCCGCAGCGCCGATGAGCGCTGGCGCCGCCAGCACGATGGGCACGCCGTCGATCTCGAGCGTGGCCTGGACGGTGACGAGCCGGCCGGGCTCGAGCGCGTGCGGCGTGGCAAGGCGTGCGCCCGCCAAGGGCTCAAGCGGCTGCGCGATGCGGCAGCCCTCGATGAGCCAGGACGTCATGCCGGCAAACCCGGCCGTGTCCGGAAGCGAGGCGACGGCGGCGGCAAAGCGCTCGGCCGCCTTGCGCGGCAGGTCGGCGCGCGCCGGATCGCGGACGAGCGTGCGCGCGAGCCGCACCCAAGTGCCTTTGTAGGCGACGGTGGCGCGGATGGCGTAGCTCGCGCCGAGCGCGACGCGGCCCTCGATGCGCAGGAGACGGCGATCGTGAGCGAGATCGGGCGCGGCGGAGACGTAGCATTCCTCGGCGCCGGAGACGCGCGCGTGGTCTTCGACCGCGGCAATCGCCGCGCCCGTATCGGCTTCGGCGCCCGAGATACGCGCAAGCGCCGCATGCGCTATTGCCGCGGCCCTGGCGCCAAGCGCCAGCTCCGCCGGATCGGCGGCGGCGCGCAGCTCGGCGAAAAGCGCGGTCGCGTCGGCGAGCGTGGCGCCGGCGCCGCGCATGTCGGAGGCGATGCCCGCGGGGAAATTGTCGAGATCGGCGACGCCGACCGTGCCGCCACCCGCGGCGGCAATCGCCTTTGCCGCCTCGGCGCCGAAGCGGCCAGTGCTTATGACCCGGGCCACGCGGCTCGTCGCCTCGATCCAGGTGGCAACGCGCTTCGATAGGGCGACGACGAGATAGGGGCTGCCCTCGCGCGGCAGCAGCATCACCCCTTCCGACCAGTACGGCACGAACCCGCAAAGATAGGATGCCGCGGCGGGCCGCGTGTTGTTGCTATAGCAAAGCAGCGCGGCGAGACCGGCCTGCCCCATCGCGACCTGCGCGCGCGCGACGCGCGCAGCGAGCGCGGCCTCGGGCAGCTCCGCCTTCGACCAGGCGATGAGGCCGCGCCGCATCAGACGCCCGTCTCGAACAGCTCGCGCGGCGTGCGCGTCAGCACCTCGGCGCCTGTCTCTGTCACCAGCACGGAATCGCCCAGCACCATGTAGCCGACCTCGGGATGGTAGGTGTTCGGATGCACGACGATCGCCATGCCCGGCACGAGGTTCGTGTGGACGTCCTCGAGAATGTGCGGCTTCGAGTCGGCGAAGAGGCCAAGCCCGTGGCCGCGCACGCGCGTGTACTGGTCGGTGACATAGTCGCCGAAGCCGTGCTTGCGGAACACGTCGTTCTCGGCGCGCGCCACGTCGGCGGCGGTGGCGCCGGGGCGGACGGCGGCAATGCCGGCCTCAAGCGCCTCCAGATAGAGCGCGTGCGCCCGGCGCTGCGCGTCATTGGCGCGGCCCACGACGAGCGTGCGGCAGATTTGCGCGTAATAGCCTTCGATCGCGGGCGTCAGCTCGGTGGTGACGAGGTCGCCGGCAGCGACGAGGCGGTCGGACGGCGGCGTCATGCCGAGCACGTCCTTGCCGCCCGAGCCCAGGATCATGAAATTGTCGGGGCATCCCTTGCGCCGCAGGAACGCCTCGACGGCGGCCGTCAGCTCGTATTGCCGCCGCCCCGGCTGCGCCGCCTCACGGAACACGAGATAGGCTTCGTCGGCGATGGCGGCCGCACGGCGCAAGGCATCGTGCTCGGCCGCGACCTTGTGCATGAGCAAGCGGTCGAACAGCGCCGTCCCATCCTCGAGCGCGAAGCCGCGCCCGGGATCGGCAAGGTAGCTCGGCAGGAACCGTTGCGGCGCCGCGGCGATGCGGCGGTTGCCGAGACGGGCAAGATGCTTCGCAACCGCGTGCGCGAGGTCGGGCGCAAGGTTCAACGCGAGCCCCGACGTCTCACCCTCGGCGCGCTCGATCTCGGTAGCGCTGTCGAGGAAGAGTTCGGCGCGTCCATCCGCCGTCACGATAGCGATGCCGCTTCCCTCGAGGATGCCGAAGTCGGACGCATAGCGCAGATAGTCGCCCTGCCACGCATTGCCGTAGACCACGAGCGCATCGATCCGCGCCTCGCTCATCGCGTCGGCCAAGCGCCGGCGCCGCTCATCCCTCAGCACGCGAATACCTCTCGAACCGCCCGCCCGGATCATAGGACGGACGCGGGCGGCGAGACAGGGCGTGCCCCGGCCGCCATCTGGGCAAAGGATCGGCGCTCGGCTATCATTCGCGCGAGACAAATGGGAGCGTGCGGGAACGCGCGCCTGGGAGAGGAACCATGGCAGTCATCAAGGTCTGGGACATTGCCTACGGACGGCTGCGGTCGCCCGATCTCGACGTGGCCGAGGAATTTCTGACTGATTTCGGCCTGGTGCGCGCCGCGCGCACACCGACAGCGCTCTATATGCGCGGCACCGATCCATTCCATCATCTTCACGTCACCGAGAAGGGCGATGCCGGCTTCATCGGCATGGCCTGGCACGCGAAGAGCGAGGATGACCTGAAGGCGCTGGCGAAGGCGCCGGGCGCCTCGGGCATCGAGCACATCGACGAGCCCGGCGGCGGTCAGCGCGTGCGCCTCAAAGAGCCGAACGGCTACACGATCGAGGTCGTCTACGGCATGGACTCGGTGCTGCCGATCCAGGCGCCGCGGCAGGCCGTCAATTCCGGCGGAATCCCACTCAACCGGCGCGGCGAACTCATGCGCATCCGCAAGGGTGCGTCGTCCGTGAAGCGGATCGCGCACGGCGTCATGGGCACGCCGCGCAATGTCGAGACGGTGAAGTGGTTCCGTGACATGCTCGGCCTCGTGTGCTCGGACGATCTTTATGCCGGGCCCAAGGAGAACATCATCGCCTCGTTCAACCGCTGCGATAACGGCGACGAGTACGTCGATCACCACGCCTTCTTCTGCATGAAGCACGAGAAGACCGGCCTCAACCACTTCTCGTTCGAAGTGCAGGACATCGACGACGTGTTCATCGGCCACGAATATCTCGTCGGCAAGAAGAAGTACGAGCACATGTGGGGCATCGGCCGCCACCTGCTCGGGAGCCAGGTTTACGACTACTGGGCGGACCCGTGGGGCCGCGTGCACGAGCATTGGGCCGACAGCGACCGGCTCAATCTCGCCAACGGCTCGAACCTCGTCTCGGTCGAGGTCGGCTTCACCTCGCAATGGGGCGAGGCGCCGCCGGAGAAGTTCATCCACCATCTGAGCCCGTGAGGCTCTGACGCAAAAAGCCCTCTCGCCGCTTGTGGGCGAGAGGGCTTTCTTTCACGCCAGGGAGGCGACATGCCGGACATCCTATCGAAGCGCGACGGCGCTGTGCTCGAGATCACGCTCAACCGGCCGGACCACGGCAACGGCGCGACCGACGACATGGCGGTCGAGGTGACGCGGCTCATCCAAGACGCGGGCGCAGACACGAAGCTCGTCATCCTGCGCGGCGCCGGCAACGATTTCTGCATCGGCCGCGCCATGATGGGCCAGGCGCCGCAGGGCCCGGTCGAGGCCTATGACCGGAAACGTGCCTTCGACGTCGTCTTCAACGCCTATGGCGCAATCCGCAATTCACCGGTGCCGGTCGTGGGCGTGGTGCAGGGACGCGCTTTGGGCTTCGGCTGCGCCGTCGCAGCGATCTGTGACATCACGCTCGCGGCCGACACGGCACAGTTCCAAGTGCCGGAGATGGCACACAACATCCTGCCAACCATGGTCATGTCGTCCTTCATCGACCGCGTGCCGAAGAAGGCATTTGCCTATCTCGTCTATTCGACCGCGGTCATCAGCGCCGAGCGCGCCCTGAGCTTCGGCATCGTCAGCGACGTGGTCCCGGCCGCGGCGCTCGAGGACACGGTGCAGAAGCTGAAAGCCGCAATCCTCAAGGCGCCGATGCCGGCGGTCCGCGGCGTCAAGGAATATGCGCGCACGGCCTTCACGATGTCGACCGAGGGCGCCGTCGATTTCGCGCGTAACATCCACGCCGTCATCAATTCCTCGTCGGAGATGCGGCGGAAGGCTTAAGGCGTCGCCCGAAGCAAGACGAAGCCCCGCGGTTCGACCCGCGGGGCTCCGAAAACGACCATCACTCAGCCAGCTGGATCTCGACCCGACGATTCTCGGAGCGCCCTTGCGCCGTGTCGTTCGGGGCGATCGGGTCCGACTCGCCATAGCCGTGCGCCGATACCAAGTCCTTGTTCACGCCCTTCGAGACCAGGTAGGCCATGACGGCGTCGGCCCGCTTCTGCGACAGCTCTTCGTTCGTCTTGACACCGTCTTTCCGCAGCGCCGCGCCGACCTTGGCGTTGTCGGTATAGCCGTTGACGACGATCTTTTGCTGCTGATAGGGCGCCAGCTGCGGCGCGAGCTTGGCGATGAGTTGCTCGCCGCCGGCCGACATCTTCCATGAGCCCGACGGGAAGAGCAGGTCGCTGTTGACGGTGTACTTGATCGCGTCCTGAAGCCGGCGGATGTGCTGCTCGTCAGAGGCCATCTGCTGCTTGATCGCGGAAATCTCCGCACGATCGGCGGAATTCTGCGCCGCCATCGTCTGGTTCTGCTTTTGGATCTCGGTGAACTGATTTTCGAGATAGCCGTACCTGTCGCTCGACACGCATGCCGAGAGAAGAGCCGCCGATCCCACGATCGAGACCAGCAACGCAGCGCGCTTGAAGATTTGCATGTTTCGGTTCCTCCAAGATGGGCGGCCAATCTCGGAGGAACCCACGCCTGCTGCCTTGATCTATCTCAAGGTCGGTTAGGGCCCCTATTTCCCGGGCGGGCGGTAGGCGGGGCTCTTGGCGAGGGCGCGGTCAACTTCCTCGACGGTCATCAGCGCGGTCGTGCGTGTGCGCACGAGGCCGGTCGCGCTTACGGCGATGGCGACCGCGCCAATGCTGACGATATCGGGACAATCAACGATCACGAGGACATCGTCCTCGCCAAGGCTGAAATAAAGCGCGTCGAGCTTGCCGCCCACGGCTTCCATCGCCTTCGCGATCGCCTCACGGCGCCCTGACGCCTTGTCCTTCTGCAGGCCGCGCAGTCCTTCGGCTGTGTAGGCGGCGTGAATGAGATATTTCGCCATGTCGTCCCTCCCCTGTCCTTCGTTCAATACATGACCGCACGCAGCGGCGGCTTCGCGTCCCCGCCCTGCGGGAAGGCGGAGAGCTCGGCGTCAGGCCGCGAGCCCCAGAGGCACACCGCATACTGGTCGAACGGGAATTGGCGCGGGCGATAGGCCGCCTCGTCCTCGGGCCGGATGTGCTTCACGCCGCACGAATACTCGAAGCACGTGCCATCGGGCCCGCGGAAATAAAGCATGATTGCGGTTGAAAGCGGATGGCGGCCGGGGCCGAGCAGGATCTTGATGCCTTTCTCCTTGAGGAAGTACCAGGACTTCATCACGTCATCGACATCCTCGACCTGATGATTGATGTGCTGGATGCCGGTGCGTTGCGCCGGAAAGAGCGCGAGCGAGTGATGCGCCGTCGCGATGCGCAGGAGGGCCGCGTCGCCGATCCAGTCGCTCACGCGCGCGTTGCAGATGCGGGTCCAGAACGCCTCGTCCCGCGCCGCATCCTTGGTGTAAAGGCCGATATGACTGAAGCCGGTGATGCCGGCGTCCCGTCCAGGGAAATAGCGCAAACCGGTGTGATAGGGCCGCGCCACGATCTCGATCTTGTTGCCGGTGGGATCGCTTGAGGCAATGAAGGCGCGGACGCGGCGCTTTTCACATTCCTCCCGCGTGCCGAGATGGACCGGACGCCCAGCGGCCTCGAGCTCGGCCGCGACCTTGTCGAGATCGTCGGGATCGATGAGGTCGAAACCGATCGTGTGATCCGCAGGATCCCCTTCGAAATAGACGAGCGTGTGATCGCGTGTATCGCCCCGGGTCGTGACCTTGTCGCTGCGGAAATAAACGGTCTTGCCGTCGCGAGCGGCAAGCTGCAGCCCGACGACATCGGTAGCGAAGCGGACCGCGCTGTCGAGATCGGGGGTGCCGATGCGCAGATAGCGGATGTCCTGAAGATTGATCATGGCAAGTAGATCCCTTCGGCTTTCGACCTATTCTAGCACGGCCGCGGCGGTGGATTAGGCCTCAGTCGATCCGCGCCGTGCCCGTCATGCCGAACATGGCATGGAGCGGCTCGCGGCAGTCGAATGAATAGGTCCCAGGCGTCACCGCGACGAAGTAGAGGTCCTTCGCCTCGCCCGCCTTGAGGCCGATGCTCTCGAGCCGCGGCATCTCCGTCGTCGCGCCGGACGTGACGAGCTTTGCCGCCGCAATCGCCTGGAAAAACGGCTTCGAGGCGAAGTCGTGCACATCGCCGCCCTTGTTGGCGAGGTGGAGTCGGTAGGGATGATCCTGGTGGAAGCTAAGCGCGGCCGGGGTGAAATCGTATTCCGAAAGCGCGATGTCGACGGTCTCGGCCTTGCTCCAGTCGACATTCGCGACACGCTGCGCGGCATCGGCGACATAGCCCGCGCCATCGGTCGCCATCACGTCCTTGGCGGTACAGCCAGAAAGAAGCAGCAAAGAAAGCGCCGCTGCGCCGGCGCCGAGCGAGCCTCTCGTGCGATCCGCGATCCTCATCCCTCTCTCTTCGCGGGCCGCGCGATGGGCCGCGCTCTTACGCGGCCGATTGCCGCCGCGCCCGCGTCCGGCCCTGATCCTGCCCGGACTTTATCGCAGTGATCGTATCGGCGATCTGAGCCAACATGCGTTTCAGCTCCTGCACCTGGCGGACGCCAAGGCTTGCCGTGACGCTATCTTCGTAGTTGGCGACGGCGGCGATGAGCTTCTGCGCGAGCGCGCGGCCCTGGTCGGTGGCGCGGATGCGCACGGCGCGCGCGTCCTTGCCCGAGCGACGGCGCGACACGAGCCGCTTCGTCTGCATCGAGCCGATGAGCCGCGAGAGCGTCGAGACCTCCATATCGGCGAGTGCGGCGAGCTCGCCGAGGCGCACATCATCTTGGCGGTGCAGCACCGCAAGCACACGGTACATCGACAAGGTCACGCCGAAGCGCGCAAGATCGCGCTCCCCGAACAGCTCCGCCATGCGGATGCCGGTGCGGTTGAGGAGAAACGGCAGCGTGTTTCTAAGCTCAAACATTGCCCGCCCACGTATTTAGTTGTCTCGCACCTACTTTACGCCCGATAGGTTCGACTGGGTAGGGAAAATCGCGACCGCGCTACCCCGCGTGTCTATGACGAATCCGCCGACGGCGCCGCGATCGAGTTCCTTGCGGCCGCGCGCGGGGCGACCAGTTCCGCACCCGCGTCGGCGCCCAGACGGAGGAAAAAGAGTAGCGATGGCAGCGCAAAGAGGCCAATCACAATGAAGACAACCCGCACGTCGCGCGCGCCGAGGGACTCCGCGCCCGCGCCGCGCAGCACCAGCATGAGCTGCAACAGCACCGCGCCCAGGGCCACGCCGGTGCCGCTGCAAAGCTGCTGCACCATCTGCGCCAAGCTCGTGGCGCCGCTCAGCTCGAACGCCGGGATGTCGGCATATTGCAGCGTGCTGAGCGCGTTATATTGCAACGAGCGCATGAAGCCGAAGAAAAAGAACGCCGCGAAGATGACGGCGTGCGGCGTGTTGGCGTCGAAGGCGGAGCTTGCCGCCATACCCGCCGCGCTGATGACCGCGTTCCACACCACGACGGTGCGGAATCCGAACCGGCGCAACGCCGCGGGCGCGACAGCATTCATCGCGCAGTTACCAATGGCATCGGCGAAGATGAGGATTCCGGAGACGAATGCCGTCATGCCGAGCCCGACCTGGAGGAAAACCGGCAGCAGGAACGGGATCGACCCGGCGCTGGTGCGGAAGAACAGGCCGCCCCAGACCGAGAGCGCGAAGGTTGGAAGGCGGAAAAGCGACAGGTTGAGGAGCGGCGTCGGATGTCGCAGCGCATGCAGCACGGCGAGCGCGCCGATCACGAGCCCGGCAGCGAGCAACGCCGCGAAACCCAGCACATCGCCGAGCGATCCGTGCGCCGCGAGATCGAGGCTGTAGAGGATCGAGGCGAGCGACACGCCGCTCAACACGAAACCGAGCCAGTCGAGCGGCCGTGCCACCGGCTCGCGATAATTTTCGATGAGGTATGTAACAAGCACCATGCCGAGCAGGCCGATCGGCACGTTGAGGAAAAAGACCCAGCGCCACGTGAGGTAGGTCGTGATGAAGCCCCCGACCGGCGGCCCCACGATCGGCCCGACGAACGCCGGCACCGTCATCCATGCCATGGCGCGCACGTATTCCGAGCGGTCCACGCTGCGGAACATGACAAGGCGGCCGACCGGCACCATCATCGCGCCGCCGACACCCTGGACGACGCGCGCCAGCACCAGTTCGGCGAGGTTATCGCTTAGGCCGCAAAAGACCGAGGCCAGGGTGAAGAGGCCGATCGCGGCCCGAAACACGGTCCGCGAGCCGAATCGGTCCGCCACCCAGCCCGAAAGCGGGATGAAGATGGCAAGGCTCAGCATGTAGGCGGTGACGCCCAACGAGAGCCGTACCGGATCGGAGCCGAACGAGCGCGCCATCGCCGGGAGCGCCGTCGTAATAACGGTGCCGGTGAACGTCTCCATGAAGAAGGCGCAGGCAACGACGAGCGCGACGATCATACTGCGTTACTGCTGGACGGACGTCGCGCGCCAGGCGCGGGCGGACATGCCTGACGCGTGCAGCCGCTTCAGACGTCGACGCCGGGCCGCTTGAAGTTGCGGTCGTGATGGCCTTTGCCGGTCATGTCGCCGTGCTCGAAGAGCCAGCGATAGCCCCCTTCGGGATTGGTGAGGATTTCCCAGCAATTATCGTCGCAGTCATAGAAATAGAAGCTGTAGGTGCCGTGCTGAAGGAACGGCTTGGTGACCTTGGTGATCTTCCACTTGTCGGCCTGCTCGGTGACGACGCGGTGCGCCTCGTCGACCTCCTCCTTGGTCCTTACGTCGATGCCATTGTGATTGAGGTGGTTCATCACGCCGACCTTCTTGCTCTTCACCACGGCATAGCAATGGTCGCCGCCCAGGCGGATGAGGAGCGAGATGGCCGAGGTCTGCACGACCTCGAAGCCCAGAAATTCCTCGTAGAACTTGCGGGAGAAATCGATGTCGCGGCAGTCGAGCGTGCCGTGTGACAGGAAACGGAGGCTGAGGGCCGGCTCGGGCTTCGGGTCCTGCTTCCCGCTTGTCTGCTTCTCGTCGGTGAGCGACATGGCGTTCTCCACGCGGCAAATTTCCTCTGACACAGTCTACCGCCGACTTCGCGGCAGCGGCAACAACCTCGCCCGCGTCGCGCGCGCGGCTTATGATCGGCGTGCATGGACGGAACGACACCGCTCGTCTGGCCGCAGCTCGGGCTGCTTTATCACGCCGCAGCACCCGTGGCCGAGGCCCTGACCCGCGTCGTTCTCGGCCTCGCGCTCGTGCCGCATGGATTGCGCTTCGTCTTCGGCCTCTTCCCCAATTCCGGCAGCCGAGCACTCAGTCTCGCGGCGCTCGGCGCCGGGCTCGACGCGCACGGCTACCGGCCAGGCTGGTTCTGGGCGCTGACGATCGCGGCGCTGGAGCTTGCTGGCGGCCCGCTCCTCGCGCTCGGCGTCTTCACGCGGCCGCTCGCACTCGCGGCATTCATCTTTCTAGTGATGGCCGCAATCGAGCACTGGCGCTTCGACGGATATTTCTGGAACGTCACCGGGCTCGAATACCCGATGGTGTGGTCGGCCGGCATGCTCTTTTTTGTCGTGCATGGCGGCGGGCCCTATTCGCTTGACTCCTGGCTCCTGGGATATGAGTTCTAGCGGCGGAATATCGTGCCGCTCGTCTTCGTTTTGACGCCGCGGGCAAAAGGAACATGGATCATGCCACTGCGCGGGAATCTGATGCGGCGCGCGTTCGCCGGCGCGGCCGTGCTCACGCTGATCGCGGCGACGCTTGCTCCGTTTCCGGCCCTCGCGCGCGTGCACGGGGTCGTCGGCTTCGGCTTCAATCTCGGTGTTCCCGTCTTCCCTCCGCCGCCGCCGATCGTGTACGCGCCGCCGCCGGTTTATTACGTTCCGCCGCCGCCCGTCGTCTACTCGCCGCCGCCTGTGGTCTACACGACGCCCGCTCCGGCCGCCGCGGTCACGGCGCCGCCCGCCGCCCCCACGACGGCCGCCAATCCCTATTGCCGCGAGTACCAGAGCACGACCATGATCGACGGCGCGCCGCAAACGATGTATGGCACCGCCTGCCTTCAGCCCGACGGGACGTGGCGCATCGTGAATTGATCTTGTGCGCAACTCGGCGATTGCGCTTGAGCCTTAAGGGCCGATCGGAATAGGGTTCTCCTGCCGCACGTCGCGGCGCTCTTGCCCCCCAGTCGCATCACATGACTACTGCATCGTTGATTTCGGTTGGCCAGCGTTTCCGGGACGTGCACCAGCGCAATTTCGGCCGTCCCGGGCTTGAATGGGTCGTGCGCGACATCATCACCGGCACTGACGGGCTCGCTTATGCCCGCCTCGTCTCGGCCGGCGACCCGACCAAGCTCAAGAGCCTGTCCTTCGCCGTGCTGAGCGACCGCCACCGGTTCCAGCGCGTCGACGGCTGAGCCGGGGTTTTGCATTTTCGTGCCGGAAGTTCCATCATGGCGCTCGAGCGTTCGAGCGGAGGACTCCGATGGCACCCGACACGATCAATCCCGCGCTGGAGCAGACCTTTAGCGTAGGCGACGTCGAACTGCCGCGGCCTTTCCGGGTGCGGCGGCTTGGCCATTTCGGGGTCGATATCGACGATCCGGAGAAAGGCCGCTGGTTCTATGAGCGGCTTCTGGGCTTCCGCGTGTCGGATGAGCTCGACATGGGCGCCCGCGTTCCGGCCGAGCTCAAGGCCAAGGTCGGCTCAACGGTCGGTTATTTCAGCCGCCACGGCACCGACCATCATTCTTTCGTCTGGTTCCCGCGCCGCGCACGCCAGGCGCTTTTGCCGGAATCGAAGGAGTTCCCCGAGGTCACGACCAACCAGATCACGTGGCAGGTTGGCGCGCTGCGCGAGGTCGTCGAGGGTCTCGACTTCATGAAAAAGCGCGACGTGCGCATCCGCCGCTCCGGCCGCGACACGCCGGGCTCGAACTGGCACTTCTACCCGTTCGACCCCGAGGGCCACACCAACGAGCTCTATTACGGGATCGAGCAGATCGGCTGGGACGGATGCTCGAAACCGCGGGATCTGCACAAGATCACCTATCACAACCATCCCGATCTCCCGCACCGCTCGGAATATGCCGAAGTCGCGCATGAGCTCGACGGCGCGGTCGATCCGCGCGCCGGCTGGCGCGCCAAGGAATGGCTTGAAGAGAAATACGATGTGGGCGGCGTGCTGCTCGCGCGCCCGTT